>ERZ827423.346-NODE-346-length-62561-cov-5.976050_pt1 | contig 62561 bp, 48 predicted proteins | sample MGYA00519775_ERZ827423 | MGnify/ENA primary metagenome ERZ827423 (study PRJEB31778, sample SAMEA3449296) | human gut metagenome | biome: human gut; feature: human-associated habitat; material: faeces | place: United Kingdom | collected 2010/2012 ... | reverse complement strand
TGCGATCGCCTGCGCTTCCTCCACGCTACCTATCCCCGCGATCGCCTTTGCCTGCACCGGCCTGTATTCAGCTGCCGACGGGGTCATTTCTTCGATCCCCGCCGCCGTCGCTTCGCCGGCGTCTATTGCGGCGCCGGCGGATCCGTTCTCAGGCTCCGCATAAGACGCTTCCCCGGCAGCCCCGGCGCTTTCCGCCGCCGATTCCGAAGCCTGCGAAGACGCCGCGCCGTTTTGCGGGCTTGACGGGGTATCGGTTCCCGCCGCGCCGCTTGCAACGGTTCCTTCCGAAGCCTGCGAAGACGACTGGCTTACCGCCGATTCTGAAGACTGCGAAGACGCTGCCTCCGACTGCTCTGTCTCCGACTGCTCTACCTCCGACTGCTCTGCCTCCGACTGCACAGGCGTTTCGCCCGCCGCCGGTTCCGACGGCTGCGCGGTGGATTCCCCTGCCGCCGGTTCCGACGCCGGCGGCGCTGTGTCGCCCCTCTCCGGCTCCGATGCAACAACCGCCAATGCCGCCGGCTTCTGCTGCAACTCGCCAACGCTTCCCGGCTCCGGCATTACGATCCTCTCCGTGGTCGGATACAGCGATATGCTCAACCCGCCTTCGCTGTACTCTATCGGCGTGTTCTCTCCCACTGTCCCCGGCAGCAGCAGTTCCCCGCCGCCTCCCGTCGCTCTGTACGCCGCCTCTGCCGTCTCCGGCGCCGCCTCCAGTTCCGTACTGTAATCCACTTTCTCTCCGTCTTCATTTTCGTACCATATTTCCTCGCTGAAGATATACAGCGTGTTCGTCCCGTCGCTGTTGCGGAACACCGCCGTGTTCGGCTCCAATTCCTCTTCCCGCAGCCGCGCCACATGTTCCGCTTCCACCGTCTGCTCCGCGCTCATCGTCTCCGGTATGTCCGCCAGCGCCAATCCCAACTCCGTCGTCTCCTCCGAAACCTCCACGACCGTCTCTATCGGCGTCTCCAACGGCGTTTCCGGCGCCGCTTCTTCTGTGTCCGGCAATTCCGTAGCGCCCGTCTGTGTAATACTTATGACCGCTATCATCAAAAGGCTTATTGCTTTTACAAACTTCCTTTTCATTTTGTTTCTCCGTCATTTTGTCTTCAAGTTCATATGAAGCCTTTGCCGGGTCTGTCGCGCAGACGACTAGAACATCGGTATCCCCTCCTGTCCATAATTGTGAAAATGTATGTTCAATTTTTTTGCAAATTTGTATTATAAGTATATCATGACGATTTCAAATGCGCAAGATTTTTTGTGCGGTGATATAATATATACCGTCAATACTCCGCCTTATTGGACATGCACGCACTCTTCCGCACTTCGGCGGCTTAAAACATATGGTTGCGGCCGATTCCCGGAGCGCATACGCCCGCGTTTTGCGCCGCGCATCGGATATTCGAAACTTATACCCCACCGACTCCATGCGAACGCCGCATATTCCCGCATACAACCGGAAAAAATAGACTGGACAAAACGTCCAGTCTATTTTTGCAAAGGGGGCCGGACCATGGACGAATTGGAGTACAGCAGGGACATAGAGGCGATCAACGCCGTCCTGATCACGACCGCCGATCTGAACCGTCCCTATGAGGTGATCGGCCCCATTTACTTTCAAACTACAAACCGCGGCTACTGGTTCAATTCGCCTTTTCGCAAGCTCAACCGATGCTATAAAAAGCATCCATGGGCCGACCTGCTCCCGCCGGTGGAGCCCTCGCCGAAAAAGGCGTTTGACGAGATCGCGTGGCTTTCCAAATTCGACCTGCGCGGCGGGTTTGAAAACAGCGTCGGCTCCAAGTACTTTGACCGCGCCTTTTATATCGCGATGGCCGAACTCAAGCGCCGCACTTTCCGTGCGGGCGGGCAGGCGCTCGTGGGCCTGCGCTGCCAGAATTGGCTCGATACCAACCAGTACGCGAGTTTTTATTTGCAGGCGTACGGCACCGCGGTGAAATTTACTTGACAAAAATGCGGGAGCGGGCGTATAATGTACAGGAATAATGGCAAAGACCGGAGAAGTCCCCGTGAGGCAAACCGTAAGAGAGGGTCCGCACACTGGTGCGAGCGGGCCGGCGCGCGTATGGGGAACACCGCTCCGTGAGCCGCGCGCAGGAAATGGCGCGCCGGGCGGCGGCCCGTTAACAGCAAACGAGTATATGTTCGGGTGGAACCGTAAGTCAAAGCCTTACCCCGTGTTTGGGGCGGGGCTTTTTTTGTTTTCATCATGCAAGGAGGCGGAAGCTATGATACGCATTACACTTAAAGACGGCGCTTGCCGCGAGTATGCCGAGCCCGTGGCCGCGGGCCGTGTCGCGGCGGACATTTCACCGGGGCTTGCCCGCACAGCCCTCGCCGCGGAGATCGACGGGAACGTGCGCGACCTTTCGGCAGTTATAGAAAACGACTGCGCCTTAAAATTCCTCACCTTTGACGATGCGGGCGGCAGGCTGGCTTTCCGGCATACCGCGTCGCACGTGCTCGCGCAGGCGGTCAGGCGCCTGTATCCCGAGGCAAAGCTCGCCATCGGCCCGGCCATAGACGACGGTTTCTATTACGATTTTGACACGCCCGAACCGTTTACGCCGGATATGCTGGAAGCACTTGAGGCTGAAATGCGCAAGATCGTCAAGGAAAACCACGCGCTCAGGCGTTTCACGCTGCCCCGCGAAAAAGCGATCGAACTGATGCGGGAGAAGGACGAACCCTACAAAGTGGAGCTGATCGAGGCACTGCCCGACGATGCGGAGATCTCATTTTATGAGCAGGGTGAATTTACCGACCTGTGCGCCGGCCCGCACCTCGCTTCGACGGGACCAATCAAGGCGATCAAGCTGCTCAGCGCTACGGGTGCGTACTGGCATGGAGACAGCAATAACAAAATGCTGCAGCGCATCTACGGCACCTGCTTCCCCAAAGCTTCCATGCTGGAAGAGTATCTGCACATGCTGGAGGAGGCAAAAAAACGCGACCACCGCAAACTCGGCCGCGAGCTGGACCTGTTCGATATATACGAGGAAGGGCCCGGATTCCCCTTCTTCCTGCCCAAGGGCATGATTCTATATAACCTGCTCGTCGACTACTGGCGCGAGCAGCATGTGAAGCGCGGGTACCAGGAGATCAAAACGCCCATGATTCTCAATCAGGACCTGTGGCACCGTTCGGGGCACTGGGACCACTACAAGGACAATATGTATATCACCAAAATAGACGACGCGGACTACGCCATCAAGCCCATGAACTGCCCGGGCGGCATGCTTGTATACAAGCGCAAACTGCATTCGTACAAGGACCTGCCCCAGCGCATCGGCGAACTGGGCCTTGTGCACCGGCACGAGCTGTCCGGTACCCTGCACGGGCTGATGCGCGTGCGCTGCTTCACGCAGGACGACGCGCATATCTTCATGACCCCGGCCCAGATTCAGGAAGAGCTCGTCGGCGTGATCGAGCTGATGGACGCGGTGTACGCCACTTTTGGGTTCCCCTTTGAAGTCGAGCTGTCCACACGCCCGGAAAACTCCATGGGTGAGGACGAACAGTGGGAGCTTGCCACGAACGCCCTGATCCACGCGCTTGAGAGCAAGGGGCTTGATTATACCGTAAACGAGGGCGACGGCGCGTTTTACGGCCCCAAGATCGACTTCCATCTGCGCGACAGCATGGGCCGTACCTGGCAGTGCGGCACCATCCAGCTCGATTTCCAGATGCCGGAACGCTTTGACCTGACCTATGTGGATGCGGACGGCGCGCGCCGCCGCCCGGTCATGATCCACCGCGTGGTGTTCGGCTCAATCGAACGGTTTATCGCGATTCTCACCGAACACTTTGCCGGCGCGTTCCCGCTCTGGCTCTCTCCCGTGCAGGTCGCCGTACTGCCGATCAGCGACGCGTTCCAGCCCTATGCGCGCGAAGTCCGGCAGCGCCTGCTGGACGCGGGGCTGCGCTGTGAGCTGGACGGGCGCAGCGAAAAGATCGGCTATAAGATCCGCGAGGCGCAGCTGCAGAAAACGCCGTATATGCTGATTGTAGGCCAAAAGGAACAGGAATCCGGCACGGTCGCCGTCCGCTCCCGCAGCGAAGGCGACCTCGGCGCTATGACGGCGGACGCATTTATTGAAAAGGCGCAGGCTGAAATTGCATCCAAATCCTACAGCCTGTAAGCCATGGACGCAGGCGCGCGCCTGCCGTTTGAATCCGTAAACCCAGGGCCCGCCGGACAAAGCCGGCGGGCTTTCGTCTTTGCCGCGCCGCCCGGTACTAGAAAAACTCTGCGCGCATATCCCAGCCCCCGCTTGAAATACCGCAGAGCGAATGGTACAATCAATGTAAAAAGAAGAACAAAAACGGCGACGGCACGATTTACCGGCCGGGCGCCATTCCATGCCAGGGGGTTGTGAGAATGCTGGAATTTGGGGTGATGGGCGAGGGCAGCCATGGCCAGATGGCGGTTGTGGCCCTTTCCAATGCGGCGGAGCTCGGCAAAAAAGTGGACGAGCATCTGCGCCGCGTTATGCCGCCCACGCCGGAGGGGACCTACCTCGTTCCGCTTGAACAGGTGCGGTTCTCAAACGGCGAAGGGAAAATCAAGCTCAAGGACACGGTGCGCGGCAAGGACGTTTATATTTTAAGCGATATTGGGAACTATTCCTGCACCTATCAGATGTTCGGGTTTACAAACCACATGGGCCCGGACGAACATTTTCAGGACATCAAACGCGCCATCTCCGCCATCGGCGGCACCGCCAACCGCGTCACACTGATGATGCCCATGCTCTACCAGTCGCGCCAGCACAAACGCAACGGCCGTGAATCGCTCGACTGCGCCATGGCGCTGCAGGAACTGCAGCATATCGGCGTATCGACGCTGCTGTCTTTTGACGTGCACGATCCCACCATCCAGAACGCCGTTCCGCTCGTATCCTTTGAAAATTTCTATCCCACTTATACTGTGCTCAAGCAGTTTCTGCTCGACGAGGGCACGGACATTGTCGATTCCAACCTGCTCGTTGTCAGCCCCGATTCGGGCGCCATGGACCGCGCCATCTATTTCAGCGGCGTTTTGGGCGTGGATGTGGGCATGTTCTATAAGCGGCGCAATCTGCACACGGTGGTCAACGGACGCAACCCCATCGCCCAGCATGAATACCTCGGCACCGACGTGGAAGGCAAAAACGTCCTGATTGTGGACGACCTGCTCGCATCGGGCGAGTCCGTGCTTGACACTGTCCGCGAACTCAACGAACGCGGCGCGGCGAAGATATTTGTCATGGTCACGTTCGGCCAGTTTACGAGCGGCCCGGAGAAGTTTGACGCGCTGTACGCCGCGGGCAAGCTGACGGGCGTGTACTGTACGAACCTGACCTACGTCCCGCCCCATATTCAGGACAGGGAATGGTTCCGCAGCGTGGACATGTCCAAGTATATCGCAAAGATCTTCTACTGCCTCAACCACGACCACTCCATCGCGCCGCTGCGCAATGCGAAAGCGCGGCTGAAAAAGCTCATGCAGAACCGCTGGGGCAGGCAGTCGTAAACCGAATCCGTAAGCCGGCGCAGAGACGGCGAATACGATGTTTTTTTTCAGCATATGGCTCGGCCCGTTGATGGGCCGAGCCGTTTTTATCGTTTTTATTTAAAGTAAATTACGCCTCGAACAGATACGGCTGTAACGCGAAACATCCGGCGGACAGGCGCAGGACGCCCGACTTATGGCCGAAAGTCCGGTTGCGAAAGAGAGGGATCTGCGGGACGGCATGCGCTTTGGCTGCGAGTCGACGATACGGACTATGGCGAAGAATTCCTCAAATTTTCTGCGCGGCAGCCGTACCGGTTTTCTGCGCGGCAGCCGTACCGGTCCAAAGACGCTTTCCCGGCAGGCCGAGTTCAGCCTTTGCGCTGTGCCGGCATACCGCCCTGAACACACGTACGGGCGCGCGGGGGGGCCGCGTACACCTACGCTCCGCCAATACAATGTCTGCGCCGGCGGGAAATCCGCAGCCGGCGCGGCCCCTTTGAAAAAAGGGCCGCGGCCACAGGCGCGCTTGACAGCCGCAGCGGCTTCCGTTATAATGGGTGCATCCATACCGGACGGGCATAATACGCGGGCGGGGCGGAATTGGCGGACGCGTGGACGCAGGGGCTGACGGAGCTGCTGTGCGGGTCCGGGTCTGGCGCCCGCAGGCAGCGTCGCAGCAAAGTCCGCTTTGCTCCGACGTCTTTTTTATTCCTATGGCAAAAAAGGCGTCATCCGCCCGCACCCCTGTTCCTCTCCGCAAAAAGTCACGCCGCGCCTTCGCTGTGCGCTTGTCAACGCGGCGTGGGCGCGCCGGCTTGCAACCAACTTTTGCGGGTTCAATCCCACAGTAAAATTTTATGCCGGCAGCTCTTTTGCAACCGTCTGGCAACGGACGTCCGGGTTGAAAAGCCCGGCGTGAAATTTCCGAAACTTTCGCAGTGAAAGAAGAATACGAATGGAAAACGGCATTGGTAAGAGCAGAATCGCCCTGTACGACAATTTGAAGTTTATCCTGGTCACGTTGGTTGTAGTCGGCCACTTTGCAGATTGTTTCAGCGCGCAATCCGATATATGTAAAAGCATATACCTGTTTATATACGCGTTCCATATGCCCCTTTTCGTGTTTATATCCGGCTGCTTTTACAATGACAAGCGTATAACGTCCAAATGCCTGTTCTATACCAGCGCAGGTTTTTTACTGAAGATTGCGCTGGCCTTATGCGATCTGCTTGTAAACGGCAAGGCGAATTTTTCTCTCCTTTCCGATAGCGGGCTGCCCTGGTTTTTCTTTGCTCTCGCAGCGTATACGATCGTTTCATATTTATTGCGCAATCAAAACAGGACGTATCTGCTGGTCATGGCAGTCGTTCTGGCCTGTTTTGCGGGTTACGACCGTTCCATCGGAGATTTCCTGTATATTTCCCGGATTATCGTCTTTTTCCCATTCTATTTGGCCGGAACAATGGTTCGACAAGAAAAAATAATACGCCTTAAATCAAACCGTACAATGATCGTTTGCGCGTTGATCCTCCTGTCAATCTGGGCATACTTATGTTTTTTTGAGCTGGATGCGTTCTATCCGTACCGCCATCTGTTTACCGGACGGAATCCATTTTCCGCCGAAGTAGCGGCGTACGGCCCACTCGCCCGGCTAATGTGTTATGGCATTTCCGCCCTGACCGGTTTTGCGTTCCTCATCCTGACGCCGGGACGCGATATAAAATTTGTGACTGAAATGGGAACGCATTCTATTGACGTATACTTTTGGCATTGGCCCGTTTATCTCCTTGCAGATCACTTCACGCATTTTTCCAGCCTGTTTGCCATGGGCTGGTACGGGAAAGCGGCGTTTTTATGCCTGGCCGTTATCCTGAGCGTCGCGCTGTCTCAGGGAAGGGCGATCGCCTATCCGCTCAAAAAAATCAAAAATTTATGCTTTAACAGGAAGTGACGCTTTTCTGAGACGGGTCCGGCAGGTCCGCGGCGCGAGCCGTTCCATGATAAACGAGCGCGGGGGCGGGCTGCAGCGGGACAGGCGGGAGCCGCATACAGTGAACCGTCGCCAAAAACGGAAAATTTAAATTTATGCGAACGTTTCAGCGGGACAGGCGAAGGATGCGCTTGTCCCGCTGCTTTTGCAGGCGAGCAAAAACGACGCGATCCGCGCCTTAAAACGGGTTTACGGTTCGCGCAATAAGCCTATGAAAAAACATAAAACGCGCTGAAACTGCCGCAGGATAGAACCGGAACCCAAAAGCGAACATGCGCCTGCTGCGGCGCGCGGCCCGTTTGATTTTCAAACATGATGCGCAATATAAATTCTTCTTCAAAGGCCTGTACCGGGGAATAAAACTGCGCGCTGCACATACAATAATGGTACAAAACAGAAGGAGAATGGATATGAGCAAAAGACGCGTTTACGACCATGACGCCGAATTCGGCGAAGAGTTCTATCTTCCTGACTATTTTGAAAGCAGTGCCGAACATCAGTACAAAAAACGCTTTGTTGCAGATAGAAAATCAAAGAAATCAAATGAAAATAGAAGTACCAGTGAGAAAAAAGTATAATTTATTATTTTCACAGTTTTTTTTAATTGAATTTTAATAAATTTAATTGATTTCAAGTATTGACATTGGCCAAAAAGCGAGTATAATTAAATCAAAGGTCAAATATAGTCAAAATCAAAAGCGCAAAGCAGGTGATTATCAAATGGGGATCAGCGATCAAATCGCCGCTTTCATCTATGAGCTGCTGGGCGATTCAAACGGCGTGCTCGAACTGCAGCGCCAGGAGCTGGCGAAACAGTTCAACGTTGTACCGAGCCAGATCAACTATGTGCTTGACTCGCGGTTTCGCCCCGAACAGGGGTTTGTCATCGAGAGCAGGCGGGGCGGCGGCGGATATATCCGCATATATCGGGTCGAGAGCGACCGCGCCGGGCATGTGATGCACATTGTCAATGCGGTCGGCGACCGGTTGGACGCCGTGACGGCGGAACGGTATCTTAAAAATATGTGCGACTTTGACGTCATCACTGCCGAACAGGCACGGCTTATGGCCGCCGCCGTTTCGGATAAGGTGCTGTCCCGCCTGGAGCGGGATCGGCGCAGCGAAGTGCGCGCCGATATTTTCAAAAACATGCTTGTATCCATCATCGCGTAAGGAGGAATCGACGATGTTATGCCAAAAATGCAACAAAAATGAAGCCAATACCTATTACAGCCAGGTTATCAACGGAAAAAAGACGGAAATGTATCTTTGTCCGCAGTGCGCCAAGGAGATGTCCATCGGCAATTTCTCCTTCGGCGGTTTCGGGTTCGGATTCCCGAGCCTTGTCCGCGCGGCGGCGACGGAACGGGCCTGTCCGCAGTGCGGCGCGACCATCGGCGATATTTCACAGATTGGTCGCATCGGATGCGCCAACTGCTATTCCTTCTTTGAAGATGAACTGCGCGACGCAATCCGCAGGGTACACGGCGACGTGACGCATAAGCCGGAAGCGGGATGGCTGCCCGAACCCATCCGGCCCATGGTAGAGGAAGGCAGGCGCGCCGCCAAACCGGCAAAACCGGCAAAAACCCTATCCCCGCTGGAGCAGAAACGTGAAGAACTGAAACAGGCGATCGCCGCGGAGGAGTTTGAAAAGGCGGCGGTGCTCCGGGACGAAATCAAGAAACTGGAGGCGAATCAGCATGGCGCATAAGCAGCAATCGGCCGCGCTCAGCAGCCGAATCCGGTTTGCAAGAAACCTGACCAAATTCCCCTTTCCGACCCGCATGACGGAGAAGCAGCGCGTAAGCCTTCGTGAGAAGGTGCGCGCCGCCTTCTTCTCGGCCAACGCAAATATGGGTCGCGAATACGAATATATCGATGTGGACGGCCTGCCTGAAATCCAGGTACAGGCAATGGCGGAGGAACACCTGATCAGCCCGGAATTCGCAAGAGGCCCGAAAGGGCGCGGACTGATTGTAAATAAATCCAAAAATGTGTCAATTATGATCAATGAGGAAGATCACCTCCGCATACAGGTTCTGCAAAAGGGATTTGATCTGGATTCCGCTTATACGACGGCAAAACAGCTCGACCGCCTGCTCGGCGAGAAGCTGGGCTACGCCTACAGCGAAGAGTGGGGCTATCTCACAAGTTGCCATACCAACGTCGGTACGGGCATGCGCGCTTCGGTCATGCTCCATCTGCCGGCCATCACGGCCCTGCGCGCCGTCGAAAAACTGGTGAGCGAAACCAATCGCCTGGGCGTAACCGTCCGCGGCGTATACGGCGAAGGCAGCCAGGCCGAGGGCGACCTGTACCAGCTTTCCAACCGGATTACCCTGGGCGTAAACGAGCGTGAAACGCTCGACCGCCTGAAGGAAGTGATCCAGAGCGTTATCTCCGAAGAGGAACGCCTGCTGAAGTACTGGTATGACGCGAACCCCGTGGCGTTTGAAGACAAGATCCAACGCGCTTGGGCGACGCTGCAAAGCGCGCGGCTGATGAGCGGCGCGGAGTTTCTCAAGTTTTATTCGCTCTGCCGCACCGGCATAGTCTTAGGCCTGCTCAGCGGCAGTCTGGATACGCTTGACAACCTGTTCGCACAGACCCGGCCCGCATCCATTGCGGCGCGAGAGGGTAAAGCGCTGGAGCCTGTAGAACGCGATGCAATACGCGCCAATATGTGCAGGGAAGCCCTGTGCAAACGCTGATTTTTACAAATGCTGCAATATGACAATCCAAAAAGAATCGAGGGATGAACTATGACTTTTGACAGATTCACACAGCGGGCCGGCAAGGCCCTGAACCTGGCGTTGCAGTCGGCGGCCGAGCTGGGCCACAGCTATATCGGCACCGAGCACCTGCTGCTGGGCCTGCTGCGCGAACAGGACGGCGTAGCCGCCCAGGTTCTGCGCGGCAAGGATATCACCGTGGAAAAGGCGGTCCGCGCCGTTGCGGACAACATCGGCGTCGGCTCCCCGTCCGCAGTCACGCCGCAGGATATGACCCCGCGCGTAAAAAAGATTCTGGAGACCTCCTATTATGAGGCGCGCAATTTGCAGAACAACTACGTCGGCACCGAGCACATCCTGCTCGCGCTGCTGCGCGAACAGGGCTGCAAGGCGGATGAGATTCTGGAAGAACTCGGCGTGAGCGTCTCTTCGCTGTACGACGAGCTCGTCATGGAGCTGTCTGAAGGCGCGGGCGGCGCGGGACAGCCGGATTACGGCGCGTCCGGCGGCGGTAGACCTGCGCGCAGCGGTAGCAAGGACGGCGCGCTCGGCCAGTACGGGCGCGACCTGACGGAGCTTGCGCGCGCCGGCGAGATCGATCCTGTCATCGGCAGGGATAAGGAAATCAGCCGCATTATCCAGATCCTGTCCCGGCGCACAAAGAACAACCCCTGCCTTATCGGCGAACCGGGCGTGGGCAAAACGGCCGTCGCCGAAGGCTTGGCGATCCGGATTGTTGAGGGCAACGTCCCCGAAACGCTCAAGGACAAACGCGTCGTCGCGCTCGACCTTGGCAGCATGATCGCAGGCGCAAAATACCGGGGCGAATTCGAAGACCGGCTGAAAAACGTCATGGCGGAGATTACCAAGGCGAAAAACGTCATCCTGTTTATCGACGAGCTGCACACCATCGTCGGCGCGGGCGCGGCGGAGGGCGCCGTGGACGCGGCCAATATCCTCAAGCCGCCCCTTTCCAGAGGCGAGATACAGGTCATCGGCGCAACGACGCTCGACGAGTACAGAAAGCATATTGAAAAAGACGCCGCGCTGGAGCGCCGGTTCCAGCCCGTCACTGTCGGCGAGCCGACCGAAGAGGAGAGCATTGAGATCCTCAAAGGACTGCGCGACCGCTATGAAGCGCACCACAAGGTGAAAATCACCGACGGCGCGCTGGAAGCCGCAGTCAAGCTCTCGGCCCGCTATATCACAGACCGGTTCCTGCCCGACAAGGCAATCGACCTGATGGACGAGGCCGCTTCCAAAGAACGGCTGAAAACCCTTACACCCCCGCCTGCGCTCAAGGAGATGGAGGATAAGCTCATGTCCCTTGCCGCAGAGAAGGAAGAGGCGATTCAGAACCAGGAATTTGAGCGCGCCGCCACCCTGCGCGACCAGGAGAAGGAACTCAAGCAGCAGGTGGAATCCGCGAAAAAAGACTGGCAGAGCAAGGACACATCCGCAAGCAAGATTGTGGACGAGACGAGCATTGCGAGCGTCATCTCCGAATGGACGGGGATCCCGCTCAACAAGCTTGCTGAGACCGAGAGCGAACGTCTGCTGCACATGGAAGACATTCTGCATGAGCGCGTCGTCGGTCAGGACGACGCGGTGACGGCCGTTGCCAAAGCCATCCGCCGCGGCAGGGTCGGGCTGAAAGACCCCAAGCGCCCGGTCGGCTCCTTCCTGTTCCTGGGCCCCACGGGCGTGGGTAAAACAGAACTGAGCAAGGCGCTTGCCGAAGCCATGTTCGGCTCGGAAAATGCGCTGATTCGCATCGATATGTCGGAGTATATGGAAAAGCATACCGTATCCCGCCTCATCGGCTCGCCGCCAGGCTATGTCGGCTATGACGACGCAGGCCAGCTGACCGAAAAAGTACGCCGCAAACCGTACTCCATCGTCCTGTTTGACGAGGTGGAAAAGGCGCATCCCGATGTGTTCAATATCCTGCTGCAAATCCTCGACGACGGCATGCTGACCGATTCCCACGGAAAAAAGGTCGATTTCAAGAACACTGTTATTATCATGACTTCGAATATCGGCGCGCAGACCATCGCCGCCAAAGGCCAGACGCTGGGCTTCGGCGACAAGACGGACAACTTTGAAAAGACGCAGGACAGCATCAAGAGCAACATCATGAGCGAGCTCAGAAGGATGTTCCGTCCCGAACTGCTCAACCGGATCGACGATATCATCGTATTCAAGCAGCTGACAGAATCGGATATAGAGCAGATCACGAAGCTGATGCTCAAGGCGGTCACGCAGCGTATGCGCGATATGGAGATCGAAGTCAGTTTCACGGACGAGGCCGTAAAGCACCTTGCCAAGACCGGTTACGACGTGACCTACGGCGCGCGGCCGCTCAAACGCGCAATCCAGAGCCAGGTAGAGGATAAGCTCGCAGAGCAGTTCCTTGACGGCAGCTTAAAGGGCGCAAAGTCCCTCACCGTCGGCTTTGACGGCGAGAACCTCACTTTTACGCCGGACGTAAAGGCGGAGACGCAAAAGGACTAATCCCGAACAAAGAGCGGGCGGAGGGTATCCTCCGCCCGCTTTTGTTTATTGTGCGCGGCTATGTGTACGGCCGGGTCCGTGCATAGGAACCCATCCGGCTGGTCTGCCTGCGGCATTATCCCGGCGCCGCACAGCCGGCCGCTCTTTTGCGCCGCGGCCGCGGTCGGGAAGCTTTGTCCATGCCGTTGCGGCCGCCGCTTTTCAATAAATAGCAAAGGGCCGGGTCAGTCCGCGTCCTCTTTTTTCATGAGCGCCACCGGGCTGAGCTTCCGCATTTTCCATATGGTGAACGCAGAGCTGACGAGCAGCAGTACGACGACGAGCGCAAGCCCCGTCAATACGCTGTACAGCTTTGAGTCCTCCATCATGGGCCTGATGGAATTCGCGCTGTACATTCCCCACAGCGCGCCGCCCGCGCCGCCGATGAGAAAGAGCAGGGCGTTGCCTGTCAGCAGCACAAACGCCGCGCGCTTCCACGGCATGCCGCAGGAGAAGTACACGCCCAGCGTCCGCTTCTGCCGCTCCAGCATCAGCGTGTTGTACCCGCCCACGCCCACGAACAGCAGCAGCACGGCCAGTATCGTGTGCACGGCGTATTCCGGCGTTGCGTCCGCGTACATTTCGTCCGTGGCCGCCGCCAACGCCTCAATGGACCAGACCTCGCCGTAGTCGGCGAGCAGCGCGTTGTACTCGTCGATGCGCTCGGGCGTATCGGTAAACAGCAGCGCGTCGGTCAGCTCCAGGCTGTCCTCCTGCAGGGGCTTGCCGTTCACATAGAGCTTCGGGCAGTAGATGTTTATGGTGTCCGGGTTGCTTGGGTTATAGTTTGTAAAGATGTTTTCCAGGCTCGGTCTGGAATACTGCAGCAGCGGCACCTTCGACCGGGCCGGGAGCACGCCCACCACCTTGAGCCGGACGTTATAGCGCTGGGCGTAATCCGGGTCGGAAAATGAATCGGTATACGGGTCGTAACAGCCGACCGTGCATTTGAAATAATACTCCATACTGGTGTCGACGACGTCGCCGAGGCCGTAGCCGAAGGTTTCGCACCACTCCTGGCGGACGACGATGGGGATAAACTCGTCGGTTCGGACGTCCACCCCGTCCGCCCACTCTGTCAGCCACACGCCCTCCTTCATGTGCAGGGACACGTCCTCGCACAGCCCGCGGCTGTATTCGTATAAAAACATGCACGTCGTTGGAGAATCGGCGGAATACAAATGTTTGGTTTCTTTGATCTCAAACATCGGGTCGCCCCGTGCGGGAAGCATGTACGGCCAGTTCATCAGGCCGACCGACCGCACGCCCGGCAGCGATTCCAGCTTTGTTACAAGCTGGATCACTTCCCCGCGCGTCGGCGTCACCGGATCCATTGCGGAGGTAATAATATTATTATTTTCATATATGGATAAACGTTCGCTGTCCATCTCCTCCAGTATCTGCCAACTTTTTGAGAAATAAAGCGCGTTGTCACCGCCGCAGTGGCGGCGGATAAAGCGCTCGCTGCCGCCGCGCTCGTACATGTAGGTGAGCGCGTAGGTGGCGGAAAAGGCCACGAAAAACACCTGCATGAGCAGGATCAGCTCGGTCAGAACGCCGCCGGAATAGCTCTTCAGGGTCAGGTAGACCCGCCGCAGCCTGAGCCGCAGGGCGAGTTTCCCCGCCGCAAACAGCGGCTCCTGCTCTGCACGCCCTGTCCTTTGCATCGCGCGCATATACAGCCCTAGCATGAGCAGGATGACGGCCGCAAACCCGCCAAAGAGCGGCAGGTATGTCCCCAGTCCCAGGACCGGCACCGTGTATCTGAGCGGCGTAGACCGGATCACGACATCCTTTAGCAGCCAGCCGGCCGTAAAGGCGAGCAGCGTATACAGCAGCAGCTCCAGCGCCGTGGCCGCGAATATGCGCCCGCTTGTCGCGCCCAGGTACCGGTACGTCTGCAGCCGCCGCCGGCTCCGCCGCAGGAAGAACACGTACAGCATGACCACGTTGCACACGCTCAGCGCCACGATCAGCACATAGAGCATGAACTTGCCGTAGTAGTCCGCGCTGAACACCTGTTTTGCAGATTCCTGCAGAGATAAGTTAGGCGTCAGCGAATCCCCCGCCTGCTCTGCGACGTACAGCGCCAGCTGGTCGGCAAAGGAGGCCTGCTGCTGCTTTGACAGGGGCGATACAAAGCGGACGCGCAGCACGCTCCCGCTCAGCCCCGCGTCCATAAAGTCCGCAAGGGTCACAAACACCGCGCGGTTCGGCCGGCCGCCTTCCTGCAGTCCGTCGGGCGTGTTGACCCCCGCGCCCACAAAGTCCGACTGGTCCAGCCGCGCGTAGCTGAACTGCGACGGCGTATACAGTTCCCCGTTGTACAGGCCGCTTATGCGGAAGGCGCGTTCGCCTCCGTTTGCCTGCAGGACAAATTCGTCGCCCACCGCGCTTGCCGCCGCCTTCTCCACCATCTGGTACGGGACCAGGATCCCGCCGCCCGACTCCGGCAGCCACTCCCCGGCTTCCGTATGTATGTACATGGGTTTGTCCGAGAGAATGCCGACTATGTCGTACTCCGCGTTTTCCTCGCTGAGCACGGTCACGCTCACCGGCGTTTCGTGCTCGCGTTCGCAGAACGCAACGATCGCTTCAACCGTCTGCGGATTCTGCATGATTCCAACGTTGAACTCCAGCGAACGGTCGGTCCCCGTATAGGCGGTCAGGGTGTTGAACATGGAGGCGCTCTGCGCGTAGTAGACGCACAGGGCCGCAGCCGAAACGGTCAGCCCCAGAAACAGGACGAGCAGGGTCGTGAAATGGCGCGTGATCATGCGCCGCATATTCTGCCATACCAGCGTCAGTATCTTCATACTGCTCCTCCTTGTAAGCCGAAAGCGGCGGCGTGACTTCGCCGCCGCTTTCGCGCAACTGTCTGTTAATTGTGAACCGTGCCGCCTCTGACGCCACCAGTTCTGTTACCAATGGCGCAAGTAGTATGCCACTCCACGCTCACGGTTTTATAATTGTTGCCGGACGGAATGGAACTGGTCGACTCCGCAAGGTCATGCCGTATCCCCGTTGCGCCGCGTCCGCTATACACTCCATAGGGGTCTGCGCCGTGAAAATATGTATACCGCACAATTGCCTCACAATTCGTAGTTCCCACACATGAAGATCCTTTTGCCACCGTGGCCTTGCAGTCGCGCGTGGAGTTCCAGTCATTGGCTGTCGTTGTCGCCGTGTGGGCGAATGCGACCGAGAAGGCCGACACCAGCACGACGGCAAGAAGCAGCACTGCGATCATTTTCGTTTTTCTACCCATGATGTTTTCCTCCTTTGTTGCCAAAAATGATTGTTTTTCCGTATACGGTAATTTTATTGTATTACATAAACCAAGGCATGTCAAGCATAAATTTAAAATTTAGAAATAAAAAATATATTATACTGAAATATATTTATTACATTTTACCTATAGCTTGATGGCGAATTGGCGTTCGCTTTTTCACAGCAAAAAAAACGCGCCGGGCGCGGAGAGTCCGCGCGGGCGCGTTTTCGTTCAATATGCAAAGGCCGGGTCAGTCCACCGTATCGGGATGGAAGCCGGAATGGCCGAGCGTGGGCAGAGCGTCTATTGCGGCCATATCCGCCGCATCCAGCGCGAAATCGAACACCTGCGCGTTTTCCGCAATCCGCTCTTTTGTGACCGACTTTGGCAGGGGCAGCGTCCCATGCTGCAGGCACCAGCGCACGCACACCTGCGCGGGGGATTTGCCGTGCTTTTCCGCAACCGAGCGCAGCAGCGGATGGTCGAGCACAAGCCCACGGCCGAGCGGGCTCCACGCCTCCACAAGAATGCCGTGCTTACGGCAGTATTCGACCGCTTCAGGCTGCATGACGCCGGGGTGGAACTCGATCTGGTCGACCATGGGCGCGACTTCAGCGCAGGCAAGAATGGGCGCGATATGGTGGGGCAGGAAATTGCTCAGGCCGATCGCGCGCACCCGCCCGTCCCTGTACAGCTTTTCCATGGCGCGCCACGATTCCAGGTTGCACTGCTCGCCGCTCATACCGTCGCGCGGCCTGTTTGCCGGCCAGTGGATCAGAAAGAGGTCGAGGTAGTCCAGGCCAAGCTTTTTGAGCGACAGGTCGAACGCGGCGAGCGTCCGCTCATAGCCGCGGTCCGTATTCCAGAGCTTTGTCGTGATAAACAGCTCTTCGCGCGCAACGCCGCAGGCGCGGATGGCTTCGCCCACGCCGGCCTCGTTTCCGTAAATGGCCGCGGTGTCAATGTGCCGGTAACCGGCCTCGACCGCCTGCACGACCGAACGGACCGTCGTCTCGCCGTCGGGCACCTGCCAGGTGCCAAAGCCCACGCAGGGGATCTGTACGCCGCCGCGCAGCGTATAGGTATCCGTCAGTTTGTCCATGTGTATCCCTCCTGTTTTGTCGTTCGTACACGGCGGTACGCCGCCGCGCATACTGATGATTATATTATAACGCGGCCCGGTTGCAAATGCAACGCACGGCTGAAGCGCACGTCAGGCGCCGGGCGTACGGCACGGCGCCTGACGGATGGATATTCGGCGCGCTCAGCTGCGCTTGCGGCTCCAGAGCGCGGGCGAGAAAATCATGAGCAGCGGGAAAATTTCCAGCCGGCCGAACAGCATGGCGGCGGACAGAACGAGCTTGGACAGGACGCTGAAGCCCGCATAGCTGCTGTATGGGCCCGCCACGTCCAGGCCGGGACCGACGTTGTTGAGGCAGGAGAACACGGAAGAAAGCGTCGTTTCAATTCCAAGACCGTTCCAGCCGACGAGCAGGCAGGCGGACGCCAGGATGAACACATAGGCCGTCATATACAGGCTCAGCCCGTGCAGCGTCCGTTCAGAAACGGTTTTGCCGTCCATTTTTACAAGCGAGACGGCGCGCGGGTTGCGCAGCCGTTTCCCGCCCGCGAGCAGGGACTTAAGCATCAGAACAAATCTGGAAACCTTAATGCCGCCGCCCGTCGAACCCGCGCAGGCGCCGACGATCATGAGAATCATGAGTACCCAGCGCGAAAACTCCGGCCAGAGGCTGAAATCGACGGTGGCGTAGCCCGTCGTCGTCATAATGGAGGAAACCTGGAACGCCGAGTGCCGGATCGTATCCGCCGCGCCGCCGTGCATACCCCAGGTGTTGACCGCCACAAGTATGGTCGCGGCCAGCAGAATGCCGACGTACCAGCGCAGCTCTTCGCTTTTCAGCGCCTGCCTGGGCTTTTTGATCAAAAACAGGTAGTAAATACTGAAGTTTACGCCGAACAGGGCCATAAAAATGGTCACAACCCACTGGATATAGGGGCTGTAGCTCGCAATGCTGTCCGGCAGCACCGCGAAGCCGCCGGTGCCGGCCGAGCCAAAGGTGATGCAGATGTTGTCAAACAGCGGCATCCCGCCGAGCGCCAGCAGCAGAATCTGCAGCAGGGTCATGCCGATATAGATGGAATAGAGGATCTTGGCCGTCTGGTGCATACGCGGCGCGAGTTTTTCCACTTCCGGGCCGGGGCTCTCCGCGCGCAGGAGGTGTACGGCCTGGCCGCCCCCGCCGCGCGCCATCGGCTGCAGCGCGAGTACGAACACGAGCACGCCCATGCCGCCCAGCCAGTGCGTAAAGCTGCGCCAGTAGAGCAGGCCTCTGGGAATGGAGAGCACGTCCGGAATAATGCTCGCACCCGTCGTGGTGAAGCCGGATACCGTTTCAAACCAGCAGTCGACAAAGCTGGGAATCGCGCCGCTGAAGAAAAAGGGCAGCGCGCCGAACAGCGAGATCACGATCCAGGCGAGCGCCACGGTAAAAAAGCCCTCGCGGGCATAGAAGTTTTTATTTTTGGGTACGAGCAGAATCAGAAGCAGTATGCCTATGGCGGCTGTGAGTACGATTGTCGTGGCCAAGCCGCGCATGGAGTCGGCCTCCCCATAGCCAAGCGAAATGAAAAACGCCGGAATCATGAGCGCCGACTCTACGCACAGGATCTTCCCAATCGTATGCAATATCATCTTATAATTCATAGCAACCGTCCATCCTGTTATTCGGCGAAAATATCGTCAAGACGCTTGAGCATTTTCTCAGCTTTCGTCACAATTACGACAGTGTCGCCAGCCAGCAGCATGTCTTCGCCGCGCGGGATAATGACGCGGCCCTGGCGATTGATGCAGGCGACCAGGATATCCGGACGCAGGCGCAGGGACTTGAGCGGCACGCCGACGCCACGCACGCCGCGCGTGACCGCGAACTCCAGCGCGTCCAGCTTCTCATTGACAATCCGGTGAAGTGTGAGCACGGATTCCTCGGAGGTATTCTGCATGGCGCGCACATATCGTACAATATCATGGCACACAAGATTTTTGGGACTGACAACCGATTCAATCCCCATGCTGCGGAATACCTTCTCATACTCCATACGGTTGATTTTTGCGATGACCTTCCCGGAACTGATCATGCCCGCGTACATGGCGATGACCATGTTCTCTTCGTCTATATTCGTCAGCGATACAAGCGCGTTCGTCTGTTCAATGCCCTCGCTTATCAGCACTTCGGGCTGCGTACCGTCGGCATGGATGATATCGGCATGCGGCAGGACCTCGGCCAGTTCTTCGCAGCGGGCCGCGTTCTGCTCGATGATTTTCACCGCCGTCCCGTCCTCCTGCAGCGCGCGCGCCAGATAATAGGCGATCCGGCTGCCGCCGATCAGAATCACGCTGCGCACCCTGCGCTCGGCAAATCCAAGCCTGCGCACAAAGGAGACAAGGTCTCTGGGCGCGCCTGTGACGTTGATCGCGTCGCCGGGCCGCAGTTGGAAGGCGCCGGTTGGAATATATACTTCTCCGCCGCGCTCTACGCCGCAGACCAGGGTCTTTGCGCCGCCGGAAAGCGAGGGCAGATCGCGCAGATACCGGCCGCACAGCGGGTTGTCCTCCGTGAGCAGGAGTTCGACGATCTCCACCCGGCCCTTGGCAAACGTCTCGCGTTTCAACGCGGCCGGAAAACGGAGCAGGTTCAGAATCTCCATCGCGGCGGCACGGTCGGGATTGATAATCATGCTGAGCCTAAGCTCCTCTTTCAAAAAAGTGAGCAGGTCGGCGTATTCCGGATTGCGCACGCGCGCGATGGTGTGCTTTACGCCCAGTTTGCGGCCGAGCATACAGCACAGGATATTGACCTCGTCGGCGGACGTCGCCGCGATCAGCAGATCGGATTCCCCCACGCCCGCATCCCGCTGCGATTGCAGGGTCGCTCCGTTGCCGACCACGGCGCTTACGTCCGTCCGGTCGACCAGTTCGTCCAGCACTTCCGGATTGCGGTCGATCATAACAACATCGTGGTCCTCTTTGGAAAGCTCGGCAGCCAGCGTAGAGCCGACCTTCCCATCTCCCACGATTACGATACGCATTTCGCACATCTCCTTTATATTATCATATCGCAAAGCAATTTGATTCTAGCATTATCCTTTCCAAAAGACAAGGGGCTGGAGCACAAAATCACAAGCATTTTACTTCTTTTATACGCATTTTATTAAAACCGCGCCCCGCCGCGTCCGCCACGGCGAAGTTCTGCGGGAAAGACGTTGCCTTTCAGCGGGCGCGCGCTTATAATATATACATTATATATAATAATGCAGGTGATCGCATGTATCTGGCATACGCCGCAGCCTCGGCCGTCTTTGCCGGGCTGACCGCGGTTCTCGCCAAAATCGGCGTTAAGGATATGGATTCCACCCTCGCCACGGCGGTGCGCACGGTCGTCGTCGCAGCATTTGCCTGGCTAATGGCGTGGATTACCGGCGCGGCGCAGGGCCTTGCAGACCTTAGCGCCCGCGCCCTGGCCTTTCTCACGCTGTCCGGGCTGGCCACCGGCGCGTCCTGGCTCTGCTTTTACAGGGCCCTGCAAATCGGCGACATCAACAGGGTTGTGCCCATTGACAAATCGAGCACCATATTGACCATGCTGCTCGCCCTCATATTCCTTGGCGAGGGGTTTACGCCCGGCAAGGGCTTGTGCATGGCCGCCATTGCCGCGGGCACCCTGCTCATGCTCGGACGCGCGGCCGCGCCTGCTGGCGTAAAGCCCAAACGCGACGCGGGCACGGTATACGCGCTGCTGTCGGCTTTATTTGCAAGCCTTACCTCGATTCTTGCCAAGGCAGGACTCCAGGACGTAGACGCCGACCTCGCCACGGCGGTGCGCACGACCGTTGTGCTCGTCGCCGCCTGGGCGATTGTATTCGCACAGAAAAAACAGCGGGAACTACGGCGGCTTAAGCCGCGCACCCTGGTCTTTCTCGCACTGTCCGGGCTGGCCACCGGCGCGTCCTGGCTCTGCTTTTACAGAGCCCTGCAGATTGGGCCGGCCAGCGTTGTGGTGCCGGTGGACAAGCTCAGTATCCTCGTCACGGTCGCGTTCGGCTGCCTTTTGTTTCACGAGCGGCTGGAACGCCGCGCCTGGCTGGGACTCTGCCTCATCACTGTCGGCACAGTCGCAATGGCGGCGCTGTGAGCCCGAAACGCCTTGCTTTTTTCATTTAGAAGTGGTAAAATATTCAGAAGGCCGTACATGTTCTCATGGCGGTCTGGGTATAGTAAAATAACAGACAAATGTCATAAAGGAGTCTTTTATTATGAGCGACGCATGCACACATGATTGTTCCACCTGTTCCGCAAACTGCGACAGCCGTGAAAACGGCCCGAGGAGCTTTCTGGAAAAACCTCACGCGCTCAGCAGCGTGAAAAAGGTGATCGGTATCGTCAGCGGCAAAGGCGGGGTCGGCAAGTCCCTCGTGACCTCCCTGCTCGCCGTGCTCATGCAGCGGGAGGGCTACCACGCCGGCATTCTTGACGCCGACCTGACCGGACCGTCGATCCCGCGCGCATTCGGGCTCAAATCCAGGGCCGAGATGACGGAACAGGGCCTGTACCCGGTACGCAGTACGACGGGCATCGACATCATGTCCCTCAACCTGCTGACCGAGGACGAAACCGACCCCGTAGTCTGGCGCGGACCCGTGATCTCCGGCTTTGTCAAACAGTTCTGGACCGACGTGATCTGGGACAATATCGACTTTCTGTTCGTCGACATGCCGCCGGGAACGGGCGACGTGCCGCTGACCATTTTCCAGTCGCTGCCGGTGGACGGCATCGTCGTCGTCACCTCGCCGCAGGACCTTGTGTCCATGATCGTGTCCAAGGCGCTTAAAATGGCGAATATGATGCACATCCCCGTGCTCGCCATTGTGGAAAATATGAGCAGCGTCAAATGTCCCGACTGCGGCAAGGAAATCCCCATTTTCGGCGAGAGCAAGCTCAGCGCGCTTGCGGAGAAATTCGGAATCGAACACACGGCGCGCATTCCCATCGACCCGAAAATCGCCGCGGCGGTTGACAGCGGCAAGATTGAGACGATCGAATGCGAGCAGCTGCGCGACACAGCCGGGCTGCTGGGTAGCCTGCTGGACAGCTGAGTACGTTGCAAAGCGGCTTTGTTCAAAAGCCGCTTTTTTCTTTGCGCCGGGGCCGAACCGGACGTCCGCTGTTCGCCTTTACGGCGGGCCGGCGGATCGAAGACGCGATCGCACAGGTCAGGGGCCGCGCGCAAAGGCCGGGAAGAGAGAGTACATATTTATGAACAAAGTCATCGGGGTGTTCGCCCACGTAGACGCGGGCAAGACCACCCTCTCAGAACAGCTCCTATACCGCGCCGGCGCGCTGCGGACGCCGGGACGGGTGGATGAAAAAACGTCTGTGCTGGACGCGGCGGAAGTGGAACGGCAGCGCGGAATCACCGTTTTTTCCGGACAGGCGCGCTTTACATTCGGCGAAAGTACATATTACCTGCTCGACACGCCGGGACATACGGACTTTTCGGCGGAGATGGAGCGGGCGCTGCGCATCATCGACTTTGCCGTGCTCGTCGTAAGCTGCGCGGAGGGGATCCAGGCGCATACCGAAACTATATGGCGTATGCTGCGCGCCGCGGGCGCGCCCGTCTTTGTATTCCTGAACAAGACGGATCGGGCGGGCGCGGACCCGGACCGCGTGTACGCCGAGCTGCGCAAGCGGTTCTCCCCGGATATTGTGGATATGGACGCGGGGTTTACGCCTGAAGTGCTGACGGCGCTCGCCGAGCGGGACGACGCGTTTTTGGAAACCTATCTCGACGGCGCGCCGGACGAAGCCGCGGCGCAGGCCGCCGCGCGGCGGCTGGTCTGCAAAGGGCGGCTGTTCCCCTGCCTGCGGGGCGCGGCCCTGCGCGGCGAGGGCGTGGATAAACTGCTGCAGGCGCTCGACCGGCTGAGTGAAACGCGCTACGACATAAACGCTCCATTCGGCGGGACGGTTTACCGCGCCGCGCATGACGGGAAGGGGAACCGCGTCGTTTTTTTCAAAGCGCTGTGCGGCGCGGTACGCGTGCGCGACAGTCTCAGCGGCGAGAAGATACAGGAACTGCGCCTCTACCAGGCAGACAGGTACGAACAGGTGCCGCGCATTGAGGCGGGCATGCTGTGCGGCGCCGTGGGGCTGGACGGGGTGCGGCCGGGCGCCGGTATCGGGCCGCGGGGGCAAAGCATAACCTGCGAGAGCACGCCGGCGCTGACGTTCGGCGTAACGGCGGAAAACGCCGACTTGTACGCGCTGTATGAAGCGCTGCAAACCCTGGAAAACGAGGACCCCGCGCTCGGCGTGACGCGCGCGGACGGCAGGCTGCGCATCCAGTGCATGGGTCCGGTACAGACTGAGATCCTCCAGCAGGCCATTTGGGAACGGTTCGGCATCCGCGCCGAGTTCGGCGACTGCCGCGTATCCTACCGCGAGACAATCGCCGCCCCGATAATCGGTTACGGGCACTACGAGCCGCTGCGCCATTACGCCGAGGTGCATCTGCTGCTCGAACCGGGCGCACGCGGCAGCGGGATTACGTTCGACTCCGCCCTTTCCACCGACGCGCTTGACCAGAGCATTCAGCGGCAGATTGAGCAGGTTGTGCTGGAGCACGACCATCGCGGCGTGCTTACGGGCGCGCGGCTGACCGATGTGCGCGTTACCCTGCTCTACGGCAAAAACCATCTCAAGCACACAAGCGGCGGCGATTTCCGCGAAGCGGTGCGGCGGGCGGTGCGCCAGGGGCTGGAGCAGGCCGAATGCCTGCTGCTCGAACCCGTGTACGACTTTCGGGCCGATCTGCCCGCGGCAAACCTGGGCCGGTTGATGGCGGATATACAGAAATTCTCGGGTACGTTTTCCCCGCCCATATCCGAGGGGGAACGCGCCGTGCTGACAGGCCGGGCGCCCGTGTCTGAGCTGATGCGCTACCAGAGCGAGGTGCAGGCCTATACCCGCGGCGCGGGCTATATATCGCTGCGCTTCGGCGGGTACGAGCCCTGCCATGACGCGGACGCCGTGATCGGCGCTTCAGGCTATGCGCGCGCGGCGGATTCCGAGAACCCGTCCGAATCCATTTTCTGCGCGCACGGCGCGGGGTTCGCCGTGCAGTGGTTCGATATTCACAAGTTCATTCCGCCCTATAAACAGATACCGGCTACCCTGTATACAAAGGAGGACAAGACGATATGATTCGAGAAATGCGCGCACAGGACAAAGAGACGTTTTTGACGCTGGTACGGGAGTTTTACGCATCTCCCGCTGTTCTGCACGCCGTACCGGAGGAGAATTTTGCGCGGACGTTTGCGCAGATCGTTTCGGGGTCGCCCTACGCGAAAGGGTACATATTGGAAACGGACGGCGGACCGGCCGGCTACGCCCTGCTCGCCCTGACCTATTCCAACGAAGTGGGCGGGCTGGCCGTTTGGATTGAGGAGGTATATATCCGCGAAGCGTTCCGCGGCCAGGGACTGGGCGCGCAGTTTTTTGCATGGCTGTTCGACGCGTATCAGGGCAGAGCGAAACGGTTTCGGCTCGAGCTCACGCCTGAAAACGAGGGCGCGGCGCGGTTATATGCCCGGCTTGGCTTTACGCCGCTCGATTACCGGCAGATGATTCTGGACGCGGACTGAGCATTCGCGCAGTTTCGCGCCCGCCCGCGCCGGCGCACGGGCTTTTTCGCGCGCTGGCACGGCTTGTTCGGCTGCACGGCCGCATAGCGCGGCGTCTGTGCGGGGCGCGCCGTCCCGCGCCCGGCCCGTACGCCGGCTTTGTTCCGTGCGGGCTGCGGTACGAATGCGGCTGCAGACGCATATTCCGCATACGGCGGTTCCCGCGCCGGGTACGCTGGCTGCGATTGCCGCGGCCGCCGCAAACCCGTTCCCGCGCCTCTTAGCGGCGCGCGGCGCCTGGGCGCGGCCGGGTTCTTCGCGGCCGGATTTGATCTGCCAGCCGCAGCCGGGCTGCGGCTGGTTTTTAGGACCGGCTGGGTCGGATCCCTCGCGGCGGCCGGGGTCGGCCGGTTCTTTCCGGCTTTTGTTGCGGACGCAGGCGCGGTTTTTCGGGATTCGCCGCGCGGCGTTTGGACATGGACCGCCGCGGCGGACAAAAATTCGACGGCCGGATTCCAAACAAATGTTGGCCGGGCGGGCACTGTGATAAAATTTTATTCAAAGAACGCTTAAATCTGCCATAATGTTTAAAAATTCAAAAATCAAGAAAAAATATCCTTTTAAAGGCTTGACGGCTCTTAAAAAATTTTTTACAATAATATTAACGATTTGCAAACACAAAGAGATTTATGCAAATTGAATTATATGACAGGAGGATAGCATCATGGAAAATAATGTTCAACAGCCTCAGTATCAGCCGCCCGTAGCGCCGGAGCAGAAGCCCTCGAACGGGCTTGCCATCGCGTCGCTCGTATTGGGCATACTGTCCATCATTATGGTCTTTGTATATGCCTGGGTGGGCATTATTTGCGCCATTGTCGGTATTGTGCTCGCTGTTGTCGCCAAGAAGCAGAATCCGAGCGGCCTTGCCACCGCCGGCCTGGTTCTGTCGATAATCGCGCTTGCAATCTGCATTATCGCGATCATCGCCGTCATCGCCTGCGCAGGCGCGCTCCTGGGTACGCTGGGCAGCATGTAGCATGGCTTAACATTCGCGCGTACTTAATATACAGGCAGGCGTATTCAGCCTGCCTGTATTTCTGCTTTTTTGAGGTGACTTATGTATCCTGCCATACAACTCGGCGGCGTTACGATCAGCGTCTATGCGCTGCTAATCGTCGCCGGGATCGCCGCCGGCTGCATTGCAATGCGCCCGTTTGCCGCGTCGTTTGGCATTGAGAAGGAGGACGCGCTGTACGCGACGCTGTTCGGTGCCATCGGCGCCGCGCTCTGCGGCAAGCTTGCATATGTCCTGGTCTCCCTGCCCGGCGCAAAAGATCTAAGCATGGAAACGCTGGCGGAGTTCTTCCAACATGGATATGTTTACTACGGCGGCCTTGCGGGCGCCGTACTCGGCGTTTGGATATACTGCCGCGCGTTCAGACTCGCATTTCTTCCGCATCTGGACGGGACGGTCGTCGCCCTGCCGCTGATACATGCATTCGGGCGTGTCGGCTGCTTTTTTGCCGGATGCTGCTACGGCGTGCGCTATGACGGGCCGCTGGCCGTGACCTTCCGGAACAGTCCCGTCGCGCCGAACGGCGTGGGCCTGTTCCCGGTTCAGCTGCTGGAGGCCGCGCTCAACCTCGGCCTGTTCGCCTGTTTCTGCGCCGTGTTCCGCAGCCGGGACCGGGCCGGGCGCGTTTCGTGTACGGGGCTCTATCTCTGCGCCTATGCCGTTATACGATTTTTTGTGGAATTCCTGCGCGGAGATACGGCGCGCGGACTGTGGCTTGGCCTGTCCACTTCGCAATGGTGCAGCGTCGCGGCGCTTGCGGCCGGGCTCTGGCTGCTGCTGCGCCGAAGAAAGACCGATGCAGGTTCGTCTATGCAATAGCGCGGGCGGGTTTACTGTTTTAAAGTGATATTACGAATATAAATCCACTTCGGCAACCGCGGCGGGATTTGGGCTGGCGTTCGCTGTGCGGCGCTGTGGAAACAGGCATGCGGGCGGCGCGGCGCCGCATGGTCTCGGCCTGTGCCGCAGGGCCGCGGCGGGAACGCAGGACGGAAAGCCCCGGCGCTGCGGGACATACCCAAAAGACGCCGCCATTTATTTCAACAAAATTTATCCGATCCGTATTCATTCAGACCGCGCGGCCGGCGGCGGCCGGCGCGCATAAGGGAGGGAATGCGAATGAATCCTGTCGGCATCTGGGTCCGGCGCGACCCTGGCAGGCCGGCCCGCGAAGCGCTGCTGCTGGAATGCCTTGGCGGCTATGCGTCCGCATACGGGCTGCCTGTGCCTGCGGCGGAGGACATTATCCGCCCCGGACCGGGACGAAAGCCTTATCTGCGCGGCAATCCCTTTTTATTTTCCATATCGCACAGCGGCGAATACTGGGCCTGCGCCGTGGGCGCGGCGCCGGTCGGGCTGGATATACAGCTGCGCCAGCCCTGCAACTACAGGGATATCGCAAGCCGCTTTTTTACGGCAGAGGAGCAGGACTATCTGCGGCCGCGCGGCGCGGAAGCGTTTTTTGACCTGTGGGCCGCAAAGGAAAGCTACATCAAACGGCGCGGCGCGGACATGCGCATGCTGCGAAGCTTTTCTGTGGTGCGCGACGGCGCGCTTATCTGCCCGGACGAAGGCGCGCAGCTGCGGCTTTTCCGCTGTCTGCCAGGCTACAGCATGTGTCTGTGCGCAGCCGAAACGCAAGGCGCTGCGTTTCATTTTGCATAATGAACAAATTTTTGGGTACAATACAGCCGGGTATTTCAATAAAGGAGGTACGCGGCATGGACGCCTATAAAGAACGCCTGGAACAGCTCAAACAGGAGTCGGCCCGGGAACTCGGCGTAAACCTGAACCAGACCAAGGACATTACGGCCCGTGAGGCCGGCAGCGTCGGCGGACGCATGGTTCAGAAGATCTTTGATTCGTACAAGAAATAAGCAAAAAAAGCTGCCGGACGGATATGGATTCGTCCGGCAGCTTTCGTTATATGCGGTATAAGCTGTTTTCCATTATTTAGTGCAGCCATGAGAAAGATATGGTATGATATCTACATAAAACCACATGCGCATGACAGTACAGCGGAGGTAGACTATGGAAAGGCGCAAAGGCTTGTGTGTATCCATACTGGGCGCAGTTGTTTTCGCCGTGGGCGTGGGGGTGCTCGCATCGTCCGGCGTACAGTACCGGGCGTATAACGCCATATTGGGCGCGGCGCTTGCCTCTGCCGGCGCGGCGCTGATGTACCTGGGCCGGCGCATTCGCCGCCGCCGGCTGGAAGACCCTGCGTACTGCCCGGAGCTGGACGCGGGCCTGCGGGACTTTGCCGCCGCGCGCAAGGCGGCCGCGGCCGGCGGGAATCCCGAGTCCATGGATGCGCCCGCGCTCGGGCGGATCGTGTTCATGCAGGCAAAGGTACAGGCGCAGATGCTGGCGAACAGCCCGGTCTGCGCGCCGCCGTCGCATATCGGCTATATGCGCTGCTACGCCGCGGCCTACGCCGTCAATTTCAGCTTATCCGCCGCGTTTTTGGACCGGTATCTTTCGGCAGGGCGGGCAAACGCCGTGATGCGGCTGGCCTGCGACCCGCTGTTTGACGAGTACGGCTTCCGCATATGCGTATCGGTCCAGGAGCTTGCCGCCCGTATGCCGGACAGCCTGCGCAGAGCGGGCGCGACGGAGGCGGGAAAACGCTATCCCGCCCGCGCCTATGAGCTGGAACTGACCCGGTTCACAGCGCGTTTGCTCGAGGGCGAGCCCGCTCTGTTTTACCAGCGTGCGCTTCGCACGCAGGTGCGGCGCTGGATACGCCAGGAATACCTGCCGCGCGATTTTCGCCTGTGCGCGCCGGAGAAGGACGAACCGGCCCTGTACCGGGAGTACATCTATTCGACATAGCCCGCGTATCGCCCGCCTTTCGCACGCCGCCCTGCGGCAGGCGGCAAAAAAATGCGCCGCGCCGGGAAGGGCGGCGCCGCGCGAAGAAGATAGACGCAGAAGAAATAACGAAGGCGCCAGAGTTCTGGCGCCTTCGCCGCGTTCTATTCAGTTTCCGTCCCTGTAATAGTTGATCAGGCATCCCGCAAGGATGATCCTGCGTTCGTCGTCCGTCAGCCCCGCAAGGCGCAGCGTAAACGGTGTGAGCGCGCCGGAGGCGTCTACGGCGTAGGCCGGAATTTCGTCTCTGGCCTGCTCAACCGCGGCCCGGATCCCCGGCACAAACAGGTACTGGCCGACTGTAAAGGGGATTTCGTCGCACAGGAAGGGCAGCATGCCCCAGTTGATGAGGTTTGAGCGGTAGCGCTTGGTCGCGTATTCCCTGGCGACGTTCGCAAACGTGCCCAGGACTTTCTGACAGGAGGCCGCCTGCTCGCGCGCCGAACCGTCGCCGGGACGCACGGCGTAGACTACGCTGCCGACGCCGGTATTCTCCAGCGTCAGGTTTCCGTCGATCGTCTTTGCCGCGGCAAGGGCCGCCAGCAGCGCCTCGTCCTGAATCTCAGCCCCGCTAAGGCGCGCCTGCTCGAGCGCCTGCACCGCCTTGGCTCTGCCGACATAGGCCGGGTCCTTGCGCGAAAGGGTGAACTCTGCAAGGCGCAGGGGATTGGAACGGTAACTCGAAGTCTCGCCCGACGGGATCAGTTCGTCGGTCGTCGTCACCGGGTCGGTAATGAGCGAAGCGACGAAGAGCAGCAGGTTTTCCGCAAGCGGCTGCATGGCGGGCCAGTCTGCGATATTGGGTCCGAACTGCAGCTCCGCCTGCGGCTGCGGCCGGCCGCAGCCGTCGTACACCCGCGCGCTGTAGACGCTCTGGTCAAAGAAGTATTTCGGGTTTTCATAGCGCACGTCAAGGTCGGTCGCCGGCGTGAGCACGCCGCCCCTTGCCGCCGTTGCCGCAATACTGCGCGCATCCATAAGCGCGACGGAGGCGATCTGGCCGTCGCCGGGCTTGGAGCCCTCGCGGTTGGGGAAGTTGCGGGTGGTGTGGCGTATGCTCAGCGCGTTGTTGGCCGGCACGTCGCCCGCGCCGAAACAGGGGCCGCAGAAGGCGGTGCGGATGACCGCACCCGCCGTCATGAGCCGGGCCATCACGCCGTTTCGGGTCAGTTCAAGATTGACCGGCTGGCTCGAAGGGTATACGCTCAGTCCAAACGCGCCGCTGCCGACGCGCGCGCCGGCCAGGATATCGGCCGCATCGCACAGGTTTTCAAACGTGCCGCCGGCGCAGCCCGCTATGACGCCCTGCTGGACGAGGAGCTTTCCGTCTTTGACCTTGTCGCGCAGGGTGAAGCGGACCTTGCCGCCGAGCTGGCGCGCGCCGTCCTCCTCCACTTTCGCGAGGATATCGCCAAGGTTGGCGTTGAGCGTTTCAATGGGATAGACATGGCTCGGGTGGAAGGGCATGGCGATCATGGGCCGGACCCTGGACAGGTCGATGGTGACCAGCCCGTCGTAATAGGCGACGGGACCCGGCGCAAGCGGCGCATAGTCCTGTTCACGGCCGTGGACGGCGTAGTAGTCCCGGATCGTATCATCGGTCCGCCAGATCGAGGAGAGGCAGGTCGTCTCGGTCGTCATCACGTCGATACCGATCCGGTAATCGGCCGACAGATGCGCCACGCCGTCGCCCACAAACTCCAGCACCTTGTTCTTTACATACCCGCTCTCAAACACTGCGCCGATCAGGGCCAGCGCCACGTCCTGCGGACCGACGCCGGGCTGCGGGCTGCCTGTCAAATGCACGCAGACGACCTGCGGCATGTCAATATCATACGTGCGGCGCAGCAGCTGCTTGACGAGCTCCGGGCCGCCCTCGCCGATCGCCATGGTGCCAAGCGCGCCGTAGCGCGTGTGGCTGTCCGAGCCCAGGATCATCTTCCCGCAGCCGCTCATGCGCTCGCGCATGTACTGGTGGATTACGGCCTGGTGCGGCGGTACGAAGATACCGCCGTATTTGCGCGCGGCCGAAAGGCCGAACATATGGTCGTCCTCATTGATGGTGCCGCCCACCGCGCACAGGGAATTGTGGCAGTTGGTGAGCACGTAGGGGATGGGGAATTCGGTAAGCCCGCTCGCGCGCGCGGTCTGGATGATGCCGACATAGGTAATGTCGTGCGAAGCGAGCGCGTCGAACCGGATACGCAGCTTGTCCATACCGGCGGCGGTATTGTGCTCTGAAAGGATGCGGTAGGCCATTGTCGCCCGCCGCGCGGCGTCCTTGTCGGGCGCGGCGCCGGTCTTTTTCCGCACGATCGAAGCCGCGTCCGCACCGTCGGGAATCCACTCGTTCCCGCCCAGCAGATACGCGCCTGTATTATGTACTGTAACCATATAAACAGCTCCTCTTTTTTACTGCCTTTTAGTTTACCACAGCCAGCGGTCCTTGTAAAGCGGCGGCGGCCGATTTTATCAGCCGCCGCCGCTTGCCGCAAGGGACTCGTTTTCCCGCCTTCGCGCGCGCACGGCGCGCGGAATGACGCGGATTTGTATTCTATGGCTGCCCGGACTCCGTCATCAGCTGTCTGGGCCTGGCCCTTCTCATGGACAATGCGATGACGGCGGACGTGATTGCGTAGACGGCCAGTACCGCGCCCGCGCCCGTCAGAATGGAAAGGGCTATCGTCGTGCCGTCAAAGGCGCGCACACCCTGGGCGACGTATACTCCCGCTGCCGCGCCGAACAGCGCGGGCAGAAGCATGCTCAGCGCGTTGCCCGCAACAGTCAGTCCCGCGGCCTTTCCCCACGGCATGCCGCAGACATAGTACACGCCGAAGGTGCGCCGGTTCGCCGCGAATAGTATAATCCCGTATCCGCCTACGCCCAGCGTCAGCAGCACGGCCGCCACCGAGGCGTGCATGAAATAGATGCTGCCGCCCCCGGACTTGTAGTTCTGCATATACGTATCGGTCAGCCGCCGTGCGCTCTGCACGCCGCCAAGCCCGGTTAACGCAGCGTTTATGTCCGCTGCAGTAATGTCCGCTTCCGCCTGCGGGAACAGGTAGTAACAGGGCGTGGACGTCGCATCAAAATGGCTTTTCCCGTTGTGCAGGATATCGGGGATATACCCCGGCGTGTGCAGGCCGGATCCGGATTGCTCGCTTCTGTCGCGCAGCGGCTCGAGCACGTTCGTAATGTCCCCGTAACCAGAGCTGAAATAATCATTGGCCTGGCTGTAGCCCATGATGTTGTATGCGTTTTCAGCGATCACGCCGACCACCTCGAACGTCCGCTTGTGCCAGTCCGCAATAGACGTCCCCACCGGCAGGCCCTGCTCGTCCACGCCGAGGTCCGCCGTACCCAGGTTCAGGCAAACCTCGTATTCAAACTGTGAACCGAGCGGCAATATCTCCTCCATATACGGCGGTATGATACAGGGGATCACGCCCTGTTCGTCCGTCTTGTCATACTCGGCCAGCGGCGCCCAGCTCCCTTTGCTGAGCAGGATGGGTTCAGCCTCGGCAAAGCCGCGGTCGACCTGGCATACATACAGGAACTGCTCGCTGTTCTCGTCCACAGCATCCTTCTGCGTCAGCATCCGAAAGCGCAGACGCCCGACCGGTACGCCGAGCTGCGCAAGCCTTGCCTCCAATTCCTGATTCAGAGGATGCTCAAGCGGGTTTATCTGCCGCTCAAAAGCATCGGTATTGATCGTGGAGACCGTACTGTTATTGAGATGAACGCTATACATATCGTTCGGGAACACCCGGTTGATATAACGCTCCATTTTGCCAGCGTCGTACACATAGGTCATGGCGTAGGCGAGGGTAAAGGCCGTCGCCAATGAAAGAAAAACGATCGATACGGTACGCCAGATATTTTTGCGGTAGAGAAAGGAGAGCAGGTACAGGCCCTTGCCCGCGCCCGGTTCGTCCTTTGTCTGCGCGGCCCTGTCGCGGTCCGGGCCAGTATCCGCGCGCCCGGCCCGGACAGAGCGCCCGGCGAGAGCGCGCACCTGGCCAAGGCTCGCCAGCGCGGCAAAACAGTACAGCGCTGCGAACAGCAGGATAAAATCGACCGCGCGAAAGGGCATGTACCTCAATATCAGCCCGGAGTGCTTGATAAAGGGCAATGCGCCCGCACAGCTGATGGCAAAGGCGGCGAGGGTGTACACGGCAAGCTCGGCGAGCAGGATGGCGGCGATCTTTCCGCCCGTCGCGCCCAGCATTTTATAGGTAAGATACTGCCGGCGGTTCTCCCGCAGGAAAAAGGCGTACAGCGAGACGATATTGATCAGCCCCGCAAGCACGGCCGCGGCGTAGAGCAACGCCCGGCTGATCTGGTTGATGCGCGAAACCTCCATAAATTGCGTCATATCGGTAAATTTCGAGATTCCAACCTGCTCTGAAAGACTGGCCTCCACCTGTTCCCTTACCCCTGAAATATCCTCCATAAAAGAGATATGGCAATAATCCGGCTCCAGCCCCAGTTCGGCAAAAACATCCATAGGGATAATCAGGGCGCGAAGCGGCCGTTGGCGCAGCTGCGCATCTAGCTCTTCCAGCTCTGTGCCCGCCACATGCTCGCTACCCTGCGGCAGGCGGCGCATGTCATAGGCGTAAGGCGCATAGCCGGCATCCGCCGGCATAAGACCCACCACTTCAAACGCCCGGCCCGCCACACGGACGCTGTCCCCGACCGCAAGCGTTTGACCGTCGATCAGGTCGGGCTGGGCGACGGCCACCATTTGCCCCATCATGGTACGGTCGATAAACGCGCCGCTCTCCATCGCCTCTACCCCTTCAACGTCCCAATATATGCCGATAATGTCGTAGTTGGGATTTTTATAGCTGAGCACGGCCGCATAGTGGATCTCCGGCAGTTCGCCGCCGACCACGGCGTCGTAAAAGAACTGCGCATCCTGGGGCGCACGCATCGGCGCCTCCACGATGTTCTCCTCACCGGATATATAGCGCTGCAATTTCAGCTCCTGCGAGCTGGACACAAAATAGACGACCATTGCAAATCCGCCGACGATCAGCCCGATCAACAGCAGCAGCGAGACCACGGGACGCCGCAGCATGTTGCGCAGGTCGCGCAGTATTAATCTTAACATGACAAACCTCACATGTGTTTTATATGGATGGGGCGAAGGCGCTTATCATGTCAGTATATCAAATGCGGGCGGAGCCTATCTGTGGTAGTTCGATTTGTAATTTCCCCATATCGTGTTACAGCCGTCGCATTTGCCGTAACAGGCGTGCACCGCCGAGCTTGCCACATAGCCGTAGTTTGGATTGCTGAGTCTGGCAAGCGCTTCAAAGTCACCCCAGTCTTCGGCTGTCTGGACCGCCGTACTTGAGGGATTTGTAATGGGATATGTGTTGCATCTTACGATTACATAGGTCGAGACCTTTTGGGAGTGACAGGCTTTGCTGGATGCCTCGCCCTCGGCATAATGGGAAGCTGCGGATGTCCCGTGATCGTACCTGGCGGCCGCCGCGCCAACGGTGGACGCCACCGCGAGCAGAATGACGGCCGCGAGCAGAATCGCCGCAAATTTCATGGTGCGTTTTTTCATGTTGTCCTCCTTTTCTTACGCCTTCGCCCCAATACCTCTTGTATTATATGTTCCATTTTATGATATTTTAATATGAAAGTAAGTATTTTATGTTAAATATGCCTATTTATTTGTACTGTTACATGGCATGCTTTTTTTACCTCAAAACACAATGATCGTATAAATGCGAACGCATTATACAATATGTATTGTAATGTGCAAAAGAAAAGGGCGCGTCCTAAAAAAGGACACGCCCTTTTAACAGTCGAACAAGCGCCGCCTTATGCCACAGCGCTGCGATTCATCCTTCCCGCCGCCTCACGGCTGAAGCTGCGCCGCAAACAATGGCGACGCGCCGTCACAGCGTTTTTTCCGCAGTGGCGAGCATGAGCTTGATGCGGTTTTCCTGGTTGACCCGAGTTGCGCTCGGGTCGTAGTCGAGCGGCGTAATGTTTGCCGCGGGGTAGGCGCGGCGCAGAGAGGGAATCATGCCGCGGCCGGCGATGTGGTTTGGCAGGCAGCCAAACGGCTGCGCGCATATGATGTTCGGGAACCCGGACTCGATCAGCTCCGCCATCTCGCCGGTGAGCAGCCAGCCCTCGCCCATTTTTGTGCCTTTGCCGATAAACCGGTGCGATAGCTCACGCGTCCGCTCAAAGCGGCCGGGCGGCGCAAATCCGGCGGCGGCGACGGCGGCGCGCAGCCAGCCCTCGCGCCTGTTGATATAGTTCAGCGCCCGCTGCAGCGCCCAGCGCTTGAGCCTGCTGCCGCCATAGAGATTGACCGTTTCAATATTGTTGACGATGCAGTACTGTACAAAGCCCATCAGCCCCGGCATATTGATCTCGCAGTCCTCGCCGATGAGGAACTGTTCCAGGTTGTTGTTGCCAAGCGGCGAGTACTTTACATAGATCTCGCCGACGATGCCGACTTTGTACTTGGGCGTGCGCTTTGTCGGGATCTTGGCAAAATCCCGCGCCATCTCGCCAAATACCTTTTTCAGGCGCGTACCGCGGCCGCGGCCGCGCGAAAAGTGGGAAATGATCCGCTCCTGCCAGTGCGCGACGAGCCGGTCGGCGTCGCCGGCGCAGACCTCATAGGGGCGCACCTGGTTGTACAGGCACATCAGCGCGTCGCCGAAGAAACAGGCAGCCGCCGCCTTGATCAGGATATCCGGCGTCAGGCGCAGACCGGAGCTGCGCTCCAGGTTGCTGGTGTTGAGGCTGACGACGGGTACCTGCGCAAACCCCGCGCGCAAAAGCGCCTTGCGCAGCAGGTGGATGTAATTCGATGCGCGGCAGCCGCCGCCGGTCTGGGATATGACGAGCACGACGCGGTCGGGATCGTACCGGCCGCTTTTCAGCGCGTCGATAAACTGGCCGATGACGAGCAGAGCCGGGTAGCACGCGTCGTTGTGCACGTACTGCAGCCCCTCGTGCACGACGTTCGGCCCGTCGTTTTCCAAAATCTCCACGTCGTAGCCCTTTTGGCGCAGCACATCGACGATCATGGTGAAGTGGATGGGCGCCATCTGCGGGACGAGCAGCTTGTGCGTGGCGCGCATCTGTTTTGTGAACCGGGGATATTCGTTCACGCCGTCCGGCGCGGCTGCGCGGCGCCGGCTCATACCGCGCCTCTCAGCGGCGCCGGCTCCGCTTCCGGCCTGCGCTTCGCCGGTTCATGCGGTGCGGCGGGCCGGCTCTGCTCGAGCGCGGCGAACATGCTGCGCAAGCGGATATTGACCGCGCCAAGGCCACCGATCTCGTCGATCTTGATCTGCGTGCAGAGCTTGCCGCTTCGGTGGAGGATTTCGCGCACTTCGTCGGTCGTCACCGCATCCAGGCCGCAGCCGAAGCTGACGAGCTGGACAAGCTGCATATCGGGCTTGTCGCAGATATAGCGGGCGGCCGAGAACAGCCGCGCATGGTAGGTCCACTGGTTGAGTATGTTTGTGTGCTGCTTTGGGGTCAGGTGGCTGATGCAGTCCTCGCTGATTACAGCCGCGCCGTAGCCGGTAATGAGCTTGTTGATGCCGTGGTTGATCTCGTTGTCAATGTGGTACGGCCGGCCCGCGAGCACGACGATCTGCCGGCCCTCGGCGCGGGCGCGGGCGATGATTTCCGCGCCTTTGGCCCGGATGCGCGCAAGGTGCGCGCCGTATTCCGCATACCCGGCGTCCACGGCGCGGGAGACTTCGCGCTTTGTCAGGTCCGGCGCATACTGCCGCAGCAGCGACCACAGTCTGCGTTTGAAATCGCGCGGACGGTGGATGCCGACATGCGCGAAGATCATCGCCTTTTTGCGCAGCGCCTCGCAGTTGGCGCGTATGACTTCGGGATAGTAGGCGACGACCGGGCAGTTGAAGTGGTTGTCGCCCAGCTTTTCATCGATGTTATAGGTCATGCAGGGATAGAATACCGTGTCGATCTGCGGGTCCTCAAGCAGGGCCGCGATGTGCCCGTGCGCAAGCTTCGCAGGATAGCAGACGGTGTCGCTGGGGATGGTCGCCTGTCCTTTGAAATAGAGCTTGCGGGAGGACCGGGGGCTGACCCGCACCTCATAGCCGAGACGGGTGAGGATGGTGTGCCAAAAGGGAAGCGTCTCGTAGAAATTGAGCGCCAGCGGCAGCCCGACGACGCCGCGTTTGCCGGGCTCGGGCTGGTAGCGTTCGAGCAGGGTTTGCTTGTATTCGTACAGGTCCAGGCCGTCCACGGCCTTCCGGCCGTGCGCCAGCGGCCGTTCGCAACGGTTGCCGCTTATGTATTTGCGCCCGCCTGAGAAGGTATTGACTGTGAGCAGGCAGTTGTTGGTGCACAGGCCGCAGCCCGCCGTCTTTACCGTGTGGGTCAGCGCGCGCACGGCGTCCGCGCCAAGCAGGCTGCTCGGCGTATAGTCGCCGCGCCGACGCTCCAGCCCGTAGAGGGCCGCGCCATACGCGCCCATCAGCCCCGCGATATCGGGCCGTATCACCTCGGCGCCCATTTCAAGCTCAAAGGCGCGCAAAACCGCGTCGTTGTAGAACGTGCCGCCCTGCACGACGATGTTGCGGCCCAGCGCCGCCGGATCGGACGCGCGTATGACTTTATAAATGGCGTTTTTTACAACGCTGATCGCAAGGCCGGCCGAGACATTCTCGATGGACGCGCCGTCCTTCTGCGCCTGTTTGACGCTGGAGTTCATAAACACGGTGCACCTGCTGCCAAGGTCGACCGGCGCGTCGGCAAACAGGCCGCGCCGGGAAAAGGTGCGGATATCCTCGCCGAGGGTCTCGGCAAAGGTCTGCAAAAAGCTGCCGCAGCCGGAGGAACAGGCTTCGTTGAGGAAAATGTCGCTGATGGCGCCGTGCTCCACTTTGAAGCATTTCATGTCCTGGCCGCCGATATCAATGATAAAGTCCACGTCCGGATTGAATCGCCGCGCCGCCGTAAAGTGGGCGACCGTTTCAACAACGCCGAAATCCGCCCTGAATGCTTCCCGGATCAGCTCTTCGCCGTAGCCGGTCACGGTCGCGCTTGCGATTTCAATATCCGGGCAGGCCTCGTAGATGTCCAGTATATCCTGCCTGACGATGGGAACGGGGTTTCCGCCGCCCTGATGGTATGTGGTGTGCAGCAGGCTGCCGCTTTCGCTGATGAGCGCGGTCTTGACGGTCGTAGAGCCCGCGTCGATCCCCAGATGGGCGCGGCCGCGGTAGAGCGCCAGCTCCTGCACAGGTACGCGCGCCCGCGCATGCCGGGCGCGGAAGGCCGCGTATTCCGCCTCGTCCCGAAACAGGGGGGCGGTATGGGAAAAGGCGCCGGCCGCGCGGCCCGCGCGGCCGATCCGCTCGCTCAATTCGGACAGGGCGATGCGCTCGCCCGCATACAGCGCGGCGCCGATAGAGACAAAATACAGGCTGTGTTCAGGCAGTTTGCCCGTTAGACCCAGTACATGGTCAAAGGCGCGCCGAAGTTCGCTCATAAAGGTAAGCGGGCCGCCCAGGTATACGACGGAGCCCTCGATTTTGCGCCCCTGCGCTAGGCCCGAGATCGTCTGGTTTACGACAGAGTAGAGAATCGAGGCCGAAATGTCCTCCACCGTCGCGCCCTGGTTGAGCAGGGGCTGCACGTCGGTCTTGGCGAAAACGCCGCAGCGGCTCGCGATGGAATACACTTTCCGGTGCGCCCTGGCCCGTTCGTTGAGCTCCCCGACGTCGATTTTGAGCAGCGTCGCCATCTGGTCGATAAAGGCGCCGGTGCCGCCCGCGCAGCTGCCGTTCATGCGCGCGTCATACAGGCCGCTGAGGAAGAGGAGCTTTGCGTCCTCGCCCCCCAGCTCGATCACAACGTCCGCGCCGGGCGTGAACCGCTCGGCCGCGAGGCGGGTGGCGTGCACCTCCTGCACAAAGGGCAGGCCGGCGCGCTCCGCAAGGCCCAGGCCCGCGCTGCCGCTGAGGGCGGCGTACGCTTCATCCGCGGCGGGGAACAGCTCGCGCACCCGCGCGAGCATATCGGCAAGCGTATCGGCGATTTTGCTGTAATGCCGCCGATACTCCGTATGTAATACATTGTACTGGTCGTCCAGCACCACCGTCTTTACGGTGGTGGATCCCACGTCGATTCCCAAACGCAATGTTTTTTACTCCCTGTTCTCTGTTTATTCGCCGCCGCAAGACGCCGGCGCGATGTTTTTTTCTTTATAGTATAATACTTAAAATATTTGAAGGATATAGCAAGTTTTTAATTATATGTAAATTTTTTTAGCGCTATTATATTATACCGGCCCGGCAGCTTTTTGGAACGGTGTTCCCACCGGAAAAAAGAGGTTTTTTACGGCTGCGCTGCGCCGACTGCGTTTTCGGACGCGCGCCGCCGGCGAAAACCGCGCGTTAGACGCGCGGACTCTGCGCGCCGGGTCCGCACAAACCCGGATTTTTACGTTTCGGTCCGGTTTGACCGTGCGAATCATAGGATAAGAATAGCCGGGCAGTCGCCGGCGCGGGAGAACGAACAGGCGCGCGCTGCGCCCTGTCGCCGCGGAGTTCATGCTGCATACGCCCTGCCGCGGCGCTCCTGCGGGACGGCGCAGGCCGTCCCGGCCGGCGGCCCGCGCCGGTGAAAAAACGGCGCGGGCGCACACCCGCCTTTTTCAGAGAGGCGGACCGGCGGTACGTTTCCTCCTGTACTGCGTATATAGGACGTAGAAAACAAAGGACTGCGCCCGCGTATGGGCGCGAATACGGATGGCGCCGCTTGCATTTCCGGAAGGCGGGGGCCCCCTGCCGGCCATATGGATGGAAAAGAACGACGTAACACGGAAAAGGAACGGGGTTGCAGACGCGGCCCCGTTCCTTTTCACAATGCGCAAACTGCGGCGCACAATGCAGGCGAGGCGCGCGGGATTGCGGTCCGCGCCTCGTTTTCGCTTTCCCGCCCGCGCCTTGCGGCCGAACCGCACAGACCCAGTTTTTTACGGAGCCTGCCGGCTTTTTTGGATTGAAATAAACCCATTCTGCGCTTTGGGCGCGCGTATTTACAGGCGCGTCATACCGTGGTAAAATAGATCCGTAACGGCCCGGCGGCGCCGGGCCCGGATCCCGCGTTCCCAAAGGGGCGCTTTGAAGGAGGATAAGAAGTGAGCCTGCTTGTAAAGGATCTGCGCAAATCGTTCGGCGGCAAGATCGCTGTCGACAATCTTTGCTTTGAGATGAACCGCCCCGGCGTATTCGGACTGATCGGTACCAACGGCGCGGGCAAGACGACTACCATCCGCTGTATTCTCGGCATTATGACCCCGGACAGCGGCAGCGCGACCTGGAACGGCGCGCCCATCAGCCGCGAAACGCTGCGCTTCGGATATATGCCCGAGGAACGCGGCATCTATATGAAGAGCAAAGTGCTCGACCAGCTCGTGTATTTTGGCATGCTGCGCGGCATGACAAAGCAGCAGGCAAGGGATTCCGCGCTGGCGTACATGAAACGGCTGAAAGTGCTCGAATATCAGAACGAGCTTGCCGAGAAGCTCTCCAAAGGCAACCAGCAGAAAGTACAGCTGATCGCCACGCTCGTGCACAACCCGCAGCTTATTTTTCTGGACGAGCCTTTCAGCGGACTCGACCCGATCAATACCGAAGCGCTGCGTCAGCTCATCAACGAGCTTGTGGACGAGGGCCGCTATATCGTCATGAGCAGCCACCAGATGTCCACGGTTGAGGAGTACTGCGAGGATATCGTCATCCTCCACAAGGGCAAGACAAAACTGTCCGGCAACCTGCGCCGGATCAAGGCGGGCTACGGACATACCCGGCTGGTGCTCGCCTGCGAACAGGACGTGCGGCCGCTGGCCCGGGAGCTGGGCCTGTTCCTGCTCGAAGAGCGGGCCGACGGGCTGCAGTACCGCATTACAGGCGACGACATGGCGAACGGACTGCTCAAACGCATGCTGGAGCGCGGCTGGTATCCGACAAGATACGAGGTCATGGAACCGTCTTTGCATGAGATATTTATTGAAAAGGTGGGTGAGGGCGAATGAAACAGGTGATGACCGTGTTCCGCTATACGTTTAAGGAGGCGGTGCACAAAAAGTCCTTTAAAATATCGAGCATCGTGCTGTTCGCCGGCATCCTGCTCATTTTCGTGCTCATCGCCGCGCTCTCCGGCACGGGTACGGGCACAGACGCGGACGCCGCGCCCGGCGAGGCCGGATACCGCCTTTACTACATTGACGAACAGGGGCTCATTCCCGGCGGCGCGCAGGCGCTTTCCGAGGCGCTCGGCGCCGAGGTGACGCAGGCCGACGCGGCGCAGTACGAAGAATATAAGCGCCTGATCAGCGAGGACGGAGACCTGGCACTGGTCCAGGTCACGCCGGACGACGGCTCGACTTCGTGGACGCAGCGGCAGAACATGCCCATGCTGCGTATTCTCACAAAGGACGTGATGTCCGGCATTCCCACGGATGCGATTACCGATACGCTCAGCCGCCAGTACGCCGCGAACCTGATGCGCGAAGCGGGTGTGGACGAGCAGATTATCGCCATTTCCGGCACACCGCTGATCGCCGTCACCGATATCGCCGGGCAGATGGATCTGACCGGATACGTCCTGGGCCTGATCCTTGTTATGCTGCTGTTCTTCTGCGTCTATTTCTACGGTTACGGCGTGGCCATGTCGGTCGCCAATGAAAAGACTTCGCGGGTGATGGAGACGCTCGTCGTATCCGCCAAGCCCTCCCGGATCCTGATCGGCAAGGTGCTCGCCATGGGCGCGGTCGGCTTGCTTCAGTTTCTGGGGATCCTGGCCGTCGCCGCGCTCGGCTACACGTTTATTTTACCCGAAGGGGTCACGCTGTTCGGCGCGCCCCTGTCCTTCGCGGCGTTTACGCCGGGCGTGGCCGCGCTTGTCGTGGTGTACTTTATCCTGGGCTATATCCTGTACGCCGTGCTCAACTCCGTCTGCGGCGCGACCGTGAGCAAGATTGAAGACCTGAATACGGCCATGATGCCGGTGATGTTCGTCGCGCTGATCTCGTTCTACCTCGCGTACTTTTCCGCCATTGCCGGCAGCGGCGCGATGGAGACAATCGCGATGTACCTGCCCTTCTCCTCCCCTTTCCTCATGCCCTTCCTGCTGCTCAACAGCGAAGTGCCGGCCGGCGCGATCATAGGCTCGATCGCCCTGCTTGTCGTGATGATTGCGGTCGTCCTGTTCCTCTCGATCCGGGTCTATTCCGCGTCGGTGCTCCACTACGGCGGCAGACTCAGGTGGAAAGACGCGTACAGGACAAAAACCTGAACCGGGGCGGAGCGCCTGCAGTTTTAAGCCCTTTTCCCACATGCGGCGGCGCAGCTTGACGCTGCGCCGCCATCTGATTTTATTACCGGATAAGTACGGGCGATATTGGCAAATATTCAATTCTATGATATAATGGCAGCGCTGTCAGTGCGCCGGCATAGATACCCGCCGAAGGAGGGTATCTATGCCGCGCCGAACCTATAGAGACGAGAAGAGCACAGGAGAAATAAAATGGGAAATGAGATGCCGCAAACCGATATACGGGCCGGCGATTTGAGAGCAATACAGCTTAAATCACTTGAGCTGCTGCTTTATTTCAAGGAGATATGCGATAAAAACGGACTGCTGTTCTATTTCTGCGGCGGCTGCTGTATCGGCGCGCTGCGAAACCAGGGATTCATTCCCTGGGACGACGATATCGACGTTTTTATGCCGCGAAAGGACTACGAACGGCTGCCGCAGGTATGGGCCGAACAGGCGGATACCAGCCGTTACCGTTACACAAGGACAACCCGGGACCATTATACGCGGCTTCTGTTCGCCACAATCAGCGATGAAAATACGACTTTTATCAAGCAGCGGCAGTACGATTTGGACACGGCCCACGGAATCCGGCTGGACATACTGCCCATCGACGGATGCCCAAGCTCCAGATTCAAGCGCAAGACGCAGATCCTGTGGGCGCTGCTGTACTCCATGTTCAATACGAGAGAGCCGGTGACCAGCAAAGGCAAGGCGGCGCGGATTTTCAGCAGCCTGCTGCTCAAGCTTGCGTTTACCGACGACCTCAAGTATAAAGTGTGGTCCTTTGCCGAACGGCGTATGAGCCGGTTCGATATGGACAAGTGCGACAAGGTGACGGAACTGTGCGCCTGGTATCATTACATGCGCAACGAGTATCCGGCTGAGGCGTTCCGCAGCGCCGTATACAAGCCCTTTGAAGGGCATATGCTGCCCCTGCCGGCGGGCTACGACGCGTATTTGAAAATCGCGTTTGGGGATTATATGACGCCGCCGCCGGAGGAAAAGCGGACGACGGGCCACGACCTGGTCTTTTACGACCTGCATAACAGTTACAAGAAGTATAAGGGAAAGTATTATTGCGTGAAATAGACGGAGGTTCAAATGGAGCACAAGCCTTTGATCAGCGTAGTCGTTCCGGTGTATAACGTGGAAAAATATCTGGACAAATGCGTCCAGTCGATCAGGGCGCAGAGCCTGCCGCAGCTTGAGATCCTGCTGGTGGACGACGGATCCACGGACGGTTCCGGCGCAATGTGCGACAGCTGCGCAAAAGAGGACGACCGCATACGGGTTATACACAAGGAAAACGGCGGCCTGGCGGACGCCCGCAACCGCGGAATAGACGAGGCGGCGGCGGATCTTGTCGCCTTTATTGACAGCGACGACTTTATCGAGCCGGATATGATGGAGCTTCTGTATACGAATATGCAGCGGGAAAACGCCGACGTCTCCATATGCGGCATTTACCATCTTTACGCCGACAGGCTGAAACGGGAGAGCGCGACTGTCGATTATACGACGCTCAGCGGCGTTGAGGCGGCCGCGCTGGTCCTGCGCGGAGATAAGATTTCTGTCAACGCCGTAAACAAACTGTTTAAAAAGGAAATATTCAACGGGATTCGATTCCCCGTCGGCAAATTGTCAGAGGACGCATTTATCATGGTAAAACTGTTGGCCGGCGTGAAGACGGTTGTGATTGATACGGCGCCGAAGTACTACTATGTGCACAGGGAGGACAGTATTACCACGTCGCGGTATAAGCCGCGGGATATGAATGTGATCGAGGCGTACACCGAAAACCGCAGCTTTATTCAGCAAAATCACCCGGAGTATATGGAACTGGCCGATTTCCGCTATTATTGGGCGCATTTTTACGTACTGGATAAAATGCTTAAAACCGAGGGGTATGTCCGGGACGCCGACTATAAAAAAATCGTCCGTACCCTGCGCGCCAATTACTTTCACATTCTTCGGAACCGCTACACCGGCACAAAGAGAAAAATAGCGCTTACGGCGCTGCTGCTGGGCGGCTGGGCATATGCGCTCATTACTTCGGCATACCATAAAAAACAGCGCAAACTGGTCGGATAGAGTCCTGCGCGCAAGCGTTAAAGCCGCAGGCTATGCCGGCGGCCGGAGCCGGCTCTGTAAGGGCCTGGTCCCGGCGCGCGCGTTACAAGCCGGCGCTATATGCCTGCCGCTTTTGCCCTGCAGCCAGCCGCCGGGCGACCGGCGCGCGGACGAAAGCCCCCTGTCCAGAGCCGCACCCGTCCGCGTCGTTTGGCCCGCTGCCAGAGGCGCACGCTTTTTCCGGGGCTTCTTTTCCGTTGGAAACGGTAATTCCCAAACAAAAAACACGGCGGCGCAAGCTTGAGGCTTGCGCCGCCTTTGCATTTGTTCCGCGCTCGATACGGCACGACTCCTGCGCTCACCGGTAGGCCTTTGCAAAAATGCCGGCGCAGTCCTCATCGGACAGCTCGCAGGGATTGCCGGCGTACAGGCCGCCCTGCATGGAACGCGCGCCCTTTGCCAGCGTCATGAACTCGTCGGGCTGAATCCCGTAATCGCTCATTTTCAGCCCGTCCACGCCGCAGTCCTTCTGCAGCTGTACAAGCGCGCCGATAAAGTCCTCCGGCCTGGCGGCGTTTTCCACGCCCATGGCGCGCGCCATTTTGACAAACTGCGCGTCGCAGGCGTGGCGTTCGATGAAGTATTCCGCAAACGCCTTCGAGATCATAATCAGGCCCGCGCCGTGGGGAAGGTCGTGATGATATGCGCTCATGGAGTGCTCCATGGAGTGCTGTGCGGTTGTGGAGGCGAGCTGCATGGTCATGCCCGCAAGCATGCTGCCGTACGCGACGTGCTCGCGCGCTTCAAGATCGTTCCCGTCGCGCACGGCGCGGGGCAGGTACTTTGCAATATGTTCGATTGCAGACAGCGCAAGCGTTTCGCTCAGGATGTTTCCGGCCCGTGACATCATTACCTCCGTGTTGTGAAACAGCGCGTCAAAGCCCTGGTAGGCCGTGTATCGGGGCGGTACGGTCCGCATCAGTTCCGGGTCGACAATGGCGAGCACAGGGGTGAGCGTAGGGTCGCCGAAGCCTATTTTTTCCTTTGTTTCCAGGTTGGAGATGACGCCCCAGCAGTTGATCTCCGAACCCGTGCCGGCCGTGGTGGTGATCGTCACAATGGGCAGGCCCCTGTTGGCAAAGGGCTTTCCCTTGCCCGTGCCGCCGGAGATATAGTCCCACAGGTCGCCGTCGTTGGTCGCCATGGCCGCAATCGCCACGGCGGAATCTAACACCGCGCCGCCGCCGAGCGCCACGATGAAGTCGCAGCCGTTTTCCCGCGCAAAGGCCGCGCCCGCCATGATCGCCTCTTTCACCGGATTTTCCATAATCCCGTCCCATACCGCGGTCTGCACGCCCGCTCTTTCAAGCTGCGCGACCGTCCTGTCCAGATAGCCGCCTGCGCGGGTGGACTTCCCGTTGGAAATCAGCACCATCGCCTTTGCGCCGGGCATGGCCTGATCGCCGAGCTGATTCAGCGAGCCGCTGCCGAACAGGATTTTCGTGGGATTGTCAAATTCAAAGTGCATGTTCATGTAAAAACCTCCTGCATTTTGTCGTTTTGTATTTGATAGATCAGATAATCCAGGCAGTCAATCCGTTTCTGGCCTGCGCGGACCGTATCCAGCAGCGCGGCTCTGTGCCGGTTGAGCGCGGCCAGAACAGCCGGCGTATTCCCCCGCTTTGCAAGTTCCATGCACTGCGCTACAGTCTCCGCACTGCAGCCTGCGTCTATCAGGTTCTGATACAGGCGGCCGAAAGTGTCGTTTGCCTCCGCCATCTTCTCACCTCGTTCAGTTTGTTCATTCGTCCGAGCCCTGTCCGGTTCCCCCGCACGGGCGCGCGCATGATTCCAGCGCGCCGTACTGTGCGTCTCCAACCGGCTCAAGCCACTGTGTGGACGTGTTTTCACCGGGGACTTCTATGGACAGATGCGAAAACCAGCCGTCCTGCGCCGCGCCGTGCCAGTGTTTCACGCCCGCGGGGATGACGACCGTATCTCCCGGCCGCAGCCGACGCGCCGGTTCTCCCCACGCCTGGTACCAGCCCTGTCCGTCGGTGCAGAGCAGGACCTGGCCGCCGCCCGCGTCCGCCCTGTGTATATGCCAGTAGTTGCGGCAGCCCGGCTCAAAGGTGACGTTGCACACAAGCGGGTTTTCCGCGAGCGGGTGCAGATAGCTCCGCCCGGTGAAGTACGCCGCGTAAGCGTCGTTGGGCGCGCCTTTCGGGAACAGAGGCTCGAACGCGCCGGCCTGCCCGTCCCCGTCTTTCCAGACCTCCAGCGCCATGCGGAAAGCGGCCCACGCTTTGGGCCAGCCGCTGTAAAAAGCCAGCTGCGTAAGCGCCTCGGCAATTTCCGTTTTTGTCAGCCCGTTCTCCTTTGCCTTCTGCATGTGAAAGGCCAGCGAAGAGTCCAGAACGCCGCTCGAAAGCAGGGCCGTAACGGTAATCAGGCTCCGGTCCCGGGGAGAGAGAAGCTGTTCTCTCGACCACACCTGCCCGAACAGCACGTCGTCGTTCAGTTCTGCAAATTTCGGGGCGAACGCGCCGAGCGCGTCTCTGCCCGCAGTCACTTTTTCCGTTGCCATATGTAATTCACTCCTGTCTGTCCGCCCCGAAACGGGGCGTTTCCATTTTTTCCGCCGCGGCGGCTTGCGCCGGCAGCGTGTTCACGGCCAGTCACCCGGCTATGTCGGCCCGCTCGCCCTATACCCCGCCTGCGCAGGCAAGCGGCACAGAAGCGCTGCGAACCGGAAATACTTTTTATACCCGTTTTCCTTACAGACCGTTCTTTTCACGCCAGGCCGCAATCTCACGGCCTGCGGCCATCCCGCCCCGGCCGTACAGGGCCAGCATATCCGTCACCCTGGCCTGCGGGCAGAGCGCCTTCAGGTCGCGGTCGGCATGCCCTTTTCCGCCGCCGCCGTGCGTTATAAAGGGCGCGATCGTCTTGCCGTGCAGGTCGTTTTCCTCCAAAAACGTTGCGATCGGAGGCGCGATGGTGCTCCACCAGTTAGGCGTGCCAAGATAGATTACGTCGTAATCGGACAGAGCATGGGTCAGCTTCGCAATCGGCGGCCTATAGCCCGCGCGGATCTCCCGCTTTGCCTGCTCCACCAGCGCGTTGTATTCGGTCACATACGGCGTTTGCGGACGTATTTCCTCCATATCCGCGCCGGCCTGCGCCCGAATCATATCCGCCACCGCCCTGGTGTTGGACGAGACGGAAAAGTAGAGTACGATGCTTCTGTTCGCCATGTCGATTCCTCCCTGTGTATTGTCCCGCCCGCGCCGAAGCCGTATGGCTCCGGCCAGGTCCATATATATTGTAACCCGATTTTTCTAAAATGTCTAATACTTATCGAGAATCCTCTACTATTCCATCTAGCAATAGATGCGCGTAAAAAGGCGTCCTACAGAAGCGGGACGACTCCTGAGACGCCGGCATACGTGGATTTGCGGATACGCTCCACCCTGCGTCCGTCCGGCCGCGCCTTTGTTCGGTTTCCCTGCGCGCCGCTTAATGCCGTGTAGATACGGCCGTGCCGGCGGGCGCGCGGCGGGACCGGATTACGGCTGTGCCGGGCTGTCCGCCGCCCCGTCCGGACGGTAAAGGCTGAGCTGGTTGTTCTGGTCGCACAGCCCAAGAAAGACCTCTTTTGCGCTCTGAAACCCCTGCGCCTGCAGCTGCGTTTGAAGCCACTGCTCATCAAGGCCTTTCCTGTGCAGGTTGTCCGCAAGCACACGGCCGTCCATAATCAACTCTGTAAAAATATGCGCGGGCGGCGGCGACAGATTCAGGTCGTCCGGCGTCGCGGGCCGCTGTCCGCTTACGGGCAGAATGGTCAGCTTGCCGTTGTATTCAAATACGGCCGTCTGTATGGCGCTCAAGTCGAAATACCCGGCCTGCCGGCACAGCAGCAGAAATTCGCTTAAGTCCAGCTTCGCCTTTTTCATATTCTTCCGATAGAGCTTGCCTTCATGCAGAAGTATCGTGGGCGTGCCGTTTACGAATTTGCGCGTTCTGGGGAATTTATTCGTAAGCAGGCGAAGGAGAAAGGATACAAGGCCGTACACGATCATAGCCGTCAATGGCTGGACCGGGTTTTCCAGCTCGGTCGCAAGCTCGGCGGCAATGGATCCGATCGTGATTCCGGTAATATAGTCGAACAGGTCGAGCTGCCCGATCTGCTTATGGCCCATCAGTTTCGCCAGCACGAACAGGATTACAATGGAGAGCAGGGACGTAAGTATAATTTGAAGCGGCTCCATTTTTTATCACCTCTGTATCAGTATGGCGCAAACGTATGCGTTTTAAACAAAAAAGTACTGCGGACCCGCATGTATGGATCCCAAACCGGATCTTCCGCGCTACCGTCCGGCAATACGGGATGCGCGCGGCGGGACAGCGTCGCCAAGTTTTAAGTTCCGGCGCGCAAAAGCGCGCGCGGCGGCACCTTTCCGCGCGGATGGAGCCTGGCCCGGCGCGTTTTACAGAATTGCGCACAGACGCGCGGGCTTACGCCCCCGCGGGGATACGGCCCATACTGCGCGCAGCGCGCCGCTGTAGCCGGGCGCGCACAGGATACGGGCCATCCCGTGCGCGGCGCGCAGCCGGCCGCGGCCGCGGCGGCTGCCGGTTTTTGCCGGATATAAGCGCGAAGCGTTGCGCCGGCGCGAAAAAAGAGCTATAATAGGAATAACTCTTTGTAACGGAGGCCGCCTTCATGTACATTGCCGACCTGCATATCCATTCCCGTTTTTCCCGGGCTACGAGCCGCGACTGCGACGCGCCGCATCTGGACTGGTGGGCCCGGCGCAAGGGAATTGCGCTGCTGGGAACGGGCGACTTTACGCATCCCGCCTGGCGCGCCGAGCTCAAGGAACAGCTCGTTCCCGCGCAGGCGGGGTTGTACGTCCTGCGCGAACAGCTGCGCCTGCCCGGCATTGCGCCCGGCGTTGCGCCGCGGTTTGTTGTCACGGGCGAGATCAGCTCAATCTACAAGCGCGGCGGCAGGACGCGCAAGGTCCACAACCTGATTCTTCTGCCGTCGCTTGAGGCGGCGGACGAGCTTTCCGCACGCCTGGAAGCGATCGGGAACATTCGCTCGGACGGACGGCCCATCCTGGGCCTGGACAGCCGCGACCTGCTGGAACTGACGCTGGAGACCTGTCCGGAAGCCGAGCTCATCCCCGCGCATATCTGGACGCCCCATTTCGCCATGTTCGGCGCTTTTTCCGGGTTCGACAGCATCGAAGCGTGCTTTGGCGATCTGACGCCGCACATCCACGCTGTGGAAACCGGCCTGTCTTCCGACCCGCCTATGAATTGGCGGGTGAGCGCGCTGGACGGACTGACCCTCGTTTCGCATTCCGACGCGCATTCCCCTTCCAAACTCGGCCGGGAGGCGAATCTGCTGGACGCCGAGCTTTCCTATCCCGCCCTTTTGAACGCCCTTCGCACCGGCGCGGGCGTGGCCGGTACCATCGAGTTCTTTCCGGAGGAGGGGAAATATCACCTCGACGGGCACCGCGCCTGCGGCGTCTGCCTGACGCCTGCCGAGACGGCGCGGCTGGACGGGCGCTGCCCCGTGTGCGGGAAGAAGCTGACCATCGGCGTGGAGCACCGGGTAGAGGCGCTGGCGGACCGGCCTGCGGGCGTTCGCCCCGCGCACGCCAAGCCCTTTGAAAGCCTGGCTCCGCTGCCTGAAGTCATCGCCGCGTCCACGGGAAGCCCGGCCGCCGGGAAAAAGACGCTGGAGCTGTACGAACGCCTGCTGCGCGAGCTGGGCGATGAATTTACCATCCTGAGAACCGCGCCCGAAGCCGATATCGCGCGGACAGCCGGGCCGTGCGTCGCCGAGGGCGTGCGCCGGCTGCGGCTGGGACAGGTGGAGCGCCGCGCGGGGTACGACGGCGAATACGGCGCGATTACTCTGCTTACACCCGCCGAGATCGAACAGTTCAGCGGCCAGCTCGCCCTGTTCGGGATGGAGACTGCGCGGGAAATCAAGCCGCCGGTTCCCCGCGCACGCCGTACGCACCCCGCGCAGCCGGAGTCCGGCCCTGCCGCGACGGCGCCCGTACGGCTCAATGCCCGGCAGCAGGACGCGGCGAACGCACAGGCGCGGACGGTTGCGGTCGTCGCGGGACCGGGCACGGGCAAAACCGGGACGCTTGCGGCCCGGATCGCACGCCTTGTGGAGACGGGCGCGAAGCCGTCCGAGATCACGGCCGTCACTTTCACCAACCAGGCCGCGGCGGAAATGCGGCAGCGGCTGGAAAAGCAGCTCGGCGGCAAACGGGCCGTATCCCGCATGACCATCGGCACATTCCACGCCATTTGCCTGAAATTGCTGGGCGACGTGCGCCTTGTCAGCCGTGCCGACGCGCTGACGCTGGCCGAACAGACGCTGCTTGAGAGCGGCAGCAAAGGGAGCGCCGGCAGTTTTTTGCAGGCGGTATCCCGCGTCAAAAACGGCGCCGCGCCGGAACAGGCGGGGCTTGACGCGGACCTTTACAACGCATACTGCGCCCGGCTGCGCGAGCTGGGCGCGCTGGATTTTGACGATCTGCTCACCGAAGCGGCCAGGCTGGACACCACGGGACTTCGCAATTTTACACACCTTCTTGTGGACGAGTTTCAGGACATCAACGACGCGCAGTACGCACTGGTCCGCGCCTGGAGCCGGACGGGCAGAAGCCTGTTCGTCATCGGCGACCCCGACCAGTCGATCTACGGCTTCCGCGGCGCGTCCGGCCGCTGTTTTGCGCGTCTTTTGGAGGACGAGCCCGATACGCTGGAAATCCGGCTCGAGGATAACTACCGCTCCACGCCGGAAATCCTGGGCGCGGCCCTGCCCGTGATCAGCCGCAACCCCGGCCCCGACCGCGTCCTTACGCCTCACTGCGGTCCGGGTCCCGCGGTGCGTCTGGTCCGCGCGGCGGACGACTTTGCCGAGGGAATATACATTGCAAAAGAGATCGGCCGCATGAGCGGCGGCGTCGATATGCTGGAGGCGCAGCGGCTTGGATACGAACGGGAGGCGCGCGCCTTTTCGGAAATTGCGGTGCTCTGCCGTACCCACCGCCAGCTGGAGCTGATTGAAAAATGCCTGCGGAACGACGACGTGCCCTGTATCGTAAGCGGCCGCGAACCCTGGCTGGACGAACCTGAAGTGCGCGGCGCGCTCGCTTTTTTCCGCTGCCTGCCGCGCGTAGAGGCAGCGCCTGCCGAGACGGCGCTGCGACTGATCTGGAACTGTCCCGCCGACCTGGCCGAGGCCGCGGCGCGCGCCTGCGCCGAAAACCCCGGCGCGCCGGAAGAGCCGCTGCGGCGGCTTGCTGCGGACAGACCGATCCTGGAAGACTGGCTTATGCGCATGGATCAGTGGCGGGACCGGGCGGCAAAGGAGAGGCCCTGGAAACTGATCGAACGCTGGATGGAGGCATACGGGGCCACGTCCGCATTGGAAAAGCTGAAAAATACGGCCGTGTTCCACTCCAGTATGTCGGAGCTGCTGGCGGCGCTTGCGCTCGGCCAGGAGGCCGACGTGCGGCGCGCCGCGGGCCGAGGCTGGGAGGCGGGCGCGGTACGGCTGATGACCCTGCACGGGGCGAAGGGTCTAGAGTTCCCGGCTGTGATCGTCGCCGGCGTCCGGGACGGCGTGCTGCCGCTGCAGAGCCAGGGCCGCGCGTCGGACCCGGAAGAGGAGCGCAGGCTGCTGTTTGTGGGCATGACCCGGGCCCGGGAAGAGCTGATCCTCACTTCAGGCGGAGAACCTTCGCCCTTTCTCGCGGATCTGCCGGAACGCGTCGTACGCGAGACGATCCGGAAACGGGCCCGCCCGGCCGAACAGCTCAGCCTGTTTTGACGCTTGCGGACGGCTTTTGCAGAATCGGCGGTGAAAGGCTGATGCGTCCCCGGCGCGGCGCAGATGCGCGCAGGGCGGATATTCCGGTTCTCTTAAGCCGTACTTGCGCGGCGACGGAAAGGACTGCCGTACAAGAAATGCCAGGCGGGCGGCCTTGCCGCCCGCCTGGCATTTCTTCATTTTTATATAGGCGGCGCATGAGCCGCTTCCTTTCGCGCCCGCCTTTTCCCTGCGGGGCAATAATCGACTGCAATATCGGAACGAGTTTGGGACAGCTGAAAAAGCGGAGCGCATTTCTCGACATGCGGATCGCCCTTCGTGGCGGGGGATCGTTTCCCGTATAAAATCAGCGTTGATTGATTGTCCGCGCCGGCGTTCTGCATTTGGGAAAACATCATCTGCACGATACGGTCAAGGTCCTGATGATACGGGCAAAGGTCCGCTTCCGTATTGCCAAGACTGCCGCAGCGGTCCAGAATGACCTGCATATTTCCCACGCTTTCCGACTGCGCCGCAATGGTTTTCGCTTGTTTTGCAAGGGCGCGCACGTTGTTTGCCGCGCGACGTCTCCATGGCCGCGCGATGATGCAGGATCGTCTATCGCGCAGGCAGGCGCACGGGTTTTCCACCGGCCCGGCAGGAAAGCAACGCTGTGGGACAGAGAAACGGCGCATTGGAACGCCAAGCGCGCCGTTTGGCGATATGGCTCCCCTTGTTGACAGGCAGGCGTAAAAGCTTTTTTATGTACCGCTTCTCATTGAGAAGCGGTTTTGGGACAGGGGATTGCTAAATGGTAAGAACAGATTCACAGCATCTGTAATCGGTATCTATATTGTGTGCGATAAAGCGGGCTTTCAGGTTCCTCGTACCGCACATGGAAGTCGTGCTGCCGCCGGATACGGACAGGTCCTCCGGGAGCACAAACTTAATGCACTTGACGAGAATGTCCCGGCAGGTCGGGAAATTGTGCGCGGGAATGGTGATCGCCTTCATGCCGCGCTGGTATTCCATACCGTTGGAATCGACTTCCGTCAGGACGACGCCCAGGGCAACGCGTTTATTCGGGCAGACGTTTTTCACCGTCACATCCAGCTGCACAATGCGCCCAAGGGATTCCAGGAAGGTATCGCCCAGATCGACGACGAGCGAATCCTGGCAGCCTTCGACAGAAAAATTCACCGGTACGGGGCATTCTTCCGGGTTCACGACGATGCCGCAGTCCACCGTAACGGTCGGATCCGGGAAGACAACGACGTTCCCTTCCGTATCCGAATAGGTGATCGATTCGTTTACCTTCTTTGTGCCGGACGTCTGCGCAGTGTGCTGGATAAAGAATTCCAGCGTGGCGCCTTCGTTTCCGGATACGCCCAGCTCCGCTATTTTCCACTGCAGTGTATGCGAGTCTATCGACATTGCGGTTCCTACTGCCGGGGGAATGATGTTTGTTATGACAAAGTCTGAATTGACGATCTCATCCACCACAATATTTGTGGCTCCCGTCTTGGAAATATTCGCCGCAAGATCTGCGAAAATCTGCTCGAGTTCCGCGTCGTCCGGCGTAACCACGACGTGGGATGCAACCGGATCGGTGGCCCAGTCGTTCAGGACGTTGACGTCTATGCCGTCAGAGCCGATCAGGCCAATGCAGTAAATGATTATACCCGAGGCTTTGGCCGCCTCTGCGATAGGCGTAGGAGGCGCGCCCACCGTCGTTTTCCCATCGGTAAACATAACGATTACCCTGGCGTTTGACGACGTCGGGTCAAACAGCTGCACCGCTTTGGTAAAGGCGTCTGCATGGTTGGTCAGTCCGCCGGCGGAAATGCCGTCTACCGCCGCCTTGAGCGTTGCTACTGAGGTGATAAGCTGTGCGTCTACGCTCGCATTGCTCGCAAAGCTGACAATGCCGATGCGGCTTCCAGAGCCTATATTTCAATCCGAACTATCGGTGGACTCGTCTATAATATCAATGAATGTCTTTGCGCCCGCCTTCATATTTGCAAGCGGCGCGCCCGTCATGCTCCCGGAACGGTCCAAAACCAGTACGATATCGGTAGGGTTCGAGACAATATCCGGCGTGGCGGTAAGCGCCAGCGTTACCTTCAACGTTCCATCGCAGTCAATTTGAGTAGAACTGATCTGCTTATTTGAATTGGTTATACCCATATTTTCACATTCTCCTATTTTAAATTGGGACAATCTGTCCACTACTATTTTATGTCCGTATCCCGCAATTGCCACAGAACGCCGCGCTTATCGTTTTGACCGCAGTACGGGAAAGACAGTTTGCGCAAAGACGCTGAAATTTCTTCGGCGCGGGCGTACGGCCGTATACGTCCAGGGCAAAGGCGCAGGCGGCCGGCCTTCGCCGGCGGGACGGCAGACAAGCTCGGGCGCGGTTTTTTCGGACAGACGGCGCAGGCGGGACGCGGGCGCGGGCCGTGGCATTGCGGGGCATACAGGAATTTCCGAACTCCTAAAATCCCGGATTGCAGCCCGGCGCAGGCGGGTTTCGATTTGGTGAGGCGCTGCCACAGCATGCGCGAGAGAGGGCTTGTATCCCCCCGCAAAGCCGGCGGCTTTTGCAGAATGTATTCCTAATGATGACAGAAATGCGCCTATTTACAAATCAGGAGAAGCACTGTACAACTCATTAAAATCGATGCAAACATATGCTAAACGTTTGTCAGTTGTACGTTAAGATATTGATAGCATTGCTAATATGCATCACTTCATTGCCAACAATGCTGATGCGGACATAGAATATGAATGTGAGAAAGCAATAAAAGACAATTTAAAAATCGTTGTAATTTATAACTATGCCAATGTGGATAAAAGCAAATGCCCCGACTGTATAAAATATTACGGAACACACATTCCTGCATACTATTATGCAAACGACGGAAAGTGTTATTGGAATATAGCAAGGATCAAAGAGGCAATTAACTGATAAGGGTGATTCAAAATTTGAGTCGCAGTAATCAAAGAAAAGTATTTTTCGCAGACCACATTTGATAAGTGGTCGCAAAAATATTGATTTCCCAAAGGTGGCGTCGCAATGCTTGAAAATACATAAAAATCGACCGAAAGTGGAGGCAGAACCTCTGCTTTCGGCCAAAATAGTGGTCGGAGTAGGGAGACTCGAACTCCCGGCCTCAACATCCCAAATGTCGCGCGCTACCAACTGCGCTATACCCCGATAGTTATTAAATTGTGGTCGTGTAGGTGGTCAAACCTGTGGTCAAACAGTTTTAACTGCTTTTTTCATTTTCTGAACCGCCCGAAATCCGCACGGTTGAAGGCTTTTCGGCGGGTTTTGATCTCGTGTGGGGCGAAACTAGTCTATGCTCCCAAATGTCCCGCGCTACCAACTGCGCCACACCCCGAAAATATTCAATTGTGGATGTGTAACTGGTCAAATATATGATCCGGCACTGCTTTGGCCGCCTTTTTTCATTTTCCAGACCACCTCTAAACGAACCGTTAAAGCTCATTGGAGGATATTCGTTTTCGGGCGCCGAAAAAGAAGTCTTTGCGCTTAAACCAAGCGTTTAACCCAACTGAACTGCATCCCGAAACCTAGAACAGTCCTTATTATACCCTGCTTTGCAGGGGAGGTCAATACAAAATTTCATTTTTCTACCGCAAAGTTATTGACATTTCAGGAAATGATAATTATACTATTAGTACGCGCGTTTCCCTTGCATGTCGCGCGAGACACGCGAGTGTGCTGGAACTGGCAGACAGGCACGTTTGAGGGGCGTGTGTCCATGACGTACGGGTTCAAGTCCCGTCATCCGCACCAGATGGAAAAGAACCGAGACTTCTTCAGAGAGGATCTCGGTTTCTTTTTTCGTTTTGGTTATTTTTATCTGTTGTATAAGGAGGAGTAGGATTTATGAACTCGTCACTTTGTTCGCTCTTAGGAATCCAGTATCCTATTATGCAGGGGGCCTTTCAGTGGCTGGCAACGCCTGAGTTGGCTGCGGCGGTATCCAATGCAGGGGGCCTGGGTACGATCAGCGCGTCTTTGTATCAGACGAAGGAGGAGCTGACCGAGGCGATTGCACGGGCGAAGTCTCTCACAGACAAGCCTTTCTGCGTTAATATCTCTATGTTTCCTGAAGTAGTGGAAGGGGAGAAAACATGGGATTTTATTGCGGCCTGCTGCCAAAGCCAGGTCCCTGTGGTGGAATTGTCCGGCCGGGACCCAAAACCCTTTGTGGAGGAACTCCATGGAGCGGGCGCGAAGATCATTCATAAATCGACGGCCGTCCGATTTGCGCAAAAAGCAGAGGCTGCGGGGGGGGATGTAGTTTCTGTGGTGGGCTTTGAGTGCGGCGGTGCACCGGGGAATGATGATGTGACCTCTATGGTGCTGATTCCTTCTGTGGCCAGTGCGGTTCATATTCCTGTGATTGGCGGCGGCGGTGTATGTGATGGGCGCAGCTACTTGGCCATGCGGGCGCTGGGCGCAGAGGGCGTGGTCATCGGGACAAGGTTCATGGCTACGCAGGAGTGCGCCATCCATCCCAACTTTAAGAAACTTTTGGTGGACAGCAATGAGCGCGCGACAATGGTGGTGCAGCGGTCCATTGATTTCCCCCATAGAAATTTGAAGAATGAGACTACGCTGCAAGTGGCGGAACTGGAGAAGGGGAACCCCAAGTTAGAGGATATTTTCCCGTATGTCAGCGGAAAACGGCAGAAGAAGTGCTATGACAGCGGGGACACCCAGGGAGGTGTTTTCCCTTGCGGTGAAGTCGTAGGACGAATTCACGATATCCCGACGGTACAACAGCTCATAAATCGTATTGTTCGTGAGGCGGAGGCCATCGCCCCTACGCTTCTTTGAGAGGCTGGGCAGCAAAGACGAGGAAAAACTTTTTGGACGGGAACACTGGCATAGTGATTCCCGGGACGTGGCAGACAAAGGAGAAGAAACAGGAATGAACGCATATCGGCACACCGTGCAGTATTATGAGACCGATCGGATGGGAATTGTCCATCACAGCAACTATATCCGCTGGATGGAGGAGGCCCGGGTGGATTACCTGGCCCAGCTGGGATGGGGACTGGAGCGGCTGGAGGCCATGGGCTCGGTGTCCCCGGCAACCTATTTGGACGCCAAGTATAAGCAGACCACCACTTTCCCGGATGTGATCTCCATTCAGGTGACTTTGACGCAGTTTACCGGGGTCCGTCTGCGGCTTCACTATGTGATGACAAAGGAGGGGGGGCCTGTGGTGTTTGAGGGAAATTCAGAGCACTGTTTCCAGGACCAGCAGGGCCATATTCTGCGTCTGCACAAGGCATTTCCGGCCTTTGCCCAGGCCCTGGACCAGCAGCTGGCGGCCGGCCAGGAGGCGTGAAGCACGCGGTTATAGGTTGAGAAGGAAAATAGAAAAGTTCAGCACCGCGGCGAATCCGGTCCAGAGCAGATAGGGGATTTGCAGCCGCCCGGCCAGCGGGTCCGCCTTGGAAAACGCGGCGATCATCCAGCCGATGACGCACAGAAGAATGAGGAGCCAAAAGAAGGCCAGCAGATACTGTCCCGCGCCAAAAAACCAGACGGTCCAGAAAAAATTCAGGATGAGCTGGAGCACAAAGGGACGCAGGCGCTGCCCCCGCATGGGGTCCTGGCTGAGCCACACCCGGGCGGCTCCAATCCCCATGAGAACGTAGAGAAGGTTCCAAACAATGGGAAAGAGGAAGGATGGTGGCGTGAAAACCGGTTTTTCCAGCTGTTCATAGACCGGCATCCCGTGATATGTGACAAGGGCCGCCAGGCCGCCCACGGCCAGGGGAAGCAAGAGGAAAAGCAGGTAAGTCAGAACTTTGTTTCGTTTCATTGTTATCACCCATAGATAGTATGCCGGAAACCCAGGGATTTATGAAAGACAGCGCCCTTTTTTGAGCATGGCCTGGACAGGGGAGGAAAAAATTGGTATACTAAGGCCTGTCTTTGCGTAGAAGCCGTATAGAACAACTGAGCAGCAAGGAGGATTATACGTGATCGAACATGGCATTGAAGTGCTGAAGGTCATTTTCCTGGGCATTGTGGAGGGGATTACCGAGTGGCTCCCCATCAGCAGCACCGGCCACATGCTTTTGGTGGATGAGTTTTTACAGATGAATGTCAGTGAGGCATTCAAGGATATGTTCTTTGTGGTCATCCAGCTGGGGGCGATCCTGGCGGTGGTGATCCTGTTCTGGGAAAAAATGTGGCCCTTCCAGCGCAAAACACCCACCCAGCCTGCGGTGCGCTGGGACACCATTCAGATGTGGTGTAAGGTGGTGGTGGCCTGTATCCCTGGGGCGGTGGTGACCATCCTGTTTGACGACTATATTGAGGCCCATCTCCACACCCCCACGGTGATTGCAGCGGCACTGATTCTCTATGGCGTTGGATTCATTCTGATTGAGAACTGGAACAAAACCCGAACCCCCAAGGTGCAGACCTTGGCGGAGATCACCTATCGGACTGCCTTTTTGATTGGCCTGTTTCAGGTTTTGTCCATCATTCCGGGCACTTCCCGTTCGGGATCGACCATCATTGGCGCACTTCTTATCGGGGTTTCCCGGGTGGCGGCGGCGGAATTTACCTTCTTTCTGGCTGTACCGGTGATGTTTGGCTTAAGCTTGCTAAAACTGCTGAAGTTTGGTTTGGTGTTCACCACCCCGGAGTTGGTGACTCTGGTGGTAGGCAGCTTGGTGGCTTTCCTGGTCTCTCTGGTGGTCATCAAATTCCTCATGGGGTACATTAAAAAGCACGACTTCAAAGTATTTGGCTGGTATCGCATCGTTTTGGGCGGCGTGGTTTTGGCCTATTTTGCCTTCAAGTAAAAAATGATCCTGCCGTCTCCTGGGCGGCAGGATCATTTTTTATGTTTTCATAGGGACTGTCCACAGCCCAAAGTACAGCAAAGGCACGTATCAAGAATTCTGTTACCAAAGGCCCATAACGTGCTGAATGAGAAGGCTGGTGCCGGTGATGCCAACCCAGCAGCAAGCGCCTAAGGCCAGGGGCGCACCGCCGGTTTTAATGAGCTTGACAATATCGGTGTTCAGTCCGATGGCGGCCATGGCCAGTACGATGAAGAATTTACTCAGTGTCTTAATGGGGGAAAAGACGCTGGCATCCACCCCAAAGTGGACCGCGACGGTGGTCAGAAGGCTGGCCGCGATAAAATAGAGAATGAAAAAGGGGAAGATGGACTTGAGACTGACCCCTTTCCCCTGGCTTTTCTGCCCCTTCCGGGTATAGAGAAAGGCCAGAACCAAGGTGATGGGGATGATGGCCAGGGTGCGGGTGAGCTTCACGGTGACCGCTTTGTCCAGGGTGGCGGTTCCCAATCCCCACATGCTGTCCCAGGTGGCCGCAGCTGCGGTGACAGAGGAGGTGTCGTTGACTGCGGTGCCGGCGAAGATGCCGAAAGCCTCTCCAGAAGTGGTGCTGAAGCCGATGAGGTTGCCCAGGATCGGGAAGAGAATGGCTGCCAAAACGTTGAAGAAGAAAATTACAGAGATGGACTGGGCCACCTCTTCGTCGTCGGCATCAATCACAGGCGCGGTGGCGGCAATGGCGGAGCCGCCGCAGATGGAGGAACCAACCCCCACCAAAGTGGAGATTTTGGAGGGAATCCGGAGGGCCTTGTGCAGCACGAAGGCGATGAGCAGGGAGACGGCAATGGTGCAGACGATGATGGGAAGAGACTGCTTGCCGGTTTTCAGCACCACCGTCAAATCCAGGCCAAATCCCAAAAGCACCACGGCCCATTGCAGCACTTTTTTGGAGGTAAATTTAATGCCGGGCGCCATCCGTCCCTGGTTTTTCAGGGGAATGGCGATCAGCATGCCCAGAAGGATGGCAATGACCGGCCCGCCGACAATGGGAAAGAAGGTGCCCAAAATCCAGGCGGGAACGGCGATGGCCAGGCACAGGGCGATCCCCCGGCTGTTGGTTTTGAAAAATTCCATAACAGGTTCCTTTCTCTCTCTTTTTTAGGAAGTGGATTTATGGAGGGTAACATCTCGCCCCTTGCAGTCGAGAACGCCCGCCCGGCGCAGTTTGCTCAGCTCAGCCGACATGGCGCTGCGGTCCACGCCCAGGTAATCTGCCAGGCCCTGCCGGTCGTATGGGAGGCGAAAAGTGGGGCTGCCCGCCCGCCGGGCCTCTTCCATCAGGTAAGCCATGAGCTTCTCCTTGGTGGTCCGCTTGGACAAGAACGACAGCTTCTGCGTCAGCAAAAGATTCTTGGCCGCGACCACATGCAGCAGGTTGGACAACAGGCGCTGATGAAAGGCACAGGCGTCGCTGCACGTGCGGATGACACGCTGACAGTCCAGCAGCAGAAGGGTGCTGTCCTGGGCAGCCTCCACACTGACCGGCAGAGACGCCACACCGGCGCAGGCAAAAGCCTCCCCAAAAAGCTGAGGAGGCTGGAACGTAGAGACAATGCTGCGGTTGCCATAGTAGTCTTCCTGAATGACATGGACAGCGCCGGACAGCACCAAACCGACCCAGCGTGCCGGGTCTCCGGCACGGAAAATCATTTGGTGCTTTTTGACCTGCATGTGGCGGGTTCCCAGACAGGGGAGCATCTGGGATAACTCTTGGGGAGAGATCCCCTGAAAAAGCGGGCATTGGCGCAAAAGCGCGAAATATTGTTCCATAGAATCTCCTATTGTGTTGGATTTCCAACATACGATTCCCGCTTATCCTACTAAACTATGAGAGAAAAGTCAAGGACATTGTAGGAGGTTTCGTGAAATGGTAAGAAAGATCATCAAGATCGAGGAGGCAGCCTGCAACGGCTGCGGGATTTGCGCTGCGGCCTGCCATGAAGGCGCCATTGAAATGAGAGAAGGGAAGGCAAGGCTGGTACGGGAGGATTTCTGTGACGGTTTGGGGGATTGCCTGCCTGGGTGTCCCACCGGCGCGATCTCCTTTGAAGTACGAGAGGCACCGGAGTACAATGCGGCGGCGGTGGCTCAGGCCAAGGCACCCACTGTCCCTACGCCGCTGCCTTGCGGCTGTCCCGGCAGCCAGCCCCGCACCATAGGCGGAAAAGAGGGGACGTCTTCTGCTTTTCCGGCGCAGGGGGAGAGCTGCTTGGGACAGTGGCCAGTCCAGATCAAGCTGGTGCCGGTTCGGGCGCCGTATTTCTCCGACGCCCATCTTCTCATAGCCGCAGACTGTACGGCCTATGCCTATGGAAATTTCCACCAGGAGTTTATGAAAAATCGTATTACCCTGATTGGCTGTCCGAAGTTGGATGAGGGGGATTACCGGGAAAAACTCACGCAGATTTTGTTGGCCAATGGGATCAAAAGTCTGACCGTTGCCCGGATGGAGGTTCCCTGCTGCGGCGGAATGGAGCGCGCAGCCAAGGCTGCGCTGCTGGACAGTGGGAAAGACCTTCCCTGGCGGGTGGTCACTTTCTCTGGGGACGGACGGATTTTGGAGGAACAAAACCGCTGACGTTTTTCGACGGCGTGCCGGATAAGGCACGCCGTTTGTTTTGACAGGATAGACAAATATCCACAGATGTAGTACAAAGATTGACAATTCGCATGTGGTTTATTTGCACAAAGAACTACTTTAGCTCTCGTTTTCTTTTTGCTCTCCCAGCAGGATAGAAGGATTCCAGGGGTTTTCCTGCAGGAAGTTTGGATAGAACTTTCATTTACAAAAGGAGCCCTTCAATGGTAGGATTAGATTGTCAGAAGAATACAGTGGGCCGTTTTTACGGCTTACCTCTGAATATCAGGAAAAATCCAGCAAAGGGTCTCCCGTTTGCGTTGGGACAAGGAGGAGTCAACGTGGCAAGAAAGCGCAAGACAATGGATGGCAATACTGCGGCGGCCCATGTGGCATATGCCTTTACGGAAGTCGCGGCAATCTATCCCATTACCCCATCCTCTGTGATGGCAGAGCTGTCGGATAAATGGTCTGCCGAGGGGCGGAAGAATATGTTCGGCCAGCCAGTAAAGGTCTCCGTCATGCAGTCGGAGGGAGGCGCTGCCGGCGCGGTCCACGGCTCCCTGACCGCCGGGGCACTGACCACCACGTTCACCGCTTCCCAGGGCCTTTTGCTGATGATCCCGAATATGTACAAGATTGCCGGCAGCCTGCTGCCTGGGGTGACCCATGTTTCCGCCCGGGCGCTGGCGACCCATGCGCTGTCGATCTTTGGCGACCACAGTGACGTGATGTCCTGCCGTTCCACGGGATATGCCATGCTGTGCAGCGCCAATCCCCAGGAGGTCATGGACCTGGGCGCGGTGGCCCACCTGGCCGCCATCGGCGGGCGGGTTCCCTTCCTCCATTTCTTTGACGGATTCCGGACCTCCCATGAGATCAAGAAGGTAGAGGTGTGGGACTACGATGAGCTCAAGTCCATGGTGGACATGGATGCGCTGCATGCCTTCCGGGCACGGGCATTGAACCCGGAGCACCCGGTATTGCGGGGTTCGGCCCAGAATCCGGATATCTTCTTCCAGGCCCGTGAGGCTTGCAATCCTTTCTTTGCCG
>ERZ827423.344-NODE-344-length-62702-cov-9.292560_pt1 | contig 62702 bp, 47 predicted proteins | sample MGYA00519775_ERZ827423 | MGnify/ENA primary metagenome ERZ827423 (study PRJEB31778, sample SAMEA3449296) | human gut metagenome | biome: human gut; feature: human-associated habitat; material: faeces | place: United Kingdom | collected 2010/2012 ... | reverse complement strand
TGTTCGACAAGACTAATTTCAATGATGTCAAAGATCTAAATGATCCCCTGATTCCAGGGCTTTTTGACTAATTGTTTAACTCGTCCCATTTTAACGGGACACTAATGAAATGGCAAGACAAATTGAGAAAACGGCCGAGGCGGCAAACTTTTCCGCCATCAATGTAGGCAAACTGAGTGAACTGGGTGACTATGTGCTGGAGTTGGGCCCACAGGTGAAAATACCTGGAAAGGTCTTTGGTGGAGCTGCCGTGGGAGCCACGGGCGGGGAGTTCTCCTTCCAGGTATTTCAGCCTGGAACGGAGACTGGTTTCCTGCATACACACAACGTGCATGAGGAACTTTACTTTTTCCTCCGTGGACATGGAGAGTTCCAGGTAGACGGCCAGGTGTTTCCAGTCTCAGAGGGTAGTGTGGTGAGAGTCTCTCCGAAGGGCAAGCGTTCTGTCAGGAACAACGGCGCGGAACCTTTGGTGATGCTGTGCGTGCAATATCGTGGAGGAACCTTTACCCAAGAGGATGCCACTGATGGCAATATACTGGAAGAACCTGTGAAGTGGTAAGTCCACTTTCTGGACGATTCACGTGGCGACTCTTTCGCTTGTCGTCCACAGTGATAAATGAATGCCGCATGCAATCCATGTGAAGCGCTTATGTTGAGCTGGCTTCCATGGGCTTGCATGCGGCTTTTTCTCTCTTGACGGCGAAAGCGCGCGCCTCGTCAAAACTCTATCTTCTTGCCCGCTCCTTCATGGCTTGGCGTGAAGTCGATGCCGAGTAGTGCGGCTATAGTGGCGGCCACTTGGTTGTTGTGGTATTCCCCTGCGGTGAGCTCGCCCTTGGCAGGGATGCCTTTGCCAAAGGCCATCAACCAAGTCTGGTTGGAGTTGGGCACCTTGTAATAGTGGTCGCGCCAGTCGGTGGCCGTGGTGCTGCCGCGCCCGTGGTCGCAAGTGATGATGAAGGTGGTCTTGTCTTTGTAGAATGGATCTGACTGTGCCTGCTCCCAAAGCTCACGGATGAAGCTGTCCACGTCGTTGGCGGCCTCCAGGTAGAGGCGATAGTTGCCGGCATGCGCCCATTCGTCAGTGTCTCCATAGCCCACGAACATCAGTTCCGGGTGGCGGGTCTTCATGGCTTCCAAGGCAAACTCGTGGGTGAATACGTCGAAACGCTCCTCCTCCCAGTAGCGAGGCGTGTAGTCTTGCAGCTTGTTCACGTACAGCTCGCGCTCCGTGGGTTCCTTGGCCAAGGAGTGACGGTAGTTGGCGTTCACCTCCAGTCCGCTGCGCTTCTCGTTGAATATCTGTATGAAGCGACCCCAACTGCCGAATACGAGCACCTTCCCTTTATATTGGCGAGTGTTGTTGGCTATCTCGAAAACTGTCTTGTTGGGGTTGTCCACCGCGTCGTTCGACGTGATGTTCACGTCATCGGCATATCCGCATAGTGTCTCGTTGTAGCCCGGATAGGAGAACCACATGTGGTTGGTCACGCTCATGGCGCAGCCTTTGTCACGATTGCCTATCATCACTCCGCTGTTCAAGATGTGACTCCAGGTGAAAGGCATCAAGGCCTCTCTTCTTTCATCGGCTGAAGCGCGCCAGAACTTGGCCTTCATCATCTCTACGTTGCCGAACTCGGGATTGTTTATCAAAGTGGAATCCGCTCCATGGTAAAGCTCTTGCCAACGGAAACCATCCACCATGATGACCACTACGCGGTTTTGTGCCCAGCTGGGCATGACGCCAGCCAAAAAGATGGCCAGCAGGGAGAAAATGAGTTTTCTCATATAATATAATATGTATTTAATGGTTTATCTTGTCCTTGGAAACAGGTCGTTATTTCTTCATGAAGTCCTCTGGATAAGTCACGGTGTTGCATGTCGTGCCATCGCTCATGCGTATCCACGTCTTGAAGCCGCGCTTTCCTTCGGTCAACTCTATCACGCGTGCGCCTCTTTTCCCGTCTGTGTAAGTGGTTTTGCCACCCGTGAACTGTCCATAACCTAGCAGGATGCCATGCCAGGGAGTGACGTAGTTGTTCACGTGGTCATGTCCAACGAACGTGCCCATCACGTCTCCGGCCTCCAGCATGGCGGCCAACATGCCCGTGTTGATGCCTGGAGAGCATGCTTGTTCGCCTCGTTGTCCTATGAGGGGATTGTCTGCCGCGGTGGATGCTTCGTTGTATTCAGGCAGGGGAATATGGAAGAAAGCCAACGCCGGCAGAGGCTTCCCGCTGTTGGAGGCTGTCAACTCGTGGCTGGTCTGCGTGTACCAGGCTATTTGCTCGGGGAGAAACCATCCATAGCCTTTCAGTCCCTCAATGGTGGAATAGGCGTTGCTGTCCATGACGTAGAGTGCGGCTTTCGCCTGCTTGCCGTCCTGGGCAGTGATGGTAATGACGAAATCTCTCCCTTCAGTCTTGGCGTTGAGGCATCCCTCTTTGCTCTTGATGTATTCATAGAGCTGCGGGCGGGTCAAGTCTTGCTCATCATCGTGGTTGCCGAAAGTGACGGCATAGGGTATCCCTCGCCTTATCACGGGTTCAAGTGCTTTGTCCAATCCCTCAGTGGCAGGTTTCCCCGTGGTGATGTCGCCCGTGTAGATGACGATGTCGGGCTTTTCCTCGTCCAGCACACGGTTCATGTTGGCGGCGGCATCCGCGGTCTCCGGCTTGCCAGCCACCCAGTGGATATCGGTAAACTGCACTATTTTCAGCTTGCCGCCTTTGTTGAAGCTCACGCTCTGCGCGTTTGCGCCGAGCAATCCCGCCACGCAGAGCACGGCGGAAAGGATGATTCTTGTCGTAGTTCTCATTGGTCTGTTTTGTAGGTTATTGGCTTAATTGAAAGACCGGACGGAAGGCTTGCGCTTTCCGTCTGGTCTTGGTTGTATGCGAAAAAAGCTTGCGATTAGTCTTTCAGCCACCAGGGCATGGCCGTGGTGCGGTCGTTGTTAGCCCCAAACTGGCGGGTGATGGCCTCCTCCACGTTCTCCGTGTTGTAGCGATACTCGGAGTCGGGATACATCCAGCGATAAGGAATGGGGTTCTCCTCCAGGTGGGCGAAGCCAGGATAACCCGTGCGCAAGTTCTCGAAGTAGGGATCCCAACCGCCTTGGTAGAAGCTGACGCAATACTTTTGGAAGATGATGCGCTCTATCTTCTGCTCGCTCGTGAGGTTATCGTCGAAACGCACCAAGTTGTTAGTCAGGTATTTCTCGGCGGCCTCGGGGGTTACATATTGTGAATAATCCGTTGCATAGTCCTCATAGAACTGGAAAGAAGCCTTTACGCCATTCTCGTAATATTGCTTCGCATCTCCCGCTATCCAGCCCCGTACTGCGGCCTCGGCCAATACTTGCTGCAACTCGGCGTAGCCCATGAGCATGGTGGGTTCCCCTATGGGATCCGTGCGGAAGCGAGAGTTGATTTGCGAGATCATGCCATTTTTTACCAAGTTAATATTGTCGCCATAGGGCACGATGGGGTCTCCACCCGCATAGGCGGTGAAGTCGTCCACGGGTTTGCCAGCGTTGGCGGCCACGTTGGTGGGCAAGCAGAAGAGGAAGAGGCGCGGGTCTTGGCGCTCCGCCATGCGATCTATGTAGGTTTTGTCCATATAGTAACCCGACCACTGGGCGTTGAACTGAGGATAGCGGTTGCCCTCCTGGTCCAGGTAGGAGAGTTGGCCATTGTCGGCATTGCTCTCCATCAGGGGCAGACTGGAAACGGTGGCGAACTCGCTCTTGATGTCATGACCGCCCACCGTGGTCTTGTGGGAGAGGGTCATAAGCACCTTGAGATGGAAAGAGTTGATGAGCTTGCGCCATGCCAACTTGTCACCGCTATAGATGATGTCGCCCTCTATCACGTCTTCGGCTGGCGACGAAGCCAACTCCGCGTCAGCGTCGGTAAGGTCTTGCAGTATGCCGGCGAACACCTCCTCCTGCGTATCGTACTTCGGCGTGTAGTTGGCCTCGGTCTGTCCCTTCATCGCGTCGGAATAGGGAATGTCGCCAAAGCGAAGCGTAAGATTATAGAAGTGGTAAGCCCGGAAGAACTTGTAGAGAGGCAAGTAAACCTCCTCGCCTGTGCGCTCGGCTTCCTCGCGCATCTTCTCCACTTGCAGCAACTCGTTGTTGTAGGTGTCGAAACTGCCGCGGTTCCATTCAAAGAACTGGTCGGAGTTATGCCCGTCTGTCTGTATCACCATCTTGTCCGCATACATACCGTCGGTGCCGCGGGTAAAGGCATCTTGGCACACCTTGGGGAGCAGCAGGTCTGCCGGTACCTCGGAGGGCATATTGGGATTGGTATTCATGTCGCTGAAGCTTTCGCATGAGCACAGCCCTGCCGCGGCGACGAATATCGATAACAATATTTTTGTTTTCATTATTTTGTCAGTTTGCGTTAGTTGTTTAGAATGTCATGTTTATGCCCAGTCCCACGTAGCGTCCTGTCGGGTCGTTGGAGCCATCGTTGTCAGAGGTGTCTCCACTGATGTCCGGGTCTATCCAGGGTGCTTTTGACCATAGGGCAACATTGTTGCAGAACAAGGTGGCTGTCAATCCCTTGACCATGGACTTCTGGGGCAGCAGTTTCTTGAAGTCATAGGTGAGGGCTATCTGTCCTATCTTCAGGTAGGTACGGCTGAAAGTATTGGCGAAGAACTTGTCCATGTCATCCGTCACCGTGGCGCGGTAGGGGTAGTTCTGGCACCAAGACTGCCAGTCCACGGCCTTGTCGAATTTCTTGAACACGCGGGTGTCTGACACTACGTTTCCATGTACGTCGTAAGTCACTTCTCCGCTGACCACGGTCACGGCGTTTGGTATGTACACGGGCGTAGGATTGCCTTCCGCGTCGAGATTGGCGTACTCTTGGTCGCGATACATGGTGGAATTGGGATGCTTGCCGCCCCACCAGAGTTTCGGACTCAATTGCGAGTAGATGAGACCGCCGATAGCGGCATTGAGATTGACGGTGAGCGTGAAGTCCTTGTACTTGAACTTGTTCTGCATGCCGAGGCGCACGTTGGGCTCATAGTGTCCCACGTTGCGGGCGTAAGGATCTTCCAGAGGCTGGCCGGTGGCATCCACTATCACGCGGCCTTGGTCGTCTCGCTGCCACACCGTGGCGTAGTAAGCGTCGGCTCGGTCTCCCTTCTTCAGGTTTCCGAAATACTCCTCGCCGCCATAAATCTCGCTGAGGGTGCGCACGCTATGGCTCACGTTGAGGTCGAAATCCCACATGAAATCCTTCAGGTCTATGGCTTTCACGCTGGCCATCAGCTCTATGCCGTTGGTGGTGTAAGTATTGCCGTTGATTTTGCGGCTGTCAAATCCAGAGGCCTGCGAAATGAGCATGTCCAGGATTTGATTGGTGTCTATGTTGCGATAGTAGCTGAAATCCAAGCTCACCCTGCCCAGGAACGAGGTGGAAAGGCCTACCTCCCAGGAAGTGGTTTTCTGAGGCTTGATGTTGTAGTTTACCAAGGCCGATGGATAGCTTATCGTCGGGGTGTTGCCCCAGTTGCTCTCCTTCGTGTAGACTTGCTGTATCTGGTAGGGTTCCAGGTCGCTGGACACGGTGGCCCACGAAGCCATTACCTTCAGGTAGTCTATAAACTTAGGCATCTTGACGTAGTCGGAAATCACTGAACTGATGGCCACAGAGGGGTAGAAGTAAGAGTTGTTGCCCGTGGCGATGGTGGACGACCAGTCGTTGCGTGCCGTGGCCGACAGGTAGGCGTACTTGGACAAGTCTATGTTCACGGAACCATAGACACTCCTTATCTCCTTTTCACTGCGTGTGCCCCAGAGAGGATTGTCCGCGTCGAAGGTGATGATGTTGCCCGTGGAGTTGTTGAGTGAATAGATGCCCGGGGTGTTCAGTCCGTCGGTGGAGGCATAGTCGTTGCGGTAGCGACGATAGAATACAGACGAACCCGCATTCACCGTGAGATTGATATCGCTCATGAAGCTTTTCGTGTAGGTGAGCAGGATGTCCGCGTCTACGTTGTCCTGGCTCTCGTTCCATACGCGGTAGCCTCCCTCCCTGGAGTCGCTGTAGTTCATGTAAGACTTCGGTATCTTGTTTTCCGTCAGGTTGCGGTTGGATCGCATGGAGACGCGACCCATGGCGCTGAGCTCCGGCAATATCTGGTAGTTGAGGCGCAATTGGCCGGTGAATACGTTGCGGCGTTGTATGCGCTTGCTCTCCTTGATGGCGAAGTAGGGGTTGTTATACCATGCGTAGTTGTAGCTGGCTTGGCGATATCCCTCCATGCCCGGCACCCAGAGATGTTTCTCCAGTTCCTTGCCGTCGATGTCATCGCCCATCCATTCCACTATATTATAGATGTAGTTGGAGGGGTGGTAGCCATAATCGGGATAGTTGGGCGAGTACACCATGTTGTAGTTCATCAGGGCATCGAGCGTCAACTTGTCAGAGATGTTGAATGAGGCGTTCATGTTGAGTCCGCCATTCTGCAACGATGTGGTGGGTGCCTGTCCCTTTTGGTAGGCGTATTGCCCCAACACGTAGACGCGGGCCTTCTTTCCCATATAGGACAGTGAGAGGGTGTTGTTGGTGATGAAGCCCGTCTCCAGGAAGTCGCCGATGTTGTCATGCGAGACGAGCGGCATGGGCACTCGCTCGTAACGCCTTTGGTCGTCATACTTTGTGCCTTTCACGCTTCCCCACCAGGGGATGGTCTCTCCGGTCACCTTGTCACGTATGGGGCTGTTCCATTGCGGAGCCATGTTGCCCACGTCCAACTTCGGTCCCCATTGCATATCGTCATCTGAGATGCCTCCGCCTTCGCCGTCCCAGAAGGCGTATTTGCCTTTCGAGCCGCTACCATACTCATGCTGGGTCTCGGGGAAGGCCGTGTAACCAGCCTGGATCATGTTCTTGGTAGAGAAGTTTATCTCTATGCCCTCTTTCTGGGCTTGCTTCGTGGTAATCATGATTGCTCCGTTGCGGCCGCGTGCGCCATAGAGGGCGGAGGCAGCCGTTCCTTTCAGCACGTTTACGCTGGCGATGTTCTCGCTGGAGAGGTCAAACAAGTCAGACTCTATAGGTACGCCGTCGAGCACGATCAGCGGGGTCTTTCCGCGCAGGGAGAACGAGGGCGACTGGAACATGCCTGAAGGTATCGACACCGTGAGGCCTGCCACTTCGCCTTGCAAGGCTGCTCCAGGATTCAGGTTGCCGGCGGCGGCTATCTCCTCGCCGCCTACTTGCTGCGTGGTGTAACCCAGTTTCTTCTTCTCTTGCTTGATGCCGATGGCCGTTACCACCAGTTCGTTGATGTTCTTCACGTCTGAGGACAGCGACACGTCAATGACGTTGCCGTCAACTTTCCTCTCCTGGGGCTTTGTCCCTACGTAGGAGAACACGAGGATGTCGCCTTTCTCGGCGTTGATGGTGTAGCGTCCGTCCATGTCGGTGACAGTTCCCGTCTGGGAACCTTTCACCATGACGGTAGCGCCAGCGGCTGGTCCCATGTCGTCAGAAACCACTCCGCTGATCTTGACAGACTGGGCGCACACGGTCATGCTTACGCACAGTAAACTGGCGAAAGTAAAGAATTTTTTCATAAAGATGTTATTGAAGTTTTGACAGATGTGTCTTGTGTCCTTGCGGCCAATGGGTGGCATTGGCCTTTGTCGTTATCCATAAAAATGGCGGTGGAAGTTCAAGCCTTGGTTGTCTTGTAGGTTTGTTTCTTCACCGCCTCCATGTTTTTCAATAAGTCTCCAGTGATACCTTGTCGAACACCGCGAGCAACTTGTTGTGGTCTTTCTTGCTCGTTCGCAGCGCTTTCTCAAACGACTTGCTGTCATCGGAATAGTAGGCTGCAAGCGCGATGTTGAGCACGCGGGTCATCTTCTTGGATGCCTCCTCATTGCTGATGTTCTTGTCTTTCACGTCATCTTCCAGGCCCTTGCCTATGCGGCGGACTGCGTTGAAGATGTCGCCTTTGGAGAATACGGTGCGTGTGGTGGGATCACCAGGCACCACGGGCACGCGCTTCACGCAGAGCTTTTGCAATTTCTCATACAGGCAGGCCGCCTCCTTGCCAAAGTCCGCGTTCGGGTCGGCAGCCGCCAGTTCCTCGGCAGAGGGCTTTATTGACACGCTGACGAAATTCCACGTGGCGTTCTCCGTCTCGTTGGTCTTTTCGGCCGCGTTGACATTCGCGCCGAAGCCCAGTCCGATAAGCATCAAAAGTACGATTACCTTTTTTCTCATAGCTTTTTTGTTATTTAGGTGAAATCTGTTTTGTCTATCCTTCACGTCGCGAAATTACGGCTAGGATGTTACGCCTGCGTTTCATCTGGGTTAAAACCATGTGCATATCTTGTTTAATCCTTTTTACATGGCTTCCCTTTTTGTGAGCCGAGGGGTGAGGGGAGCGGGCATTTGCGCTGAATCTGCGTATATTATAATAAATGTGTCTTTTCGGGCATTGAATTGTTAATGTTACCAAAATATCGCTTTCAGTATTAAACTTTTTGGTGGCGGAAAGGCTCAAATAGGAAAATCCTAACTGTTATTATTGTACCTGATATTAATTTGTTGACATGAAAAGCAACCGAAGCATCTTGTTGTCATTGGCCGTCATGGCCGCGTCTTTCTCTCAGGCGCAGGACTTGCGACTCAATGACAGCGACTATTTTGAGAGACAAGGAGTGAACGTCCTGGTATTCAGCAACAGTTTCAATGGCGGATTCAATGACGAGAAGAATTCTGGCATTGAGATTATCCAGCATGGCGTGAGAAACGTCCAAGGTGGAGCCGTGAGGTTGAACAATACGCCAGAGCAATGGGACTTGGTACCCAAGATGACTTACCGCAAGGTAAACCGAGACCAAGGAAGTATAGAGGTGGGGCTGCGCTATGAAGACTATGACTTCGATAGCAGATTGGTGGTTACCGCCAAGGGAAAGGCTGTGGAGATAGCCGTGTGGCTGGACAAGCCTGTGCCAGAGAAATTGGTGGGACACGCAGGCTTTAACTTGGAGTTCCTGCCCTCTAAATATTGGCTGAAGACGTTTATGATGGATGGCCGCTTGAATCGTTTTCCCCGTTACGCCAGCAGCCAGACCATTACCCGTCCCAATAGCGAGAAGCCCAAGCAGTTCAAGGGCTTCAAGACCTATGACGACAGAGGGACGGATCGCTATGTAGACCCACTGCCACTGGAGACGGGTCACAGCATCACGATGGCAATGGACGATCCCGAGCATTTGATAAGCGTACGCTGTGAAGATGCCGAACTGAAACTTTACGATGGCCGTATGCTGGCGCAGAACGGATGGTTTGTGCTTCGCAGTCTTTTGCCCGCCGGCAAGACCGGGAAAGTGGTGACATGGACAGTGGAGCCCCATGCCATTGAGGGATGGTTAAGGAAACCCAATATAGGCTTTAGCCAAGTGGGCTACATTCCAGAGCAACCGAAGGTGAGCGTCATTGAGCTGGACAAGCAGGATACGCCGAAAGCCACCGCTGCCCTGATGCGTGTGGGAGAGGATGGCACCGTGTCGAAAGCCTATGAGGGAAAGATTGACTCCTGGGGAACATACTATAAATACAACTACGTGAAGTTTGACTTTTCTGACGTGAAGACCCCCGGTATCTACTATATACAATACGACACCGTCAAGACAAACAACTTCTTGATTGATGAACATGTCTATGACAAGATTACCGATGCCACTACCGACGTGTGGGTGCCTATCCACATGAACCACATGTTCGTGAACGAAGGCTACCGCGTATGGCATGGAGAGCCTTTCAAGGAAGGTTATCTGCAGGCTCCGCCCAGTGATCACTTCGATATGCACTATCAAGGTCCGACGACCGACACCAAGTACAAGCCCCTGGAACTGATCCCCGGCTTGAACGTGGGCGGCTTCTTCGACGCGGGAGACTTCGATATCGAGACCGGGGCCAACATTGGCGTGGTGGAGAACCTGGTAAGGGCGTGGAGGCTTTTCAAGCCGCAACGTGACGAGACTTTCGTGAGCGAGGAGCAACGATATGTAGACCTTCACCGTCCAGACGGCACGCCCGACATTCTGCAATACATACAGCATGGTGTGCTCAACCTCGTGGCGCAGGCAGAGCAGATAGGCCACATGGCTTCTACGCTCTCCAACTCCGTGCTCGACAACTATCATCACTTGGGTGACGCGGCTTCCATCACGGATGGCCTGCACTATGATCCCTCGCTGAAACCCTATGCGGTGTCGGCGGACGGCAAGAGCAGCGGTACGCCTGATGATATGTGGGCTTTCACCACTCGTAATCCTTGGCTCGACATGCGTGCCGCCACCATGTTTGCCGCGGCAGCCAACGCGTTGAAAGGTTATAATGACAGCCTCGCGGCAAGAGCCTTGACGCAATCCAAACGCCTGATGGCAGAGGCGGAAGAGCTGCAGCGTCAGCAAGCCGCTAAAGAGAGCGGACCCCGTGCCAGAAGGCGAATGGGCGGCGTGGCTTCTACCAATCTCCAGCTTTACATTGCCACGCAAGAGCAAGACTATCTCAAAGTGTTCAAGAAAGAGATATGGGAAGACTTGAACCGCAATGTAGCTTCCAACCTGCAGACAGCGCTCGATGCCGTGCCCTACATGGACGAGGCTTACAAGAAGAAATTGCGCCCCTACGTGGAGAAATATGACGAGTACATCAAGGACTTCGACAAGGACAATCCCTATGGCGTTCCCATCGGCACGGGCAACTGGGCAGGCATAGGCCCGTTGCTCAATTTCGGAATCACGGTATGTTTCGCCCACATCTACTATCCCGACATCGTGGAGAAGGCAGAGGTCTATCGTGCGGCCAACTGGCTTTTCGGATGCCATCCCTACCATAATTATTCCCTCGTGGCAGCTGTGGGAGCCGCCCGTCCCAAGCGGGTGTTCTATGGCAACAACCGCGCCGACTTCTCGTTCATACCAGGCAACGTGGCTCCAGGATTGCTGTTCCGCAAGCCCGACCACTTTGAGAACTATGATGACTGGCCCTTCCTTTGGGGACAGAATGAGGGCACTATCGCCGGCAACACCCAGTATATCATCTTCAGCACGGCTCTCAGAGACATCGTGGGAGAGCAGCCTGTCCAGCGGTAGGCTCTTCTCGGCGAAAAACGAAGTAGTACTGACTTGAGCAAGTCAGTACTATTGAAATCAAAAGTCAGTACTACTGATATTCCATTTCAGTACTACTGACTTTTTGTTGTATGATTTTGTCAAGACGCATATTGGCTGTTCCCCTTTACGCCAGGCAGAAGAAGGTGACCAGGAAGGGGACGCTGAAGTCTGACACCATGCCGCTGTAGATGGACACGGGAGCGTATTGCGGGCCGCAAGTGCGAGAAATGATGGGCAGCGTGGTGTCCATGGCCGTGGCTCCCGCGGCGGCTATGGGTGCTAGTGAGCCAAACAGCCTGACGAGCAGGGGTGCGCCTAGCAGCACGATAACTTCCCTTACCACGTTGCTGAGCAAGGCTACCGATCCGAGCATGGCATCCTTGTATTCCCCGATGAGCACGCTGCTGAGCGAGTAGTAGCCCATGCCGCTGCCCACGGTCAGCCAATCCGCCAGGGGATGGACGCCTATCAGGAGCCAGGCGCAGAGAGAGCCCGCCAGGGTGCCCAATATGGAGCAAAAGGGCAACAAGGCCAGCGAGGGGCTGAGCGAGCGGAAGCGGCGCAGGGTCTCCCTGTCTGTCCCCACGCTGAATCCCACGCAGGTTATCAAAGCGCACAATACGGCATAGCTGGCCTGGGAGAAGTCTATGTTGGCGGGCAAGAGATGGAAATGTCCGCAACCCACTCCCAAGGCGAAGAAGAGCAAGATGACGAGACTCCCTTTCATGACGCTTTCCTCTTGATGAACTTCCACAACAGCCATGCCCCCACGCAACTGCCCAACGTAGAAAGGAAACCAATGGCCACGGCTTGTAGGCCGAGATGGGAGAGCGAGGTCATCAGCTGCTTGTCGCTGCCTATGGTGACACCCAGCATGAAGAGTAATACCCAAACCAGGGGAGTGATGGCGCGGCCTGGAAGTGAGACGCGCTTGTTTCGCGACAGGAATCCCACGATGAAGCCCGTGAGCATACAGGAGATGATGACGATCATGACTCGTATTTTCTGCAGAAAAGGATAAACGACACGAGGCCGAGCACCACGAATGGCACACCAACCAAGGCCGCGTGACGTGGCGATAGTCCCGCCGCGATAGGCAGGCCGCCACAGAACGCGCCCGCGGCATTGCCAAGGTTGAAGGCCATTTGTATGCTAGCCCCTCCCAGCAGCTCACCGCCCGGGGCGTATTTCAATATGAGGAACTGTTGCGGACTGCTTACCGCGAAGAGACAGCCTGTGCAGATGACCATCAGCGCGGCGGACAGCCAGCCGTAGTCAGCCAGCCAAAAGATAAGCAGTAGGCTTGTTATGGCTATGCATTGCGTATAGGCCACCACGTGACCTGGGCGATGGTGGTCACACAGACGGCCGCTTATCAAGTTGCCGGCTACCATGCCGAAGCCCGCGGCTATCATCAGGGCAGGCAAAGCCTCCGTGGGGAAGCCCCCCTCTGAAGTCAGCAGGGGACTGATATAGCTATACCAGCAGAATATGCCGCCATTGGCCAGCATTGTCGCCGCCAGTATCATCCAGGGAGCGTCTTTCTTGAGGAAAGCGAATTGGTGTTTGAAGCCGTTGTCGGGCAATGCGCCTACGTCTGGTACCCATTTCCAGATATAATACAGTACGATGAGGCTGACAAACATTACCAGGAAAAACGGGAAACGCCAGGATAGGTGCGAGCTGAGGGCAGTGGCCAGGGGGACACCGAAAAGATTGGCTATGGTCATGCCGGCTATCATGATGGACACGGCACCCGTTTCGTGCCGCTTGTCTGCCAAGCGCACGGCCACTATGGAGGCAACGCCGAAGTAGGCTCCATGGGGCAATCCCGAGATGAAGCGGGCTGCCAGCAGCATCCAGTAGCTCGTGGAGAAGGCTGCCAGCGTGGAACCCAGCAGGATGATGCCCGCCAAGACCAGCAGGATGCTTTTCAGTGGATATTTGTGAACTACCACCAGCAGCGGGGCTCCGCAGCATACGCCTATGGCATAGGCCGATATCAAGTGGCCTGCCACTGGAATGCTGATGCCCAGGCTTTGGGCTACGTCGGGCAATATGCCCATCATCACGAACTCGGCTATCCCAAGGGCGAGCGTGCCGAAGGCGAGCGCGATTAAGCTTTTCTTCATCATCTTGTTGTCCTCTTTTTACCTTGAAAACGCGTGCAAAGGTAATGATTTTCTCCGATACCATGACGCTTTCAACCTCTTTTTTATCTCTTTGTCGCATGTCTTGCGGATTGTCTGGCCTATGGGATTGCTATGGGACAAAGAAAACGAAGAGCGGACAAGGATATATGCCTTGCCCGCTCGCCTGTTTTTATCTTAGACTACTGCGGAAATCCTTGTCTGTCTGCCGACAAGACAATTCCGCTCTTTTGTTTGCTGACGTGAAATCAGTGGCTGCGTGTACCCACTCCGTGTCCTATTCCCGTGGAATTGGTGTTGGCGCCCGAGCCAATGCCTGCGCCCGAGCCTATTCCGTTGGGGTTGGTGTTGGCACCCGAACCTATACCTGCTCCTGAGCCAATGCCGTTATTGGGTTTCGCTCCTGTTCCTATGCCGTGTCCTATTCCCGTATTGGGCTTTGCGCCTGTTCCAATTCCGTGCCCTTGGTTGTTGTTATTGCGCCAAGACCTTGTTCCGTGTCCATGGTTGTTGTTCGGACGGGCACCATTGCCTATGCCGTTAGCTGGGCCGTATGTCCTTTCAGGCCCATTGCTCCTGATGGCGTGGCTGGACTTGAAGTCTTTCCCCTTATACCAGCTTACGTTGTTATATTTCTTGCCGTGCTCCCCGCGGTAGTGGCGGTATGAGCGAGGCACGGGGTAAAACATCTTTCTGCGGTTGGGGTAGCGGGAGTAAATCTTCACCGCTATGCCGTTGTTCCAAATTGCCGGGGTATAGAAGTAGTCGGCTTTGTAGAACTTGCTGTATTGCATGGGTGTCAGCACGAAGTTGATGTCGTAGTTGCGGCGGTTGAGATAAGTGCCCTTGATGTTCTTCTGTGTCGATACAGCCATGAAGTAGTCGAAGTTGATTTCGTACACGGCGTCATATTGCGCCTGGTTCAGTCCCAGTTCGTAGGCCATCTTGTCGGTGAGGAACAAGGCTTCCTGGCGGGCTTCGTTATAGCCCATGGCCCGCGCCACCAGCACTCCAAGTGCCATAATGGCGATAAAGATAATCCGTCTCATTCAGTATTCTTTTTTATTTACGGGCGCGAAGATACAAAAAATGCTGAACCGAAAGCGAAAAGTAAAAAATATTTATATTGCGGCTCCGCTTTAGCGTGGTTTTCAGGTTTATGGCTTTGTGATTATGCAGAGATCCGACAGCCTTTTGACGAAATAAAACATCGCCATACACTCAATGAGGTTGGCGATGTTGCAGAGGGGAAATATGATTGGAAAATTGAGCGAGGGCAAGGAGGCGTTAGACTTAATTAGTAACTTAATTTCTAACTATAATAACGTCGACGAATTTCTGCTTACTGGCGAAGGCGCGAGATAACAGGAACAAAACCAAGAGAATATAGTATACTTTTGCATTCCACGACGTGAAATAGCTATTCCACGTCGAGAAACAGCCATTCCACGTCGTGGAATAGCTATTTCACGTCGTGGAACAGACTTTTCTTCTAGCTTCTTGGAGTTTATATACTATATGAAAAGGATTTTAGATATGCGCAAAACACAATTCGTCGAACTTACTCACTTTAGATTCTTGCCCTTACTTCCAAGCCCTGAACATTCTATCCCCAATGTTCTGCGACACATATTGTATGGGTAGCTTCGCATAGATTTCAGTTGTCTTTATGGAAGTATACCCCATCAAGATTTGTAGCACCTTTTTGGATATACCCTGCCTGAGAGTTACCGTCCGCACTCAAGTATGTTTTGGATTGTGCAATGATCATATCATCCTTGTTCACCTACGGCGATAAGGATATGTCCAAACTCGGCCACCTTCTTCTGCTTGAAGAGTAATCTAGCGTACTTGCTCATAAAGGTAACACATTACGAATTAAAAAGAAAAAGGTCTTCATTGCTGAAGACCTCTTTTTAGTGATTCGCATGGGGTTCGAACCCATGACCCCAACATTAAAAGTGTTGTGCTCTACCAACTGAGCTAGCGAATCTAAGTTTCGCCTTCCTGAGAAAGCGAGTGCAAAAGTACTACTTTAATTTGATACACGCAAATTAATCGAGGAAAAAATCACGATTTTTCTTTTTCTTCCTTGATTTCCTCCTCGTTTTCGTGCTCTTTGGTGACATATCGTTGCCAATAGGCGATACAGAGCGTGGTGAGGGGAAGGGCGATGATGAGGCCTATGAAGCCCAGCAAGGCTCCCCACACGGAGAGACTCAGGAGCAGAATGGCGGGATTGAGGCGCATGGCCTTGCCCAGTACCTTTGGCACCACGATGGAGTCTGAAATGACTTGCACCACGCAGAACACCAATACGACCATGCCGAAAATGGCCCAGAAGCTTTCCCCTGTCTCCGTGGCCTTGAGCATAGAAAGGAAGGCGGCGGGTATCAGGGCGAAGCCGTGAAGGTAGGGAACCATGTTCATGATGCCTATGAGGATGGCCAAGCCAATGGCCATGGGGAAGCCGATGATGGTGAAGCCTATGAAGAACATGATAGCCATGATAAGCGAAACGGTGCCTTGTCCACGGATGTAGTTGTTCAGTTCCCGCTCAGCGTCGGCCATCAGTTCCCGCCAGAAGGGCCGGTTCTTTTTGGGGAATATCTTCACCCAGTTTTGCGTGAGATACTCGTAGTCCAACAGAATGAAGAACATGTAGAGCAAGGTAATCAAGGAGGCCACTATACTGAATATGACGCTGGCCGTCTTGCCCAATAGTTGGAATACCTTGGGCATGGTGGATTTCAAGGCTTCGCTGAAGTCAGTGCTGTGTAGATAGGTCTCTATCTCACGTTGATGCTCTTTCAGCCATGCGCTGATGGCCGCGGTGAGGTCGTTGGTGTGGGTGGTGGTGTGTATCCACTGGTTGAGCACTTCCCCCAATTGGTGGAATTGGCTCAGCATGGGCGGAATGATAAACCAGAGCATACCGCCCAATACGCTTATCACGAACATGAAGGCGATGATGATGGAAAGGGCGCGTATCTTTACCCGCATCTTGTATTGCACAAACTTCACCACGGGAAAGATGAGGTAGGCCAATCCCCACGCCACGAAGAAAGGCAGCAATACGGCACTCAGGTAATCGATGATATAGATGGCCGCCAGGATGGCAACCACGATAATCGTCCAGCGGATGAACTTGTCGAAGGTGATTTTCTGTTCTAACATGCTAAAATAATCTCTCTGCTAAGCGCGAAAATACAAAGACGTTTTAAAAATTGCAAAGAAACAAACAAAAATCTTTGCAATGATAGATTAAATACTTATATTTGCGTTCGATATGGGTATGTTGTATATCGTGCCTACACCCGTGGGCAACCTGGAAGACATCACGCTGCGTGCCGTCAAGGTGCTGGGCGAAGCCGACTTGATATTGGCTGAGGATACCCGCACTTCGAGCGTGCTCTTGAAGCACTATGAGATCAGCAAGCCCTTGGTCTCGCATCATAAGTTTAACGAGCATGGCACGTCGGCGGGTATTGTGGAGCGGCTGAAAGCGGGGCAGACCATTGCCCTCATCAGTGACGCTGGCACGCCAGGTATCAGCGACCCAGGTTTCTTCCTGGTAAGGGAAGCCGCCAGGGCAGGCATCACGGTGCAGACATTGCCTGGTGCCACAGCTTGCATCCCTGCGTTGGTGAACTCGGGATTGCCTTGTGACAGGTTCTGCTTCGAAGGCTTCTTGCCCCAGAAGAAAGGCAGGCAAACCTTGTTGCGGTCACTGGCTGAGGAGGAGCGTACGATGGTGTTCTATGAGTCACCCTACCGGGTGGTGAAGACCTTAAGGCAGTTGGCGGAAGCACTGGGTGAGGACAGGCAGGCCAGTTGCAGCAGGGAGATTTCCAAGGTGCATGAGGAAACCTTGAGGGGCACTCTGGCCGAGTTGGCCTCCCACTTTGAGGAGACGGATCCGAAAGGCGAGTTCGTGATAGTGGTGGCTGGCGCGGATCTTAAGCAAAAGAAGAAAGAAAAAGGAAATAAAAACAAGAATTTATTAAAAGAAAGAGAATTATGAGAAAGTTATTAGTAATGGTATGCTGCGCGCTGATGGCGTTGGCTAGCTGTACCGACAAGAAAGCGCAAGAGAGGGCAACCGCCCAGACAGATTCACTGAACCAGGTAGTGGCTCAGCGTGAGGCCGAAATCAATGACATGTTGGGCACGCTCAATGAAATCCAAGAGGGTTTCAACGCCATCAACGAGGCTGAAGGCTTGGTGAACATCGCCAAGACGGGAGAGGGCACCAACCGCTCCAAGCAACTTAAGGAGAACGTGGCTTTGATAGCCAAGCGCATGGAGGAGAACCGTGCCTTGATAGAGAAGCTGAAGAAGCAAGTGGCCAACGGCAACGTGAAGATGGATCAACTGGAGAAGACCATCGAGAACATGACGAAGCAACTGGAAGCTAAGGAGGCTGAGCTCAATCGCCTGCGCCAGGAGTTGGATGCCAAGGATATCCACATCGCTGAGCTGGACGAGACTGTCAACAACTTGAATACCAACGTGACCAATCTCACGGCGGAGAGCGAACAGAAGAGCCAGGTGATTTCTCACCAAGACAAGCAGCTGAACACCGCCTGGTATGTATTCGGCACTCGCAAGGAGCTGAAAGAGCAGAACATCATCGATGGTGGCAAGGTGCTCTCCTCTAATTTCAACAAGAACTACTTCACCAAGATTGACATCCGCAAGGACAAGGAAATCAAGCTCTATTCCAAGTCCGCCAAGTTGTTGACCGCCCATCCCGCCAGCAGCTACACCTTGACCCGCGATGCCAACAAGCAGTATGTATTGCGCATTACCAATCCGCAGATATTCTGGAGCACCAGCAAGTATCTGGTTATCCAGGTAAGGTAACGCTTATCGCTTACGCTCGAAGAATTGCCGCATCAGTTGGCGGCATTCTTCTTCCAATACTCCGCACGTGATGTCCGCCTTCGGGTGCATTGCGTGCGGAGCTAGTTTTTTGTATCCCCGCTTCTCGTCGGGTGCCCCATAAACTATCCTTTTCAGCTGTGCCCAGCCAATGGCCCCGGCGCACATGGCACAAGGCTCCACCGTGACATACAGTGTGCAACCACTAAGATACTTTCCGCCCAAAGAGTTGGCGGCGGAGGTGATGGCTTGCATCTCGGCATGGGCCGTGACATCATTTAGCGTTTCCGTCAGGTTGTGTGCCCTGGCGATGATGCGACCTTCACATACCACTACCGCTCCTATAGGCACTTCGTCAGCGTCAAAGGCCTTTTGCGCCTCCTCCAAGGCTTTGCGCATAAAGCGCTCGTCTGTTCTTGCTTGTTCTTCCATGGTCGCGAAGTTACAGAATATCGGTGAAAAAGTGGAGCTTTTATTTCGGAATGTGGCGGAAAAGCCGTATATTTGCGCTGAAATGGCAGCGCATAATGAACTGGGAAAATGGGGAGAGGCCGAGGCCGCTGAATATCTCCGCAGGCATGGTTACGTGATAAGGGACACCGATTGGCGTTTCGGCAAGCGTGACTTGGACATTGTGGCCGTGACCGAGGATGCCCAGTGCCTGGTGTTCGTGGAGGTGAAGACTCGCAAGAGCGATAAGGTGCAAACGCCCGTGCAGGCGGTCACGCGCCAGAAGATAAGAAACCTGGCCATCGCGGCCAATGCTTACGTAAAGACCGTGGCGGGCGATTTCCAGGTGAGGTTTGACATTATCTCTATCGTGGGTTCCAAAGACAAAGTGGAGGCCATTGAGCATATCGAGGATGCTTTCAACCCATTGCTGGGATAGGCGTCGCGAAAATGACCTAAGAAGACGGAAGAACATGGAAAAGACAATCATAAGACTTGAAGAGGTGGGTTCTACCAATGACTATCTGAAAGGCTATAAGTCCGCAAATGAAAAGGATGATTCCATGGTTGTGGTGATAGCCGATTATCAGACCCGAGGAAAAGGCCAGGGCTCCAATTCTTGGGAGAGTGAAGCGGGGAAAAACCTGTTGATGAGCATCAGGGTGCATCCTCGCTATGTGCCCGTGCGCTATCAGTTCTTCCTTTCCATGGCGGGAGCCTTGGCCGTGAAAGACGCTGTGTCAGGCTATGTGGATGGAGTGACGCTGAAGTGGCCTAATGATGTCTACGTAGGCGACCGCAAGCTGAGCGGCACGTTGATAGAGACTTCCGTTGGGCAAAGACAACTCAAGGATTGTGTCTTTGGGGTGGGTGTCAATGTCAACCAAGCCGTTTTCCGCGGTGACGCGCCCAATCCTGTCTCCCTCTTCCAGCTCTTGGGCAGGGAAGTAGACCGTGAGGAACTGGCCAGCAAGCTGGTGGATGCCTTTGAGCGATATTGCCAGATGTTACGGAATGGCGCTTATGGAGACGTGTCTGCCCTTTACCACTTGTCGCTTTATCGCCGCAAGGGATTCCATTACTATAAAGACGCAGACGGGGAGTTTGAGGCCGAGCTGGTGGAAGTGGAAGACGATGGCCACTTGATACTCCACGATCGGGAGGGGAGAATCAGGAGCTACGCTTTCAAGGAAGTGGCCTATATAATATAAGGTGTGTTGATGGGGTACCCCCAGTCCTGTAGAGACGCATTCTTGCGTCTCGGCAAGCAAGACTGGGCAATCACCTGGCATGGTCATACGATAATAAATTAATGTATAACCAAATAAAATAGAGACAGAAAATGGTAAAGTTCAAGCGAATCTTGTTGAAACTCAGTGGCGAGAGCCTCATGGGCAAGCAACACTACGGAATAGACTCCGAGCGGCTCGCCGACTACGCCCGCCAAATCAAGGAAGTGCATGAGATGGGCGTGCAGATAGGCATCGTGATAGGTGGGGGCAATATCTTCCGTGGCCTGAGTGGCTCACAGAAAGGCTTCGACCGAGTGATGGGCGACCAGATGGGCATGTGCGCCACGGTCATCAACTCCCTGGCTCTTTGCAGTGCCCTGCGTGCCATCGGCGTGAAGGCCAAGGTGCTCACGGCTATCCGCATGGAACCCATCGGGGAGTTTTATACCAAGTGGAAAGCCATAGAGGCCATGGAGGCGGGCTATGTCTGCATCTTCTCCGCCGGCACGGGCAGTCCCTATTTCACCACCGACACGGGTTCGTCCTTGCGCGGCATAGAGATAGAGGCCGACGTAATGTTGAAGGGCACCCGCGTGGATGGCATCTACACCGCCGACCCCGAAAAAGACCCCACGGCCACGAAGTTTTCCGACATCACCTACGACGAGATTTACACCCGCGGCCTGAAGGTGATGGATCTTACCGCCACCACCATGTGCAAGGAAAACAACCTGCCCATCTACGTTTTCAATATGGACGTGGTGGGCAACCTGAAGAAAGTGATGGAGGGCGAGAACATCGGTACTTTGGTGCACAATTGATTTCGCATGCTAACAAGGAAAAATGAAGGTGCCTTCATTGCCAGATGAAGGCACCTTCATTGGAAAATGCTTCTTCAATGCTTCCATTTATGTTCTTGTGTAACCCCTGGACATCTCCTTCCTTGGTGAAGTGCGGATACTCATAAATCCAAATGCTTTCTGAAGAAAGCTTCCATCTTGTCGAACGGGATAACATCCAGCCGATCGTACAAATCAGTATGGCTTGCGCCGGGGATAATCATCAGTTCCTTGTTGTCGCCTTTCAACAGCTTGTAGGCATCCTCGCTGAAATAACGGGAGTGTGCCTTTTCACCGTGGATGATGAGCACGGCGTTTTCTATTTCATTCGTGCGATACATCAGCGGGAAGTTGATAAAAGGAATGGCTTCCGTGGCATTCCGTCCTTGGTTGGAGTTGAGCGAACGTTTGTGGTAGCCGCGCGGTGTCTTGTAATAATCATAGTAGTCTTTGAGGAACTGCGGGGCATCGGCCGGCAAGACATCTGGCACGCCGCCCGCTGGTTTCGGCGTGCCGTTGCGATAATCTTCCGTGCGTTGCGCGGCCAATGTCTTGCGTAGTTTGTTGCGGGCTTCGGCACTGTCGGCCGCATCAAAGTATCCGTTGGCATTGACACGGCTCATGTCGTACATCGTAGAGGCGACCGTGGCTTTGATGCGTGGGTCGGCGGCAGCGGCGGTAATGGCCAGCCCGCCCCAGCCACAGATGCCGATAATGCCTATGCGCTCAGGGTCAACCCGTTCATCGGTGGCAAGGAAATCCACCGCAGCAGAGAAATCCTCTGTGTTGATGTCCGGCGATACCGTGTAACGGGGCATACCGCCGCTTTCCCCCGTGTAAGAAGGGTCGAATGCCAAGGTCAGGAAACCTCGCTCGGCCATAGTCTGGGCATAGAGTCCTCCTGCCTGTTCCTTCACGGCTCCGAAGGGACCGCACACGGCTATGGCAGGCAACTGCCCGTGGCGTCCTTCGGAATGTAGAGGTCGGCAGCCAGTGTAATGCCATACCGATTGGTAAACGTTACTTTACTGTGGTTCACTTTGTCGCTCTTGGGGAAAGTCTTGTCCCATTCCTGCGTCAGGTTCAAATTCTCTTTCATGACTGTATTGCTTTTTGTTTGATTTTCTTGTGTCATTATATGGCTGGAATCGTTAGCCGAGAATATGGCAACTCCTTTTGAGGGAATATGCCCATTCGTGTTTCGGGCGATGGCAGTTGACATCATTGCCAGACTCGCCATTACGGTAATAATTGTGCGTTTCATCATCTTTAATTTTGTTATCAATACCAATCGTGCTTCTCGTTCCGGTTAAGGGCGGCAATCCGGTCCATTTCCTCATCATTTAGGCTGAAGTCGAAAATGGAGATGTTTTCCTTGATGTGGTCGGGATTGCTCGAACCGGGGATTGCCACTACACCACGCTGCAAATGCCAGCGGAGAATGACCTGTACCACCGACTTGCCGTGCTTGGCAGCAATGTCCGACAATACTGGGTCGCTTAGTAATTCACCTTGATGTCCTCGTCCGCCGAGCGGATACCATGCTTCCACGACTATGCCGAGACTGTGCAGGTGTTCCACCACTTCGGTGTCCTGATAATACGGATGCACCTCGTTCTGGACCAACACTGGCTTGATGTCTACTTGCGGCAGGAAATCGTCAATTTCCTTCACATAATAGCACGACACGCCTAAGGAGCGAATCTTTCCTTCTGCCACGTATTTCTCCATGGCCTTGTATGCTTTCACGTCATTAGTACCGGGATGATGAAGTAGCATCAGGTCAATGTAACCGATGTCCAACTTGCGCAGGCACTCCTCAATGGCGGCTTCGGGGTTGGCATACTGGTTGGGATAGAGTTTGGTGGCCACGAAGATTTCCTCGCGTGGTATGCCTGATTCGCGGATGGCTTCCCCTATCTCTTCCTCATTGCCATAGATGGATGCCGTGTCGAACTTGCGGAAACCGCTTGCCAACGCCGCCTTTACGCTATTCTTGCAGACATCCCCGTGCAGGCTGTATGTTCCGAGTCCAAGTATCGGCATGTCATATCCGCTGCTGAGCCTTATGGTCGGAGCGTTACCGTTCACTCCGGCATCGAGATTGAACGAACTCACGTCGCTGTCCCCGTTATTGAGTGATAAGCCTAAACCATCTATCCACTCCTTGATGGTTTCTTCCGACTCGCTTCCGCCAAACCGCCGTCCGTCTTTCCAAACCGCTTGTGGCGCAAGCGGATGCAAATCCGTGTCGCTCGATCCGATGCCGCTGGAGTGGGAAGTGCAGAACGGCACAATCGTCTTGCCCGACAAGTCGTGGCTTTCAAGGAATGTAGAGATTATCTTCGGGGCATCTCCCCACCAAATGGGATAGCCAAGGAACACGACATCATAGTTCTCCAAGCCTTCCAGCGTGTTGGCGATAGCCGGACGTGCGGAAGGGTCATTCTGTTCTCGGTTGGCACGGGAGGAAGAATTGTTGTAATCCAAGTCAGCAGACGTGTAAGGCACTTCTGGTTCTATCCGGAATGTCGTGCCGTCAGTTATGGAAGCAATCCGCTCGGCAATGCCTTTGGTGGTGTTCGTGCAGGAGAAGTAAACCACTAGGCAACGCCCGTTTCCGCTTGATGGTGTTGGCGGCTCGCCAGGGTCGGGAGTCGGTCCTGGCGTAGGGGTCGGAGTTTCAGCTTTGCCTGCTTCGTTATCGGAAGAACAAGCGTTTGTCGTCATTGACATTCCCAGAATAAGGAACAAGGGCAAGAAATACTTTTTCATCATATCGCTATCTGTTTTTATGGTTCTGTTCTGTCTATTCGCAATTCTGTTTGCTTGTATACTTCAACAAATCTTTTAATATCTGCATTTCATTCTCTTCCAGGATAGCCTTTGGCGGCTCGGTGCCAGTTGCCGTCTGGCAATCCGATTGAGCCAGAAAAGAACGCACGATGCTCTTCGGGTCTGTGTGATAGCGGTTGGCAAGAAGGCCGACCACTTCGTCTTGGTAAAAACTGTCAGGAATAAGTTGTTTGTCCATGATGTTTTGTTTGATGATGCAAAAATAGGCTGTTCTTCCGAAAAAGGCTTACCGGCATACAAGACATACTTACCGCTTTTACTGATTTAGCGTATTTCCCAGGAGAAGAGTTTGCGTAATTGCGGAAAAATCATATCTTTGCATCTGTCTGTCAAAATATGTAGATAATTATGGCTAATATCTTGAAAGTAAAGAGCGTGGGTGATTACGAACGGTACTATGGAGTGAAAAGCAGGCATCCCCTGGTCAGCGTCATTGACTATGCCGCCATTTCCCCCATTCGCCCCAGCGTGAACAATTACGAGGTGTACGGGCTGTTCTTGCACAACCGCCTTTCGGCAGACCTGACGTATGGCTGCGGGCGGTATGACTATCGTAGCGGAACACTGATTTGCGTGGCTCCTGGACAGATAGGCGGCACGGAGGACAAGGGAGAATTGATACAACTCGATGGATGGTCGCTGCTGTTCCATCCCGACCTGTTGCACGGAACGCCTCTGGCAAAGTCCATCCGTGAATATACGTTTTTCGATTATAGTGTCAATGAGGCGTTACACCTAATGGATGAGGAGTATGATGTTTTTGTGTCGCTTCTGCGCCAGATACAACACGAGCTGGATAACAAACACGACGTTTTCCAGAACCGCATCCTGACGGAATACATCAGCCTGTTGCTGAATTATTGCATGCGCTTTTACGACCGCCAGTTTGTCACCCGGAAAATGGACAACATAGACTTACTGAAACGTTTCGACGCTTTGCTCAACGATTATTTTGACCAAGAGCGGCAATTGTCCGATGGATTGCCTTCCGTGCAATACTGTGCAGACCATCTTTGCCTGTCACCCAACTATTTCGGAGACCTCATAAGAAAGACGACTGGCGACAATGCCCGTAATTACATTTACCGGCATGTGTTGCAGTTGGCAAAAAATGAACTGGCCTCAGGCACCCCCGTCAGTCAAGTGGCATACGGATTGGGCTTCGACTATCCGCAACACTTCACTCGCATGTTCAAGCAACAGACTGGGATGACACCTTCAGAATATTGCAAAAGCCTTCAAAAGTGACACTTCAGCTTGACGCAATTGACAAGCAGCGAAGCCACGGCAAAAGCGATTCCAGCTCCCACCACGCCAGTCCAACCGAAATGTTGCCAAGAAAGGCCAGAGACAAATGTGCCCGCGGAACCGCCCAAGAAGTAAATAGTCATATACACGGTGTTGACCCGGTTGATGGCCGATTCATCGAGGGCAACCACGCTGGTTTGGTTTGCCAAGTGGACGCTTTGCATGCCAGCGTCAATCAGCAAGATGGCGATGATCAACCAGAGGTAACTGCCGTCTCCCCAAAAAGCCAACAGCCATGCGGCCAGTATCACGCATCCTCCGGCAAGGGAGAAAAACCTTGCGCCATACTTCCGGATATAGCCGCTGATGAAGACCACCGTGGACGCGCCCGCCAGCCCGCACAAGCCGAGAGCCCCGATAATGTCGTCACTCGCGAAGAAAGGAGCCTGCTTCATCCGGAAAGCCAAGCAACTCCACAAGGCGAAAAACGAGCCATACGCCAAGGCCGCCCTCAGCGAAGCGATGCGCAAGTATGGATATTTGAGAAACAGGCGCGACAAGGACTTCATCAAGTTCCTGTAATTGCCCTGCGAACTCTTCGGCAACGCGGGAAACATCTTGTGAATCGCCAAAAAACATCCAAGCATAAGGACGCAAGCCACCCAATAGACGGAACGCCATCCCCATACATCCGCCAACAGCCCGCTGACAACTCGTGAGACAAGAATGCCTATAAGCAGGCAGGCCTGTATGATGCCCACATTGCGCACCTTGTGGTTTGGGGTTGAATTATACGACACCAGCGGGATGAAGAATTGCGGCATCACCGAAGAAGCACCAGCGAGCAAGGACGCACCCCACACCCAATAGATATTAGGGGCAAGGGCTATGGCGAGCAAGGCGCACGCGGAAATGAGGTAATTGATTAATATCAGTCTCTTCCGCGGAAGCAAATCGCCCAGCGGAATGACAAACACCAGCCCCAGCATATAACCTATCGGCGTCAGCGTTGCCACCATGCTGGCCGAGAAATCGCTTACCGCGAAATCCTTTGCCATGCTGCTCAACAAAGGTTGGTTATAATAGCAGTTGGCGACGGAAAGCCCGGTGGCTACCGCCATCAGCGCCAGCAGAGGTGCCGGAATGCCTTGGTTCTCCCTTAATTCATACTTCATTTTTCGCCGCCTTTCTTAATAAGACACGATTTTCAACCCTATCAGGGAAGCGATGAGCGTGAACAAGAAGAAAAGCCGAATGGGAGTGGCGGGCTCCTTGAAAACGAATATCCCAATCAAGACCGTGCCGACCGCCCCGATGCCCGTCCAAATGGCGTATGCCGTTCCCAGTGGCAGCGTCTGCACCGCTTTGGCGAGCAAAGTCATGCTCAGTATGGTGGAGGCCAGGAAGCCGCCTCCCCACAAATAAAATGCCACTCCCGAAGCCGCTTTCGTTTTCCCCAAGCAGAAAGTAAGGCATACCTCAAACAGTCCCGCGAACAATAAAATAATCCAATTCATACATACTGCTTTCAAAACTCGGGCGCAAAGGTAAGCAATTAATTCCTAACGGCTTTTTGCATTTGGCAAAAACTGATTTTGCATTTGATAAAAAACAGCCGTCTGTTCCCGTTTCTGTGTGCTATTTCGTAATTTTGCACACCGAAAACAGCAATGAGCTATGGACATAAGGGAAATCATCAACCAACGGTATGCCATGCCGGACGCGTCTTTGGAAAAGTTGCGCCAATGCCTGGCGGAAGTATTCTACCCCAAGGGATTCCGCGTGTTGGAAAGCGGCAAGGTGGAGAAGGACATCTTTTTCATCAAGAAAGGCATTGTCCGCGCCTATACTTTGGTGGACGGAAAGGAAATCACTTTCTGGGTGGGCAAGGAGGGGGCGACCCTTGTTTCCATGAAAGGCTACGTGAACGACGAGCCAGGATACGAGACAATGGAGTTGATGGAAGACTCAGCCTTGTATGTATTGGAAAGGAAAATGCTGAAAGAGTTGTTCGCGGAAGATTTGCACATCGCCAATTGGGGGCGGCGATACGCGGAGATGGAATTGCTTGCCACCGAGGAACGGCTTATTTCCATGCTGTCCGCCATCGCCTCGGAACGCTACAAAGAGTTGCTGGAGAAAGAGCCCGACTTGTTGCAGCGGTTGCCCTTGGGAAGCATCGCCACCTATTTAGGCATCACGCAGGCCAGCTTGAGCCGGATCAGGGCGCAAATAAAGTGATTGCCTAATGAAATTTACAGCAATATGCATGACACATTCAGCATTCAGGCGACTTCACCATGAACGGAAGCGAGCAAGAAGCCATTGCTCACTTTTATAGATTACTTATTTTTTTCAATATGGTGTCAGTATACGTATGCCAGATTTCTAACGGTAGATGTTTGTAATCAGGAAACAGTTGTTTGATGTATTCTATCTCAAAAATCAATCTGTAATCATTCGCGTTGTTCCCGGCTTGTCCTTCTTTCCTTGTCCCAACACGAGCTACCTTGATTCTGTAGAGATCACGTATTCCTTGCCCGCTTAGATAAGGAATGAAGTAACATAATTTATCCAGTTCCACGGTGGACGGGAATTTCTTGCCAGTGTAATAAATTGTTGCGCTTTTATCAAGATACTGACTCTCATTGTCTTTCTTTACGAGACAAACAAGCACATTCTTGTTCTTATCCACATGTGCTAGATCCCCATACCCTGTTGCTTGCGGCTCTCTTGCCAAACCTGGAATGATTCCATCGGGAAGTTCAGTAAGTAAGTCGAGAAAGTTCAATTGTTTGATTTTGGTGTCATCTTTCTTCATTTTCTCGATTTTCGCGCTGATTACCTTTTTGTTATCGTCTGCTTTTAGACGGGCCTTGACTTGCGCCACGGCTTCTGAGCAGTCCTGTGTCTCGGTTGGTTCTGCGGTTTGTATGTCATTGAATAACCGAATCAATGAACGTCCTATAGCCCATGCGAGATTTACGGGCACAGCATTTCCTATTTGTTTGTATTTGTCGCCCATTGTCCCAGCGAACAGCCAACTATCAGGGAATGTTTGGATCCTTGCGTACTCTCTTACGCTCAAAGGGCGTGTTTCCAGCGGATGACAACGTTCTGTCTGCTTTTGGCAAGGAGAGCAGGTAAGGGTCAGTGAGGGCTCGTCAAGGGATAAACGGCGTGCCATTCCTGTCTTGCCACCCCCTAACAGCCAGCTGCCACCCATGTATTCCTTGGCCACGTCTTCCGGGAGGTTGCGCCAGTCGCCACCTTGTGGAACCAATTCGAGTACTTTTTGTTTTTTTGGCGGATATTTCGCTCCCTCTGATGGTGGCACGTCAGTGTCGTATATTGCGCTTTTGTAGAAAGCGTCCCTCAGTGTAAGCACTCGTGTATATGGCGAAGGCCAGTGGAAACACACTTTTCCGGCCAGATCATTGCGGATGGCAATCAAGACAAGCCGCTCGCGTTTTTGTGGCACTTGATACATGATGGCTTTTAGCACTCGAGGTTCCACAAGGGTATAGCCTAATTCCGCGATAGTGTTTTTGATGGTGTTGAAAGTGCGTCCATTGTCATGAGAGGTCAATCCCTTGACATTCTCGCCCATGAACACCTTCGGGCGGATTTCGTTCACGGCTCTTGCCAGTTCAAAGAAAAGCGTACCCCGTGTATCGTTGAACCCTCCTTGTTTACCTGCATACGAGAAAGCCTGGCAGGGAAACCCTCCCGATAAGAAATCAACCTTGTCACGGAGCGGGGTGAAGTCAACATGGCGGACATCGCCTTCTATGATGTTCCATTCCGGGCGGTTCATGCGGAGCGTATTGCATGCGGACTTGTCGAACTCGTTGAGCAATACATGGGTGAAGCCTGCCAAGGACAGTCCAAGGGCAAGGCCACCGCCACCCGCGAATAGCTCTACGGAAGTATAGGGGCGAAGTGGCTGTGTATTCAGCTCATCACCCCAACGGCTATGCAGCATCTCCTTCACCTCGGGAACGTCCTCTAGTTCCTCAAGGTAAAAACCTCTTGTACCGTTTTCTGAGCGCGAAGGATAGATGCCGTTTTCCGCCCATTTCTTGACAGTCGCGTTAGAAGCGCCAACCAAAGCGGCAAAGTTGTTTTCTGATATGAACCGCATATTTTTATAGACCACCTTTCTCTGTTATTTCTTTTGCGATGTCCTCTACCTTTTGCATGATGAGGGCACTTCCGTCTATTCCATCTTCTTCTACCACATCTCCAAAAGCTTTGGCAAGTTGGTAATAGAATATCTTGTCTCCTGTGATATGTTCCCAGAACTCGGCACCGCAATATACAGGATAGGTGGTCGCTATGGTTTTGTAGTTGGCGGAAATCCTTTCGCCATACAAAACGCCCACAATCATGTCGTCCATTTGCAATGCAATCCTGTCAAGACGTGCCTTGCCTATGAGACGTTTAAAGTGTCCCAAGATAGTATCCACATCATCTTTGTTGATTGTTTGCGGGCCAGCTTTGCATTGGCAGTATTTCTTTCTGCCGTCAAGTGCGTCGATAAACTCTATATCTATTCCCTCGATGCCAGAAGCACAACCCGCGATTTGCGCAAGCTGGGAAATGAATATTTGGATGTTCTGTCCGAAGCTGGTGTTAACGCTTGTCCCTAAGATACGTGGGTAGACAAGAGCCTTTGCCATGGAGCGCGGTGTAGTGTCACCACATAGAAAAGCCGATAAGTAGTTGATGAGAAAAGGATTAACATCAAAATCCTTCAAGCGCAGTTTTTGGAGATTTCTGATATGGTTTGGTATTATTGAAGAGCGAAAGTAATCCTTACCACTTTCAATGATTGCTTTTTTCTGCTTTTCTGTAATGGCCATTATCACATATTTTTAAATCCATGTTGCAAAGATACATTTTTTCCACAAGAATTTGACATGATTTTAAATATGCTTTAATGAAAAACTGTTATTTACGTCATTTCATGATAAGTAGGCTATGCAAACAGCTCGTGGTCTTATGATTGTTTTCTCACGTCTCAACTAGCAAAAGATCTTCCGCACCTTGCGCTCATGCGTATTCCAAAACAACTTATTTTGCTGATGAAAACAACTTGTTTTCGCGAGCAAAATAAGTTGCATTGAAGGGCAAAATAACTTGTTTTGGGCAAGCCTTGATCGGGTCTTCTTCATGCGTTGCAAAAGTCTCCCGAAGTGAATGCGTTTTCTGTCTTATACTGACATAGGTAGACACATTTATAAGTAATAACTAAATGTGTTTCTATTATGGAAAAGAAGAAGCGTCCTCAAAAAATAAGTGAGGAGTTCAAGCTTTCAGTGATCCGCGATTATTACAGTAGCGGCATGAGCAAAAACGCCTGTCGGGTAAAATATGGCTTGACCAGCCCGACGATGCTAAATTCCTGGCTCAAGAAGTACTCGGATGTGTTAAAACCTTTATCTTTGCCTTCGGAAACCTCTGAAGACGATGACAGCATGGCAAACCGCGGCAAAGAAGATTACAAGGAAGAGAACGCGCAATTGAAGAAGCGCGTCAAGGAGTTGGAGAAAGCATTGGCCTTCTCGCGTTTGGAAACCGAGGCTCGTGATTTGATGATAACTCGTGCCGAGGAATACTTTAACATCCCCATCCGAAAAAAATCTGGGGCCAAATAGTCAAGGAACTGGTCTGCGGGCGCGGCTTGAAGGTCGCGCTTGCCTGCCGTCTGTTTGGCCGTTGTCGCCAGGCTTTCTACCAGTCGAAAGCCGACATCGTGTCGGAATTGAAACGGGAGCGTGTAATCATAGGAAACGTACGGGAAATCCGCAAGGAAGACCCCGGGATTGGCGGTTATAAGCTTTGGGTCATGCTTTGTGCCCTGTTCGGTTCCGGGTTTATGCCCGGCCGTGACAGTTTCCACACGCTTCTGCGTCGTCATCACCTGATGCTTCCCCCTCGTAAAGTCCGCCATACGACAAACTCCAACCACCGCTACCATAAGTGGAAAAATTTGGTGAAAGGGCTTGTGCCTGCGGCAGCCAATCAAATATGGGTTGCCGACATCACCTATATAGAGCTTGCTGACGGAAATGTGTGTTACCTGCATCTGATAACCGACGCCTACTCGCATAAGATTGTCGGCTGGGCGCTTGCCGACACGCTGCGTGCCGCCATCACCATGCAGGCCTTGGAACAGGCAACCAGTCAGGCCGTGGCTATGAAAGGAAGCGAAAACCTTGAAGGACTGATCCATCACTCCGACCGTGGCGTGCAGTATTGTTGCGATGATTATGTGGCTATGTTACAGTCGCATGGCATCGCCATCAGCATGACCGAGGACTATAACCCTACGGACAACGCCATAGCCGAGCGGACCAACGGTATTATAAAGACTGAACGTGTCTACAGCCAGCGGCATTTCAATGACATTGAACACGCCCGTAATGTCATCGGCAGGTACATTCATTTCTACAATTACTACCGACCGCACATGAGTATCGGATATAAGGTGCCTGCCGTGGCGCATTTGGAGCGGGGAGAACAAAAAAGAATGTGGAAAAAGAAAAAAAACGCCTCAAAAAGCGTCAAAAATGAAAATAATGATGTATTATTGCAAAGCCGAACGACAGAGTCGGGTGAAAGCGTATGCCGGAGCACCTGACCAAAAATCGAATGCCCCATCGAGGGGCATCCGATTTTGCCGAACAACAGAGTCTGGGCTCTGCATGTCCAGAGTATCTGACTATAAAAACAGTACTACTTACAAGGAGGTGTCTACTTATACAGCACCATTGTTAAAGAAGTGTCTACTAACTTAGGTTATAAAACAAAAAAGTGTCTAGTGAAATCAGGAAAAGACATTCCCTCTACTGAAGCCTCTCCAAGTGAACTATAGAAGTGAGGTGAAGTGATCTATAGAAATGAGCGGAAGTGCTCTATAGAAACCATGACTAGTGCTCTATAGAGCACTTCGGGCACCGCAAAGAAGTGGGTTTATCCGCAAGAGAGCGAAAAAAGGTTCCCTTGTATACCTTATTAATAATATGCGCGCGTGAGGCTCGTGGGTTTGCTATTTCTTCTGGCGCAAGTAGGTGAACACGGAGATGGCCACGTAGAGGCCTATGACGGGACACCAACCTATGAGCAAGCCCAGGAGGCCTTCCTCAATGACGCAGGCCAGGAAGATGGCGACTGACACCGCGGCGAAGCCATATTTCAGTTCGTTGCCTTTCCATCCCCAGTGCTTGAACTTGAGGGCGAACATGGGTACTTCGCATATCAGCAACCAACAGCTGACCAGGATGAGTGCCATCATAACCCACACAGACCAGGCATAGTTCTCCGCCCATGATGGTGCCCATACCACGAAAGCTCCCCAAAACAAAGCGTTGGCAGGGGTGGGCAATCCGATGAAGGTGGTAGTCTGTCGCTCGTCGAGATTGAACTTGGCTAGTCTCAAGGCCGAAAAGGCTGCCATGAGGTAGGCGAAGAAAGGCAGTATGCCGCGCAGGGGTTCCAGGAAGTCGGGATAGTTGATAACGCCCAGCTGATGGAACAATATGGAGGCGGGAGCCACGCCGAATGTGATGTCGTCGGCCAGGGAGTCCAGCTCTTTCCCTATGGGAGAGGAAACTCCCAGCAGTCGTGCGCTCATGCCGTCGAAGAAGTCAAACACGGCCCCGATGATAATCCACGTGAGTGCCCAAACAGGATTACCCGTCAAGGCGCAGACGATAGCTACGCAACCCGAGAGCAGGTTGCAACAGGTAATGGTGTTGGGTATATGCTTTCTCATGGCTTATTGGGTTTGAGTTTGGCGATGACCGTCTGGTCGCCCGTGGTGGATTGCCCCATTTTCACGTATACCTCCGTACCCAGGGGCAGGTATACATCCACCCTGGAGCCTAACTTGATGAAGCCGAGATGCTCGTCTATGTAGCAATCCTCGTCTTCCTTGGCGTAGGTGACTATGCGCCTGGCCACGGCTCCAGCTATCTGCCGGCAAAGTATATCAGTGCCGTCGGGCGTGGTAATCATGATATCGGCATGCTCGTTCTCCTCGCTTGCCTTGGGCAGCCAGGCCTTGTGGTAGTTGCCATTGGTGTGCTTCACGAACTTTACCTTTCCGTCCACTGGGAACCAATTGGCGTGTACGTTCCACAAACTCATGAAGATGGAAATCATCAAACGCTTGTCGTGGAAATACTCATACTCGTCCACTTCCTCTATCACTACCACTTTGCCGTCGGCGGGAGCCACCACGATGTTTTCCGTATCCTCGCTGGGGAAGTAGCGGATAGGGCAGCGGAAGAAGTTGAGGATGATGCCAAAGAGCGTACCAAACACCATCAGGAAAGCGATGAATGGTATCTTGGTGTCAAAGAAGAACCACAACAGCGCCGCTATGGCCGCTATGCCGATGAAGCAAATGGCCAGGGTGTTGGTTCCCTCGTTGTGTATGCGTATCTTCTTGAGTTTCTTCAGTCTGGGTCCCATGGGATGTGAGTTGGCATTTCGGTTGCAAAGGTACTTCTTTTTTGTCATGCTTCCAAATTTTTAGGCTTATTCTTTTGCGTATGTCGGGATTTAGCCGTAACTTTGGGCACTCAACGTTACATCCCTTTTACATAATATGGAAGATTTCATACACTTGCACGTTCACAGTCAATACTCTGTGCTTGACGGAGAGTCCAAAATACCCAACTTGATACGCAAGGCTATCGACAACGGCATGAAAGGCATGGCGCTTACCGACCATGGCGTGATGTATGGCATCAAGGAGCTGGCTGACTGCTGCGCTTCTGTCAACAAACAGCGCAAGAAGGAGGGGCTGGAACCCTTCAAGCCCATTTACGGGTGCGAGATGTATGTGGCGCGTCATACCAAGGAAGACAAGGTGCAGGCCAACGGAGACCGTGGTGGCTACCACCTCATCGTCTTGGCGAAAAACAAGAACGGCTACCGTAACCTCATCAAATTGGTGAGCAACGCTTGGGTAGACGGCTTCTATGGCCGTCCCCGTACAGACAGGGCCGACCTGGAGCGGTATCACGAGGACTTGATTGTCTGCTCGGCCTGCATCGCCGGCGAAGTGCCCGCCAAGATACTCCAGGGAGATATGGATGGGGCAAGGGAAGCTCTGCAATGGTATCATCGGGTGTTTGGGGATGATTATTATCTGGAGCTGCAACGCCATGAGGTCACGGATCCCAACGTGGTGGCCAATAGGGAGACTTTTGTCTTGCAAGAGCAGGTAAATCCTGTCTTGATCAAGTGGGCCAAGGAATTTGGCGTGAAGTTGGTGTGCACTAATGACTGCCACTTCGAGGACAAGGAGACCGCCGAGGCTCACGACCACTTGCTTTGCATCTCCACGGGAAAAGACCTTGAAGACCCTAATCGCTTGCGCTACTCTAAGCAAGAGTGGTTTAAGACCCGGGAGGAGATGAACGACATTTTCGCAGATGTGCCAGAGGCGTTGAGCAATACGCTGGAGATACTGGACAAGGTGGAGATGTACAGCATAGACCATGGCCCCATCATGCCCACCTTCCCCATACCCGAGGACTTCGGCACGGAGGAAAAGCTAATGCAGACCGTCTCGCGGGAGGAGTTGCTGAAGGAGTTCTCCTCTGACGAGAATGGGGAAAACACCCTGCCGCCAGAGGAAGGGGAGCGCAAGATAGAGTCTTTGGGCGGCTACGAAAAGGTATACCGCATCAAGTTGGAGGCCGACTATCTGGCCAAATTGGCCTACGAGGGAGCCGCCAAACTTTATGGCGACCCTTTGCCAGAAGAGGTGAGGGAGAGGGTGAATTTTGAGTTGCACGTGATGAAGACCATGGGTTTCCCTGGCTACTTCCTCATCGTAAGCGACTTCATCAGGGCTGCCAGGGAGGAATTGGACGTGATGGTAGGTCCTGGACGTGGTTCGGCGGCGGGCTCTGTGGTGGCTTATTGCCTGGGCATCACGCAGATAGACCCCTTGAAATATGATTTGCTTTTTGAGCGTTTCCTCAATCCAGACCGTGTCAACTTGCCCGATATCGACACCGATTTCGACGACGATGGCCGTGGAAGGGTATTGCGCTGGGTGATGGACAAATATGGCCATGAGAATTGCGCCCACATTATTACTTATGCCACGATGGCCACCAAGAACTCCCTGAAAGACGTGGCCCGTGTGGAGCGATTGCCATTGGAGCGCTCCAATCAATTGTGCAAGGCTATCCCGGATCGTTTGCCCGATGGTCCTGACGGCAAGTCCACGAAGATGAACTTGCCCAATGCCATCAAGTACACTCCCGAGTTGCAGCAGGCGGAAATCTCAGATGACCCTCGTGAACGGAACACCATCAAGTATGCCAAAATACTGGAAGGCACCGTGAGAGGAACGGGCCTTCACGCTTGCGGTTTCATTATCTGCCGTGACCCTATAGATCATTGGGTGCCAATTTCTACAGCGGATGACCCGGACTTTCCTGGTTTGAAGACCGCCGTGACGCAATATGATGGTCACGTGATAGAGAGCACGGGACTGATCAAGATGGACTTCCTTGGCCTGAAAACCCTGTCGGAGTTGAAGGAGGCCGTGAAGGTTATCAAGCAGGCCACGGGAGATGAGATAGACCTGGAGAAAATACCCATAGACGATGAGCTTACTTTCAAGCTCTATCAAGATGGCAACACCATAGGCACTTTCCAATTTGAGTCGCCAGGCATGCAGAAACACTTAAGAGAGTTGCATCCCACGGTGTTTGAGGATCTCATCGCCATGAACGCCCTCTATCGGCCAGGCCCTATGGACTATATCCCCGAGTTTATCCGTCGTAAGCACGACCCTTCGTTGGTGAAGTATGACATTCCCTGTATGGAGAAGTACCTGAAGGATACTTATGGCATCACAGTCTACCAAGAGCAAGTGATGTTGCTCTCACGTCAGTTGGCCAATTTTACGCGTGGTGAGAGTGACGCACTGCGAAAGGCCATGGGTAAGAAGAAGAAGGACATCGTGGACAAGATGAAGCCCAAGTTCATCAGCCAGGGAACGGCCAACGGTCACGACCCCAAGGTGCTGGAGAAGATATGGGGAGACTGGGAGAAATTCGCCTCCTACGCCTTCAACAAGTCTCACGCCACTTGTTACTCTTGGGTGGCCTATCAGACAGCCTACCTCAAGGCTCATTATCCCGCGGAGTTCATGGCTGCCTTGATGACCCGTCGTTTTAGCCAGATAACGGAGATTACCAAGTTGATGGAAGACTGCAAGGCCAACAAGATAGCGACCTTGGGTCCCAGCGTCAACGAGAGCTATGTAGGATTTGGCGTGAACGAGAGAGGCGAGATTCGTTTCGGGCTTTCCGCCATTAAGGGCATGGGAGAGTCGGCGGCACAGGCCATCGTGACGGAAAGGGAGAAGAATGGCCCTTATAAGGACATTTTCGATTTCGTGCAGCGCGTTGACTTCAGTTCGGTGAACAAGAAAGTGCTGGAAAGCCTTGCCCTGAGCGGGGGACTGGACTGTTTTGGGCTTATGCGTGAGCAATATTTTGGTACCAACGCCAAGGGAGAGACTTTCCTCGACTCCTTGGTGCGTTATGGGCAGCGTTACCAGTTGGACAAGCAACAGCAAGCCAATTCGCTTTTTGGCATGATGGAGGCCGTGGAGATACATACCCCGCCTGTTCCGAAAGTGGAGCCATGGGGTAACATTGAGCGGCTCAACCGTGAGCGGGACTTGGTAGGCATCTACCTTTCTGCCCATCCGTTGGATGATTATAGCCTTATTTTGCGCTCGCTCTGTAACACCCATGTCTGCGAGTTGGAGGATATGTCCTCACTGGGACAGCGTGAGGAGATTACCTTTGGCGGCATTGTGACTGATGTGCAAAGCAAGTTCAGCGCCAAGGGAAATCCATGGGGCATCGTGAGCCTGGAGGACTACCAGGGTTCCGGCAAGTTGAAACTCTTTGGAGAGGAATGGGGCCGCTGGCAGAGCCGCATGATAGTGGGCAGCGTCATCTATGTCACGGCCAAGTGCGTGCGTCGCTATCAGAACAGCGAAAGACTTAGTTTCAACATTCTCAACGTGGAATATATGCAGACGGTGAAGGAACGCAAGATAGAGAAGTTCACTGTGGTGGCGGACAGTGACAAGTTCACCGACCAGGTTGTTGACGACATCCTCTCCATGCTCACGGATTGCAAGGGAGACACCCAACTCTTTTTCCGTATTTGCGACAGGGAACACAATTCCACGATTACCTTGCGCTCCAGAAACACCTTGGTGACTGTACCGGCTGCGTTGGTGAATTACCTGGACAACCAACCGGATTTATCCTATGTGGTCAACTGATAGCCAGGTAATCCAAATATATGATAAGCCACCCAAGTGAAGTGTTCACGAGGGTGGCTGTTTCGTAAATGCTATGGGAATGCGGTCTTGAGCGCTTATACCAGTGTGGCGATAATCTGGTCGCGGTCTCCAGGCAGCAAGTCAATGACAGGTATTTCGGGCATCGTGTAGCAGCCAGGCTGCAGGCGCATGGCGGCTCTAGCCACGTTGACCAGCACTTGTGCCGTGAGGGCGGGGTTATTGATGCTCATATTGAACTCGAAACGCTGATTCTGCGTTTTTCCGCTCACGCCTTTCCTTACCATGTGTACGCCATGTCCCATGTCTTTCACCTCGTCTACCGAGGCCACTTGGAATACGTGGGTCTCGTCGTGGGCAAAATAGGGGTCTGCCTTGATAGCCTTGGTCACTTCCTCCAGATTGGCTCCCTCTTCCAACTCCACGTATACCATGCGGCGATGGATGCCCTCTCCCAGAGGAATGGTCATAGAGAGTGCGTCGCGCACACCCTCTTTGCCCTTCACGCAAACGGAGTGACCCATGCTCATGCCTGGGCCGAAGTTGGTGTAGGAAAGCCCTTTAGGTGCCAGGCTCTGCAACAGGACACGCACCACGGAGTCTGATCCTGGATCCCATCCGGCGGAAATGACACTCACCTTGCCGTGCTTTTTGCACACCTTGTCCTGGGCGTTGCGGTATTCCAATATGCTGGTGTGGATGTCGAAGCTATCCACGGTGTGGATGCCCATGGCTACAATCTTCTCGGCATACTCGGGGCAACTGCGGGTGGGGGTGGCCAGAATGGCTACGTCTACGTCTTTCAGTTCGGTGATGTCACTCACCACCTCGTAGGGAGCCAACTCGGCGGGCTTGTCCTTGGCACCCTGGCGGCGCACGATGCCTGCTATCTCGAAGTCGGGAGCGGCCTCCAGTGCCTCCACGGTGAAGTGGCCGATGTTGCCGTATCCTACTACGGCTGCTCTGATTTTCTTCATCTCTCTTAATGTTTTGAGGTTATTAATTATATTCAGTGCGCAAAGTTACCGCTTTTTCTTGGAAAACCAATGCGCCAGTATAATAAAATATCAAATATTTGTAGACGTTTTCGTCTTTTTGCAGATATTTCTCTTATTTTTTGACAATAAGTTTTCGCTTTCTATGATAAAGGTGGCAAATCGAGTTTTGTTGAATTCGTATTATATAATATGTATAGAAGTCGGCTCTTGTTGGCAATATTTGCGCCTTAGAGGCGTTATTATAAGGAGATTTGTACAAAAGAGAGAAAAGCTATCATGATAGAATACATTAAGGGAACGCTCGAGGAACTCACGCCCGCATTGGCGGTAGTGGAAGCTGCGGGTATAGGATATGGGCTGAATATATCCTTGAACACTTTCTCTGCCATTCAGGGCAAGCATTCAGTAAAGTTGTACGTCCATGAGGTACTGGTGGCAGGAGGACGCGACGACTCCTTTACGCTCTATGGCTTTGCCACCATCAGGGAAAGGGAACTTTACAGACTGCTGCTCACAGTCTCGGGCGTGGGTGCCAATACGGCGCGAATGATACTCTCGTCGATGACGCCCAATGAGCTTTGCGACACTATCGCCACTGGTAATGAGTCTTTGTTGAAAAGCGTGAAAGGGATTGGCCTGAAGACCGCCCAACGTATTATCGTGGACTTGAGAGACAAGATAGCCTCTACGGGTGTGGCGCAGGAGCTGCCTGCCAGTGGAGGAGCGAGTGTCTTGGTGGATAACAGCGTGAAAGAGGAGGCCATCAGTGCCCTCACCATGCTGGGCTTTTCGCCCGCTCCCACGGCCAAGGTGGTGGTGGGTATTCTCAAGGCGCAACCCGATTTACCCGTGGAACAAGTGGTGAAGTTGGCTTTGAAGCAAATCAAGTAGCGGAAAACCACAAATGGGGAAAAGGCGGAAATGGCAATCGGTGTTGCTGGTCACGCTGTGGGCTTCGGCCGCAGGGTGTGCCTTGGCTATGCCATACCTGCAAGATGATAACGCCCGCCGCCCGACGCCCCAGCCCATAAGACAGGAAGACAGTGCTGTTGCCGCTCAACCATTGGTGGTGGAAGAAGACACTATTCCTGATTCGCTATTGAACGCCCGATGGCGCATACAGCCAACCATCCCGCTGACACAAGATGACCTGGACAGAATCCCCGCCGATTTACGCACGCCGGACAATATTCAGTATAATGTAGACTATAATGATACCATCGGTGGATATCTTTTTGGTACTAAGATGGGAGGAACATGGATTTCCACGCCCATCCTGATGTCCCCGGAAGAGTATGGCCAATGGATGGAGCGGCGGCAACGTAGTGCCTATTTCCTCCAGCAAAACCAGGAACGTTATGAGGCCAAGGGCAAGGAAAAGTTCGACTTTTCCGATATGCATTTCGATCTAGGGCCAGCGGAGAAGATATTCGGGCCTGGCGGTGTGCGTATCCGTACACAGGGGACGGCCGAGATAAGGCTGGGCGCGACATTAAAGAATATCGACAACCCTTCGTTGCCTATCCGCAACCGCAAAACCACCACCATGGATTTTGACGAGAAGGTGAACTTGAATGTGTCGGGAAAGGTGGGTGACAAGGTAGATTTGGGACTCAATTACAATACCGATGCCACCTTCGATTTCGACGCGCAAAACCTGAAATTGAAATATGAGGGCAAAGAGGACGAGATTATCAAGCTGGTGGAGGCTGGCAATGTCTCTTTTCCATCCAATTCCTCGCTTATTGCGGGCGCAAGTTCACTCTTTGGCATCAGGACCGACATGCAATTTGGCAAGCTGTCCTTGCAATTGGTAGGGTCGCAGAAGCTTTCCAACTCCAAGAGTGTTTCCACTAAAGGAGGCGCACAGACCACTTCGTTCGATATAGACGCAAGCGATTACGAGGACAATCGCCATTTTTTCCTCTCCCATTATTTTCGCGGAAAGTATGATGAAGCCATGTCCAGGTTGCCCAATCTTACCACGGGCATCACCATCAATCGGGTGGAGATATGGGTGACCAACAAGACAGGAACCACCAGTAACAGCCGAGACATCGTGGCGTTGACAGACTTGGGGGAGGTTGCCAATATCAGCAATCCCATGTGGTCAGCCAGCGGAATGGTGCCCTCCAACGCCGGCAACACGGAGTATGCCACGCTCAATGCCCTGGGTACTGGCGTGAGAGACATAGAGCAAGTGGGGTCTACGCTTGAAGGCATGGGACTGACTGGCGGTGTGGATTTTGAGAAGTTGGAAAGCGCACGCTTGTTGACCTCTTCTGAGTATACATTGAATAGTGCGCTGGGTTACGTTTCCCTGCGTACGTCGTTACAGACGGATCAAGTGTTGGCTATCGCCTATGAGTATACTTATGGTGGCGTGACCTATCAAGTGGGTGAATTCGCCTCCGACAATACTGATGCCACGCAGGCTTTGCTGGTGAAATCGCTCAAGAACACCAACAATCATCCTTCGCAAGGAAACTGGGACTTGATGATGAAGAATGTCTACCATTTAGGTTCTTCCATTGAGAAAGAACGCTTCCGCCTAGACATCAAGTTGCAGAGTGATACCACGGGCGTATACCTTACCTATATTCCCGAGGTGGCGGTAAAAGACCAGACCCTCATCAAGATAATGGGCGCAGACCGTCTAGACAATAACAACAACGCCCATAGTAATGGTTACTACGACTATGTGGAAGGTTACACCGTGAGCGATGGCCGAGTTTTCATCCCCAAGGTGGAACCGTTTGGCAGCTATCTCTATCAATACCTGCTCTCCAAGGGCCTGCCTGCCGACAAAGCCAGTAGCTATGTCTTTACTGAACTATATGACAGCACCAAGACCCAGGCCAAGCAAATAGCCGAGAAGGATAAGTATCGACTGATGGGACAATTCCGGGGTTCTTCGGAGAATGTCATCTCGTTGGGTGCCTATAATGTGCCCCAAGGTTCAGTGGTGGTTACGGCTGGTGGCATGACATTGACAGAAGGCACAGACTACACCGTGGATTACAATGCTGGTGAGGTGACTATTCTCAACCAAAGCATCATAGACGCGGGAACGGCCATCAATGTCTCATGCGAGAGCAATACGGATTATGGTCAAATGCGCAAAACCATGTTCGGGCTCAATTGGGCTTATGATTTCTCCTCGGATTTCCAGTTGAGCGGAACCATACAACATCTCTCCGAACAGTCTCTCACCACTAAGGTGAATCTTGGTTCAGAGCCAGTGAACAACACTCTGTGGGGCATCAACGTAAATTGGAAGAAGGAGAGCCAGTGGCTGACAAACATGCTCGACAAGATTCCTTTCCTGCACGTGACGCAGCCTTCCCATATCTCTTTCACGGGAGAGTTCGCCCAATTGATTGCGGGGCAGGCGGGAGGCATACAGGACAATGCCTCTTATATCGATGACTTTGAGAATACCAAGAACACCATAGACGTGAGCACCCCTACCTCTTGGTTCATCTCAAGCGTGCCATCCATGTTTCCCGAGTCTAGTGACAATACAGGGTTGACCAGCGGCTTTAATCGTAGCCGCCTTGCATGGTATTGCATAGACCCCTTGTTCACTCGCCGAGGCAGTTCACTGACGCCATCCCACATCAAGTCCGATCTCGACCAGTTGAGCAACCATTATGTCAGAGAAGTTTATGTCAGGGAGTTGTTCCCCAATCGTGATCAAAGCACCTACAGCGGCGCCACTAACACGTTGAGTGTCCTCAACTTGGCTTATTATCCCTCAGAGCGCGGCCCTTATAATTTTGATGCCAATCTGAACATGGACGGCACGTTGCCTAATCCTGAGCGCAGGTGGGGTGGAATGATGAGAAAGTTGGACAACAGCGATTTCGAGGCCGCCAACGTGGAGTATATTGAGTTTTGGCTGCTCGACCCCTTCTTCTATACCAACCAGCAGGCTGATGCCGCTGACTATGGCGGAGATCTTTATTTTAACTTGGGAGAGGTGAGCGAGGACATATTGCGAGACGGCAAGAAGTTTTACGAGAGTGGCATGCCAGTGGATGGTTCCCAAAATTTCATCACAACCCAGTGGGGTAGGGTTCCCCGCCAAAGCACGGTGACTTATGCCTTTGCTACCACTGAAGGAAGTAGGGCGTTGCAAGACGTGGGCTTCAATGGACTCAACGATGAGCAGGAGCGTGACTTTTATTTCAATGATTACTTGAGCCACATTCAGGGAAAGGTAAACCAGGCGGTCTATGATTCCATCTATGCGGATCCTGCCAACGACAATTATCATTATTTCCGTGGTACAGACTGGGACGAATTGCAAACGCCCATCTTGCAGCGCTATAAGTATATCAACAATCCGCAAGGCAATTCACCTGACAGTGACTCACGGACGGAGAGCTACGACACTTCTTATAAGTCCACTCCAGACGTGGAGGACATCAACCAAGACTATACCCTCAATGAGTATGAGCGGTATTACCAGTATCGTGTCAGCATCAGGCCGGAGGACATGGTGGTGGGGCGCAATTTTATCGTGGACAAGAGGGAGTATACCCCAACTTTGCGCAATGGTACCAACGACGAGACTGTCACTTGGTATCAGTTCCGTGTTCCCGTAGATCAATTCGAGTCGAAGGTGGGAAATGTTTCCGACTTCAATAGCATCCGTTTCATGAGGATGTTCCTCACGGGTTTCAAGAAACCCATCGTGTTGCGCTTCGGTACGCTTGACCTGGTTAGGGGAGAGTGGCGCACCTACGATCATCCCTTGGGTACGGGCGGCAACGGAACGCTGGAGACCAGTGCGGTGAATATAGAAGAGAATAGTGAGAAGACCCCCGTGAATTACGTGTTGCCTCCTGGCATCACCCGCGAGCAAGATCCCACACAGCCTCAGTTGGTGGAGGCTAATGAGCAGTCATTGAGTCTGGTGGTGAAAAATCTTTCCAGTGGTGAGGCTAAGGCTGTTTATCGTAACACGTCGCTCGACTTGAGGCAGTATCGTCGCCTGCAGATGTTTACTCACCTCAATGCCTTGGCGCAAGATGCCACCCAGTTGTCGGACAATCAGTTGAGTGTGTTCATCCGTCTGGGAAGCGACAATCGCTCCAATTACTACGAGTATGAGATTCCCTTAAAGCTTACTCCTCCAGGTACAGGATACAATCGCTCCTCGGCCACGGTGGTATGGCCCGAGGAGAACATGCTGGATATTTACCTGAGCGTGTTCACCAACGTGAAGAAGTTACGCAACCAGTCACGGGCACAGGGCGTGGCTTCCTATACGGCTCCCTTTAGCGTTTATGACACAGACCATCCCAACAACAAGGTCTCCATATTGGGTAATCCCACGCTAGGCGAGGTGAAGACCATGATGATAGGCGTGCGCAACAATTCCGCGGACTTGAAGAGCGGCGAGGTATGGGTGAACGAGTTGAGATTGTTGGAAACGGATAACTCCGGAGGATGGGCGGCCAACGCCAACCTCAACGTCCAGCTCTCCGATTTCGGTACGTTGAACCTGCAAGGCAAATACATGACGGAGGGTTTCGGCGGATTGGAAGACGGCGTGATGTCTCGTTCCCAGGAGGATTACGGCACCTATTCCTTTACCACCAGCCTGGAGCTGGGCAAGTTCTTCCCCGACAAGGCCAAGGTCTCTATACCATTATATTATAGTGTCACCCAAGAGAAGACCTCACCGAAGTATAATCCGCTGGACACCGATATGCTGTTGGACGATGCGTTGGATGCGGCGGCCAACGAGCATGAGCGGGATTCTATCGAGAGCATTGCCGTGACCAAGGTGAAGCAAACCAACTTCTCTATCTCCAACGCACGGGTGGGCATCGCCACCAAGCGTCACCCCATGCCTTACGACCCCGCTAATTTCTCGGTCTCCTATAGTCATTCTTACCAGGAAACCACTGGCCAAACCACCGTCTATGAGCGGGAAACCAACTGGAGAGCCGCACTGGATTACAACTGGACTCCCGTCTACAAGCCTTGGATGCCTTTCAAGAACATCAAGAGCAAGAGTAAATGGTGGGAGATATTGAAGAAGTTCGGCCTGAACTGGTTGCCGCAGAACGTGGCGTTCAATACAGAGATGACCCGTAATTACTATGAACTCCAGGAGCGGGATATGGAAGCGCTGGAGAATTCCGAGCTTCCCTTGTCATTCAGCCAACAATTCTTGTGGAACAGGCAGTTCTCCATTCGTTGGGACTTGACCAACAACTTACACATGAACTTCCAGAGCGGAACCAACGCCGAGATAGAGGAGCCTTATACGCCCGTGAACAAAGACCTGTACCCTGACCGTTACCAGGCGTGGAAGGACTCTGTGTGGACTAGCATCCGCCATTTTGGCACGCCATTGGACTATGATCAGACGTTCACCCTCTCTTATCGTTCGCCGCTCAACTTGATACCCATCTTCGATTGGGTCTCCGCTGATGCCAACTACATAGCCTCCTATAACTGGGCACGCGGCTCGGAGTTGGAGGATGGCACCACTTTGGGCAACACCATAGCCAACAATCGCAATCTGAACGTGAACGCCTCGTTCAACATGGAGAAACTCTATAATCATGTCCCCTTCCTGAAAGCCACCAATGACAGGTTCAACAGGGAGAAGGGCGCGGCTCAAATAGCGAGAGAGCAACGGGAGAAAGAAGCCCAACGCAAGCAACGACAAGAAGAACGGAGAAAACTGGCCGAGGAGGAACGCAAGATAAGAGAAGAGGCCTCCAGCCAAGGCAAAGACCCCGAAGCCGCGGTAAAGGAATGGAAGGCCAAACGCAAGGAAGAGGATGCCAAGAAGAGCCTGCCCCGCAACCAGCGCGGCTTCGAGAAGGAAATCGTGTTGAGGCCCGACACCACGTTGGAGGTTTCCCATGGCAAGCGCACCAAGCGCATCCGCGTCACGGCACGCACGGAGGACGGAAAGCGTTATAAGTTGAAGTTCCGCAAGTTGGACAACAACAAGATACGCATCACCAACAAGGTGGATTCCGCTACCAGGTTGAAAATCACCGTCACGCCCAAGCCCTCGCTGGATGAGAACCGCTGGTACCGCCTGGCACAGTGCGCGGCCAGGGTGGCCATGATGGTGAGGAACATCCAGGTGTCTTACACAGACCAGTACCAAATGACCTTGCCGGGCTTCCTGCCCACCATTGGTGATGTTTTCGGCCAGACCAAAAACTCCGTGCTGTCTCCGGGACTGGATTTCGCTTTCGGCTTGACAGATGATGGTTATGTGCGGAAAGCGTTGGATCACGACTGGCTCTTGCTGACCGATACCATTGCCACGCCAGCCACCTCTACGCTCACTCGTGATTTGCAGATACGCATGACGCTGGAGCCGGTGAAGAACTTGAAGATAGACCTCAACGCCAGTCGCACGGAGACCAGGCAGAAGACCATACAATATATGTATGAGGGGATGCCTACCACGCAGAGCGGAACCTTCACCATGACTACCATCTCGCTGGGCTCCGCCTTCGAACCCATGGGAGATGCCCGTAGCGGCTATCATAGTAAGACCTTCGAGAAGTTCGTGCATTCATTGGACGGTTTCCGCGACAGGGTAGAGGCGCAGTATCGTAACGCCACTTATCCCCAGGGATTCCCCATGGCAGGCGGGAAGTTCAATCCTGAGCACGGCACGGTGGACAAATATAGCGGTGACGTGATGATACCCGCCTTCCTCAAGGCTTATACGGGAATGGGGGGCAATTCTTTGGAGTTGTTCCCGGCGCTTTCCAGGCTGTTGCCCAATTGGTCAGTCCGCTACAGCGGATTGAGCAAATTGCCTTGGTTCCGTGACGTGTTCAAGAGCGTCAATATCACCCATGCCTACAAGAGCGTGTTCGCCATAGGGTCTTACAGCAGTTACAGCACCTATCAAGAGTATATGAACGGCTTGGGCTTCATCGCCGATGCGTCCACGGGCAATCCCGTTCCCAGCACCATGTACAACATTTCGCAGGTGAGCATCAATGAGGCTTTCTCGCCGCTGCTGGGCGTGGATCTCACTTTCCGCAATAATCTCACGGCCAAGCTGGAATACCGCCAGACCCGCGTGCTCACGTTGAGCATGACCAGCGTGCAAATCAACGAGGCCACCAGCAAGGACTGGGTGGTGGGGCTGGCTTACAAAATAAACGACCTCAACCTCTTCGGCGGGCGCAACCATCGGCGGGTAAGGAATAAGGAGCGGCGACAGGAAGGTGAAAATGCCACGTCCGCTAATGCCGTGCGTGTCAATTCCGTGAACAAAGACCTTAACCTGCGGCTGGATCTTAGCTATCGCCGCCAGGCTTCCATTATCCGCGACATAGCCTCGCTTACCAGTTCCGCCAGCAGTGGCAACACCGCCTTCCGGCTCAGTTTTTCGGCCGACTACACGTTGAGCCGCATGCTCACCATGAGCTTTTATTACGACCGCCAGACCAATACGCCCCTGCTCTCCAGCAGCAGCTATCCCACCACCACGCAAGACTTCGGCCTCAGCATAAAATTCAGCCTTACCCGATAACCACACGGCCTGTTCTCCGTAAATTCCATGCGCGCTTGTTGAGTGGCTTGATGGTATACGTCGCTTTCATATAATCATAATGTGAAGGGAAATTAGTCTCCAAAGTGCGATTATTCGTGGAAACGTATTGTTTTCTCGGCGAAAAGACCTATCTTCGCGACAAATACGACAGCTACATTGCGTGTCTATCTTGCGATTAACTTTTTTTCGCCATGGAATGCTATCTTTCGCGCAACTATAAGGAAACAAACAGCGCCGGCAACAAGGCCAAGACGGACATGGAGGCCATCATGCGGGCGATGGGCCTGCATGACGTGGGCCTGCCCCAAAGCCACTACCGCGACACCGTCCGCCACTTCCTCTTCACGCTGGCCAGCGTACTGAAGTCGCCCTTCTGCCTCGGTCGGGGCGATGCCCTCGTACTGCAATACCCATTGAAGAAGTACTACGAGCTGGTGTGCGACATGGCTCATGCCCGTGGTGCAAAGGTGGTGACGCTTATTCATGACCTGGGCAGCTTCCGCCGCAAGGCACTCTCCGTGGAGCGGGAGATAAGGCGGCTCAACCACTCCGACGTGGTGATAGCCCACAACGAGAGCATGCTGCGCTGGCTGCGGGATAACGGGTGCCGTTCCCGTCTTCTCACATTGGGCATATTCGACTATCTGTCGCCCGCGGACATTTCACCTCTCCCCATGCCCGAAGGCCCCTACACGGTGGTCTACGCAGGTGGATTGAGCCAAAAAAAAGAACGCCTTCCTGTACCAGCTGGGCAATGTGGTCAAGGATTGCAAGGTGCGCCTCTATGGCGGAGGGTTTGACATCCAGCGGGCCGCCCATCCCGAGTGCTTCGAGCAGATGGGGTTCGTTCCCTCCAATCAATTGATAGCCACGGCCAGCGGACATTTCGGCCTGGTGTGGGATGGTGATTCGCTGGACGCTTGCTCGGGAGACATGGGCGAATACCTGCGCTACAACAATCCCCACAAGACTTCCCTTTACATTCGCTGCCACTTGCCAATCATCATTTGGAAGCAAGCCGCCTTGGCATCTTTTGTCAGCCAGCGGGGCATCGGCCTTTGCGTAGACTCCCTGCGGGAAATAGAACCAGCCATCTCAGCCCTTACCCCCGAGCGATACGCCGAGATGCGCCATCGGGTGGAGGAACTGAGCCTACGGCTTTCCCAGGGGCATTTCTTCCGCGAGGCGCTCGGCAAGGCCTTTGCCTATTTGCGCCAATAGGCGGAAAAAGATATTCTCCGCTTGTGTGTTTCGCTAAAAAAGCGTAACTTTGCGCCTGATAACCGCTCTTCACTTATACATATTTTATATATATATAATATCGCCAACATGAGAAAAGCAAGCAGGGAGATGAGCGCGGAGTGGGCATTGCAAGTGATGCGCCGTGCTCCTTACATCACGGTGAGCTTCACCCGTCCCGACGGCACGGCCTATGGTCTTCCCCTTTCCTTGGCCTCCACGGATGACAACACCTGGTATTTCCATTGCGCCCCAGTGGGCGAGAAGCTCGATTGCATAGCCCTCCATCCCGAGGTATGCCTCTCGGCGGTGACGAAGTGCCGCCCCACCGTGGGACCCAGGGACGGCGACTTCACCCTGCAATATGAGTCGGCCATCGCTTTCGGGTTGGCTGAGCTGGTGACCGACCCCGAGGAGAAGATAAAGGGACTGAGAGCCATCAGCGAACGGTTCCTGCCCCAGCACATGGATGCTTTCGATTCCGCCATCGCCCGCAGTCTTTCCCGCACGGCAGTAGTCCGCGTCACCCTCACCGCCCCTCCTGTTGGCAAGCGCAAGCAGTATGACGCTAATGGAGAAGAGATGAAATGGGGGAGGATGGAGTGAGGAAATGAAAATTCCGCCAGCCCTGTATGAAAAAGGGTTGGCGGAACCGGTCATGAATGTAGTTATCTCTCTGAAGGGTTTCGGTGCGTTTCCTTATTTCAGTTTGTTGTATTCCTCGTCCGTCACGGGTTCCAGCCACTCGTTGGAAGTGCCTTCGCCGGGTATCTCGAAGGCCAGGTGGGCGAACCAGCTGTCTTTGGCCGCTCCGTGCCAGTGCTTTACGCCCGCGGGAATATGGATGACCGTGCCAGGCAATATCTCTTGCGCGGGCTTGCCCTCCTCTTGGTACCAGCCCCTGCCGGCTACGCCCACCAGCATCTGTCCGCCGCCTTTCCTAGCCTGGTGTATGTGCCAGTTGTTGCGGCAGCCTGGCTCAAAGGTCACGTTGGAGAAGGGTATTTGCTCCGTGGAGATGCGCGCCAGGTAGCTGTTGCCTATGAAATACTTGGCGTAAGCCGTGTTGGGATCGCCGATGGGGAATATCATCTGTTGCTGGAAACGTTCCTTCTCGGTGGCCGCGTCGTTGTCCGCCCATACTTCCTTGGCCATGCGGAAGCCCGCCCAGGCATTGGGCCATCCCGCGTAGAAGGCTGCTTGGGTCAGCAGCGCGGCTATCTCTCGGCGGGTGATGCCGTGCTTCTTGCCCATCTCCAGGTGGGAGCGGAAGGAGGAATCCACCATTCCCTTGCCCAGCAGGATAGAGATGGTGACCAGGCTATGGTCATGGAGCGAGAGCGTGGAGTCATTCCATACGGCTTCTCCGAAGAGCACGTCGTCGTTCAGTTCCGCGAATTTTGGGGCGAATTCGCCTAGTGCGTTTCGCCCGGCTGTTTGGGTAATCTTGTTTTGTGCCATAATCGTGATGTTGTTAAGTGCCATTAGCATGGCGATAAGTGTTAAACAGGTTTTTCTCATGAGCTTGTCTTTTTGCGTTTGGTTGTTTTTCCTCACCCTGGCGGCGAGTTCTTGTTCATGACGCGAAGATAGCGGTTTCCCCGCAAGGAGTTGTTAGCGATTTTACAGAAGTCTGTACCCGAATTACGGATTGTCCCACTGGCTTTTTGCCGCCCCTTTCCCGCGGTCTTTTCAAAACAAGTTATTTCGTGAACGAAAACAACTTATTTTGATGGGCAAAACAAGTTAAATTGAAAGACAAAACAAGTTATTTTGCCGAGCAAAATAAGTTGATTTCCCAAGCTAGTCCATAGCAGGGGGAAATCCAGCCAGTACCACAATCGGTACCAATTAGCTGGTACTGCAGTACCACTAGGCTGGTACTGCAGTATCAGCTAAGTGAAACTCCAGTGTCACTTTACTGGTACTGGGAAGGGATACTGCTTTGTGGAAAAGGCAGGCTGCCTTAGCCTGGTTCTTAGTATAGGTCGCCTCGAATGATTACTATTAATATTCGTGAGTTCGACGAATGGCGCCTCGCGCATACCCAAAATGCAAATGCGTGGCGTGCCGCCTCTCTCTAGCGGGAATACATGGAATTTCCGTCTCCCGCTAGATGAGATGTGCGGCATGGTTGTTACCTTACTACAATCTTCTTGCCTTGGTGTATGTAAATGCCTTTCCTCTGGGGCTTGTCGGTCTTGTACCCATTGAGGTCGTAATAGTGTGTGTCCTTGGAGCGGTTGTCGTCAGCGGTGACGCTCTCTATGCCGGTCACGTCGCCGGAGACATTGTTGACGGTGTATTTGCCGCCTGCCACTTCGCCAATCTCGAAGTAAGTGTCTTCCGAAAGCGGCCCTATGTCCACGGTCTGCATCTTATCTTTGCCTTGATTGAAGATGATATTGAAGGTATAGCCATATTCGTTGATGTCGAAGGTGTGGTAATACCATCGCTCGTCGTCTATCTCCTTGGTGGCCGTGATTTCTGTGCCCGGCCATGCTTTCAGCAAGTCTCCCTCCTCGTCCCAGGCATAAAAGTACACGTTTGCCCAGTTGGGGTCTTTCAGGTAGATGGTGGCCGTGTGGGGGCTAAAGCCCTCTATGGTGTATTGGCGACTGCTGATGCCCGTTACCTTGCCGTCTTTCAGCAGCCCATAGGTGAGTGTACAGGTCTCGTCGATGGGCAATTTCGTGCCGCTGGCTACAGCGGTGCTGTTGGCTGTAGGCTCGCTTCCGTCGAGCGTATAGACCACTTGGGCGTTGTCGCTGGTGGATATGGCTGACAGGGTGACTTCCACCGCATTGGCATAAGTGCCCGACGCCTTGTCGGCCCAAGCCACTTCGGTGTCTCGGCTCAGCCAGTAACTATAGGTGTTGTCGCCCGCCAGTTTCACCCACTGTGCCTTGTCCACCGACTGGTTTTGCGTGCCCAGGTACACCAGCAACTTGCCGTGCTCGCCCGTGACCTCGTTTTGCAGGTACATCCTGTGGGAGAGCACGTTCTTGTAGTCGCTCATGTTGGTGATGCCAGCTAGCTTGCGCGCCTCTATCAAGTTCTTGATTTCCTGCTTGTACTCCTTCCAGTGGGGCAGGAAGACGCAGGGCGTGCCCGGCATGGCCAGCATGTAGGCGTTGGCGGCCAATATATAGTTGTTGAGCGGGTCTTGTGGCTCGCTGGCGCTGCGGTATTGCGTGTCATGGTTTTCCACGAAGGTCACGGCGTATTGCCTGTAGGCGGGGTCGTGCATCAAGTTGTAGTCGCTGTTGAGTTTTGACCAGTCGTTGCCGTTCACGGCATCTCGCACGTTGCAGCGGAACTGGAAGTCGAAGGCCGCGCTTTTCTTTCCCGTGGCGTTAATCCAACTCTCGATTTTCTCGTTGCTGTCCCAATACTCGCCCACGGAGTATTCCACGCCCGCCGCCTGGTTGTAGTCGGCCACGTGGCTGCCGTCATATCCCTTCACCATGTCATAGCGGAAGCCCGTGTAGCCCAGGTCGTCCACCAGGTATTTCACGTAAGCCTTCACGCATTCTTGCACGTTCTGGCTCTTGTGGTCCAGGTCTCGGCATCCGCTCCAATCCTCTCCCTCGTCGTTGTTGACGCTTAGCGAGTAGCCGTTCTCGTCTGCCCAGGCCTTGGTCTGGCCGCCGTCATCGTTAGCGGGGATGTCTTCGGAGGTCATCTGGTAGGTCACCCCGTTGTAAGTCTCCTTGGGGAAGTCTACCCATGAGCCGTTTGCGCCCAGGTTGTTGCGGTGATTGATGACCACGTCGGCCACGATGCCTGTGCCTCTCTGCTTGAAAGCCTGGATCATGGAGCGCAGTTGCGCCTCCGAGCCGAAGCTGCTGTTTTGGTCGAAGTAATAGACGGGCATGTAGCCCATATTATTATAAGAGGTGTTGCAATTGCCGCTCTGGGGCACCCATATCAGCTTGAAATACCGCGAGAGCTCGTCGGCCTGGCTCTCCAGGGTGGACCATTGTGTGTCGGTATAGGAGTCCCACGAGAATCCTTGCAGCATCACCCCGCCATAGTTGGCGGGCCATCCTTGCGCCGAGGCCATTTGTGCGGCGAACGTCAAGAGCAGGGCGCATAGCGAAGTGTAAAGTCTCTTTTTCATGTTTAGGTATGGTTTTGGTAAGTGAAAGTGATTACCGCGAATTTATGGTTAATTTACCCTCCACTTTCGGCTATTTGCCAAAAAGTCCTTTTCTTTTTGCGTAATCGATTGCACGGACGCGCCCCGCCAGGTAAGAATACGTGCAAACGATTGCGCAATAATTTGCCCATTTATGGCCAGCCTGGAGCGTAGGCGAAGAGATAAATCAATACTTTTGTGACAGGAAATCAAGAGAAAACCGTTGCTACCTAATAACTTGAGATAAGATGAAACAAAAACCTGACATGAGATTTTGGGAGCTGTGGAACCTCAGCTTTGGTTTCTTCGGCGTGCAGATAGCCTATGCCCTGCAGAGCGCCAACATCTCCCGCATTTTCGCCACGCTGGGTGCCGACCCTCATAATCTGAGTTATTTCTGGATATTGCCTCCCTTGATGGGCATCTTGGTGCAACCCATCGTGGGAACCTGCTCCGACCGCACGTGGTGTCGCTTCGGCCGCCGCATACCTTATTTATTTATAGGGGCCACGGTGGCCGTGCTCGTGATGTGCTTGTTGCCCAACGCGGGCTCTTTGGGCATGGCCGTCAGCACCGCCATGATATTTGGCCTGGTGGCGTTGATGTTCCTGGACACCAGTATCAACATGGCCATGCAGCCCTTCAAGATGCTGGTGGGCGACATGGTAAACGAGAAGCAGAAAGGATTGGCCTATTCCATCCAGAGTTTCTTGTGCAACGCCGGCTCCGTGGTGGGCTTTGTCTTCCCTTTCTTCTTCACGGCGATAGGCATTGCCAATACCGCTCCCAGCGGCGTGGTGCCCGACTCCGTGATATGGTCTTTCTATGTGGGAGCCGCCATCTTGATACTCTGCGTCATCTATACCACTGTCAAGGTAAGGGAGTGGCCGCCCCAAGTCTACGCCGAGTATAATGAGTCAAAGGAGGAGGCCAGCGAGCGGAAAGCCAGTTGGATAACCCTCTTGCGCCACGCCCCCGCCACTTTCTGGCGAGTGGGACTGGTGCAGTTCTTCTGTTGGGCCGCCTTCATGTATATGTGGACTTATACCAATGGCGCCATCGCGGACACCTGTTGGAACGTGGACATGCATGACCCGGCGGCCACGGCCACGGCCGCCTATCAAGAGGCAGGCAACTGGGTGGGCGTGCTCTACGCCGTACAGGCCATAGGCAGCGTGATATGGGCCATGGTCTTGCCTTTCTTCCGCAACCGCAAATTGGGCTACGCGCTGAGCCTGGTATTGGGTGGCGTAGGTTTTGCTCTGGTGCCTTTCATCTCTAATCCCTACACGCAGTTTGTTGCCTTCCTGCTGATAGGTTGCGCCTGGGCTGCCATGCTGGCCATGCCTTTCACCTTCGTGACCAATGCCTTGCAGGGCTATGGCCACATGGGCGCATACCTGGGCTTGTTCAATGGCACCATCTGCCTGCCCCAAATCATTGCCGCCCTGTTGGGAGGTTCCATCCTCTCGCTGGTGGGCAGCAATCAGACCAGCATGATGATCGTGGCCGGACTGTTGCTCGTGATGGGCTCCGTGGCCGTGGCTGGTATCAAGACCAAGGGATGATCAATCGCTTGAATATTCACCTTATAAATCTATTTCTTATGAAATTCAGTTTCAATATAAATTACGGAACCATCTTTGGCGAGGCCTTGGTGGTCAATATCCTTGACGGAGACCATGTGGAACGACACCAGATGACCTCTGCCGACGGCTCCCAATGGAATGCCAACGTGGACATACCCCAGGCTCCCAGCCAGTTGAAGTATTACTACAGCGTGACGAGAGGTGCCCAACGCTATCGTGAGGAGTGGCAGACCTTGCTCCACGCCATAGATGTTAGTGCCCAGAAAGCTAACCACTATGTGGCTTATGACCAGTGGGTGGACACGCCCGCCGACGCTTACCTCTATACATCGGCTTTCACAGACTGCGTCAACAGGCAACATCCCAAGCCACTGCCCGCCACTCACTACGCCCGCACGCTGAGGCTCAAAGTGCGTGCCCCCCAGTTGAAAGAGGGAGAGTGGTTGGCCATATTGGGTGCGGGAGACAAGCTGGGCAACTGGAAAGCCCTGGAGGCAAAGGACATGACCCAGCATCAATACAACGAGTGGGCCATAGACTTCAACGCCGACGACTTCAAGGACCAGCCCATGGAGTTCAAGTTTGTCATCCGTGACAGCCAGGTGGATTACACGCCCGAGTGGGAAGTGGGCTACAACAGGGTCATCCAAGTGCCCGACATGCGGGTAGGGGAGACCTACGTCTATCAATTGGGAGAGGCCCGGTTCAATAAATGGGACCGCAAGCTGGCCGGTACCTTGGTGCCCGTATTCTCCCTGCGCAGCAAGCGGAGCTTTGGCGTGGGCGATTTCGGGGACTTGCGCCAGATGATAGACCTTGTGGCCATGACGGGGCAGAAAGTCTTGCAAGTGCTCCCCGTCAACGATACCACCACCACCCATACATGGACAGACTCCTATCCCTATAGTGCCATTAGCATTTTCGCCCTTCATCCGCAGTTCGTGGATCTCAATGCCCTGCCCGCCTTGAAAGACGCGGCCAAGCGGGAGGAAATGGAAGCGTTGCGCCAAGAGCTCAACGCCCTGCCCCAGATAGACTATGAGCGGGTGAACGACACCAAGACAGCTTACATGCGCCTGCTTTTCGCCCAGGAGGGGGCAAAAACCATGCGCACCGCCGAGTATAAACAATTCTTTGACGAGAACCAGCGTTGGTTGGTGCCCTATGCCCGTTACTGTACGCTCAGGGAAAAATATGGCACGGCCGATTTCACCACCTGGCCCGACCACAACGTGTGGAACGAAGACGAACGGGAGCAACTTAGCAACAGTCGCACGGCTCTCTACAAGGAGGCGGCTTTCTATTACTATACGCAGTTCGTGCTCTTCCAGCAGCTACGCGATGCCCATGCGCACGCCCAGGAGAAGGGTGTCATCCTGAAGGGAGACATACCCATCGGGGTCAACAGACATGGTTGTGACGTATGGATGGAGCCAAAATATTTCAACCTCAACGGACAGGCAGGCGCACCGCCCGACTCTTTCTCCGTCAACGGACAGAACTGGGGGCTTCCTACCTATAACTGGGAGGAGATGCTCAAGGACGATTGCGCTTGGTGGACAAAACGTTTCCAACACATGCAACAGTTCTTTGACGCATACCGCATAGACCACGTGCTGGGCTTTTTCCGCATATGGGAGATACCCATCGACAGCGTGCACGGCCTGCTGGGGCAATTCTCTCCCGCGCTGGGCATGTCTCGCCAGGAGATAGCCCAATATGGACTCAATTTCCAGGAGGAACGCTTCACCACGCCTTTCATTACTGACTGGGTATTGCAACGCGTGTTCTCGGAGAGGGCGCAAGAAGTGAAAGAACGCTTCCTGGAGCCCATAGACGGAGAGCGGTATCGGTTGCGTGAGGAAGTGAATACCCAACGAAAAGTGGAACGCCTCTTCGCCCATGCCGACAAGCAAGAGGAGCTATGGTTGCGGGACGGGCTCTACGCCCTTATCAGTGACGTGCTCTTCTTGCGCGACCGGAAAGACCCCAACCTTTTCCATCCGCGCATCTCCGCGCAATACGATTTCATCTACGAGAGCCTGTACGACTGCGACAAAGAGGCCTTCAACCGCCTTTACAATGATTATTTCTATCGCCGCCATAACCAGTTCTGGTATCGGGAAGCCATGCGCAAGCTGCCTCGGCTGGTGCAGGCCACCCGCATGTTGGTATGCGCGGAAGACCTGGGCATGGTGCCCGACTGCGTTCCATGGGTGCTGGAAGACCTCAAGATACTCAGCCTGGAGATACAGAGCATGCCCAAAGACCCTAACGTGAGGTTCGGTTACTTGAGCAAGAACCCCTATCGCTCGGTATGCACCATCTCCTCGCACGACATGCCCACGCTCCGCCAATGGTGGGACGAGGATTATGAGCGCACGCAAGACTACTTCAATTCCATGCTCTACAGAGGTGGTAGCGCACCTCATCCATTGCCAGGATGGTTGGCTCGCGACATCATCTCCCGCCATTTGCTCTCCGGCTCCATGCTTTGCGTCATCAGTTTGCAAGATTGGTTGGCCATGGACGAGAGGCTGCGCCTGCCCGATGCCAATGCCGAGCGCATCAACATACCCTCCAATCCCAAGCACTACTGGCGTTACCGCATGCACCTCAACCTGGAAGACCTGGCCGCGGACAAGCGTTTCATAGACAGCCTGGCCGAGTTGATACGCCTGGACGGAAGAATTTGAACATACAGAAAACCGATAATTACCAAACAACATGAGTAAGCTTTCTAATTTCATTTTGGCGGCTCTGCTTGTGCCCGCATGGGCATCGGCACAGACCGTGACCTCGCCCAATGGCAACGTGAAGCTCACTTTCTCGCTCTCCGAGACGGGCCAGCCCACTTACGAAATGGCCTACAAGGACAAGGCGGTTATCAAGCCCTCCCACCTGGGACTGGAACTGGCCAAGGACAAACACGCCAGCAAGGGGGAGCAGGAGACTGACTTGATGGATGGTTTCAAGGTGACAAACACGCAGACCTCCACCTTTGACGAGACTTGGAAACCCGTATGGGGCGAGACGGCCACCATTCGCAATCACTACAACGAGTTGCAAGTGAACTTGCGACAGGAGGCCACAGACCGTGACATCATCATCCGCTTCAGGGTTTATGACGACGGCATGGGACTGCGCTATGAGTTCCCCCAGCAGGAGTCCCTCAACTACTTCCTCATCAAGGAGGAACACACCCAATTTGCCATGGCGGGCGACCACACCGCCTGGTGGATAGCGGGCGATTACGATACCCAAGAGTATCCTACCCAGACCACAAAACTCAGCGAGATAAGGGGCAGGATGAAGGACGCGATTGTTTGGGGCAACTCTTCCCAGACTCCGTTCTCGCCCACTGGCGTGCAGACCTCCTTGCAGATGAAGAGCGACGACGGTCTTTACATCAACATCCATGAGGCCGCCTGCGTGGACTATTCCACCATGCACCTCAACCTGGACGACAAGAACATGGTGTTCGAGAGTTGGCTCACGCCCGATGCCACGGGACTGAAGGGCTGCATGCAGACTCCTTGCCAGACCCCTTGGCGCACCGTGATGGTGAGCGATGACGCTCGCGACATCTTGGCTTCCAACTTGATACTCAATCTCAACGAGCCTTGCAAGATAGAGGACACCAGCTGGATAAAGCCCGTGAAGTATTGCGGCGTGTGGTGGGAGATGATCGTGGGCAAGGGCTCCTGGAACTATACGGATGAGTATCCCTCTGTCAAGCTGGACCAAATAGACTGGACGAAAGCCAAGCCCAATGGTCGCCACTCCGCCAACACGGCCCGCGTGAAGCAGTATATAGACTTCGCCGCCGAGAACGGCCTCTCGCAAGTGTTGGTGGAAGGATGGAACGTGGGCTGGGAAGACTGGTCCAACCGTTGGAAGTGGGATGTGTTCGACTTCATCACGCCCTATCCCGACTTCGATATCAAGTATCTCAACGACTATGCCCACTCCAAGGGCGTGAAGCTCATGATGCATCACGAGACTTCCTCCAGCGTCACCAACTATGAGCGATGGATGGAGCAGGCCTACCAGTTGATGAATGATTACGGCTACAACTCCGTGAAATCCGGCTACGTGGGAGACATCATCCCCCGCGGCGACCACCACTACTCGCAATCCATGAACAACCACTATCTCTATGCCGTGAAGGAGGCCGCCAAGCATCACATTATGGTCAACGCCCACGAGGCAACCCGTCCCACGGGCCTCTGCCGCACCTATCCCAACCTGATAGGCAATGAGAGTGCCCGAGGCACGGAGTACGAGGCTTTCGGCGGCAGCAATCCCGACCACACCGTGATATTGCCTTTCACCCGTTTGCAAGGTGGCCCCATGGACTACACGCCTGGCATCTTGGAGACAGAGTTGAGCACGTGGAGCGACAATCCCAATCGTGTGCACACCACGCTCGTAGGCCAGTTGGCGCTTTATGTGACGATGTACAGCCCGTTGCAGATGGCCGCCGACCTGCCCGAGAACTACGCCAAGTTCATGGACGCTTTCCAATTCATCCGTGACGTGGCGGTGGACTGGGACGACTCCAAGTACCTGGAGGCAGAGCCAGGCGACTATATCACCGTGGCGCGCAAGGCCAAGGGCACGGACAACTGGTTTATAGGCGGCAAGTGTGATGAGAATGGCCACAAGAGTGTCATCAAGCTCGACTTCCTCGACAAGGGCAGGAAATACGCTTGCACCATCTATGCGGATGCCAAGGATGCCTCTTACGACAAGAATCCAAAGGCCTACACCATCACCAAGAAGACGGTGAAGAAAGGCGACACCCTCAAGCTCACGCAGGCTCCCGGTGGCGGTTTCGCTGTCTCGCTGATGGCGTTGTAAGCTCGAAGTGTCATATTATATATATAAGGTATATGGATATCAGGAAACAATGCTTTTTAGCCATGGCCGCGATGATGATAGCCGCTCCGACCCAGGCGCAAGACGTGTTCCGTGAGGTGGATTACTCCCAGCGGCAGACCACGTTCAAGCTCAACGCTCCCTCCTCCGCCCGCAAGGTGGTGGTGAGACTCTACGAGAATGGCGATGCCGCCAAGCCCTACAAGACGGTGAAGATGAAGCGCACGGGCGAAGACCAATGGACGGCCACCGTAAAACGTGACTTGAAGGGAGCCTACTATACCTTTGACATGGGCAAGGGAGAGTGCCCCGGGGTCTTCGCCAAGGCCGTGGGCGTGAATGGCCAGCGCGGCGTGGTGATAGACATGGACGAGACAGACCCCGAGGGATGGCAGGCCGACAAGCGACCTGCCTTGGCCTCGCCAGCGGACTTGGTCATCTACGAGATGCACCATCGCGACTTCTCCGTGGGGCGCGACGCCAAGTATCCCGGCAAGTTCCTGGCGCTCACCGAGCCTTGGGCCATCAAGCATCTCTGTGACTTGGGCGTGAACGCCGTGCATATCTTGCCTTCCTTCGATTACGCCTCGGTAGACGAGACGCGCCTGGACACGCCACAGTACAACTGGGGATATGACCCCGTGAACTACAACGTGCCTGATGGCAGCTATTCCACAAATCCCTATGTGCCCGCCGCCCGCGTCAAGGAGTTCAAGCAAATGGTGCAAGCCCTGCACAAGGCGGGCATACGGGTAATCCTGGACGTGGTTTACAATCACACTTTCGACCTGGAGAACAGCAATTTCCAGAAGACCTATCCGGGCTATTACTATCGCTATAACGCCGATGGAACCCCAAGCAACGGTTCTGGTTGCGGCAACGAGACGGCTTCCGAGAAGCCGCTCATGCGGCAGTTCATGCTGGAGAGCATGCGTTACTGGGTGGAAGAGTACCATATTGACGGCTTCCGCGTGGACTTGATGGGCGTGCATGACATAGAGACCATGAACCTCATCCAGCAAGAGATGCAAAAGATAGACCCCTCCATCTTCATCTATGGCGAGGGATGGAGCGCTTCGACGTGCGCCTACCCGCAGGAGAAGCTGGCCATGAAGGCCAACGCCTACCAGATGCCAGGCATCGCCGTGTTCAGCGACGACATGCGCGACGCCTTGCGCGGCCCGTTCTCCGATAACCACAAGGGAGCTTTCCTGGCCGGCATCCCCGGCGAGGAGGAGAGCTTGAAGTTCGGCATCGTGGGCGGCATCGTCCATCCCCAGGTGGACATGACCCGCGTGAACTACGACAAGAAGCCTTTCTGCGCCGAGCCTACGCAGCAAATCAGCTACGTGAGCTGCCACGACGACATGTGCCTGGTGGACCGCTTGCGCACGTCCATGCCCGGCATTTCCGACGAGGAACTCATCCGCCTGGACCAGCTGGCGCAGACGGCGGTGTTCCTTTCCCAGGGCGTGCCTTTCATGTTGAGCGGCGAGGAGATGTTGCGTGACAAGAAAGGCGTGCACAACAGCTTTAACTCTCCCGACAGCGTCAACGTGCTGCCCTGGCAGAACATGCGTCGCCATCCCGAGGTGTTCACTTACTATCGCGACCTTATCGCCTTGCGCCGCCAGCATCCCGCCTTCCGCTTGGGCAGCGCGGAGAAAGTGCGCCAGCATCTCTCCTTCCTGCCCACGCAGGAATGCCTGGTGGGCTTCCGCCTCAGCGGCCACGCGGGCGGCGACAGCTGGCAGGACATTTACGTTATCCTCAACGCCAACGCAGAGCCCATGAAGGTGACGCTGCCCGAGGACACTTACACCGTCGTGGCGCGCGACGGGCTCATCAACGAGCGGGGCTTGGGCGAATGCCATGGCGGGGAGGTGACCGTCAGCCCGCAATCCGCACTCATCTTGCACAATTAATGGTTATACATATTATAATATATAAGGCATGAGAAAGTTTCTGTTATCACTCAGTTTTATCATGACAGCCCTGGGCATGAACGCCGCGGTGAAGATAGACCGCGTGGAGCCCACCGACTGGTACGTGGGCATGAAAGACCCCTCGCTGCAGCTGATGGTCTATGGCGAGGGCATACGCGAGGCGCAAGTCTCCACCGATTATCCCGGCGTGCGGGTGGACTCCCTGGTGAGGCTCGACTCGCCCAACTATCTCCTGGTCTACCTGGACTTGTCGGGCGCGCAGCCTGGCGAGATGAAGCTGCGCTTCACGATGGGCAAGAGCAAGAAGGAAGTGAGCTACCGCCTCAAGGCCCGCGCCATGGCGGGGGAGGAGCGGGTGGGCTTCTCCAACGCCGACGTGCTCTACATGTTGATGCCCGACCGCTTCGCCCAGGGCAAGGACCACAAGGCGCGAGTGAAGGGCATGAACCCCTACGTGGAAGACCGCTCCAAGCCCAGCCTGCGCCACGGCGGTGACTTGCAGGGCATCAGGGACCACCTGGACTACTTCACCCAGCTGGGCGTGACGGCCCTTTGGCTCACGCCCGTGCTGGAGAACAACTCGCCCGACGGCAAGGACGGCTCCAGCACCTATCACGGCTATGCCACGACCAACTATTACCGCGTGGACCCGCGCTTCGGCACCAACGAGGACTACCGCCAGCTGATAGCCGACGCGCACGCCAAGGGACTGAAGGTGGTGATGGACATGATCTTCAACCACTGCGGCTTCGAGCACCCCTGGGTGAGCGACCTGCCCTCCAAGGACTGGCTGAACGTGCCCGAGTGGCTTTCCGGCAAGGAGGAGGACAAGGCCAAGTACCTGCAGACCTCCTACAAGCTGACCCCCGTGCTGGATCCCTACGCCGCGGAGGTGGACAAGCGGGAGACCGTGGACGGATGGTTCGTGCCCTCCATGCCCGACCTGAACCAGCGCAACCCCCACGTCATCAAGTACCTGATACAGAACAGCGTCTGGTGGATAGAGACCGTGGGCATCGACGGCATACGCATGGACACCTATCCCTATGCCGACCGCGAGGCCATGGCCCTGTGGATGAAGACCCTGGAAAGGGAGTATCCCAACTTCAACACCGTGGGCGAGACGTGGGTGACCGAGCCCGCCTACACCGCAGCCTGGCAGAAGGACAGCAAGCTCTCCTCCATCAACAGCTACCTGAAGACGGTGATGGACTTCGCCTTCTACGACCGCGTGAACATGGCCGCCCGCGAGGAGACCGACGACTGGTGGCAGGGCATGAACCGCGTCTACAACACGCTGTGCTATGACTATCTCTACGCCAACCCCAGCAGCGTGTTGGCTTTCATCGAGAACCACGACACCGACCGCTTCCTGAAGAATGGAACGGACACCCTGGCCCTGAAGCAGGCATTGGCTCTCCTGCTCACCATCAACCGCACGCCGCAGCTCTACTACGGCACCGAGATATTGATGAATGGCACCAAGGAGGTGACCGACGGCAACGTGCGCAAGGACTTCCCCGGAGGCTTCCCGGGCGACAAGGCCAACTGCTTCACCGCCGAGGGACGCACGCGGGCGCAGAACGACATGTTCAACTGGCTCAGCCGGCTGCTGCACTGGCGGCAGGGCAACGAGGCCATCATCCACGGCAAGCAGGTGCAGTTCACGCCCCGCAAGGGTGTCTATGTCATCGCCCGCCAGGCCAAGGGGCAGAACGTGCTCACCGTCGTCAACGGCACCAGTGAGCCCGCCCGGATGGAGGTGAAGCGCTACGCCGAGATCATAGGCCAGGCCACCGAGGCCACCGACATCCTGACCGGCCGGAAAGTGGCCTTGGACAAGGATGTCGCCCTCCAGCCCCGCGAGACGTTGGTGCTCTCCTTCTAGTCCGTAGCCAGTGGGCTCCCCGACATTCCCGCCCTCTTTCCCGCCCGCTGATAGCCAGCCGCGGGGGAGAGGGCGGTCTCAGCTTGTGCGCGCGGACTGTCATCGCCAAGCGGTAGAGACGCGACGTGCTGCGTCTCGGCAAGCAAGAGGGGCTGAATGAAACCGCCGACCCTTAACCGCATGTACCTCGCCCCGAAGAGGTCCAACCCATAATACAGCGCGAGTTCGACGGATTCCACTTTATGTGCGCAGCCCTGTTATTGCCAAACTGTAGAG
>ERZ827423.340-NODE-340-length-62932-cov-7.787458_pt1 | contig 62932 bp, 57 predicted proteins | sample MGYA00519775_ERZ827423 | MGnify/ENA primary metagenome ERZ827423 (study PRJEB31778, sample SAMEA3449296) | human gut metagenome | biome: human gut; feature: human-associated habitat; material: faeces | place: United Kingdom | collected 2010/2012 ... | reverse complement strand
CGAGGGGGTTGCCAAATCACTGCGGAGCAGTGAAATCCGCACTCTGTCTGTTTTCTCCGCATGACGGTGAATCTGGCAACCCCTCCGTCCCGTTGGGACACCTCCCCTATTAACTACGCTCCGCTTCGTGAACAGGGGAGGACACCTCAGGGTGTATGGCAGTCTGTCAAATATTTAATGATTTGGGTTTAGCGGACGCTAATAGCTTCGTATAGGAAACACGGCTTCGCCGTGGGAGTGGGACCACTGCCATATCTGATTCAGCCTCGTGGAGGCTGCGCACCGATGCCTTGATGCCGTGCGCGGCCCCTATATCCCGCGATCGCGTATGGACTCAACCACATTTTATCGGCCATCAATGTTATAATTTGAAAGACAGGTTAATGGGCTGATTGATATGCTTTTGGGCGAATTGTGGACAAAATGTTAAGTCGGCTGGCTTAATTGCTAAATTTTAACATTCTCGAAATGCCTTGACGTGTGGTCTAAACATTAAAAATCGGTGCTTTTTTCTTGCAAAATCTTTTGGTTTGTTAGAAAACCGGCGGCTAAGCCTGACGGAATTCTGTTTTGATACAGTTCTGTTACATTGTTTTTCCGGTATTACACATATATTATATGAGGGCTTTTTCCGAGGCGTGAATAATTGTCCGTTTTGCGTGGTGTGGCGCTATTCTGCTGTATAAGCGTATGTTATAAAGCATTATTTTACGGCATGGCAGGCGCTGGACCCTCTTCAGGTTTAGTATGTAAAAAAGTTTGAAAATATTTTGTGCGATTGAAAAAAGATTCATAACTTAGCATAGTGCTACTGAAAGAATGAATTTTTAAGAAAAAGGTATTGAAAATCGGATACGTTTTTGGAAATTTGTTATTCATAGCAACGGAAAAAGGGCGGTTTATTCTTAATTCTCGCTGGAAAATTAACAATAAGGCTGTCAGTGTGGAGTTTCAGATTGAAACTTCGTAGGAAAGGAATTATTTATTGTGTGTTTTTTATAATTTGATGTAAAGTTTTTATGAAACTGAAAAGATTTGTCATTCTGATAACGATGGCCATCCTTTCGCTGCCGGCGTTCGCGCAGATGAAGGTGACGGGTGTCGTTGTCTCCGCCGAAGATGGCGAACCAATTATCGGTGCTACGGTAAGGGTTAAGGGACAGGAAGCGACAGGCACGGCGACCGACTTCGACGGCCGGTTCACGCTCACGGTGCCTTCGAGCGACTCAAAGCTCGTGGTCACTTACGTTGGTATGGATACCAAGGAAGTGAAAGTTTCCTCGTCCGAGATGAAGATTGTTTTGGAAAGTAATTCGCAGGTGCTGGGCGAAGTGGTCGTTACCGGTATGGGCAAGATGGACAAGCGTCTGTTTACGGGAGCCACGACCCAGATTAACGCCGACGACGCGATGCTTTCGGGAGTTGCCGACATCAGCCGCTCTCTGGAAGGCCGTTCTGCCGGTGTGTCGGTGCAGAACGTTTCCGGTACGTTCGGTACGGCTCCTAAAATCCGTGTGCGCGGAGCCACTTCAATCTACGGCGCGTCGAAGCCTCTGTGGGTAGTCGACGGTGTCGTAATGGAGGACGCAGTGGAGGTTTCTGCCGACGAATTGTCGTCAGGCGATGCCGTGACGCTGATTTCATCGGCAATCGCCGGTCTTAACTCCGACGACATCGAGAGCTTCCAGATTCTGAAGGACGGTTCTGCTACCTCTATATATGGAGCGCGCGCGATGGCCGGTGTGATTGTCGTTACCACAAAGAAAGGTAAGGCCGGCTCTACACGCGTAAGCTATACCGGTGAGTTGACTACACGTATGAAGCCGCACTATCGTGACTTCAATATCTCTAATTCTCAAGAGCAGATGGGTATCTACCGTGAAATGGAGCAGAAAGGCTGGCTTGAATTTGCCAACATCGCTTCCGCTTCCAATTCGGGTGTGTATGGTAAGATGTACGATTTGATCGACCAGTATAATGTGTCGAACGGTACTTACGGATTGGCTCATACGGAAGCTGCCATGAACGGCTATCTGCGTTCTGCCGAATACCGTAATACCGATTGGTTCGACGAATTGTTCAGCAATGCTGTTATGCAGAACCACTCGGTGAGCATCGCCGGAGGTACTGAAAAGGGTAATTTCTATACATCGTTGTCGTTTATGAACGACCCGGGATGGTATATTTCAAGTAATGTACGCCGTTACACATTCAACGCCAACGCTTCGTACCAGATTTCCCCGACAGTGCGTTTCTCGGTATTGACTTCCGATTCTTACCGTAAGCAGAAAGCTCCGGGAACATTGAGTCAGGAGACCGACCCTGTGAGCGGCGAGGTGAAGCGCAGCTTTGACATCAACCCCTACAGTTATGCGTTGAATACTTCCCGTACGCTCGACCCGCACGAGACTTATAAGCGCAACTGGTCGGATTTCAACATCTTCGACGAGTTGGAAAACAACTATATGGATATCGGCGTCACGGACTTGAAATTCCAAGCTGAATTGAACTGGAAGCCTATCGAGGGATTGGAATTGAATGCTTTGGGAGCTTACCGCTATCAGAGCTCTGTTCAGGAACACCACGTTATGGACCACTCCAACCAAGCCAATGCTTACCGTGCCGGTATCGATCCGGAGGATGCCACTATCCGCGACATCAACCCGTATTTGTACACGGATCCTGATAATCCTAACGCATTGCCGGTTTCCATCCTTCCGAAAGGCGGTATCTACTACAACGACACTTACACTGTGTCGCAGTACGACTTCCGCGGTACGGCTACATATAATAAGGTGTGGAACAACGAGCATATCTTCAATGCTCTCGTAGGCTTGGAGGTTAACAATACGGAGCGGACAGCTCTCAATTACACCGGCTGGGGATTCGTTTATGACAATGGCGGTATTCCGTTCGTCGATTACAATTGGCTTAAGCAGTTGAACGAGGAAAACGGCTCATATTATGGCCGTGAACTGACATATAAGCGTTCGTTCGCTTCATTCGGCAACCTTACTTATTCATACGCCGGCCGTTACGTTATCAACGGAACTATCCGCTACGAGGGAACGAACAAACTTGGAAAATCCCGCTCGGCACGCTGGTTGCCTACGTGGAACGTTTCCGGCGCATGGAACGCACATGAGGAAAGCTGGTATCGTGACAACGATGCCCTCAACAGGGTGCTGAGCCATGCGACGTTGCGCCTTTCTTATTCGTTGACAGCCGACAGCGGTCCTGACTGGGTGTCGAACGCCACTGTGGTTTACAATCCGTACCGTCCTTGGCGTCCTATCTCCGGCGTTCAGGAACTCGGATTGCAGCTTACCGACCTTGCAAACACGGAACTTACCTACGAGAAGAAGCGTGAGTTCAATGTGGGAGTTGACCTCGGTTTCATGCCGGGCAGCCGCATCAATGTGTCGGCCGATGTCTATGTGCGCGACAACTATGATTTGATTGGTGAAATCTATACACAAGGTGTAGGCGGTGTGACGATGAAGTATGCCAATGTGGCTTCCATGAAGTCGCACGGTGCTGAGGTTACGATTTCTACCCGTAACATCGATACTAAGGACTTCTCTTGGACCACCGACCTTACTTTTGCGAAGACCAAGAACGAAATTACAGAACTTGATGCCCGCAGTAACGTGATGCAGCTTGTCTCCGGTTCCGGTTACGCTTTGCAGGGCTATCCGGTGCGCGCAATCTTCTCCATTCCTTTTGTAGGATTGAATGAGGAGGGTCTTCCGCAGTTCATCAATGAAGATGGCGAGGTGACTGTCACCGACATCAATTTCCAAGAGTTCGAGAAGACGGATTATTTGAAATATGAAGGCCCGACCGACCCGACAATCACCGGAGGTTTCGGTAATATCTTCACATGGAAGAATTTCCGCTTGAATGTCTTTATGACATATTCGTTCGGCAACAAGATCCGTCTTGACCCGGTATTTGCCTCTTCTTACGACGACCTTACGGCAATGCCGAAAGAGTTCAAGAACCGCTGGACTTTGCCGGGCGACGAGAAGTATACCACGATACCGGTTATTGCCAGCAAGCGTCAGAGCGAGAACTACTTGTATCTCGACCGCGCTTACAGCGCATACAACTACTCTACGGAGCGTATAGCCGACGGCGGTTTCATCCGCTTGAAAGAGGTGTCGCTGACTTACGACCTTCCGAAGTCGTTCCTCGAGAAGATACACTTCTCTTCGGCTTCGCTCAAATTGCAGGCTACAAACTTGTGGCTGATTTATTCCGACAAGAAGTTGAATGGGCAGGATCCGGAGTTCTTCAATGCCGGAGGTGTGGCTTCGCCTAACCCGAAACAATTCACGTTCACTTTGCGTTTCAGCTTGTAATTGTAGAAACTTTAAATTTGGATAATGAAAATGAAAATCAAAAGTTTATTATATATGGCGGTTGCGGCGGCTGCGGTGTCGCTCCCTTCGTGCAACGATTTCCTTGACAAGTTGCCCGACAACCGTGTCGACCCGGAAACTCCGGACCAGTTGCTGCTGATGCTTGTCGACGGATATTCGACTGGCAACTACGCAAAGTATTGCGAATTGAGCGGCGACAACATCATTGACAACAACTCGCCCGACGAGAACGGCGTGCGCTACAATCTTGAGGCTTACGATGTGATTGACGACGAGATGTTCGCGTGGGAAGACGCTGTCTCCAGTATGGATACCGATTCTCCTTCTTCTATATGGGAAGGCGCATACCACGGCATAGCCGTTGCCAACCATGCGCTCCAGCTTATCGACCAATGGCGTGCCGAAGGCCGTGAGTTCTCGGAAGAGGACGAGGCAAAGCTTGCCGCAGCCGAGGCTGAGGCTTATTTGGTACGCGCTTATAACCATTTCGTGCTTGTAAATGTGTTCGCAATGCCTTATGGCGCCAATAGCGAGACCGACTTGGGTGTGCCTTATGTTACAGAGCCGGAAACGGAAGTGCTTGTGCATTATCAGCGCAACACCGTCAAGGAAGTCTATGACAGAATCGAGGAGGATTTGTTGAAAGGTTTGGCAGGTGTGGTCGATACTTATTATGATGTGCCTAAATACCACTTCAACAGTAAGGCCGCCAACGCTTTCGCTGCGCGTTTCTATCTTTTCAAGCGTCAGTACGACAAAGTCATCCAGTATGCCGACGCTGTGCTTGGTGCAGGTACAGCCACTGCCCCGACGATGATGCGCGACTATTGGGCGACCAACTATTCCAATGCCGATGCCAATATGCAGGCATACGTCAGTGCCGAGTCGCAGAGCAACCTGATGCTTGTTGCCACATATTCTTCATTCTGGCGTACGATTGGCACCGGGACACGCTATGGCGTGAACCGTGACGCCGCTACCGAGACTCTTTACGGTTGGGGGCCGACTTGGTCTAATACCGGTTATATCCTCCATCCGTGCTATATCGGTAAGCTTTATATCAACGGCACACAGGAATATGGCGTGTATTTCTTGAAACTCGGCGAATTTTTCGAGTATACGGATAAGGTTGCCGGTATCGGTTATGTCCATATGGTACGTACCGAATTCACGGCTGAAGAAACTTTGCTTTGCCGTGCCGAGGCCAAGATTTACACCGGTGACATTCCGGGTGCGGTTGCCGACTTGAAGGTGTGGGACGATTCTCGCAAGAACCTGCCGGCCAAATATACATTCGAGGACTTGACCGACGAACTGATAAGAAGCTACTATGACGAGAACACGCATCAGACGCCTGCAAACGAGTATGACCCGCGTCCGGGTGTGTTCAAGAAGTTGCACATCGACGAGATTTGTCCGAGCGACAAGTATTCGCTCACGGCCGACAAGCTGCCGTACATCTACTGTCTGCTCCACTTCCGCCGCATAGAGACTATCTTCGACGGTTACCGCTGGTTCGATATAAAGCGTTATGGAATTGAGATTACCCATAAAATAGGCCGTACACGTGTGGAGACTCTGACAATGGAAGATCCGCGTCGCGCTCTCCAGATTCCTGCCGAGGTCATTTCTGCCGGAATGCAGGGCAACAACCGTTTCCCGCTTGTAGACGGTAACACAAGTGGCGGGTACATCAAGTATACAGGGTCTTATAAAGTGTCGAACAAATAAAATTTGATTGAAAATGTTGAAGAAATATATATATAGGATTGCAATATGCGGGTGCGCGTTTCTTGCGCTCCCGGCATGCGGCGATGACGAGCTCGACCCGGAAAGCATCTTCTCGACGGAAGAGCAGGAGCTTGACCCGAACTCGGCATCTTATGAGCTCGACAAGTGGTGCGAGGACAATTATCTGAAGCCTTACAACCTCCAGTTCCGCTACAAGATGCAGGACGTCGGTACGGATATGGACTACAATCTTGTGCCTGCTACATACTCTAATGCTGTCGATCTTGCAGTGTTGACCAAATATCTTTGGTTTGATGTTTATGACAAGGTGGTATCGCCCGACTTCTTGAAGCTGTATGGTCCGCGTATCATCCATTTGATTGGTTCTCCGGCCTACAACCCGGCCAACGGCACGATGATTCTCGGTCTTGCCGAGGGTGGCTTGAAAGTGTCGCTTTTCCGTGTGAATGAAATGGTAGTGACCGATTTCGACCAGCTCAACGAGTTCTACTTCAAGACTATGCACCACGAGTTCGCGCATATTCTCCACCAGACCAAGACTTATCCTCGCGAGTTCGACGAGATTTCCGTCGACTACTACGACCCGATGGGCTGGCAGGACAGGAATATGGAGTTGTGCTACTCGCTGGGATTCACTTCCGACTATGCAAGCTCGGAGGCGCGTGAGGACTTCGCGGAGACTATCGCAAACTACATTACCAAGACCGACGAGCAGTGGAACTATATGCTTGAGGCTGCGGCCTATGGCTGGCAGCAGCAATACGACGAGAACGGGCTTCCGGTCGAGGATGAGCTTACTGGCAAACCGGTCTGCGACCAAGTTGCCGATTTCGATGGAGTCGACGGTCCTTCCGTCATACTTCAGAAAGTGCAGATTGCCCGCGACTGGTTCCGCGACGCTTGGGGAATGGATCTCGATGCTTTGCGTGCCGAGGTGCAGTACCGCCAGCTCAACTACGACATCGACGAGCTCCGCGCACAAGTTTACGACATATTGCCTGACGGCGATGCAGCGGGCGAAGAAACAGCTACTAACGAATAAGTAACAGGATTAACTTGCGATTGATATGAAAAAAGTATTTTCTATAATAATATGCGGCGCAGTGGTAGCGGGATTCTCTTCCTGCAAACACGAGGAAGACGACATTTTCAACGAAAGTTCCGCTTTGCGTACCAACCATGCCGTAGCTACTTATAGCGAGTTGCTTACTTCGGCAGAAAACGGCTGGGTGATGGAATATTTCGCCAACGATGAGGAGCCGGGTTACCCGATGCTTGTGAAGTTCGATGCAAACGGTGCCGTGACTATTGCTGCCAAGAACCACTATTCTTCCAACGATGTCTATGCCACGGAAGAAAGCCTCTACGAGGTGATTGCCGACAACGGTCCGGTTTTGTCGTTCGATTCTTATAACACTTTGTTCCATATTTTTGCCGATCCGGCAGATATACCTGATACTGGAACGCCGGAAAATCCGGACGATGAGACTGGTCTTGGCCATGAGGGCGACTATGAATTCGTAATCTACGAGGGCGATGCTGACCATTTCCGTATGAAAGGCAAGAAGCATGGATTGGAAATCAATATGTATAAGCTTCCCGCCGACCAAGCGTGGGACACCTACTACGACAAGCTCGACGAGATAAAGGCACAGATGTTCAGCTCTCAAGTGCAGACATTGTGGATGACTGTAGGGGATGAGCGTTATACTATAACTGATATGCTGGACGGTTTGTTTAGTTTTGTGCCGGAAGGCGGCGACCCGATTTCTCAAACGGTTACAATTCCTTATATTGTCCGTCTTGACGGCACAGTGCATCTTTGCTCTGCTTTCGAGGGAGAGAATGAGAACCTTTCGTTGCAGAATTTTAAAGTTGCTGAAGCTGGAAGTTCATTGAATTGTATAGACGAGGGACAGACGGCTTCGATTATTGGGCCTACTGCCGCAGAGCAAATACAAAACTCTTCATTGGAATGGGTGTTTGACGCATCTGATATGGGTGGAGCGGTTGCGGCTGCATATAGTGCTGCTGAGGCAGGTGCGGCAGAACTTGGTTACTCTCTTGACTGGATATTTACATTTGATGCAATTACAGAACAGCAGGCATTAAGATTCAATCTTACTGGCGCTTCTGGTAATGTACTTACAGCAATGTATTACTTGTCTTGGGAGGAAAATGCTGACGGAGGAATGACATTAAAGGCTGATGGGTCAGGAGATTCCAACTCTGTGCCATACTCAAATGCCATTCCAGCGTTGAAGGATTTCTTGATGGCGTTGGCTTCTTCATACACTGTCGAGGTGAATAGTGTTCTGATGCCTGAACGGTTGAGATTTATAAGCAAGAGCAGTACAGATAACTACTTTGTCTTGACTAAGCCTGTGGAAGACTAATTGTGATGATATATGAGAAATTGTTTGGATTTAGTGTCATAATTATATTTGACTTGAATCCAAACAATTTTCAAAAAATAAATCATATTTTGCGATTTAATTGAGAATTTATGATTAGTTTTGTAGCGAATTATAACTAATATATTTTAATTATGAAAAAATCATTACTTATTGTTGCAATGTCTGTTGCAGTTGCGACAGTTGCGACGGCAGAAGTGAAGACAAGTGCGTCTGTTGGTTTTGACGCTTCTTTGGTTTCAAAACAGATGCCTGTTTCTGACTTGAAACTCCAAAGTTTGTTGAATCGAGAGGTGAAACCTCTTAAGATGGAAAAGGCAGAATTGTCCAAACCGTCTAAAGTGAACGAAAATTTGTCAGTAGCATATGATGCTCCTGCTGGTGCATATTATATTTCTCCGTCTATCGAATTCAGCGCATATTCCGGTGCATGGTTGCTTGTCGCTCCATATATGGAATATACATGGATGAATATGTCGACTGCTTCCGGGGATTCTTCATGGGAATATGCGATTGGAGATGCTACTTCAAACTATGAAGCAGCTACTTATTATTCAAATGACAGAGATCTTACGTTTGCGTATGATGATATGGTTTATTCCAATACGCCAACTTTAAAAATAGGTGAAAAAAGTTGGAATTTGGCTGTTAAGGGACAGACGCAAACAGGGGAATATGTGCTTGGTGGCACTGTTGTATCGTCAGGTCTCCCACAAATTAATTCAGATTTCATGGGTATAACAGCAATGCCGTTTACTTTGTATACCGCTATTACTGGTGCTGGTGCGGATGGAAATGGCTATTGGTTTGGTGACGCAGGTGTTGCTGAGGGTATTACGGGAATAGGTCTTGCTTTTTCTGCGCCTGTTACACCTTACTATCTTGAGTCTGCTTATACATTTGCTACTAATGTCAGTTTAAAGAACAGCGCGCGTCTTACAATGACATTATACGATTTCACAAATGGAGAGAAAGGTGAAGTTTTAGCTACTGGATATGCTAATGCAAATGATGTGACTGCTCTTGGTTCAGATGGTGAAGGTGGTACAGTCAGCTCTATAGAATTTAAGTTTTATCAGGAAGATGCATTGGGAGGTCAGACACAGGTCGCATTAACTATAGACAGGGCTGTGTACGCTGAAATTTCTGGTTATGGAACTACGGATGCCAGCGTTGAGTCATTCTTCTTGTTTGCTGATGTGGATAGAGACCAAACAGAATATTCTAATTATTATCTCAAGAACTGTGGTTACATATCGGCTGGAGAAGACAAGTTTATCCCGGTAAGCGAATTTTTCAAAAATCCTTTATATTCAGCTCCTCTAATTTGCTTTAATGCCATTTTGGGATCATTTGTAGTGGATGACGATCAGTTGACTTTTAATGTGGCAGGTGAAACAAAAGAAGTGGCATTCAAAAGTAATTTCCTAGTATCTACACTTGTTCCATATACAGATCTTCCGGATTGGATTGAGGTAGGTTATAATGATAAAGCCGATGAATATTTTGTTATTCAGGTAAAAGCTTTACCTTCGGGCGTTAGCGGCCGTTCGTTTGATTTGGAATTAGGAACTCAGTACGGTGGTTATGATAAGATTAGAATCCAGCAGGGGCAGGCTGGTGTTGAGGCTGTCGAGACGAGCGCTAACCGCGTGAGTGTGGTTAACGGCAACTTCGAGGTTGAGGCTGCCGGTGCTACTTCGGTCGACGTTTACAACGTTGCCGGCCAGAAGGTTGCTTCCGCGGCTATCGAGGGCACTACTGTCGTTCCGGCTCAGGATTTGGCCAAGGGCTTGTATATCTTGAAGTTCAACGACAACACTGCCGTTAAGGTGATGAAATAAGTAAATCTACATACACACGTAGCACCGTCCGGCTCCGGCCGGACACAGGGGAAGCGCGGCGCGAGCCGCGCTTCTTTTTTGCCGCCGTCTGCAGCGTCGCTGTGCGCAGCCCCTACCTTAATATGAATAGCTTGAAGTAGGCTTGCCTTTGGGGATAAGAGAGCCTCGTGGAGGCTCCGGGCTTGTAACCCCATGCAAGCGTAGCCGTGGCGGAGCGCGGCTTGGGGTGGGACTGTCCCAAACTCAACACGGCCTCGTGGAGGTCGCACTCGTAGCATAGTTGCTTCAAGCGCGACCTCCACGAGGCCGATTTCTTTGTCAGCCACATACCCACGGCCTTGGCCGTGGGTTACGCAACAACAGCCCCCCACAGGGCTGGCTTCATCGGCGGCAGCGCATTACACCCCATAAACCTAATGCCCTGTTTTTTAGCTGACACCAATATTTGTTTTATTCCGATAAAAGAACGTTTTTTGGGATTTGTAATCCGATAAGTAAGTGAAAATAGGTTAATTTATTCCGATAAATATCGGGTAACGCAGCTTCTATTAGGAGACGGTATGCGTTGCCGCGGATTGTTGCAGCTTTGCTGCGAGGCTACTGGTTATGGGTTAGGGAGGGCGACCGCTATGCGGCCGATTTCGCGTCAGTCCATCCTCCTACGGCTGCGCTCCGCAAGCTCCGCTTACCGTAGGCTTCGCTGTCGCTGCCGTGCCGCTGTGTGGTGCGTGTGGGGTGGAAGTCTCCTCTTCAGGGCTGTCGCAGTCCTTTCAGGGTTGGTGAGTTGTGTTTGATGTTTCTGGGGAAATATGTAAATTTGTGAGCGACAAATTGTCTGGTTATGGATGATGATAAGATGATAAAGGGGCAGGATGCTCCTGAAGCGGTTGATAATAAAAAGAAACCGGCGGGCAGAAGCCGCGCGATGCGGATATTGCGCCGGACAGTGAAGACGGTATTCTGGACGGCGTTCTCGCTTGTGGCGTTGATTGCCCTTGCCTTGGGACTGGTGGTGTGGATTCTTACGCCGGAGAAGCTTACGCCGATAGTGGAGCGCATAGCCAACGAGAATCTTGACGCGGAAGTGAAAATCGGCCGTGTGGAACTGACGGTGTGGAAAACTTTCCCGATGGCCTCCGTCGACATACAGGATTTGCAGGTCATGAGTGGTGTGCTGGGAAAGTATGGCGACACCATCCCTGCTTACGCCGACTCGTTGCTTGACGTGGGACGGCTGCGTGCCGAGGTCAACATAGCGAAGATTCCGCTGATGAGGTTCGACGTGAAGGAGATACTCATAGATTCGCCGAAAATCAACGCCGTGATGCTCAACGATTCGGTGTCGAATTTCATGATATTCCCGCCGTCGGAGCCCGACACTGCGGCATCGGCGGTGACGATAATGCCCGATGTGGTTATCCACAAGTTCAGCATAACCGGCAACCGGGGCATACGTTTCGCCGACTTGTCACGGAGGATGGACGTGACGCTCCGCACCGACAGCGTGGAGCTTGGATATAACCGCAGCGACCATTTCTATTCATTGCTGCTGAAGGGCGGGGTGTTTGCCGATTTGCCCGACTACCACGTGAGCCAGAACATTCCGTTTTATTTCAAGGGCGATGTCAATTGGAACACGAAGAATCCGTATAAATGCACGTTGCGGGGTTTCCGCGCGGAGGTGGCGAGAGTGCCGGTCAGCATAGATGCCGATGTGGCATTGTCGGATTCGGCGGTTTCGGTAAAGGAGTTGGAAATCTCGCTCGGCCCGGTACGCTATGCCGACCTTACGGAGCAGGTGCCAAAAGAGTATCTTCACGGGCTGGAGCGGATAAAGACTAATTTCGCCGTATCAGTTAAAATGAAGCTTGACAAGCCGTTCGTTATGGGACGGGACAAAGAGCCGTCGTTCCACGCCGAAATCAGCATACCTAACTGCTACATACAACCCGGCCGGTATGCCGATTACCGTATCAACAAGCTGAATCTCGACGCACGGCTGGCCTACAACGGCGATAATCCTGACCGTAGCACGCTGTCGCTCAACCGTCTGCTTCTTGACGGTTTCGGAATCAACCTGTCGGCCAGCGGCACGGCCTCCAACCTGCTGAAAGACCCTGCGGTCAACGGCAAGGTGAGCGGCGGGGTGGATTTCGCCAAGCTGCTGAAACTTATACCGAAGGAATTGCCTATGCGGCTTTCCGGAAAGATGGATATGAACACCACAATGAAGTTCGCTTTGAGCGACTTGGATGTGACTACGTTCCACAAGATGCAGGTGAACGGCGAGGTCGACTTCTCGAATGTGAGATATACGGTTCCTAAGGACTCGATGCTCGTGTTCCTGAAGCGTGCAAAAATTAAATTCGGGACAAACAGCGAATTCCAGAACCAAGCCGGCGAGGTGAAAAACATATTGATGGCCTCAGTGTCGCTCGATTCCACTATGGCGGCGGTGCCGGGGCTGATGGTTGCCGCCAACGGCGTGCGCTTCGGCGCGGGAAGCCTCGGTACGGCGGCCGACTTGATGGACACTACGAATATCACCCCTATCGGGGCGCGCTTTAAAATCGGGCAGCTCACGATGATGAACCGCAACGACTCTTCAATGTTCCGCATGCGCAATCTGGAGAGCAACGGCTCGATAAAGCGTTACCGCGGGGCGGAGCGGCTGCCGCTGTTCGATTTCGGGATAAAGGCCGACATGATGCGCTACCGCGACCGCACGACGATAATGAGTCTCCGCAAAGGCGATATAGAATTGCAGGCGAACATGAAGCCTAAGCGCGTAAACCGCCGCATGCGGCGCATCCGCGCGCGCATCGACTCGCTCTGCTCCGTACATCCCGAATTGTCGCGCGACTCGGTGGTGGCGATGTATGTAGCCCGGTTCGCGAAGCGTCGTGGGGCAGAACAAATCAATGACGACGAGTTCATCGACCTTTCTGTCGACAACAAGCTGAAGCGTCTGCTCAACCGTTGGAATTTCGAGGGCTCGTTGTCGGCTAAGCGTGGAATGCTTTTCACGCCTTATTTCCCGTTGCGCAATACTTTGCGCGACGTGGATATGGATTTCAATCTCGACGAGTTCAACATTCGCAGCCTGAAATACCGTGTCGGCAACAGCGACCTTGCCATGAAAGGCAAGGTGTCGAACATAAAGAGCACTCTGATGGGCGTGAAACGCCGCCCGCTGACGGTGGATTTCGATGTGTATTCCGACACTCTCGACGTGAACCAGCTGATGAAAGCCTTATACCGCGGGACTGCGTTCTCGGCAGATACGGCGGCAGCCGCTTCGTTTAATTTTGCCTCGGCTGACAATGGCGACGAAGAAAGTATGCAGGCGATGGTGGAAGAGTCGACGGAAGATGTGGATACGACAGTCAAGCACGCAGTGATAATTCCTAAAAACGTTGCGATAAGTCTCAAGGTCAGGGATAAATTCGCGCGCTATTCCACACTTGACCTTAGCGACTTGCGCGGCGACCTGAATATCAACAAGGGCGTGCTCAGCCTGCGTAATCTTGCCGGAAAAGCGGAAGGCGGACAGTTGCGCCTCGATTTGGTATATGCTTCCGCCGATAAGGAGGACATAGGGATGGGGCTTTATCTCGATTTGAACGACATACAAGTCGGCCGCTTCCTGAAAATGATGCCGGGAGTCGATACTATTATGCCGATGCTTAAAGGTGTTGACGGCGTGATAAACGCGCGTCTTGGCGTCACTACAAAAATCGACTCGCTGATGAACATAATAACACCGACAACCAACGCGGCATTGCATATCGACGGAAAAGAGCTTGTGCTGCTCGACTCGGAGACTTTCCGTAAAATCTCCAAAATGCTGTTGTTCAAGAACAAGGAGAAGAATATGATTGACAGCCTTTCTGTAGAAGTGGCGGCCTACGACTCGCAAATCGACATTTATCCGTTCATCCTAAATATGGACCGCTATAAACTGGGAGTTATGGGGACGAACGATTTCGATATGAATTATGATTTCCACGTGTCGATTCTGAAATCTCCTATTCCGTTCAAGTTCGGGGTGAACATCAGCGGAAACGCCGATGATATGAAAATACGCCTCGGCAAGGCCAAGCTGAAGGAGAACGAGGTGGCGCGTACCACTATGATTACCGACACTACGAAAGTGAACCTGTTCAAGCAAATGGACGAGATGTTCCGCCGCGGGGCAGAGGCCGCATTGAGAGGCGAATCGCTGAATATGTATAGGACTGGCGACCGCAGCCGTATGCGCAGGAAACGGCAGTCGATGAATCTGACGGAAACGCGGGGCGACACAATCAGCCGTGCCGACAGTCTGAAACTGATAGAGGAGGGCATTATCGAGCGTCCCGACACCATAGCCGTCGACAGGAATGATTCCGTAGAGCGTGATGAAGAAAAGGCAAATTCTTTTAAAGAAAGGAGAAACAAGCGTAAAAGCATCCGGCTTGAACGCCAGAAAGAAGCGTTGAAGCCGGAGAACAACTGATTGGCATTATCCCGAATCGTAAAAGATATGCGAGTCGGGATAAAAGTCAGGAGGGAACCTGTTGTAATGAAATGAAGATTTGCAAAAACGCATACAGGAACTTGAAGAAGAAGCCATACAACGAGAGGAACAACATAGCAAGCAGATACAGGAAATGAAGAATGCTTACGAACGACAATACCGCAAATTGTCGGAATTTACGGATTTTGTCAAACGCTACTTCCCTTATGTGGAAAAGCTGATGCCTACTATCAAGTTTTTGCGTGATACTCTGAATTTTGGCGATGGGCTAATCAAAAAGCTGTGCATGTTCAAGGATGTCACCATTAAAGGCGAACTCTATTCTACAGAGTTCCGACAGCACTTTAAGACTGATGGCTCAGTTTGTTCACTTATAGAAACCTCAGATGGAAAATTTGACCTCAAAATAGATGGCGTTTCACATGTAAGTTGGTTCAGACGCAAGAAATACGAGTTTATGAAAGCATTGGGATTACCGAAACAGGAACAACAGAGTAAAAAACTATAATTCAGGAAAAGCCTTAATAATCATATTTATTAGGCAGATTATTATGACTTTATATTACTTTTGTATCTGAAAGATTGATTTTACTTAGAGATATTTATATTTTGTCTACTTTAAACATAAAAGAAATAACATGAACTATCTTATTGGGAAACAAAAAATATATGAAAGTGCTTTCTATCCTTACGGTGATGGTATAATTACTCTTCCTCATCGTATACGAGCATATATAGATTCAAGTTCTGATGAGTTCAGTCACTTGACTATAGAAAATAAATTATGTGATTTAGGTTTTGCTGTAACAAGAGGTATAAATTTATATACAGAAATTAAGAAGGATATAAGTGAACATGCAAAAGACGTTCAATATCGAAGTTATGAAGATAATATAAAGAGCTCGTTGTTTTCTTATATAGATTATTTGAGAGAAACGGAAACTCTTTTAACGGAAACCCTTTTAGAGCAGAAAGATATTGATTTAATGCAGCATGTAGATTTATTGGTTGAAGAAATTTTACTTCGTTATAACGAATATCCGGATGTAAATTCTAACGAATATACTATAATCTTTAGAAGTATTCCATTAGATTATACCGCAATAATAAATCGTTTTAATATAAAGTCCTCAGAAGAAAAACAATCATGTCATAATTATTTATTGACAGCCCAAGAATCAATAAGCAAGGCTGTTATGAACAAGGACTATGTTCTATATCTAAATCGTTGGAAAGAATTATTGCCCAAGTTATCTGGGCATGACCTTTATTTTGCGGATGATTTGGTGTTTCCTGGTGATGAAGAATACGTGTATGCGTATAATGAAAAACAAAAAGATAACCCCACTAGACAGTTGGTTTTATGTGTTCCTCCTGAGCCATGGAGTGGAAATATCCTTAATTCCAAACTTGTAATCCTTTCTTTGAATCCTGGATATGTAGAGCACCTGAATAAGAATCTTGCAAATATGTTCAAACCTCAGATGGCTGAAGAAATCATGGAGGACAAAAGAAAGGTTTTGTCAATGGAAGGAACTAAATTTGACTATTACGAGCCAACAAGAATATTGGGTGACTATTATTGGAGAAAGAAAATACTTCCTTTAGGAACAGCCGTATATGGAGAACAGGAAAAGGAAAATATTTTTAATCATGTTTCCTTATGTCAGTATTTTGCTTACACTTCGCTGGTATCTCCAGCTATTAAGAATTTATTTCCATCTCAGAAATTTACAAAAATGGTGTTGCTCTATTTGGCTACCTCTGCAAAAGAAGTAAAGTTTCTTGTGATGAGGCACGAAGCCCAATGGAAAACATTAATGGGAGAAGGTCTATGGAATTATTTATATGATAACAATAGACTGCTGGTTAGTAAAAATTATGCTAATCAATCCCTTACGGAGAAGAACATCGGCATTGAAAATTATAGGATTATTGTTGAACACTTAAGGAATAATTAAATGAATCCCTTAAAAAGATTACAAAATGCTCTTGAACGGTTTGCTCCAGCTAATACTGTTAGTGGACTGACAAAGCAATTTGAGGACATTGCCCAAATTGTATTTAATGGACGTTATGTCGTAAATGGAGAATACGAGATATATCCAATTGATATTGAGTTCTATTTTCATGATGAAGAGAATAAAAGTATAATTGAACCTCAAATGTACCATGTAGGAGATGTTCCCTATTTCCCGGTAGGAGCGATTTGTCCCAATAGGTCTGGTGTTGACATGACTTTTGAGCGTGAAGGAAAATATCGTGCATCATTTCTTATTCGAGGGTATACTTATAAATCCTTGGTTAATAATGATGAAAAGACTTTTACAAATAAGGCTTCTCAAAAATTGAAAGAAGGAGAAATAGATAAATTCAAGCCACAATATTTATGGGAAGATTTGTTTGGTAATGCCTCAATTTTCGAGAAAGGGTTGTCTATTGTCTGGATGGATAATGAAGATTTTAATAAAGTTCGTATTATGTCTTCCGCCAGAATAAATGTAAAAAAATAAAAGGGGAAGCAACTGACCGTATGTGGCGTTTTACTAATCTTGACGCAGATCAGCAATGAAAATCTTAAAATCAACTATGGACTATGTGTTTTTTTCGGAGAATCTGAAAAGATATTATCCGAAAGTGTACAATGAATTGACTGAAATATTGTCAAAGCATGATGTGCATTACGGCGTATTGAAAGGAACAGCCGATTATTGGTGTAGAGATTATATGCCAGTACAAGTAGATGGTAATTCTTTTGTTCAGTTTAAATATCATCCTGACTATCTGGACGGACTTCGCGATTATGAAACATCAACAGAAACTTCCATTAAGCTGGCTAAAACGATATTACCAAGTTCTTCAATATGTGTTTCTCCCATTGTAGCAGACGGTGGTAACTTTACCTTTGGAAGCATAAAAAAAGGTAGAGGATACACCGCTGTTGTTATAATGACGGAGAAAATATTTATTGAGAACCCTGATATGGATAGAAAATATCTTGTTTCTCTAATGGAAAAGTTATTTCCAAATCATAAGTTCTTATTTTTGCCTTGGGATAGAAGTGACGTTTGTGGTCATACAGATGGAATTTTACATGCTGTTGGCAGTAATAAAGTACTGGTGAATCTGAAAGTTTACCCTGATGATATTGCCGCTAAGATGAGAAGTCGATTAGAATCATACTTTAAAGTCATCGATTTAGAGCTAAGTGATTATCATAATATGAGTTGGGCTTATATAAATATGATTCATACTCAAAATGTAATAATTGTCCCAGGTGTAGGACGTTCTACAGATGAAGAAGCTTTGAAACATATAAAAAAACTGTTTCCAGAGTATGATGGTAGAATTTATCAGGTGCAGATGCAATCTATAGTTAAAAGAGGGGGAGGAGCTTTAAATTGCCTTTCATGGTCTTTTACTATATAAGCAAACTGAAATAATGCGCTAAAATAAGTTTCTCATATCTCTATTTTTTTCTAAATTTGCAAAAGGAAAAGAGTTACTTGAAAAGTAATATAACGCAGACCACAGCAATTGGGACGGTTGCCAAATCGTTACCCCAAAACAAGGTAATTCTTCTAACTCATTTAATTTCAAATAGCTATATTCCTTATGCAGATTTACACAAATTCTTTGGAATAGGATGGCTTTATAGAATTTTTCTTATACGGCTATGCGATGTTTTCCGTAAATTTGCGGGAGAATTTACGGATATGGCAAAAAGGAAGACAAGAGAGAAGGAAGCGTATAAGCAGTATTTGGAGCGTACCGGATTCGGCGAGGCTCCGATAACCGCCGCTTTGATTGATATGGACGGCGTGCTTTACGATTCGATGAAGAATCACACGAAGGCGTGGATACGCCTGTCGGAGGAGTTGGGATGGAATTACTCGCCTGACGAGTTCTATCTCTACGAGGGTATGACAGGCGCGGCAATCATACGGCTGATGATGAAGCGCGAAACTGGTCGCGACGACGTGAGCGACGAAGAGGCAAAAGAGATATATGCAAAAAAGGCCGAGTACTTCAGGGAACTTGGTAATGTTGACAAGATAGAGGGGGCGGATATGATGCTTGCCACCTTGCGCTCGGCCGGGATAAAGCGGGTGCTTGTCACCGGGTCGGGGCAACATTCCCTTCTCGACCGTCTGAACGCCGATTATCCGGGAATATTTAGCGAGGATTTGAAAGTGACGGCATTGGACGTGAAGCGCGGCAAGCCTGACCCTGAGCCATATCTGATGGGGTTGGAAAAGGCCGGTGTGAAAGCTGAGAATGCCATCGTGATAGAGAATGCCCCGCTCGGCGTGAAGGCAGGCAACGCTTCGGGATGTTTTACGGTGGGAATAACCACAGGACCTGTCCCCGAAGACGTGATGATGGAAAACGGAGCAGACATAGTGTATCCGACGATGACGGCTTTTGCCGACGCTTTGACCGACATAATAGCCGCCCGCAATTATTCATTCTAAGAAGATGGACAGACAGCAGGATGTGATATTCACCAATGACGTGGTAGCGGCGTTGGATTCGTTGCTCGACGGCATGGAGCCGGCCGGGGTGTATATGCTTTGCGACGCCAACACTAAGGAGTTGGTAATGCCCGATTTGGAAGAAAGCAGATATTATGAGGGCGAAAATGTAATAGTCATTCCGCCGGGCGACAGATATAAGGATGTGTTTTCGTTGCAGATGGTGTGGACGGCATTGCAGGAGATGGGGGCAACACGCCGCTCGGTGCTTGTCAATGTCGGTGGAGGAGTGGTTACCGACCTTGGAGGATTTGCCGCCGCCACGTTCAAGCGCGGGATGCGTTTCGTCAATGTCCCTACGACGTTGCTTGGCGCGGTGGATGCCGCCGTGGGCGGGAAGACCGGAGTCAATTTTAATGACTACAAGAATGAGATAGGCGCGTTTTGCGAGGCATCGGCAGTGATTGTCTCCACACGGTTTTTCTGGACTTTGCCTGAGACGGAGCTCAAATCCGGCTATGCTGAGATGATAAAGCATGGGTTGCTGTGTGGAAATGATTCATATAACCGTTTGCTTGATTTTGACTTGGCCAAGGCTGATATGGATGCCCTTCTTCCTTTGCTTGAAGAGTCGGTGGAGGTGAAGCGGAGGATTGTCGCGGAAGATCCTAAAGAAAAAGGGCTGCGTAAGACTTTGAATCTCGGGCATACCGCAGGGCACGCTTTCGAGAGCCTTGCGTTGCGCCGCGGCAAGCCTGTGCCCCACGGTTATGCAGTGGCGTGGGGATTGGTGGTCGAGTCCGTGCTTTCCAACTTGTTGAAGAATCTTGATAGCAGTGTGTTGTACAGCCTTTCAGATTATGTCCTGTCGCATTACGGAGTGTTCTCCATAACGTGCGACGATTATGCGGCACTGTTGGAATATATGCGGCACGACAAGAAAAGCGCCGCGGGCGAATATAATTTTTCTTTGCTGCGTAGTCCCGGCGATGTTGTCGTGGATTGCGCCGTAGATGAAGAAACGGTAAAGACCGCGTTCGACATCTACCGTGACTTGATGCACATCTAACGGTTTACCGTAATTGCCACATCGTAGCGCAGCAGCGTGTATTTTATGCGGTAGGGCACCGCGCTACGGCGCGGCTTGCGCGACTTGTAATAGTAGTGGGTATGCTGCTTGTCCCACGACCTTACGGACAGTTGTCGTGTCGTTCCTGCCGGTATCTGGCAGTCGATGTCGTACTCTTCCTCGTGGAGCATCTCTCCGTTGGCATCCGAGTAAGTAAATCGCACAATCAGGCGTGATATGTCGAACGGCGTACGGTTTGTCACGTAGAATGTCTCGTCGCGGTCGGTAAGCGTCTTGTTGTAGCCCGACAGTATGATGGAATCGGCATAGGCGGAGTGTCCGTTTGTGTCAGCAATTCGTTCCAATTGCTCGACTTGCGATTTCGTAGAAAGCCCTTTTCTTGTGGTGTCGGTTTTAGCGTACATATTGGCCATGACGGCAACCATTGCCGCCAGTACGATGCAAATCCGTTTGTCTATGCCATGCTTCATCGCAATTACAGTTTAGAAATAAGTTGGCGTATCGCTTTTTTTATTGTCTAATTTGATAAATCCCGGTTCGATTTCCGGCTTCTCCAATCGCGGATAAATTCTAATCCGGCCGAAAATCGTAGGGAAAAACTGCGCTATGTTCATTGATAGCCGCATTTTGATTTTAGGCTTGTCGATTGTGATGTTGTTTCCGCCGTTTTCCACATTTGCCACGCATTCCACCGGGCGTGTCAGTGTGTCGCCGGCAATCCCGCTGTAGAGCCATAGCCGTAGTTTGTCGTTTTCTGCCGATTCTTCCATATATCCGAGCACGCATCCGCAATCTACGGCGCAATCTTCCGCCTCTATGGCTACGAGCCGGTAGTAGCCTTTTTCGTTCTCCATGCGTTCGATGGCAAGCGTGATGTGCTCGTCGGGGTAGTACCACAGCCCTTCCAGCCTTCCGGCGATAGTTTGAGCCTGCCTTTCTTTTACGGATTCCATGTCGTAGCCGGCCAGCACCGGGGCATTGCCGGGGATGGTGAACGATTGAAGCGCCGGCAGTACGGAAAGCAGCAGTAATATTCGCAGTGTACGCTCCGGCATCTTATTTCATTCTGAATTGATATTGCAGCCCGAAGCTCAATGTCTCCTTGAATTGCCAGTATCTCCAGTCAATGTTGACAGGGGCGGAGTCGTCGTAGCGCAGGTGGGCGTATATCTGGGTTGAAAGGAACTTGTTGATTGAAAAGTTGAGCGTTGTCTCCAAATCGCCTTGCAGATATGAATAGTTGGAGAACACGAACAGTCGTGACGATATGGAAATCGACGGATGCGGTGTCCATGAAATTTTGCACTCGCCGCTCGAACCTATCTCGTGTCCCAATCTTTTTCCGGGGTCGATGCCGTAGGATGTGGGGTCCATTTTGTGTATTGCCCGGCATATTTTCATATTGTAGGAAAGCGGTGACAGCGAGGCGTCGAAAGCGAATGTGCTGCGGCTGTTGGTGGTGCTGTAAGTCATACCGATACCGGCATTCAGCTCGCCCGGAGTGAGGAACGAAGCCGCAAGGTCGTAAGTGTTGGTGTTGAAATTCTGCAGCACTTGTGTGCGGAATTGGAGTGTGGTACTGTAATAGAACTTCTTGGTTGCCTGCAAACCGAATTTCGCGTTCACTTGGAACAAATCCTCCGTAATGTTATAATTACGCAACGTGTCGTCGGGCGCGGAGTTTATGCCAAGTTTATATTGTACTGTCAACTCGAATAATTTGTTGGGATGTATTGCCTGATTAAGCTTGAGATTGTATATGGCGCTGGCAATCATGTTCAGGTTCTCTTTTCCTCCTTGATACCAGTTCTCTGATAAGTATGCCTGCGAGAATTGCAAGGACGAGTCGAACTGGTGTATCCAGTCGTATTTCTCGATTTTTTCCTCAGGGGCTTTTTGTGGTAAATCCACTTTGATTTCCTTTATTATAAGCTTGTTTTTCTCCGGGTCGGGTTTGATTTCATATTTTTTTGGAGGTTCGGGCATATTGGCTATGTTGTATGGCACGAGCCACGGTTGGTTGACCATGATGCGGTAGAGGTGGTAATTTTCGAACCAATTGTCCCATTCGGCCTGTTCGAGCCATTTTTTGTCGAAATCGAGCCGTGCCGTGTCCCGGCGCTGCGCTAACGACAGGCTGTCGGCCTTGATTGGCTTTTCGTCGATGTCTTGGTATTCCACGAATATGATTGGCAGGAACATCATTTTTTCGGAGCGGTATTCCCTGTAGAGGTGTGACAGTGAGTCGGCCTCGGCGAGCAGGCGCTGGGAATTGTCGATGGCGCTGAGGTTTTCCTGCTTGTTGTTTAGCTGGTTTTTCTTTTTTCTGGAACTTATACTTTTGATTGTAGTGTTGGTTTTATTCAATGACTCGGACTGCTTTGCCACGGAATCTTGCTCCTCTATGTTTTGAGCGTTTGTGGAGGCAGCGGTTATCAGTGATATTAGCAGTATTAAAAAAAAGTGTTTCATCTCCTCTGTGATAAATCAATTATTGTCTGTTTCGTATTCATCCATTGTCGCCGAAGACATTATTTCCTTGGCGAGTTGTAAATCTTTTTTGAAAACAAGTATGCTTACCTGTCCTATGGGCAGGTCGGGCAGCGGGAATATACCCGACATCCTTTCGTTGGTAATAACGCATTCAATACCGTTAGTGTTCAGGACGCCTTTTGCTATGTATGCGGAAACAGCGTCAGGATAGACACCGAATGTCACCAATTCTTCCGGATTTTCCATATCGTTCAGGTAAAAATGGTTTCGTATGGGCAAAGTTAGTGAAAGTTGATAGCAATGCAAAGAACTTGCTTGATTTGCGTGATCTTTTCATAAGATAAGCGGCATCCCGGCATGACAATTTCAAGCGGGCTTGATTGTCTTGCACCCGATTTGCGTTATCTTTGCAACAAAGATTTAAGTTATGCTTGCTTATTCATATGTGGACAAAGGGCGGTTTGCCTTGATAGAGAAACCAAAACCGGAGATTGTTGACGCGCGCGACGCTATTGTCCGTGTCACTCTTTCGAGCATCTGCACAAGCGACTTGCATATAAAGCACGGCAGTGTGCCGCGTGCCGTGCGGGGGATAACTGTCGGACACGAGATGGTCGGAGTGGTTGAGGCTGTAGGCAGCGGTGTGACGTCTGTCAGGCGGGGCGACAGGGTGGCCGTGAATGTCGAGACTTTTTGCGGGGAATGCTTTTTCTGCCGGCATGGCTATGTGAATAATTGCACAGACCCGAACGGGGGCTGGGCGTTGGGATGCCGTATCGACGGCGGGCAGGCGGAGTATGTGCGTGTGCCATACGCCGACCAAGGGCTTTCGCCGATACCCGGCAACGTCAGCGATGAACAGGCATTGTTTGTCGGCGACATTCTTGCCACCGGCTTTTGGGCAGCCCGCATTTCGGAAATAGCGGAGGACGACACGGTTCTGATAATCGGTGCGGGCCCTACCGGGCTATGCGCGTTGCAGTGTGTGATGCTGAAGCGGCCTAAACGGATAATCGTATGTGAAAAATCCGAAGAAAGGGCGGCTTTCGTAAGAGTCCATTACCCTGAAGTGCTGGTGACCGCTCCTGACAATTGCAAGGATTTTGTGCTGGACAACAGCGAGAACGGAGGGGCGGATGTGGTGCTTGAAGTTGCCGGAGGCGACGACACGTTCCGCTTGGCGTGGGATTGTGCGCGGCCTAATGCCATTGTCACGATTGTCGCGCTCTACGACCGTCCGCAGGTGCTTCCTTTGCCTGATATGTACGGAAAGAACCTTACGTTCAAGACGGGCGGTGTCGACGGCTGCGACTGCAACGAAATACTCGGATTGATAGCGGAAGGGAAAATCGACACCACACCTTTGATTACCCACAAGTTCCCTTTGAGCCGGATAGAAGAGGCTTACCGGATATTTGAAAGCAAATCGGACGGCGTGATTAAAATAGCCGTAACATGCGGTTGAAGAATCGGACTTTTTAATTTATCAACTTAACATAAAACCAAAAAAAGACCAGTCTTATGAAGAATTATTGTATGTTATTATTGTGTATGCTTGCTCTGAATATGCAAGCATTTGCTGAAGATGCCGTTCCGCAAGTGATTCCGGCATTGCAGCAATGGAAATCGACAAAAGGGAATTTAGCAATGCCGCAGAAAGGCCGCATAGTGGTCGGCTCTTCTTGCCGGGAAGCGTTGTCCGATGCCGCCGGAATCCTTTCAGAGGACCTTATGGAAATGTTCGGTATGGAATATGCAGTGGCGGAAGGGGAAGCGGAAAAAGGCGATATTTATTTGGCATTAAGCGATAAGGACAAGGAATATGGCGATGAAAGCTACCGTATGAAAATCGGGTCGAATGTGGAAATTACGGCCGTCGACGCAAAAGGGGTGTTTTGGGGCACACGCACTTTGCTTCAGATGCTTTACAACCAGCCGGAAGGATTGCAGAAAGGGGAGGCGTTGGACTATCCCTCATACGGACGGCGCGGCTTTATGCTCGATGTGGCAAGAAAGTTCTTTCCGATGGATTATTTGGAGCAGTATGTGAAAATAATGTCGTTTTATAAGATGAACGTAATGCAGGTGCATCTCAACGACAATGGCAGTGTGGAGTTTTTCGACAACGATTGGGATAAGACATACGCCGCTTTCCGTCTCGAATGCGAAAGCTTTCCGGGATTGACTGCCAAGGACGGCTCGTATACGAAAGACGAGTTCCGCGATTTCCAGAAAATGGCGTTGCGCTATGGCGTGGAAATAGTGCCGGAAATTGATGTCCCTGCCCATTCACTTGCTTTTACCCACTATAATCCGCGTCTTGCCGCCGACAAGAAGGAGTACGGTAAAGACCACCTCGACCTGTATAAGAAAGAGGTATACGAGTTCCTCGACACTCTTTTCGCCGAATACATAAGCGGCGACGACCCCGTGTTTGTTGGCCCGTTTGTGCATATCGGTACTGACGAGTACAATTTGAAGGAAGCCGAGCAGTTCCGTTATTTCACGAATTATTATCTTGATTATATCACTAAGCTCGGGAAGACTCCGATAATGTGGGGCAGCCTGAAGAAGATGCAGGGCACTACTCCGGTCGATGTGGAAGGACGCTATGTCAACGCTTGGAATTACCACTGGCTTGATGTGGAGATGGCTTTGAACGAGGGCTATAAGGTGGTGAACATGTGCGATGTGTATCTCTACATCGTGCCATCAGTCAATTATTATCAAGACTTTCTAAACACAAAGATGCTCTACGAGTCGTGGGTGCCTGAAGAGATGAACCGCGGCAACCGTGTGGCAAAGGGCAACAAGAACCTGCTGGGGGCAATGTTCGCGGAATGGAACGACCGCGTGGGCAACGGTATCTCCCAACAGGACGTGCATTACCGCACTTTCCCGGCATTGCAGCTGATGTCCGACAAGCTGTGGAAAGGCAATAATGCCGATAATGTCACGTTCGAAACGTTCGACGCTCTATGCAAAAAAATGCCGGAAGCTCCGGGGGTGAATTTGCTGGCTAAAATCGAAGGCGATGTCTCGGTCATTGCGCCCGATTCCGTTGTCACGCTGAATGGCAACAATGCAGTTGCAACCGATGTCGTGGAGGTGGGCTATCCGTATAGCGTGGAATTTGAAATTTGCCCTGACGAAAAACCGGCTAACGGCGGCGTGCTGTTCAAAGGGCCTCATTCCACATTCATCACCAATTGGAACAATACCGGGAAATTCGCGTTCAGCCGCGACGGATATGAATTTGTGTTCCATAATTATAAACTGCCTGCAGGGCAATGGACAAAGGTGCGTGTTGACGGCGATTATAAAGGTACATCCTTGTATATCGACGGCCGGCTTGTGGAACGTCTTGAGGGGCGTGTCCGCGAGGTGTACAATTATGTGCAGAAAACGAAGAATTGGATTTGGTATCAGGAAACTTTGATATTCCCGTTGCAGACAATCGGCGACAACCTGCTGGGATTCAAGGGCAAAATCCGCAATGTGTCGGCTAAGCAGCATTGAGAATATTTCGCTTTACGAAAAAAGGATTGCCTTATTTGGCAATCCTTTTTTTCGTTGCGGAAAGAGAGGGATTCGAACCCTCGGTACGGTTACCCGTACAACGGTTTTCGAGACCGTCCCGATCGGCCACTCCGGCATCTTTCCTTTTTTGACGGTGCAAAGATAGCTCTTTTTTTGTCAACAGCGATATTTTATCGGCAAAAAATATTTTCAGGCGCGTTTAATCAGTTTTTATGGATTTTGTCGGGGTTGCGGGCTATGAATTCCTTCCACGACTTGCAGCCTGACGGTATCTTAGGGCGCGCCGATTCGTAGAAATGGCACAATGCCACGGCAAGGGCGTCGGTTGCGTCGAGGTGCGGGTCGATTGACTCCTTCGGGATGTTGAGTATGCGCCGCAGCATTTCCGCCACTTGGTCCTTCGACGCGCCTCCGTTGCCGGTTATCGACTGCTTCACTTTCAGCGGGGCGTATTCCGCGATGGGAATGTCGCGCAGCAAAGCGGCGGCCATAGCCACCCCCTGCGCCCTGCCTAATTTGAGCATCGATTGCACGTTCTTCCCGTAGAAAGGGGCTTCGATGGCCATCTCGTCGGGTAAATATTGCTCCACAAGACTCGTGACGCGTTCGGATATGCGCCGCAAACGCATATAATGGTCGTCGAATTTGTTGAGCATCAGCACGCCCATCGCTATCATTGACGGTTTATGGTGTTTTACGCCGAGAATGCCGTAGCCCATGACGTTAGTGCCCGGGTCGATGCCGATGATAATCCGGTCCCATTCCAGTTCTTTCCCTGTCATAGCTCCATTTCCTCCAACAGGGTGGAAAAACCGGCCACAGCGTTGCCGAATTTCCCTGCTACCGAATCCACAAGGCTGTTGCCGGTGGATTCATACCAGCGTGAAAGTCCGTCTAACGATTCCGCACGGAATTGCAGTGAATAGCTTTGTCCGCCGTTGTCGCTTTCGTGTCCGAATACGCGTGTCAGCCGAGGTTCTGCCAGTATCCCGCCGGCCAACGCTTTCGGGATGTATTCGCGCCTTATCCATTCTATGAATTCCTTGTCGATTGATTTGTCGGCATGGAAAGTAGTGTTGTAGATTATCATCGGTTTTTTGTTTATAAAGTGAACGATGCCGACAGTCCGAAATGTTCGCCGTCGGACACGGGGGCAATCGACAGATTGTGTTTCTTGGCGAAAGGGCGTGTGAAAATATACGCGCTTCCCGCTCCGATGGCCGCTCCTGCCGCAACGTCCCACCAGTCGTGCTTTTTGCCGAAAGTGCGGCTCCATCCCACGTATGTGGCAAGCACGTATGCCGGCGCGCCGAATTTCCATCCGTAGCGCCGCTGCACGAATCCTGCGTTGGCAAACAGGATGCTGGTGTGCGCCGACGGAAAAGAGTGGTTGTCGCTTCCGTCGGGGCGTTGTTTCTTGACAGTGTATTTCAGCAGGTATGTGGCTCCGAGTGTTGTGGCGGTAGTGAATGCAGCCTGTTTCAGCCCGGTCCAGTCTTTTTCGATTATCACTCCGGTGAGGGTGGCCAACGGCATTGCCACAAGCAGCACGTCGCCGGATGTCTTCACTCCTTTTCGCGCGTTGTTGAGTTCTGTCTGTGCCGTCATTGATAAAGGTGCAGACAGGCAAAACATTAAAATTATCAACAGGTGCTTCATTTCATTATTCGATTAAACCGGCAATTTTCGGGACAAAGATAATCAATCCGGTGACTGCCGCCGCTATGGCGGTCAGGAGGACAGCGCCGGCGGCAATGTCCTTTGTGCGTTTCACGGCTTCGTCGTAGCCGGGCGATACACGGTCGGCAAGTGCCTCGATTGCGGAATTGAACCCTTCCGCGGCAAGCACGCCGCCTATGCACAGGACTATGGCTGTCCATTCTGTCGCCGATACGCTGAAACCGATGCCGGCCGCTACCGCACATGCCGCCGCGGCGCAATGTATCCACGCGTTATGCTCCGTAGCTATGAGCGACCGTATTCCCGCAAACGCGTAGCGAAAACTTCTCGCCCGCTTTTTCCAACTGAACCGTTCTTTTTTCATATTGCAAATATAGTGCAAATCGCGGGGCAAGGCAAATAAGCCGTCCGGAATGGCGCGCATTACTTCCCGCCGATAATCTTTTATGCAAGATAATTGTACATTGCCGCAGTTTTCCGTAATTTTGCAATTGCCGGTTCTGAAGCCGGCATAGAAGTAAAATTTATGATACGTAATAAAGAGGATATAAAGAAGACGGTCAGTTCGTGGCTGTGGATTTTTGTGGGCTGTACGATTATGGCGGCCGGTTTCGTGTATTTCATCAATCCGTACAACATTGTCCCCGGCGGTGTGTACGGGGCAAGCATTGTGCTTCATAACCTGTTCCCGTCGTTGCAGGTCGGGACATTCGGCTATATGCTCGACATCCCTTTGATGATAATCTCCGTATTGGCGCTGGGAGGAAAATTAGGCGGGCGGACAATAGCCGCGGCTCTCACCACTCCGTTCATAATGAACGCGTTGTCGAAGCTTGCTTATCCTTCGCAAGAGGCGTTGGAGCGTCTCGACCCTGCGCAACTGCTCGGAGGGGTGCTCGACTTGTCTGACCATTTGCTGCTCACTACTGTGTTCGGAGCCGTGCTGATAGGGATAGGCTGCGGGATAGTGGTCCGCAATCAGGCCACGACAGGAGGCAGCGACATCGTGGCGATGATAATGCAGAAATATCTCGGGATACCTTTCTCCCGCGGTATATTTTTCGTTGATGGCATGGTGGTGTGCTTCGGCTTGGTTGTCATCGGCTTCGGCGTAGGCAGCGCGAAGGATGTGACCACACCGTCGCTGCACCTGATGCTTTATTCGTTGCTTGCAATCTTCATCACTTCGCGTGTTTTGGCTTTCACCATCAACGGCGCCAAAAACGACAAGCTCATCTTCATCATCAGCGACAATAAGATGGAAATGCTGCGTCAGTACATATTGAAGGACCTTGACCGCTCTGCCACGTATATGGAGAGCACAGGCCTGTATTCGGGAACGGAAAAGCAGATTCTTATGGTGGTGCTGAGCAATAAGGAAGCTACGAAATTGAAGGTGAAAATACAGGAAGAAGACCCGAGGGCGTTCGTTATCGTCACCGATGCCTACGACGCTTTCGGCGAGGGATGGAAGCAGTTGCCCACGTCGGCGGCCGAAATTCAGCCGGAGTGAGTCGTTCCGTATGCGGTTGATTTCTTGAATATTGTGAAGCCGGTGGAAAAATTGCCTCAAAAAAACATGCCGATATTTTGCAAAGTCGGATTTTTGGAATATCTTTGCACTCGCTAAAGCCATTTTGGCAAACCGAAGGAGAGGTGGGTGAGTGGCTGAAACCACCAGTTTGCTAAACTGACGTAGGAGCAATCCTACCACGAGTTCGAATCTCGTCCTCTCCGCTAACATTTCGGTGCGCAGCACAAGGCGGCCGGTTTTCCGGAGAGATGGCAGAGTGGTCGATTGCGGCGGTCTTGAAAACCGTTGAGGGTAACACCTCCGGGGGTTCGAATCCCTCTCTCTCCGCTGAACTAACCGGACAATACCGGACAGTAAGCAGACAAGTCCCACAAATTCAATGATTTGTGGGACTTTTTTATTTCCTTGTGTCTGCCTTAAAGTACACCTTTTCGCCCCTAAAAGACAAAGTTCGTAACCTAACTCGTACCCCCGACAAACAAAAACGGAAAGGGGGTACAGAATGTCCGAAATTGGCGAAGTCCTGTCGTTATTTGGCTTGCCTGCATAGAGCTCATTTTTAGAGAATTACAATAGTTTTGCAACTTAAAAAGTGAGTTATGAAATCGACATTCAACATTTGCTTTTACGCAAAGAAAGACAAGCAGAAAGCCAACGGTGCGTACCCTCTTTTCGCCCGTATCACAGTGGACGGCGTGGCGAGCCGTTTTAATACCAAGCTGGACGTGCTGCCCTCTATTTGGGACGGCAAAATGGGCAAGGCTACCGGACGTACTTCGGAAGCCAGCCGCATAAACCGTATGCTGGACGATATAAACGCATCCTTGAACACCATTTACCACGAAATGCAACGGCGTGACAACTACGTGACCGCCGAGAAAGTGAAGAACGAGTTTTTAGGTCATAGCGAGAGCCACGAAACAATCCTTACCCTGTTCCAAAAGCACAATGACGATGTGAAGCAGTTGGTCGGCATATCCAAGACAATAGCGACTTACCGCAAGTATGAAGTCACCCGCCGCCACCTTGCCGAGTTCATTCAAAGCAAGTACAACGTATCGGACATATCCATTAAGGAGATAAGCCCGATGTTCATTACCGATTTTGAATTGTATTTGCGTACCGCCTGCAAGTGCGGCTACAACACCACCGCCAAGTTCATGCAGTTCTTCAAGCGTATCATCATCATTGCCCGCAACAATGGCATACTGGTGAACGACCCTTTCGCCAGTTACAAAATCCGGCTGGAGAAAGTGGACAGGGGGTATCTGACAGAGGACGAGATTAAAATCATCCTCAAAAAGAAAATGGTTTCCGAGCGGCTGGAACACGTCAGGGACTTGTTCATCTTTGCCTGCTTCACCGGGCTTGCCTATATAGATGTAGCCGGGCTTACGCAAGACAACATTCGCAAATCTTTTGACGGCAACCTTTGGATAATGACAAAGCGGCAAAAGACGAATACGGATGTTAATGTTCCTCTGCTGGATATTCCCAAGATGATTTTGAAGAAGTACAAGGGCAAGTTACCGAATGGCAAGATACTTCCCGTAATCAGCAATCAGAAGCTAAACGCCTACTTGAAAGAGATTGCCGATATATGCGGCATTAAAAAGAACTTGACATTTCATCTTGCCCGCCACACGTTCGCAACGACTACCACGCTGTCAAAGGGCGTACCCATTGAAACGGTGTCTAAAATGTTGGGACACACGAACATTGAAACGACCCAAATCTATGCCCGCATCACTAACAGCAAGATAGGTAGTGATATGCAGGGGCTTGACAAGAAGTTTGTCGGCATCGAGAAGATTTACAAGGAAGTCGCTATGTAATCTTGATTGTTGGTAACTGGTCACAATTTGTGACCAGTCCTTACTATTATTCCAACATTACTAAATCTCCTAAAATATACGATTATGGACTTACAGATTATCCAAAACAAAATTTTTGAAGTCAGAGGTTGCCGGGTGATGCTCGATTATCATTTGGCAGAACTCTACCAAGTGGAAACACGAGCCTTGAAGCAGGCGGTCAAGCGCAATATCGAGCGTTTTCCCAGTGATTTTATGTTTGTTCTCACCAAAGAGGAAGCTAACTTATTGTTGTCCATAGGGGTATCACAAAATGTGATACCTCCTGATTATAACTTCGGTGTAGCCATGCCTATGGCTTTCACCGAACAGGGCGTAGCCATGCTTTCTTCGGTTCTCCGTTCCAAAATAGCCATAGAGGTGAACATTTCAATCATGCGGGCTTTTGTCCTCATGCGCCAAATGGTAATCGGCTACGAGGAACTGTTAAGGCGCATCGAGGAACTGGAGGTAAGCACCGATGCGCAGTTCAACGAGCTATATCAAGCCCTTACCCAGCTTCTAAGCCAGTCGAAGCAACAGAAAGAACGCCGTCCGGTAGGTTTCGTTACCTATAACCGTGACAAAGACGAATAGGTAACGATTTTCCACCTAACAAACTATATACCAATAAAATACACTCTTCCAACTTGCGGGCAGTCCACCGACTACCCGCATTTTTATATCCTTTTCCAACTGGCACATTCCCCGAAACGCCAGCCGTGCGTGGCATGGCTGACTGTATTTCGTGAAAAGAGCCGTTGGAAACCCGCACAAGCGTACCGCAAGATGAACTTGCCATACCCTTGCCTTTCCCGCCCGCATGGAGTGTTCCCTAAAGGATGAAAGGGAACAAGCACTTTTTCCCTGTTTCCCTATCTGTAAATCTTCCTCATTATGCAGTCCCCCAGCCGGGACAGCCGTTTTTATCATTTCAATAGGCAAAGGTAGTTACGTGTTCTTCACGATTTTGCAAGGTCGAGCCGTTCCGGTTTGGCGAAAAAATCTTCCCTGCTCTGCGAGGTATTTTTTGCCAAAACCCTGCAAACTCTAAACACTACCCTTTTGAGCCTATGTGAAACGAAAACGACCGACCCGACCGGAAGACGCATAAAAAAAAAGTCGGATTTACGGGAAACAGGAAAAAAGTTCAGTGAAACTTCAACTCCCTCACCTCTCAAATCCGCATAAAATCAAAAACTTAAAAATTACAGCAATATGGAAGCAAAGGTATTATCGGAAGCAAAAGTTTATGTAGGCACTTACGGCAAGTATAACATCGGTTCATTGTCCGGCGCATGGCTCGACCTTTCGGACTATTCGGACAAGGAAGAATTTTACGAAGCCTGCCGGGAACTTCACAAGGACGAGGAAGATGCGGAATATATGTTTCAGGACTGGGAGAACGTGCCGGAGGGCTTAATCGGCGAAAGCTGGATTTCTGAAAATTTCTTTTCCCTGCGTGATGCGGTGGAGGATTTGAGCGACACCGAGCAGGAAGCCTTTTTCGTGTGGTGCAACTACAAAAGCCGTGATTTGAGCGAGGAAGATGCGGACGACCTTGTATGTGATTTCCGGGACGAGTATCAGGGGGAATATGACGATGAAGAAGATTTCGCCTATGAAATCATAGAAGAATGTTACGACCTGCCGGAGTTTGCAAAGACCTATTTCGATTATGAAAAGTTCGCCCGTGACCTGTTTATGTGCGATTACTGGTTTGATGACGGTTTTGTATTCCGGGCGGCATAACCAAATACCAATCCGGGCGGGGTGTCAAAGCCCTGCCCGCTAAAAACAACCAAGTGATGAAACGGAAAAGCATTTATAAAATCCTTTGGCGGGTGTTGTTGCTCTGCCTTGCATGGCGGTTCACCAGCGTAGCCGGAACAGGCACGGCGATAACGGCGTATATCGTATTTCGTGCCGCCTGTTTCCTGCTCCGTGTCTGCCTTTCAGTCGTTTATGCGCTGGGCATGGCTCTGCTTTTCCTGTCGTTGCTTTTCTTACTGATATTATAACCATAAAAAATAGGACATCATGCAGTCACTTAACAAAAACGGGGTAAGCATTACCCAAACACCGGGAGAAGAAAAGTTCGTGAAATGCTGTTTAGGGGCTTTCAGGGGACAGATTTATTTTCAATATGACTACCGCCACACGGACGGCGAACTATTCAGCACGGTAGCCAAAACGCTGGACGAGTGCCGCCGCAGGCGTGACGGGTGGATAGAGAAGAAAGAACGGAGTAATAAATAAGTAAATTTTGGGAACATGAAAACGACAGAAGTAAACAAGGAGCTTATCGGCAAGCGTTGCGAGTGCATTTTTACGGGCTTAATGGTAACGGGCGTTATCGAGGACACAAAAGAAAACGAACACACCATAGAGGTAAAAGTCCGTTTCGACCATCCGCACCAATGGGGCGATGATTTGTATAATGATGTATGGGCATGGGGGCGCAAAAATGACGAGTTCGGCACGCTGCACCATTTGCAACTGCTGGTAGATAAGCCGGACTTTCAGATAATGACGGTAGTTTTCGGCGAGCCAATCAACCAAATAGACCGCAGTGTTTTTGAAGATGTTGCAACGTGGGGTGTCTGTTCCCTGCAAGGCTGGGTAAACAGCTATGAAAGTGTCCGGTTTGTAGCCATAAACGACCATACGGCAATCATCACGGGCGAATATAACATGGAGCAGGAAAGGTGTGGTTAGAGAAATACACGTCCATAAAGAGCCTTAAAACCAGTTGATAAAGAACGGCGGCTATTTGCCACCGTTACTTTCTTCCGTGAGCCTGCCAGCGGGTGAAGAAAGTAACAAAGAAGCCGTTCGTTTTCCCTATCATGGAACAGCCCGATTTCCCGGCGGGCTGTTTTTTATTGTATTTTTATATTCTTCCTTTAGAGGCTAATTTTCTATAATGCTCACCTAATGCCGTCAATTTACACGATTTATTTTCCATTGCTGCATTCCACATGTGTGGAGCATCAATAGGCACCAACAGCCCTAACCGATTATATTTTTGTAATATAGCAAATATCTTAGTATTTTCTTCTATTGGTTCAGGCATACCCTCATCTCGACCTTTCATTTCAGGTTCAAATGTTGGGTCTAATTGATATTGATAACCCGGAGTAGGGAATAATATAGATATTTTCCTTAAATCATCCAAAGGAATTAAAGGACTTATCTTTCGTAATGATACAAAACTTCTAACATTTGACTTAAATATAGGTCTTTGTTCCCAAGCCCCTAACGATTGGTCAATATGCGCATAAACACTCCCCGGAGTTATATCTCCGAGAATATTTGCTGCACTTCCACTTAATGCATCAACTAACAAAGTTGTGAAAACACCACTGCCATCTTCTTCGCTTGCATATTGTTCTGCTGTTGACGCTGTAAGAATTGTAGTTCCTTCTGATAGGAAAGCACTATCTTTTACAATTGGAGGATTACCTGCAATTCCAGAATGACAACTATCCAATATTATAATTTTATTAGTTGCTGGTGAATTATTGGCTAATACCAACACTTCGTTTAGAGATAGGCCATCATCACCTCTTTTTGCGTCAGAAGCTAACAAATATCCCCCTGATGCTTCTATATGTCCATGTCCAGCAAAATAGAATAATGCAACCTCTGCCTTGGTTGAAAATAGTTTTTCAACGGCATCTTTTAATTCTCCTCTCTCGATACTATCTTTATCTGAATTTGCAACTAATAATTTACAATCAAAATTGACCGAACCATCAGAATGTCTTGATAGTATAGTTTTAACATTATATGCATCATTCACGCATCCAAACAAATCGCCACCATGCTTATAGTGATTTATACCAACGACTAATGCAATTTTCATATCACAATGAATTGATGAAATTCTTAATATTATCCCACGTCCAAGTCTTTGTTAAAACACCAACGATATTTGTTCTATCATCAGAATAAGCCCAAATACCTAAAATCTTTTTACCTTCTTCTTTTGCACATTGAATTTCCCATTTTTGCCCAGAGGAAGTTAAAGAGTTTTTACTTACCAATATGATTACTCCATCGGAACGTCTTATTCTGGTTCTAACTTTATTCTTCCAATCGGTATCATAAGCTTGTTTCACCGACATATCTACATATTCAAAGGGAGAGTTTGTTAATAAAGACTGTCCTTTCAAAAAATCTCTCATTCTCTCATCTTCAATAGCAAAGGCAATAAATATCGTTTTCATAAAATGAAATTTTTGATTTGTTTGAATACAAAGATACATCAAAATAAACACCCAGCGAAATATTGCAGGGTGTTTGTTAACATATTCATCTAAAAAGACTTATTCATCCTCGCTGCTGTCATTGTTGAAACTAAACGAAATTTGCTGCACCTGTCCGAAGCTATCAATTACATAAATGTCAATCGTCTGCTGGTCTGTCGATGCCGATGTGTAGTATAGCCTGAACGTTTCTTTCTCCAGCAGGTAAAGGTCATTGGGCAGGAACACCGTACCGTTATCCATTTCCAGCTTTCCTTTGCCGTCAGGCTGGAAATAGCGTATCTGGTAGGTCGTAGGCTGGTAGTCGCCGCCACGCACCAGTTGGCAGCGTATTTCGGCTGTTTCGCCCACTTTCAGTTTCTTGGGCACGGGCAGCGTTTCCACCGTGAACGGGTAAGCCTGCTGAATGTCCAAGCTGTCATTACAGGCGGTTACAAGCACGAGGGCGGCCACGATGTAGCAGCCCACGATGATTTTATACATTACATTCTTCATCTACATTATTATATAGCGGTCAGTTGATAATGAATTTCAGTCCCATGCCTACCTGCGTGTGGAACTTGCCGATGTCCGAGCCGAACAGCATACGTTCCCTCGCATTGACGAGCAGCACCACCCGGTCGGTCAGGTAGGTTTCCAGTTCCAGCGTGAGCGCACCGCCGTAGATGAAACAGTCCTTGTCCAGCAGCGTAGCCCCGTCCGGCAGCAGCTTGTCGCCCCGGTTGCTGGTTTCATACCCGGCGAGAGCCGACAGCCCCAGCGAGAGGAAAAAGGTCTTTCGCCTGTCCGAAAGGAATTTCAGGTAATAGCCGCCCTCCGCCGTGAACTGTTCTACCGGAATGCGCATATCCTTGTAGTCATACTTCTTATGCAGGTATTCCCCGCCAATCACCCAGCGGTTGGCGTTCTTGGTGTAAACGCTGTACGCCGCTCCGATGTGGTAGGCGAAATCCGTGTTGTCGTTCCAATGCACCCCGTCCGCCATACCAGCTGTCACCTGCAAGCCTTTCATGCCCGGCAGGTATCTTTGTGCGTGTGCCTGGTTGAAATGCAGGCACAGCGCAAAGAGTATTCCGATAAATAGAAACCGTTTCATCCCTATTTTATTTTGAGTTCGTTAATCACTTCTGCGTTCACGATGTCGGCGTTCTCCACCCGGATAACCTGATGCCGCCCGCCGTTCTTCTCGTAGAGTTCCACCAACAGCAGCTTATCGTCAGGAATGGTGAACTTCGGCAGGGCGTACACCGTGCGCACGGTCGTTTTTCCGGCAATCTCTATCACCTCGTTGTAGCTGCGTACCGCATCCAGCACCGTTTCCTGAATAGCCGTGCGCTTGGGTACTTTCTTATCGACTATCTTAAACTTGATGAAGTCGGTATCGAAAGGTACGTTGGAACTGTTCTTTGTCTGCGTGTGTACATAGAGCATCCCGTTATAGGTGTAAATCCCTTTGATTAAGAACTGTATGCCGAAACGCTTGCTACCCAAGTGGCGCACTTTCCGGTCGTTGTTCTTGTAGATGCTCCGCATTATCAGTTTCACCAACAGCGGGCTTTCATTGCCTAATTCCCGGAAATAGATGTTCATGCGGGTATGCGAGAAATCGGACGTATCTTCATTTTCCAAGAAGTCTTTCATTTCGATATTGAGCATTTCTGGTTCACGGGCATATTTGGCATTAAATGAAAAGAAACTGCCGTCCTCGCAAATGACGGAGAAGTTCGTTTCGCCCGGAAAGCCCTCTGTCGTGGCTTTTACCCTGATTACGTTCTCCGCACCGTCCGCCTTGCCCGCTATGATGTGGTTGCTTCCCAAATCCACGTAGCGGACGGCGGCGGGGAAGATGATATGCACCGTCTTGGCAAAGGTTACTTCCACACCGTAGGGCGTTACCATTTGTCGGTACGGGAGTTTCCGGGTAATCCCCTGATACAAGTCGTTGCCAGCCGCATACTTCACGGTGTCGGTTTCCTGTGCGTTTGCCGCACACACGCCCAGCAAGAGGGCGAACAATACAAAAATCTGTTTCATTGTTAATTGAAATTTTAGTGGTTGATAAAATGGTTATTGTTGTTTGGCGTAAAGCATGACTTTATAGCCGGCTTTCAGTTTTACTTTTACAGTCCTGAACTTTTTCGCAAGATAGCCGGACGTTCCTTGCAGCAAGCCCCTTGTCACGTCCATAGCCACCTGCTGCCCGGCACTCCGTGCAAAGGAAATGCTTGTTCCCAGCCCGCTTCCGATATTCGCCATAGCTTCGTTGAACGCTTCCTGCTCCATAGAGGACGGGACGGACAGCCCTTTTTGCCCGTCCGTGTCGAACACGGCGAGTTCCACCGGGATGATGTTGCCAGCGTACTCAATCGAGGACACCAGTATGTCGAGCCGTTCGCCCTGCACCTTTGCCGTTCCCGCCACAAGGGTATTCTTCGGCACAACGATGTTTCCCGCCTGCATGGGTTCGAGTAGCCGGAGTTTCACCGCCTGACCGTCCGTCAGCGTTTGGTCTTGGTGTATGCAGGCGGCTATCGTGTTCCTGCCCATAGCGTAGCCCGTGCCTACTGCCGTGTTGAAGCCGTAGTTTCGTGGCTGGCTATAAGCCCGGATGAAGTCGGCATCGCTCACGGGCTGCTGCAATCCCGATACGGTTGTTTCCCGGATTGCCTGCACGGGCTGGGCTTGCGGCATTTGGGTGACAGTCCCGGCAACAGGCACTTGTGCCGTTTGCCCGTTCTGCCCGCCGTCATTCATGTATTTTGCCGCCAGCTCGTAGGACTTTTCCAAGAGTGCCATTTGGTCGTCAGCCGTAGGTGTGGCGTTCTGCTGCTGTTGCAGTCTGTCGGTCAGTTCCGCCACCTGCCGCTTCAAGTCCTCTTTTTCCTCGTCCACAGGGGGCGTTTCGTAGAACGTGCTTAACTGGCGGTTGATGTCCCGGTAAGCGTATGCCGAAAAAGCACCGCCGCCCCTTTGTGGCTGCGCATCTTCTTCCGGCATCAGGTCGATTTCCGCTTGCGGTTCTTCCGTTTCATCGTCCCCCGTGAAACCGAAGTCCTGCAAGGATTGTATCTTGTCCTGCTGTTTGCGACTTATCATCGCCTGCTCGTAAGCCTTTTGCTTGTCGGCTATAATCCCGTCCTCTGCGGGCAGGGGTATGTCGGCGTTGAAGCCGCCCACGCTCTCCACGTTCACGTCCTCTTTGCCGGAGGGGGCGAATATCAGGTACATGCACCCGGCAAAGGCAAGGAACATCAGCGGGAAGACTATCATTTTTCTGCGCTGCTGTATCTGCCGGGGTGTCAGTTCCCGTTTGGGCTTCTTTTCCTTTTCAGGCTTCCCGTCCGCCTGCGGTACGGTCGTGCCGTTCTCATTCTTCTGTACTTCTTCCATATTCCGGTCTGTTTAAGGGGTTGATACTGTTGATTGTGTCATTGCCTTGCAATGGCAGTTGTTTGATATGTTCTATTTGCAGCCTTTGCCCGTCCCGTTTCCCGATATTGTATATTGATGAAACGGTGATGTAGATAGACAAGCCGCCGAAAAATAGGAACATCACGAGGATAACCGCCAGCCTTTTGCCCGGCGTAATCCGTCCGCACATTCGGCGCAGTCGGTCGTCCGCCCAGTCCTGCACCTTTTTGATGTAGTTTCGTTTTCTCTCCATAAGGCTATCTCTTGACGGTTTGCAAATCCTTGTTCTTGGTAATGGTAAACGCTTCGATAATAAAGCCGTGCGGGTTGTTGTCGCTCCGTGTGGCGTTGAGTAGGCGGCACGAAGTCACAAGGCTTCGCACCGTCAGGCTGCTTTCCCGGACAATCAACTGTCGGGCGTAGGTGTTCACCTTGTAGGGGTACTGGTCGAAGTCGCACTTCACGCTGTCAATCTCCACCGTCTGCGTGACGTTTCCGGAAATCACCCGGTTGTAGTAGCCCTTTTCCGCCAAGTCCTTGTAATAGTTGAAAGCGGTTTTGTCGGCGAGGAACAGCGAGCGTTTGATGTTGCTTTCGATAGCCCCCTTGTCGGGTGAGAGTGTGAAGAAAAGCTCATGAAAACGCCGCACGTGCGATTTGGCTTCAACGGGTCTGTTCTGTGCCATGTCCTGCGAGAGTGCCAGCATCAGGCTTTTCCCGTTGTCGAGGACGTATATCTTCTGCCGTTGCTTTTCGGCGAAGCTGTACGAGTTCCACACGGCAAAGCCCGTCACCAGTGCGCACAGGCAGATGAATACCAGTGCAAAGAGCCGGATTTGCCGGAAACTCGTTTCGATGTTCGTTAATGATTTAAATTCCATATACTAAATTTTGATGTTGGTTATTTGAGTAGTTTCCCGGTTACTTTCCCGCTTGCCGCACCGACCGCAGCCCCGGCGATTGACCCCGCCCGTGCCACGTTGCGGTTATAGGCAGACGTGCCGCCAGCCGACACAATCCAGCTTGCCACCGTTGGAATGGTAAAGTAGCCCACGATGCCGATAATCATAAAGATTACATACACGGTGCTACTACCGTCAGGAATGAAATTCGGGTCTGAAAGTTCCTGAATGTCCTTTTGGAGCATCAGCGTTTGTATGCGTGCCAGCACGCTGCTGAACAAATCGGACACGGGCAACCACAGGTAAATGGAGATATAGCGTGAAATCCACTGGGTCAGCGTGCTTTGGAAACCGTCATAGACGGAAATCGCAAACGCCAGCGGTCCCAGTATCGAAAGCACAATCAGGAAGAACGTGCGCAGCGTGTCTATAATCAGCCCCGCCGCCTGAAAGAGCATTTCCAACAGTTCCCTGAACCAGTCCCGGACGGACTTCTTTATATTGTACGCCGCCCTGTCCATGTACATACCCGTCATAGTCACCATGTCGGAGGGCGACCAGCCCAGTTCTTCCAGTTGTCTGTCAAATTCCTCGTCCGATGCGAGGTAAGCCGTTTCGGGGCTTCGCATCAGGGCTTCATATTCCAGTCGGTCTTTCTGCGCCCGGTACTCGTTCATGTCGAAAGTCTGCGTTTCCATAAGCTGGTTGCACCCTTTCACCACTGGCGACAGTACCGTGTTGATAGTCCCTAATACGAACGTGGGAAAGAACATGATGCACAACCCCAACGCAAAGGGGCGCAGGAGCGGGTACACATCTATGGGTTCGGCACGTGCGAGCGACTGCCACACTTTTGCCGCCACGTAGAACAAAGCCCCCAATCCGGCAATACCTTTCGCTACCCCCGTCATGTTGCTGCACAAGGGCATCATTTCATCGTAAAGCACCCGCAACACTTGGTGCAGGTTGTCAAAATCCACTGCTGCTAATAACATAGGCATACCGATTTATATGTTACCAGTAGCGTTCATCCGCCGAGCCGTAAAGAGCCAGCACCCGGTCTGTGTCGTTCTTCTTCTTTGCCCGCAGGTAGGACACGGATATGTTCTTTCGGGTGTAGTAGTTCACGAGGTTGCGGTAGTTGAGCAGGCTTCGATAAGCGTTGTCGATGATTGCCAGCCGTTCGGCATCCGTCAGCGACATACCCGTGATGTTCACTACATTCTTCAAGTCCTGCAACACGTCCGAGCTTTCCGACATCAGCTTGGCATAGCCGAACGAGATTGCGGAAAGTTCGTCAGGCGTGAAATTCGGGTCTGCCAGCATACTTTGGAAGTTGCGCACGTAGATTTCGGATATTTCCGCCACCAGTTCAATGGACTTCTTCACCTTGACACCGCCCTTAACTACGTCATGCACCGCTTTGAGCGCATCGTAATATTTTTTACCCTGCTGGAAAATCTTTTGCGCTTCCATGAAGCCGTCCAGCGTGTTCTTGGCAGTGGTGGAAGTCTGCACTATCTGCTTGGTGGTGTTGATGATACCCTGTGCCAAGTTGCCGGGGTCTGACACCACCCACTGGGCGGATGCGTTGCCGATGAAGCAAAGGCATACCGCCATAAAGAGAATTGTTTTCTTCATGTTCCTAATTTTTAAGTTGTTGATGATTGGGGACTGCGTTTGCTTTCCGCAAGCCGCTTGATAGCCAGTTCAAGGTTGCCGCCCAGCTTCTCGGCGAGGGCGAACAGTTCCATTTTTTCGCTTTCCTCTGTCGTGAACGTGAAATATTCTTCCAACGAAACTTCCGTGGCATATACCGCCGACTGCGTGCCGCCCAGCGAGAAGAAAACTTCCTTGTACTTCCGTCCGGGGTGGTTCGCCATGTTGATAGACAATATCTGCGAACGCTCCTTGTCGGTCAGTCCGAGCAGGTTTTGTATGCTGTCGAACTTGTTGAGATATTTTCGCTGGTCTAACAGGATTTTGCAGTCCGAGTTATTGATGATACTCTCTTTCACTATGGGCGAGGAAATAATATCTTCCACTTCCTGCGTTACCACAATCGCTTCCCCGAAATACTTCCTGACGGTTTTGTACAGATATTTTATGTAGTCCGCCATGTTCGCCGATGCAATCGCTTTCCACGCTTCCTCGATTAGTATTAACTTCCTTATTCCCTTTAACTTGCGCATCTTGTTGATGAACGCTTCCATGATGATGATAGTCGTTATCGGGAATAAAATCTTGTGGTCTTTGATGTTATCCAATTCAAAGACAATGAAGCGTTTATGTAGCAAATCCAGCTCCTTGTCGGAGTTCAGCAGGTAGTCGTACTCACCGCCACGATAGTACGGTTCAAGCACGTTCAGGAAATTGTTTATGTCAAAATCCTTTTCCCTGACGTTCTTCTGTTCAAGCTGTCGGCGGTAATCATCCCGGACAAACTCGTAGAACGTGTTGAAGCAAGGCGTTACCGAACGGTCTTTGCCTATCAGTTCGATATAGGCACTTACCGCATTGGACAACGCCACTTCTTCCGACCGTTTGGGGGCTTCATCGTCCCGCTTCCACAGGGTGAGTATAAGGGTTTTTATACTCTCTTTTTTCTCGATGTCAAATACCCCGTCCTCGACATAGAACGGGTTGAACGCTATCGGGTTCTCGTTGGTGTAGGTGAAATAAATCCCGTCCTCGCCGTGCGTGCGGTTGTGGATAAGTTGGGATAGCCCCAAGTAACTGTTACCCGTATCGACCAGCAGCACGTGCGCACCCTGCTCGTAATACTGACGCACCATGTGGTTGGTGAAGAAAGACTTCCCGCTACCGCTCGGCCCAAGTATAAACTTGTTGCGGTTGGTCGTGATACCTTTCTTCATGGGCAAATCCGATATGTCGATGTGCAGCGGGCGACCGCTCACCCTGTCCACCATTTTGATACCGAACGGGGAAAGCGAACTCTTGTAGTTCGTTTCTTCCACGAACAGGCAGAGAGCCTGCCCCAAGAACGTGTAGAAACTTTCCTCTGCCGGGAAGTCGGCTTCGTTGCCGGGTATGCCCGCCCAAAAGAGCGTGGGCGTGTCGGTGGTGTTGTGGCGTGGCTTGCACTCCATTAGCGCAAGCTGGCTTCCCACATCGTTGCGTATGCGTTTGAGTTCGTCCCTGTCGTCACTCCATGCCATGACGTTGCAGTGGCAGCGCACCGAGACAAGCCCCTTGCTGTGGGCTTCGTTCAGGTACTCGTCTATCCACTCCTTGTTCACTTGGTTGGCACGGGAATAACGGGAGAGCGATTGCATATTCCGGGCGGTCTGCTCGAAGTTCTTCAGGTTCTCGGCGTGGTCGTCTATGAAGATGAACTGGTTATAGACGTGGTTACACGACAACAGCACGCCCACCGGGGCGGCGAAACTTAACCTGCAATCGCTTCTGTCGGTGGAAAGTTTCTCAAATCGGCAGTCCGTCCCGACCTTTCCGGGCAAATCTTCCACGTCCGAAAGCGTGTGCAGGCACAGTATATCGTCCCCGATACGCATTTCTTCCGGGTACAGCCCGATGTCTTTCAGGCAAGTAGTGTCGGTTTGCGAGAGCGAGAAGTATTTCTCGATGATGCCCGCCTTTCCGTCCTGCCCGGTGATTTCCGATGCCGCCAGCCGGGTAAGCGAGACAAAACCGCTGTCGTTCATTATCCTTTCAAACTGCCCGACCGCTTCGATGAACTTTGCCGCCGCTTCCTTGTCGGCTATCTCCTGCGGGACAATCCTGCCCCGGCAGAGGGTGGAGAAGTCGCTCTGTCGGCGGCTTCTCTCCCTTGTCGTTTTCGTCAGGAACAGGTAGCAGTAATGGTTCAGGAAAGGGCGTTCATTGAAATGCCGTTCAAAGGAGCGGCTTAAAAAGCTAAGCTCGTCCCTTTCGGTGTCGGGCTGGTAGTTCTCCTTGATGAAGAAGTCCTGCTTGTGTACTATGGAGTAGTCGGGCAGCACCTTGATTGCCTTGTACCATGCCGAATGTATGGCTTCGTACTCGGCACTGGTGACGGTGAACAGTTCGGGCAGTTCCACCCTGAAAGCCACCGTTATGTCCGCATCCTTTGAAATGATGCAGCCGTTCTCCACCGCCAAAAGTGGAAATTTCCTTTCCAGCGTGGTAGCCTTTAATGTATTCCTCATGTTCTTTCTTCCTTTCTTCTTTTGTAGTTGAACAGCCGGGGTATCGCCTTTCGGCTGATAATGAAGCGTGGGTGTCTTTTGCGTGCGGCTGCTTTCATCAGCCCGTGCGTGCCGTACCGTGCGTTGAGCCGGAACGTCTGCCACACGAGCAGCAGCGAAGCCGACACGATGAAACCGATACATAGCCACTGGTTCACGCCTGCCATGAACAGGACGATGAACACCACGAAGACGGCAAGCAAGCCGCCGCAAAAGATAAAGAGGTACTGGCTTTTCAGCCCCTTGAACTCCACCGGCTTCCCGATACCCCTGTTTACCGGATATTCAGACATAGCCGCCGTTTTATAGGAAGAACGAACGTAGGATAGTGGCGGCGACAATTAAAAAGATACACGCCCCGAACCAACTGGCGGCAGTCTTTGAGGTGTCGGGGTCACCGCTTGAAAATTTGTTATATACTTTTACCCCGCCAATCAAGCCGCAGACTGCCCCAATTGCGTACACTAATTTTGTTCCGGGGTCGAAATACCCGGTGATTAGGTTCGTGGCTTCGGTGATGCCCGCCTGCCCGTTGCCCTGTGCGTAGGCACTTACCGCAGCGGCAAGGATAGCCGCCGACAAAAAGATTCTCTTTCTCATTGTGATTTGTTTTTAATGCCGGGCGGCGGGTGGGAAGTCCGCCTTTCCCGGCTGGTGAATAATTTGAAATTTTAGTGGTTCGGCACGGATGCCGTCTGTTGGTTTTAGGTTGCCAATCAACCGTAGTCACGTTTCTTCATATTGTTACACATTAATTATATTATAGGAAATCGTTCATGTCGAACGCTTCGTGTTCCTCGCTTATGTTGCCAGTTCCGGCAGGAGCAACCGTAGTCAGTTCCGCTTCGTTGCGTCCCAGCAGTTCCGCTACCTTTACCAGCCCGCCGTTGATGTTCTCCACCACCGCATCGTAAAGGTTCGTTCCCTCAATCCTTTCCAGCGTCCCGGCTGCTTGCCGCTGTTCCGCTTCGGTGGGGTTGTCGGCGTTCGCCGTGCGTACCGCTTTGCCCAGTTCGTCAAAGCTCACGCCCGTAGCTCGTCCGGTATCATCGTCACCGTCCATGTACCCGGCTATTTCCTCGTCCTCGTAGTCGGGTTCGTCATTCTCGTAACCGGGCGTTTCTTCCGCTCCGGGTGTTGCTTTCGAAATGTTTTCTTCCTGCTGTCCGTCAGCTTGCGGTGCAAAAATAGTATCATTTTCAGCCGCTTGCGGGAGGTGTCCCGATTTGTCCTGCGCTGTCCCGATTAGTCCACCCTTGTATCGGCTTTCACCTATCAGCGTGTAGCCTGAAATCCCGTTTCGTGGAAGCGGCGCATCATCTGTTCTGCCCGGTGATGTCCGGCTGTCCGTGTAGCGATACCACAGCCATAAGGCGATATAGTACACCAAAAGCCCAGTAAATATGCAATGGATTACCATAGTCAGACAGGCTTTTGGAAGTGGCTTTCGTACAGGGTGTTTATCTCGTCTTGGTACTGCTCGAAGTGGCGCAGAAGAATGTTTTCCACGTAGCTGCTTACCGTCACCTTGCGCCCGCCTATCACCGTCACGATACGCATCAGTTTCTCGTGCGTTGAACGGCTCACGTACAAGGGCTGTCGGTCTGCCAGTTCCACTTTCTGAAAGTAGGTTTCCCGGTAGTCACCCGAACCACCCTTGCGCTTGCGGGGTGTCGGTTTCTCCACTTGCACCGTTTCCCTCTGCCGTCCCTCATGGGCGGTTTCCGTTTCGCCGCCGGGCTGCGGTGCGTCATCCGGCTGGCTCTCCCGCTTGGCGGGTACGCCCTGCGAGATAAGTTCTTTCATGAAATCCTCGTCTATCTTCGGCATCCCGCTGCTTTGCTTTGCCATATCATTTTAATTTGATGTAGTACACTATTTCGGTTATCAGTTCTTCCAAGTTGCTTCCCCTTACCAACGGGCGGCTGGCGGGAAAGAGCGTGGAGCGGAACACCGCCTTTTTATCCGCCACCAGTTCCTTTTTGTAGCGTTTGGTGTCGGGGATAAAGGTTTTCATCAGTGGCAGTTCCAGTTCCTTAATCGTCTTGTCGTAGGCGGTGTAAAGGTCTGTTTTCTCCCGCCCGTCCACCATGTTCCAAAAGAGGTACAGTCCGGCAAGTCGGCAGGCTTCATTCTTCACCAATAGCTTTTGGATAGCCATTGCGAACGACAGGCTGCTTTCCAGCACCACCTTGTCGGCGGAAATGGGGGTGAAGATGTAGTCCATGCCCGCAAGGGAGTTTATCACGCCCTCGCTGTTCACCGTGCCGGGCAGGTCGAAAAAAACAATATCGGGCACGTGTCCGGCGGCTATATACCCGTCAGCCGTTGCAATCGCCTTTTCGGGCGAACTGCACAGCACCGGGTAGGCTTTCTTCCCCAGCCGGGTGAACTGTTCATACGCCATGCGCTTGTAATCTTCATCTGCCCCGACCTGCTCGGCATCCCGCTTGCGCATCCCGGCAATGGAGTGTTGCGGGTAGTCGCAATCGACCACCGCCACCTCGTAACCTTTGAGGTAATAGAGGTAACTCGCCGCCAGCACGGTAAAGGTGGTTTTGCCGACCCCGCCCTTTTGGGTGGAAAAGGCGACATAAAGGGGTGTTTTCTCGTTTTCCATATTGCTTTCGTTCATTATTGGTTGATAGATAGATTTATTTATTGCTTTCAATCAATCCAGCCATATAGCTTCCATTCTTTCCATATTGCAATCTTGAAAGATTGTTTTATTTCAATCTTGTTTTCCTGCTTTCATCCTTTCTTGAAATCTTGAAATCCTGCAATCACGTTTTCTTGAAATCCTGCTTTCTATCCTGCTTTCTTGCTTGAAATATGGCTTTCAATCTTGAAATCTTCTACAAATAAAAGGAGAAAAAACGTCCGTTTTCAGATGTGTCCCGATTTGTCCTGCACTGTCCCATTTTGTCCACCAACCGACTATTTTACAGCATTATAAATCACCGTTACTTTGTAGCGGAGTAACGAGCCGCAAGGGGCAAAGGTGTAAAAACGGGCTGGTGAACGTAGGGCTTACCGTTCCACGCTACCCCCAATCCGTCCGTGACGGATTTCGATTTTCGTCAGAAAATAGCAAGGTGTGTTTCGTGGCACACGAAACCGTTTTCCGTGCCTGAAAACGCCTTGCCCCTTGCGGGGGTAAAAACCACTCCGAAGTCGTGATTTTTTAATTCAAGGAAGTATGGAAACAAGGAAAAACAGCAAGGGCGGTCGCCCCGCCCTCCAAGACCCGGCGAAACATCGCCATGTCCTTTACCTGAACGACCGGGAGAACGCCCGCTTCCTCTCGCAGTGGGAGCAGTCGGGCGTTTCGAGCAAGTCCCGTTTCATCGCCGCCCGGCTGTTCGGCGAGCCGTTCCGGGTGGTGAAAGTGGACAAGTCGGCGGTCGAGTATTGCGCCCGGCTGACCGAATTTTACGCCCAGTTCCGGGCGGTTGCGGTCAATTACAACCAAGTGGTAAAGGCGTTGCACAGTAATTTTTCGGAGAAAAAGGCACTGGCTTTTCTCTATAAACTGGAGAAAGCGACCACCGAACTGGCTGTGTTAAACCGTCAGGTTATCGACCTGACAAACGAGTGCAGGGAACTATGGTTGCCAAAATAAGCACGGGCGGCAATATGTTCGGCGCACTGGCTTACAACCAAAACAAGGTGGACAGCGAGGAAGCAACGGTGCTTTTCTCCAACCGGATGCTGTTGGGCGAGGACGGGAATTTCTCTATCGGCGAGTGTATGCGCAGCTTTGAGATGCAGATGCCCGTCCAGCTATCCACCAAGAAGCCGATACTTCATATTTCCATAAACCCGCACCCGGAAGACGTGCTGACCGACCAGCAGCTTTCCGACATTGCCAAAGAGTATATGCGGAAGTTGGGCTATGGCGACCAGCCTTATTTGGTGTACAAGCATACTGACATCGACCGCCACCATATCCATATCGTGGGGTTGCGGGTGGACGAGAACGGCAAGCCGCTTAATGACAAATTCGAGCACCGGAGAAGCAAGCAGATTACCCGTGAACTGGAACGGAAATACAACCTGCATCCGGCGGAGAGAAAGGAGCGTGCCGAACGCCCCGAACTTAAAAAGGTCGATTACGCAGCCGGGGACGTGAAGCACCAGATTGGCAATACCGTGAAAGCGGCTTGTTACGGCTACCGCTTCCAGTCGTTCGGGGAGTACAGGGCGTTGCTTGCCACCTGCAACGTGTGCGCCGAGGAAGTCAGGGGGGGAATAAACGGCAGACCCTATCAGGGCATTGTCTATTCCGCCACGGACGATAAGGGCGAAAAGGTGGGCAACCCGGTAAAGGCTTCCCGCATCGGCAAGTCGGTGGGCTATGAAGCGGTGCAGCGCAGAATGGAGAAATCGGGCGAAGCAATCAAGAACGGCAAGCTGAAAGAGCGCACCCGGAAGATTGTCGCCACCGCCATGCAGACCGCCCGCAGCCGCAAGGAACTGGAACAGCAGCTAAGGAAGCAGGGCATTGACGTGGTATTCCGTCAGAACGACAGCGGGCGCATCTATGGCGTTACGTTCATCGACCACGACAGCCGGGTGGTGTTGAATGGCTCCCGCTTGGGCAAGGAGTATTCGGCGAACGTGTTAAACGAACGCTTTTCGGGCGAAACCGGAAAGATGTACCAGCCCGAAATGTCAGCACCGCAGCAAGAACAGTCCACGCATCAGGAACAGCCGGGCTTCATGCCGAAATCAGACATCGTTTCGGGCGTGGCTTCCGTACTGGGGGCTTTCGGTGGGTTGCTGGGTGGTGGTGCGTCAGGCGGTGATGAGCCACAGGACACTGCCAGCCAAAAGAGAAAGAAGAAGAAAAAGAAGCGTACAAGGCGCATCGACTAACTGATTAACATAAAAAACATACGATTATGCAACAGGAAGATGATTTGAGGGGGCTTGCGAGGGTCATGGACTTTATGCGGGCTGTCAGTATTTTATTCGCGGGAATCAATGTGTACTGGTTCTGTTACTCCAGCCTGAAAGAGTGGGGAGTGACCTTTGAGGTGATGGACAAAATCCTATGGAATTTCCAGCGCACCACCGGACTGTTCTCGTCTGTTCTTTGGACGAAACTTTTTGCGGTGGTGTTCCTCGCCCTGTCGTGCATCGGCACTAAGGGCGTGAAAGAGGAAAAGATAACGTGGACGAAGATACATTGCAGCCTTGCGGCTGGTGTCGTGTTGTTTTTCCTGAACTGGTGGATGCTGGAACTGCCGCTGCCACATACGGCGGATGCCGTGTTTTATATCGCCACGCTGTCGGCGGGCTATATCTGTATGCTCATGGCGGGTACGTGGATGTCCCGGTTGTTGAAAAACAACCTCATGGATGATATTTTTAATACCGAGAACGAGAGTTTTCAGCAGGAAACAAGGCTTATCGAGAACGAGTATTCGGTAAATCTGCCTACCCGGTTCTACTATAAGAAGAAATGGAATAATGGCTGGATAAATGTCGTGAACCCGTTCCGTGCCAGCCTTGTGTTAGGAACACCGGGCAGCGGTAAGTCGTATGCGGTGGTAAACAGTTACATAAAACAGCAAATTGAGAAAGGTTTTGCGCTCTATTGTTATGATTACAAATTCCCTGACCTTTCAGAAATTACTTACAATCACCTACTTAACCACTTGGACGGCTACAAGGTAAAGCCCAAATTCTATATTATCAATTTTGACGACCCACGCAAGAGCCACCGATGCAACCCGATAAACGCCAGCTTCATGTCGGACATTGCGGATGCCTATGAAGCCAGCTATACGATTATGCTTAACCTCAATCGCTCTTGGATAAGCAAGCAGGGCGATTTTTTTGTGGAAAGCCCGATTATCCTACTTGCAGCCATTATTTGGTACTTGCGCATTTATCAGGGCGGCAGGTATTGCACGTTCCCGCACGCCATAGAGTTGTTGAACAAGAAATACGCCGATGTTTTCACCATTTTGCGCAGCTATCCCGAACTGGAAAATTATCTCTCTCCATTCGTGGATGCTTGGGAATCAGATGCCCAAGAGCAGTTACAGGGTCAAATAGCGAGTGCGAAAATCCCGCTTTCAAGGATGATTTCACCCGCCCTTTACTGGGTAATGACAGGTGATGATTTTTCACTTGACATCAACAACCCGAAAGAGCCTAAAATCTTGGTTGTCGGCAACAATCCCGACCGTCAGAACATTTATTCGGCGGCACTGGGACTGTATAATTCCCGTATCGTGAAGCTGATAAACAAGAAAGGGCAGCTTAAAAGTTCGGTGATAATAGATGAATTACCGACTATATATTTTCGTGGGCTTGATAATTTGATTGCCACCGCCCGAAGCAACAAGGTTGCGGTTCTGTTGGGCTTTCAGGATTACAGTCAACTTACCCGTGACTATGGGGACAAGGAAAGCCGTGTAATCCAAAATACTGTGGGTAACGTGTTCAGCGGTCAGGTAGTCGGTGAAACGGCGAAAATCCTGTCGGAGCGTTTCGGTAAGGTGTTGCAGAAACGACAGAGCATGACGATAAACCAACGGGAGAAATCCACCTCGATAAGCACCCAAATGGACAGCCTGATACCCGCCAGCAAAATATCCAACCTCACGCAAGGTATGTTCGTGGGTGCTGTGGCGGACAACTTCGATGAGCGGATAGAGCAGAAGATTTTCCACTGTGAAATCGTGGTGGACAATGAAAAGGTGAAGCGGGAAACCGCCCGTTACGTGAAGTTGCCGCAGATTATCGACTTCACCGACAAGGACGGCAACGACCGGATGCAGGAGGAGATACAAGCCAACTATGACCGCATCCGTCAGGAAGTCCGGCAGATAGTCGAGGACGAAATAACCCGGATTAAGAACGACCCGGAGCTATGCCACTTGATTAAAGAGGAAGAATAAATAATGAAATAGGATAGCGGAATTTTTCTGCTATCTTATTTTTTGTGCATTATCCAATCTTCTATGGCAATACGAAATCATTGCTAAAATTTCCAAAGCATCTTGTTCTGTTATGTTCCAGCTAATTTTAGGTTCGTGAGCTTCAGGATTTCTAAACATTCCACATAATCCTTTTAAAAGGTTACAAAATCCTTTATGCTCGTCTATTTCAGATTTTGACTGGAAATTGTTTATAATTAATATAGGTGTATTACTAAATACATACTCTATTAGCTTGTTCCCGTCTTCATTATACAATGACAAGTCCCTAATTCTATCAAATAAACCTTTGTTTGCTTCAAAGACAGCATGAAAATAGTTGTTTGTTAGCAACTCAGCCTTACAATATTTAAAGAGAGCCAAATGTGCGTTGCGGTTCTCTAATTTTGTTTTTAGGTTTTCTGCTTTTTGCTGCGCTTCTGAAATCGTTTTAGCTTGAATTATTTCACTAAATTTCCCTGTTTCATTTAGTTGATAGCCGATAAACGCTAATTGTTGATTTATTGCATTTCTTTTTTCTGTAAACTCGTACTCATTATTTACAAATTTGGCAGGAGATAAAGCTAATTGAATAAAATAAAGTATTTTGTTAGAACACTGATGTGTGTTTTGGTAATTTGCAAAAGCACTATATAACCTTTTCCATTTGGCATTTTGTGAATCAATATCTTCAATTTGAGATTGTTGTAAAAGGTATTGTATTTCACTTCCTGTTAAGCCATTACTTGTATCTCCCAATATTTTGGCGATACCTTCTAACGTAGCTTGGGTAAAACATCTTCTTTTCACAATTGCCATAATTATATACTATTCCGATAAATTTCAAATTTAACCAGTATTTCGTGCAAGTTCTTCAATGCTTCCACAGCCTTGCCTATCGGCGGCATCTTGCTTTTGTCGAAAGTCAGTTTCTTCAAATCGGTAGTGTACGCCGTAGTTACTTCGGGCAACGCCATGACCGTTTCGGAATCCTTGAATATCGGTGCATCAGCCAGCGACAAGTGCGAACGGGAATTTTTATTTAGTCCGTCCTCTATCGTCACCCGGTACATGGCATCCAAGAAATCTTCCGAATGTAGGTAATCGTTATATTCCTGATTGTGGTAGAGTGCCGACAAGTCGTAAACATCACGGATATGCTTTGCCAATAGTGCGGTTGCATCCTCATTGTAAGACAACTTTACCAGCCTTGAAACCTTGTCGCAGATAGTCTTTCGGGGATTGATACACTGCGTTTCAAAACTTTCCAGCCCGTAGGTGCTTATCAGTTCATCTTGCCCGATGCTTTCAAGAAAGGAGGTCACAATTGGTTTGATAACCCGCTTGTCCGCCGGATAGAACATCAGTTTTTTGTCCGGCAGGTCACAAGATTTTATCTCTACTTCCAAATGCTCTTTAAGCCCAACGCCTTGAAATACATTGTCATACGAGAAATACAGTTTGCGGTAATTACCGCCCGTTTCCGACAAATCTTCCTTGTATATGTCACTGTTGAGTTCGGCTATGTATTTGGAAAGTTTCTTGTTTAATGTCTTTTCCGCCTGCTTGGACGCACCTTTATCTCCCGTGAACACGAACAAGTCCAAATCTTCCGAGAAGCGTTCTATCAGCCCGTAGGCTTTGGAAAGTGAAGTTCCGCCTTTGAAGTAGGTCTTATCCGCATATTCGGACATGGAAATATCCCGCAGTATCTTCGATACCCAGTAATCCTTTTCCACGTGCGACTGCTCGTAGCCGAAATGTTCAGCCGCCAGTGCGATGATTTCCTTGAACGCTTCCTTGTCCGAATGTAAATTCATATTTCTGTCCTATGCCGTTTTATAATCCAAGTTGAACCGTGTCGTGGGAAGAATGGTCTTTGCCATTTCCGTTTGCAATACGGTTTGTCTGATGTCGCCCAGTATGTCTGCCACCACCTTTCTGACACGTGGCGGGTAACTTTTCGCCAAAGATACGATTTTTTCCAGTTCCGGCAGGCTGTACCCGTTGAAATATTGGCTTTTGACCCGGTTGTAGATGTCCTGTCCGGTTGTTCCAGGTATGCGCTTCATGTCCTTTATCGCATCGAGCAGCCGCAAGTACGGGACAAGGCTTTCATCCGAGTAGTCCATGCAGTAGGCTTTCACGCACTCTATATCCAAGTTCTTGAAACGGAAACGGCGAACCGGGTTTGGAGTGGCTATCGTTATGGTTGTGGCGACCTGTTCGGTCAGCCCCATTTTATTATAGACGTAAGCCCCCGTGATATAGCCGTTCAGTTTTTCGGTAAGATAACGAAACTGTTCATCCTGATAGACGGGCAGCTTCCCCAATCCTAAGACCGATTTCTTGGGGCGGTAGTACGCCCCTTTTTCAACCCGTACCAGTACCCCTTTGCGGCTCTGTTCGGAGAGCAGTACCGCAACATTGGCGGTCTTTTCCGTTTCAAACGACAAATCCCGGAACGTGAATATACGCCCGGTATCTATCCGTTCAATCTGCCCAAGTATCTCTTTTCTGAATGAAGCCATATTTATGTTCTTTGTTTCTATATGCAAAGATAGTATATTATGTAATAACCTGCAAAAACATAACAAATATTTTGCCGAAGATGTTTTTATTTCTCCAACTGTTGGTTGGATATTTTCATCTGACCCGGACAAATCGGGACAGCGCAGGACAAATTCGGACAGCCGTTTCCGCCCGTCCAAATATAGCATATTTAGTCGCTACCTTTGGGCGGGACTATTCCCGTAATCACTAAAATTCCAATTATTTATGGCAAACAGAATGACCCCACCCGCAGAGGGGCAGGAAAAAGACGTGCTGCTGGTCTTGGATAAACAGCAGGGAAAGGTGAGTGCCGTTAAAGGTATTGACAAGGAGGGCAATTTGCAGACCGTACTACCCACTACCGGACATGGCGGCGAGTTCATGCAGGTGGACAAGAACAGCGATGTGTTCAGCAACTTCATTTCCAATTTCTTCCGCAAGTTTCAGGACACTTCCGGGCTGGAACTGTTCAGCGTAAAGGCTTCCCAAGCGGAGCAGAATGCAAAGGCAATCGAGGACAACCACCGCAACCCAACGCCGGAGGGCAACAAGCGGGCTGAAATGCTTCGAGTTCCGAAGCCCGACTTCCACGAGTTCAAGCAGGACTACCGCTTCGACCCGTCAAAAATCGACTGGGAGAACCTGAAGAAAGTCGGCATCACCGCCGACACACTGAAAAGCACGAAGGACTTCGACCGGGTGATGCGTGGCTACAAGTCCCGCAACACCTACACCATTTCGGGGATGGTGGGCGGCTTCTACCTCAAACCTACCGATGTCAAGTTCTCTTTCTATCAGGCAAAGGACGGCACGGTAGTACCCAAGCTGCACGGTGTGCAGCAGGACGAGAAACTGTTGCAACGCCCGTTCCATGAACACGGGTTTACCAAGCAGGAACAGGGCAACTTGCAAGGCACTGGCAACTTGGGCGGCATCGCCCGAATCAAAGACCCGAAAAGCGGCGAGCAAATCCCCGTGTTCGTCAGCCGGGACAGGTACACGCACGAACTGGAGTATATGCGGGCTGACAAGTGGAAATGCCCCGACACCATTTGCGGCGTGCAAGTCAGCCCGGAGCAGAAAGCCGCCTTTGAAGCCGGGCAAGCGGTCAAAATGGAAAACCTGCAATTCAGGGACGGCACAAAGCGCAGTGCCTATTTGCAGGTCAGTGCGGTGGAGCGTGGCTTGGAGTTCCTGCCGAGGTCTGCCGTCCAGTTCTTGCAGCAGGGACAACAGCCCGTAGAGCAGCAGGTAGCCGGGTTAAAGGACGGCAAGGGCGTTGAGTTCAACGGTCATGTGCAGCCCGGCGCACTGGGCAAATCCCCCGACAAGGTACAGCCGAAAGACGTTACCCCCGCCGCCGAGAGCCGGACGCAGGTAGCGGTCAATTCGGAGGGCAAGACCAACGAAGCCACCAAGCAGAGTAAAGAGCCGTTGAAACAGGGGCAGGACAAGCCCACCGCCAAGCAGAAAGAGAAGCAGGACAAGAGCCTGAAAGCGGATAAACCCAAGAAGTCCAAAGGAATGAAATTATAAAGGTATGCAGCTAATCTATATTATAGCTATTCCGCTTGCCGTCCTGATTTTCTTCATAGTCCTTTCTTTAAAAACCGACTGGAAAGAAATAGACAGGCACAACCGCCAGTATTACGTGGGCGGCTACCATATTTATTATGACCGTAAAATTTTACGGAAAATCAAGTCAGTAACAAACCATAAAAAAGAAACAATATGATTGCATTGATAGCAGAAAAGCCCAGCGTGGCAAAAGACATCGCCCGCATCATCGGTGCGACCCAGCGTAATGACGGTTATCTTTCCGGCAACGGGTATATGGTGACATGGGCGTTCGGCCACTTAATCCAACTTGCCATGCCGGAAGCCTACGGCGTGGCGAACTTCCGCAGGGAGAGCCTGCCCATACTGCCGCCCGATTTCCAACTAATCCCCCGTCAGGTGAAAGCGGAGAAAGGCTACAAGGCAGACCCCGGCGTACTGAAACAGTTGAAAGTGATAAAGGAAGTTTTTGACCGATGCGACAAAATTATAGTCGCCACCGATGCCGGGCGTGAGGGTGAGCTAATCTTCCGTTATATCTTCCATTACCTGAACTGCCGAAAGCCTTTCGTGCGCCTGTGGATAAGCAGCCTTACCGACAAGGCAATCCGTGAGGGGCTGGGAAACCTGCAACCGGGAGAATGTTACGATAACCTCTACCTCTCCGCCAAGTCCCGCAGCGAAGCGGACTGGCTGATAGGGATAAACGCCACCCAAGCGTTGAGCGTAGCCGCCGGGCAGGGGGTGTTCTCGCTGGGCAGGGTGCAGACACCCACGCTCGTGATGATATGCAGCCGCTATTTAGAGAACAAGAATTTCGTACCCGCCAAGTTTTGGCAACTCAAAGCGGCGACCGCCAGCGGGGGGATAAGTTTCACCGTCCAATCTACCGCCAAGTGGGAACAGCAGCCCGAAGCCATAGCCGCCCTGCAACGGGTTAAGAATGCAGGGCAGCTTGCCGTGAAATCCGTTGAGAGGAAAGAAGCCAGCCAAGAACCGCCGCTTTTGTACGACCTTACCACGCTGCAAAAGGAAGCGAACACGAAGCTGAATTTCTCGGCTGACAAGACGCTTTCCATAGTGCAAAGCCTGTATGAAAAGAAAGTGATGTCCTATCCGAGAACCGGAAGCCGCTATATATCGGAGGACGTTTTCGATGAAATGCCGGAGCGTGTCGCCCTGTTAGGGCAATACCCCCGCTTTGCCGGGTATGCCGCCGGGCTGGACGGCACACCCCTGAACCGTCGCAGCGTGAATGACGGCAAAGTGACCGACCACCACGCCTTAATCATTACCGAGAACCTGCCCGGCGAACTTTCTAAAGACGAGCGGGCGGTTTACGAGCTGGTAGCCGGGCGTATGCTTGAAGCCTTTTCGGGCAAGTGCGTGAAAGATGTTACTACCGCCATATTGTCGGCTGGAGATACCGACTTCACGGTGAAAGGGGCTGTGATGAAAGTAACCGGGTGGCGTGCCGTGTTCGGCGAGCAGGAAACGGGCGGTGATGAAGAAGCCGCCAGCCTGCCACCACTCCAAGAGGGAGAATATTTGCCACTCTCCGGCGTGGAGCTGCTTGAAAAGCAGACCAAGCCGAAACCGCTGCACACGGAAAGCAGTCTGCTTGCCGCAATGGAGAACGCCGGAAAGGAACTGGAAGATGCCGAACTGAAAGCCAGCCTGAAAGATGCAGGGATAGGCACCCCCGCCACCCGTGCGGCTATTATCGAAACGCTTTTCGCCCGCCAGTACATCGTGCGTGAGAAGAAGAACCTTGTGCCTACCGACAAGGGGCTTGCCGTTTATAGGATTGTCAAGGACAAGAAGATTGCCGATGTCGAAATGACGGGTATGTGGGAAACCGCCCTTGCCAAGATAGAAGCGGGAAGCATGGATGCCGACACGTTCCGAAAGGGTATCGAGGTGTACGCAACGCAAATCACGGCGGAACTACTTTCGGTGCAGTTGTCTGTCGCCAATGGCGAAACTTGTTCCTGCCCCAAATGTAATAACGGGCGTATCTTGTTCTACCCGAAAGTGGCGAAGTGTTCAAACGTGGACTGCACACTTACCATATTCCGCAACAAGTGCGACAAGCAGCTTTCCGACAAGCAGATTGTCGAGCTGGTGACGAAACACAAGACAGGGCTAATCAAGGGATTCAAGGGCAAGAACGGCAAGGTTTTCGATGCTTCGCTTGTGCTGGACGAACAGTTCAATGTCGGTTTTTCATTTCCCGAAAAGAAAGCGAAACCGAAGAAATAGCCTATCTTTGCCACTGAAATTTCATTGTGATAGGTTTTGCAACTTATAATAATTGAAATTTTAGTGGTTGCGCCCGGCGGGAACCGGGCGCATTTTTTATACGCTCCCGCCAAACAGGTAGGTCGAACAGAGCACCCCGTTATCCAGCACCCTGCTTTCCGAGAGTTTCCAATGTGAGCCGAATGTTTCCCCGATAAAGCCGATGCCTTTGCCCGCCATGACCGGGACGGTGTAGATAGTCAGGCTGTCCAGCAATCCGGCTTTAATCAATGAAGTAAGCAGCTTGCCGCCGCCAACTACCAGTATGTCGGTTTTCTGTTTCAGTTCATAGACCCTTTGCAGCGGTTCTTCGGTCAGGAACTTCACGCCGCAGTCCGGCGTCACGTTGGAATCGTAGTGTGACACCACAAAAGACCGTTTGCTTTTGTGCGGCCACCCACCCCAGTGTTCAAAGATGTAGTTGTAGGTGTTCGCCCCCATAAGCAGGCAATCTGCATCCAAATAGTATTTGCCGATGATAGCTTTTACTTCATTGGGTAACCAGTCCAGTTCTTTGTCTAAAGTTGCTGTATGTCCGTCAAGAGATACGGCGATATGCGCTTTAATTTGTTTCATCCAATCAGGTATTAAACAGTTTGTAATTCATTCTTAACTGTCCGCCAGTACCTAAAAAAGTAGCGTGGTTCTTACGCTGCTTCGATACGTGGTACTGGCAATACCTTTTGAGGAAACAGGCAAGACCACGCTATGCGATTGCATAACGTATCCTGCACTGAATATCCCCTCAATTTGAAAATTTGCCAGTTTTCGTATCAGGACGTTCAGCGGAACGCTTATGTATATTATATAAAGACGAAATCACAGCCGAAACTGTTCAACCGCCGTTATTCTCTTAAGTTACTTTTGCAAAAGTAGCGAAAATCACCGGAATAACCTTATAAATAATAGAAATCCTGCCTTATTATCATAACAAGACAGGATTTAAAGAAGAAAATATATGATATTGATTATCACTCAATCCGTACGTTCACGGATTAACTTGTGTATGTCGCTTGCACGGTAGAAATATTTTCCGTCTAACGTCAAGTAAGGCAGTATTCCTTTCTTCCGGTAACGTTGCAAGGTTTTGGTACTCACTTTCAGCATAAAGCACAAATCCTGATTATCAAGGAGTTTTTCGCCGTTCAGGTAATTGTGACCGCTTAACAGACGGTCTATCTTTTTGTCCTGCATATCGAGCCTATCCATGATACGCTCCATCCAAGCCACGAAATTTTCTTTATCTATATACATAAGGCTGCCGGATTAAATAAGACCTATCATAAAATAGCTTTGGTTCACCGGGTCTTTAACGATAATCTCCCTTTCACGCATAAAGCGTATATAACTCTTTGCGGTGCGCTCCTTAACATCCAAAAACTGCTGTAACTGTTCGCAAAGGTCTATATAGGTGATATGTGTTTGTCGCCCGAATATGTCACGGGCAACGCCTACCAGTTCCCTTTCCTTGCGCTTCTCCTTTTCCTCTCGTGGCTTCTCACCCTTGTAAACGTGCATCCCGGCTTTTTTGTCCCAAGCAAAGAGCATCAGAGGAACGTCCAGCGGGCTACCGTCACGCACTTTCAGTGCTTTCACCACTGATTGGGTAGGTTCTTCGTCTTTTTCAATGGACAAGATTGTAGCCGCCTTGCGCTGTAACTCACTACCCAAATGCCCCCGTAGCTTCAAGCCGTTAGGGACGAAGTGTAATACACATAAAATACACGTGTTATAGATGCCAGCCAACCGATAAAGTTCATCTATCACCGCCACACTTTCCGCTTCATCGTTGGTACTCTTAACAAGGTCTGCGATGCCGTCAATGACGACCAACTGGATGCCGCCATACTGGTAATAGAACTTATCCATGCTCTGCACAATGGCGTTCAGGCGTTCTTTGCGTGACATACCCGTCAGACAGAATGCTTTCAGTTCATCGGGTTTGTCCGGCTGTTTGGCTCGTGCCAGCAGGTTGCTTACATTCTTGAACAGTTGCACCTCCGACTGTTCGGTGTCATAAAGCAAGACCGCCTTGTGCCTGCCGTTGGCGGTTATCTGTATGCCCAGCGTATCTATGTCCGCACCAGCCGGGCAGATGCAGCCCGCCACGATTGCGGCTACATAATTGCTCTTTCCCGTCCCCTCACCCCCGGTGATGCCGAACAGGTTGCCTTGTGTTCCTAATGGAACATCACCCGCCGAAATAATTTCTTGCGCTTTGGCGGGCGGGTTGTTGAAATCTATCTCGCATGATTTTAGCATAATCAATGTGTCGCTATACAGGTTGTCTAAAAATTCGATAAACAGTTTTAGGAAATCTTCACGGGTGTTCCCGGCTTTGAAGTAGTCGGATATGTCCTTTTCCTCTTTCGTCCCCGGAAGTGGTAGCAACAGACGTTTCACGCCAAATTCTTCCAATAGCTTTTCCTGCTTGCGTGAACTTTCCTTGCCCGTTTTATCCATATCGAAAAGCAGGACGATGTGTTTGAAGCGGAACGTCAGCCGATAAACCAACGTAGGCGGGATAATCACCGTTTCGCTATTGAAGCAGATTGCGTGAAAACCGTGTGCCGCCAGCGAAAGTACGTCCTTCTCGCCACCCGTGATAAACAATGTGTCACCTTTGGCGGGCAGTTGCTCCAGTCCGAAACAGTAGTTTTCACCGAAGCTGCCGCCGTAGAGGAAGCGGGGCGTGGAGAACGGGCGGTACAGCTTGATGTGCTGTTTGCCCTTATAGCCGTACATGGGTTCTGCTACCGATGAAGTGTAGGTGTACGGTTTCCCCTCTGCCGTTTCGCTGTGGTACTCCCGAAGCGAACAGACCTTGTAACGTTCCAGCAGTTCGGGCGTGATGCCGTACTGTTGCCAATATACCAGTTCGGCAAGCGGAAACTTCTGTTCCCGAAACTGGTAGGACTTGACGGGCTTTTCGGGTGTTTCTTCGGTTTTGTCCGGCACTCCCCGGCAGACGGTTGCCGGGGATATGGAAACCGGAGTGCCGGAAGCCAGCCCTAAGCCCAAGTCCCGGTCGATGATTTCCAGTATCTCCACGAAGTCAGCCGCCCGATTACAGTCCAGCCCCTTTAACTGCCCCACGAAGAAAAAACAATCGCCGCTATAATTGTCGTTACCGAAGTCTTTCATCTTGTACATACCGCTATGGCGGTCGAAGTAGATATTACAGGATGCTTTCTTATCCTGATAAAGAGGATTAAGAAAGTGCCTGCCAATACGCCAGTCACCGGGTAAGTAATGTTTGAAAACAAGCAGACCGTTATTTGTTCTGCTTAGAATTTCTTCTTTCCTTAACATATTTCTGATGATTGGTTATCAGTTCATTTATACACTCCTTATCACGCTTAATCAGGCGTTCTTCCAACATTCGCTTTACTTCCTTAATCTTGTAGAAGTAATGCCCCTTGATGTCGGAGTAAGAAATCATTCCTGCCGCCCGTAGGCGTTGTAAAGTACGGTCACTGATTTTCAGGAACGTGCAGACTTCGTAACTATCCACCCAAATTTCATCTTCATCAGTCTTGTTTTCGTCCAAGTGATTGAAAATGTAGTCTGCTATGGCGGTAATCTTGTTGTCAAGTTCCTTATAGGCTTTTGACTCAAATGTTATAATCTCCATATTGCTAACTTATTGATTTGCCGCAAAGTTCGGGAGAAGAAATAACCTAAAAGTCATGGTTATATCTATCATGGTATTACTTTTTTTCAAGCTATTTTTAGGGGAATATTGGCGTAAAAGTTCCCCAAAATGTCATTTTTCAAAGTAGATTTCACCATAAAAAGAAAGTACCATGTTGGGGAGAACATGGTACTTCTTACATACTGGAATACTGGAGATTATTTCATATCATCCTCATTCATCCGCTTAACAAGATTATCTATCAGATGATGAAGATATGCCGTCCGGTCTTTTCTCTCTTTCATGGCTATATATGAAGCGTAATAATCCCCTAAATCAATGTGGAATATCGTGCTAAGGAAATTCATCATTTCTTTTATTTCCACGTTGCCATTGTTTATGTCGCCCGAAGATACAAGAGAATATCCCAGTTCGATAAGATATGACTTTTTGCCTGTGAAGCGGAACGGGTATTTGAAGCATCTTTGTAGGTTATCTTCTATCTGATTATTCGTTACCAGTTTTACCAATCGCTTATTCAAATAAATGCGCAGCATTTCATTGGCGATAATCTTTGCCACTTTATAGTCATATCCGGTTGAGAAATTAGGGTCTTTATCGAATTGTGCGCTATCGGTACATAACCGCAAATCTGCTTTTCCACGAACAAAATAATATTCATCATACACAGTGGAGTGTGAACGGTAATATTGATAAAAGTCTAAATTACGATTGAAAAAATAGGTCAGATTATCCAGTTCCCGATTGATATAATTTCTAATCACTTCATCACTACCATTAGGACATTGTGTTTCAATCTTATATATCTTATAGAAGAATAGCAACCGACCAAGTAATTCCGGTTTCTTTGTCTTGAAAAATAAGATTTCATCCTCTTTGGTTGGAAATATATAGGTTTGTATTTTTACCCTCAATTCATCAAGAACCGTTTGCAGCTTATGCACCATTGAAAGAGAGGTTTCGATAATATCATAGCCGTAGAGGTCGATTTCCGAAATATCGACCTCTATTTGGGCTAATATATTATTAGCCAACTCTTTCATTTTACTAATTTTATAAATTTAGATTCTGTACAAACGCTTAAATCCGTAGTTACAAACTTTCCATTGTAAAAAAGAGAAAAAATAGTGGCTGGTGTGGGAGAACTTTGTGCCTGTTCTCTCGTTTCCAGCTTGATTACTTTTAAAGGAATACTCTTTTCTTGTGCAAGAACACGTAACATTCCATTTACATAATAATCCGTGTATGGACAACGACTTGAATAATAGGCAACCAGTCCTTGTTTATCGGTACATTCTCCGATTTTTGCGCAGTCATTAAAATATGGAACTACACCATTGTCACAAATATTCATCGCCAACAATGAAAAGCCATTCGGAAGCCTTTCTATTTCTTCAAATCCGTGTTTCAATAACCATTTCGTATCGCTCATGAAATGGTTCTTTTTTGTACCCACAACAGTGACTAATCCATTCTTCTGTTGCTTTTTAGCATCTTCAATTACAGATTGAAGCAAATTATATCCATGCCCTTGCCCTTTATACTGCCCTGAAACCCAAAAACAAT
>ERZ827423.332-NODE-332-length-63176-cov-8.430712_pt1 | contig 63176 bp, 65 predicted proteins | sample MGYA00519775_ERZ827423 | MGnify/ENA primary metagenome ERZ827423 (study PRJEB31778, sample SAMEA3449296) | human gut metagenome | biome: human gut; feature: human-associated habitat; material: faeces | place: United Kingdom | collected 2010/2012 ... | reverse complement strand
CGTCGGCCATCATCGCATTGTCCATGCGCAAGGCGCGCCCGAAACGGCTTATGACCGCGGACGGCCAGTAAGCAAAATACTAAGTGCGCAAGGTGTTCTTGCGTCTGGGCATATGCCGGACGGTTACTTTTAAATTCGATATGAAGATACGGTTTGCGTAGGATTACCCCATTTTCTCCGCAAGAGGCTGCGGATATGCCGATTCTGTATTTGGAAAATGCGCATTAGAATATTGCATATAAAAAACAGCGAATATCGACACAAATCGACATATGCTAAGCCAAGGTTATGATATTATTAAAACCAAGTCGTTGGTATTGTGAGCATTTTGGGGATTGTATTATCTTAAACGCATACCAGCGTCTGGAGATGGAACGGAACAGGGACAAGTAAAGGAGGACAATATGAAAAAAAGGATTTTTAAATTCGCGGCCCTCATACTGGCAATCGTCACCTGTCTTGCAATTGCCTCTACTGTGACGACGGCTGCTTCTCGGGCGACGCACAGTACCACGGCGAGTTCCTACAGCGCGAACGGGTTTGCGCAGAGCAACACATGTCACGGGAATAAAGTTGCAACCGCGGTTCGTGTAAAGTGCGAAGTATTCCCAATTACAAATCCTTCGGCGGGAGACGCCACACATACGTCGGACATACAGTGGGGTGATCATCAGGCTTCCGTAACCCTCAGCAATCCGAACTATGGCTACAGGTCAAGCACTGCAAAGCATGCATGTTACGGCAAGTGTGACGGGTGTCCCGCTAATAGCAGCTCATACGACTGGGGTAGCACAGAATCCTTCCATTAATCATTCATTTTGACGGCTGACACATTTTAATTTTTGCCCCTGTTCCGTCCATATAAATACATAACAGAGGAAAATGTGATGATTCGATTAATCTTTACGGATTTGAAAAAAATGATGAAGCGTCCGCTCATCGCTTCACTATTGGCGCTTGGGTTCGTGGTAGGCGGTTTCGCCATGCTCGTATATTTTGCGGAGAGCACGCAGGAGCTGAAGCGACAGAACTATCTGTTCGGCAATGAAAACATGGTGGAGGCAGTGTCCACAGTATATATGGAAGCGGAGGTCCGGAAATTCTGGGACGTAGTCACTGGAGATAAGCTGCCTGAGATTAATTACGCTTCTGTCGTCTGCCACGCCAACGCCGATTATGATATTGTCGGACTGTACTGGGAAGAGGAATCGGCTGAGGCGGCGGGCAGCGGGCGGTTTATAGACCGCACTATGATGGGACAGTACGCGGCCGTTGTGCAGACGACGATTCCGGAATGGAGCGGGGTCGGGCTGGGGGACAGCGTGCGAATCAGCGGCCGCAACCTGGAGGTTGTCGGTCTGCTGGCGGAAGACGACTATTCACCGTATGTATACGATATGCGCCGCCTTGCGCTGGGTAGCGAGCATGTCGCGGGCACGCGGCTGGAGGGCGTGGACGCTGAACTTCGGCACCGTCCGAACCGTGCGGTTATTATTCCCATGGACACTTTCGCCGAGCTGGGGCTGACGCCGAGCTACTACCACATCTCCTTTACCGAAGACATCACCCAAACGCGAAGTGAGATTGAAAAAATTCTCATGGAGGAAGTCGCGCTGACGCAGTTTACCGACATGACGCAGTTCATGGAGGTGACGCGGATCAACCAGCTGAGCAAAGCGCTCGTCTATGCCGCTGCGGTACTGGCCGGACTGGTCAATATTGTCTCTCTGTACGCCTTTTTCCTGCGCGAGAATCGCAAGCAGTTTGTGACCTACCAGATGCTGGGCGCGACAACCGCGCGCATTGCCGTGCTGATTCTGGCCGAGCTTTTCATTTATACGTTCGTGGCATTTTGCATCAGTTGCGCAGGCGCGCTGCCGTTTATCAAATATTCAGGGTTTGTGCAGCGTTACATGCCCTTCCGGCTGATTGACTTTGCGCTTCTGTTTGCGCTTTTATACCTGTGTGCGGTGCTGGCAAGCATGGGGCTGATCCGATCACTGGCGCGAAAGCCGGTTGCGGCCGCCGGAAGACGTGGACGGGACGGCAGACCGGCGGATGGAGAAGGGGACGAGCAGGGTAGCCGCGGCAAATTTATATATCTGCTATCCTTTCGATATCAAAAAAACTGGGGACGCGCTCTGTCCATTGCGTTTCTGTCGCTGACGACAGCGTTCGCCCTGGCTTACGCCATGACTTATGTATATGACTCGGGCAGGCTGGAGCGATATGTTGAAAAGACGTTTCCGAACGACGTGATCGCGATCGCCTTGAATACTGAAATAGTCGATTCTATATATGCGACGGATTCCGTCAGCACGCTGGACCATGAATACATACGCGAACTTGAGCGGCGCCTGGAGAGCCTCAATCTATCGGTCGGCAGGCTGAGCTGGCGTATGTTCACGCAAAGTCTTCAGGAGGCAGAAGGCGAAGGTGAAGGGGAAGAGTTCATATATCTGTGCCAGGTAAACGACGCATTCGCAGCGGCGGCCCCGGTCGCTCTGAAAAAGGGGAGCTGGCAGCCGCTGGCGGAATACGACGCTTCGGACGAAACGGCGGTAATTCCCTGTATTATCCCGCCCGATAAAGAGCGGCTGCTGCCCATGGGATCGGAATTTGAGTATATGGTAAGCTTTGTCGTTTCAGGCGGAAGCGAAACGGGTTTTGAGGATGTGCAAGCGCACATGCGCAGGTTTCGCGTGGTCGGCGTTATGGATGGATCGGCCTATTATTTTTCCGGAGCGGACAATCTGAATGAGAATGCAACGACAATGCCGGATATATACGCTGTAATTGAAGCGCTCGATTCGCCCGGTAAAGTGGTGAATTTGCAGTTCCCGGGCTTTATTCCGGATATTACTTATCAGGGTAAGAGACATTGGCAATCTATAGATATACCGAACTATTACCTTTTCCCGCAAGAGGGCGATAACATCTCTGTTGCGGAGATCAATGCAGCGTTGTCGGGTCTGGGGGGCGCGCATAGTCTTCGCCATTTTGTTGACGTGTACATGGACCAGTATAAGGCCGCAGGCGGGAATATCTACTTTATGCACGCGGCGGTGGCGAGCGCGCTGCTGATATTGGGAGTAGGGGGATACAGCATCATGCTGTTCGCCGCGAACAGGCGAATGTACGGGATCTACTATGTGTGCGGCATGCCGTGGAGCAAGGCCGCGGGCCTGACGGTGGCGGGCAACGCGCTGGATATGCTGCTGCCGGCGGCGGTGGGCGCTGTGGTCGGCGTGTACGCGGCACAGGGCGTGCGGTCATTCGACAATGCGACCATAGCGCTGTCGATTCTGACGGGGCTTGGCGCAGTGGCTGCGGTGTACGCGCTTACGTCTGTCGTCATCGCGTTGTCCATGCGCAAGGCGCGCCCGAAACGGCTTATGACCGCGGACGGCCAGTGAGTCCGGCCTACAGGACGCTGTGCCTGGGCGTTTTGGCACGGAAAATAGTAGTTGTCTGCCACCGCGATGGCAATGCCCATATAGTGAGGCTTCCCCGGCGTCTTGGATAACTTAACAGTCATTTGTATGTAATGAATGCAACAAGGAGGAACAGGAAATGATTGAGCTGAAGAACATTGTGAAGAAGTACAACGAGGGCAAGCCGAACGAAGTGGAGGCGCTGCGAGGGCTGAGCCTGCACATTGGAGCAGGGGAAATGGTGGCGGTGATGGGACCGTCGGGGAGTGGAAAATCCACGCTGCTGAACATCATAGGGTGCATGGACGACTGGACGAGCGGGGAGTACTATCTGAACGGCCAGGACATGCGGAAGCTGACGCAGAAGGAGCAGGCGAAGGTGAGGAACAAGAAGATCGGGTTTGTGCTGCAGGATTTCGGGCTGTTGACGGACCGGTCAGTGACGGAAAACATCATGGTACCGCTGTTGTTTGCGAAGGAGCCGCTGCGCAAGAGCGCGAAGCGGATCGGACCGATCCTGGAGGAACTGGGGATAGGGGAGCTGGCGCACCGGCGTGCGAACCAGCTGTCAGGAGGGCAGGCGCAGCGTGTAGCGATCGCGCGCGCGATGGTAAACGATCCGGACGTGATACTGGCGGACGAACCGACGGGTGCGCTGGACAGCGTGACGGCGCAGGAAGTAGTGCGCATTTTCCGGCAGCTGAACGAGCGAGGGAAAACGGTAGTAATCGTGACGCACAACCAGGCGGTGGCGGACGGCTGTGACCGTACGTACACCATTGCCGACGGACGCATTGTAGAATAGCGGTTAGCCGAAGCGCTTTTTGCTTTTTCTGTGTCATGATTCATTACAAAAGCGGGCGGGAGGGCAGCGAATAAAGCTGTTCTTTCGCCCGCAATATGGTTTCAAAAATACTCTTTTGTGCGCAATTGACAGCAGGACCGCGCAGTGCTATACTATATGCGAATTTAATAAAAATTGAGTCTTCGGGGTGGGGTGTAATTCCCCTCCGGCAGTGATAGTCTGCGAGCAGCGTAAGTTGCAGGATGCGGTGAAATTCCGCGACCGACGGTAATAGTCCGGATAGGAGAAGATGTCTGTTTCCCGTTGACGAAATGCATGTGTCAACGGCTTTTTTTGTGCCTGTCAGGCCGGGTCGGGGACGCAAACAGAAGGAGGATAAACCTATGCAAAACAACCGAAACGCTGTCCTGCACAAAATTGTTCTGGCAGGCATACTTACTGCGCTCGCAGTGGTCATGATCGCGCTGATTCGCTTTCCCATTATACCGACAGCTGAGTTCCTGGTCTTTGACGGGGGCGATATACCGATTCTTATGTCCGGATTGCTGCTCGGGCCATGGTGGGGGCTTGCCGTAACCGTGATTGCGTCGCTGATTCAGGGGTTCCTGCTTTCGCCGGACGGGATTGTCGGTGCTGTAATGCACATTATTTCTTCGGGCGTTTTTGTCGTGGTTACGTCCCTGCTTTACCGGAAATGGCACAGCCGTGGCGGTGCGCTGGCCGCCCTATCCATTGGCGGAGTTTGCATGATTGCCGCAATGATCCCGACAAATCTCTTCATTACCTCCGCCTATTACGGACTGCCCCAGTCTGCGATTGCCAGCATGATTCTCCCTGCGATTTTGCCGTTCAATGCGATTAAAGCGGGAATCAATCTCATTGTAATTATGCTGATTTATAAGCCGATCAGCAAGCTGCTCCACAATAGAAACTGGCTTTGAACGTGTACGACAACCGGCCGCCTGCGGCAGAACACACATACCGCAGGCGGCTTTTTCATTTCGCCGCCATATATGTTTTTGCGGCATGTATTGACTTTTCCCGGGCAATGATATAAAATAAAATTACAATTTATATAGCAGCCTTATACAGAGTGGTGGAGGGACTGGCCCGATGAAGCCCGGCAACCTGCGTTTGCAAGGTGCCAAATCCTGCGGCAAGCCGAGATATGAGGGGAAACGGGACGCTCCCATATCGTGGGGGGCGTTTTTTGTATGCGCCGGCGCTTTTAATGAATGGAGGAAAAACCATGAGCGAATACCTGTTTACATCTGAATCAGTAACGGAGGGGCATCCTGATAAAATATGCGACCAGATTTCGGACGCAGTGCTTGACGACATGCTGCGGCAGGATCCTGACGCGCGTGTCGCCTGCGAGACGGCGGTGACGACCGGTCTGGTGTTGGTGATGGGCGAAATTACGACAAAAGGGTATGTGGATATCCCAAGGATTGCGCGCGGCGTCATCGCAAATATCGGATACAACAGCAGTGAACTGGGGTTTGACGCGAAAACCTGCGGGATTATCACCTCGATTGACGAGCAGTCGCCGGATATTGCGCTCGGCGTCGACCGTTCGTGGGAGGCGAAGGAGTCCGATTCTTTTGATATTGGCGCGGGCGACCAGGGCATGATGTTCGGTTACGCCTGCGACGAGACGCCTGAGTGTATGCCGATGCCAATTTCCTATGCGCACAAATTGGCGAAAAGGCTGACCGCCGCGCGCCGGGAAGGGGCGCTTGGCTTTCTGCGTCCGGACGGAAAAACACAGGTGACCGTGCGTTATGAAAACGGACGGCCCGTATGTATTGATTCCATTGTCGTTTCCTCCCAGCATGACGAGGACGTATCCCTCTCCGCAATCCGGGAAGGGATAATGGAAGAAGTGATTTACAAGACCGTGCCGCGGGAACTGCTTGCGCCGGATGTGTCTGTTTATATCAATCCGACGGGGCGGTTTGTGATCGGCGGCCCGCATGGCGATTCCGGTGTGACCGGCCGCAAAATTATTGTGGATACCTATGGCGGCAGCGGCCGTCACGGCGGCGGAAGCTTTTCGGGAAAGGATCCTACCAAGGTGGACCGCTCCGCCGCTTATGCGGCGCGCCGGGTCGCAAAGACGATTGTGCGCGCTGGCCTGGCCGCCCGCTGTGAGGTGCAGCTGGCCTATGCGATCGGCGTGAGCAATCCCGTTTCTATTATGGTGGACACTTTCGGTACCGGTACTGTAGCGGATGAAAAAATTACCGCGGCCGTGCGGCGCTGTTTTGACTTGCGTCCCGCCGCGATTATTGAAGACCTGCAACTGCGCCGGCCTATCTATACGCCGTTGGCCGCCTATGGTCACATGGGCCGCGAGGAGCTGGGCGTGCTGTGGGAGGACGATTCATATGTGCCCGCTCTGCTCGATGCACTGCGCTAATGTAAAGCGCCTATGCTTTACATTATGTGCAGCGGGTTTTTTAGCAAATTTTTATACGCATATACACAGAGCGTCAGGCGGCTGCCTGACGCTCTGATTTCATTGTGGAAGTTTCCAAGCAGCTATGGAAAAACGATGTAAAATATGATAAAATAAACGCGAAAAACTACGGGGAGGCGCTGCAAATGGAGTATAGGGAACTCGGGAAAACCGGTGAAAGATGCAGTATTATAGGTCTGGGCTGTGAGCATTTGGACGGAAAGGCGTTTGCACAGGTGCAGGAGACCATAGACGCCGCGCTTGAAAACGGCGTCAATATACTCGACGTGTTCATGCCCGGCCAGCAGGTACGGGAAAACATTTCCAAAGCGCTGGGCCCCCGCCGCCGAAATGTGATGATTCAGGGGCATATCGGCTCCACCATCCTTCGGCAGCAGTACGATATAAGCCGGGACCTGCCCGTTGTAAAGAGATATTTTGAAGATTTGCTGCGCATTTTCGGCTATATCGACTTTGGCATGATGTTCTTTATCGATTCAGAGGCCGACTATAAAGGCGTGTTTGAGACGGGTTTTGCAGACTATGTGCTGCGCCTGAAACAGCAGGGGGATATCCGGCATATCGGATTCAGCTCGCATAACCCGGTGACAGCCGCGCAAGTGATCAAAACCGGACTGCCGGAGATGATGATGTTCAGCATCAATCTGGCGTTCGACCTGTATCCGGCGGAAGTGAACGCGCTCGACGAGCTGAGCCAGGGCCTGGATAAAAACGCCTTTCACGGGTTTGACCCGACGCGCGCCGCGCTGTATGCGCTTTGTGAGAAAATGGGCGTTGGCATCACCTCCATGAAGACCCTGGGCGGCGGCAAGCTGGTTTCCGCCGAGCATACGCCTTTTGACCAGCCGCTCACGCCGGCGCAGTGCATGCACTACGTCCTCACGCGCCCGGCCGTAGCCAGCGCAATGATTGGCTGCAAGTCCGCGGCGGAAGTTACGGAGGCTGTGCGGTATCTGCAGGCTGACGAACGTGAGCTCGACTATACGCATGTCATGCATACCCTGCGCAATGACTTTGTGGGAAACTGCGTCTATTGCAGCCACTGCCAGCCCTGTCCGGTTGGAATCGATATCGCCGCGGTGAATAAGTACCTGGACATTGTCCGCCTGGATCCGGCGGATGTGCCGCCATCCGTGCGCCTGCACTATGCCGGCCTGTCTTCCAGCGGCAAGGACTGCATCGGCTGCGGCAGCTGTGAAAAACGCTGTCCGTTCCATGTACCGATTATAAAAAATATGGCTGAGGCTGCGGAAATATTTCAATAGGCGGCTTGCAGTTTAAATAACCAAATCGCCCCTGCTGCATAAGATAAAAGGGGTGATTAAAATGGAAACCGCATTATTTATCGTTTTTTCCGTGTTTTGCGCAATCGGGTTTTTGTATGTGATCATGCTTATTTCCGAATGGTTTGTATTTGGGGATAAGGAGACGGTCATACGCGCGAAGGTTGAGGTGCACGTGCAGGGCGGCGGCATGTTCTGCGCGGGGTTGGCGCGGGGGCTGATCGAATTTATGAGCCGTGTCCGCACCAGCCAGGGCAGGCCCGAAATTGTAATCGTAGACGACGGGCTGACAGACCGGAACCGGCGGGAACTGGAATTTATAACGGACGGACTGGAATTCGTGTGCCTGGAGGACGGAGGCCGGTCCAGACAAGAGGTAGAGAATGGAACAGGAGAACATCTCGCTTGAAGGCATGGTAGAGTCAATCGTATATAAGAACGACGAGACGGGTTACGCCATCTTTATTGCGGATATAGATGGCCAGCCCGTCACCATGGTGGGCACGCTGCCGTTCCTGTTTGAAGGGGAGCACATACTGGCGTCAGGTCAATGGACGGTGCACAAGACCTATGGCAAGCAATTCCGCGTGGATACGTTTGAAAAGAATTTGCCGACGACGACCGACGCAATACTCAAATATTTGTCAAGCGGCGTTATCCGCGGTATCGGTGCGGTTACGGCTGGCCGGATTGTCGATTATTACGGGGACAGGGCGCTGGAAGTCATTGCGCAGGAGCCGTCCCGGCTTACCAGGATCAAGGGGATATCCCCTGCAAAGGCGAGGGCCATTTCAGAGGCGTTTCAGAACCAGTTCGGTATGCGGAGCCTGCTCGTCTTTTTACAGCAGTACGGCATTGCCCCCTATTTTGCCGTCAAGGTATGGAAACGCTGGGGCAGGCAGAGCGTGGACAGGCTGCGGCAGAACCCATATCTGCTCGCCGAGCAGATCGAGGGAATCGGCTTTGAGAAGGCCGACGCGATCGCCATGTATATGGGCTATGATGAGTTCAGTCCGTTCCGGCTGAGCGCGGCGGTGAAATATGTGCTGCATCAGAACGCGTTTAACGGGCATACGTTTCTTCCGCGGGAGCAGCTGGTGGAGACGACAGCGCGTCTGCTCCGGTGTCAGGCTGAGGACATTGACAGGGCGTTGACGGACCTCATTGAAGAAGAACAGCTCGTTTCACTCCCGGTCGGGAACAAGAACGCGGTGTACCTTGCCGAGTACTTTCACGCAGAGTCCCGCTGCGCGCGCCGGCTGCAGACCATGGTGCGCGCAGCCGAGACAAAACCGCTTAAGCAGAGCGTGATTCGGCAGATTGAACAGGAAATCGGCATTACGTTTGAACAGCGGCAGGCCGATGCGATCCGCTACGCCGCCGCAGGTACGATGGTGCTGACAGGCGGACCGGGTACGGGCAAGACGACGGCGGTCGGCGGGATTATTGCGCTGTATGAAAAAATGGGTCTGAACTTCGCCCTTGTCGCGCCCACAGGCCGGGCTGCAAAGCGGATTACGGAACTGACAGGCTATGAAGCCAAAACGATACACCGGCTTTTGGAGATGCAGTATTCGGATCAGGGGCTGCTTATATTTAGCAGAAATGAGGACAACCTGCTGGATTTTGACGCTGTGATCTGCGATGAGTCGTCCATGGTCGACCTGCTGCTGTTCGACGCGCTGTTGCGCGCCCTGCCGCCCTCCTGCCGGCTGATTCTGGTGGGGGATGCGGACCAGCTCCCATCCGTCGGCGCAGGCAATGTATTCGCGGACGTAATCGCAAGCGGCGCGGTGCCGACGGTGAAGCTGGAAGTAATTTTCCGGCAGGCGGCCGATTCCCTGATTATTACGAACGCGCACAGAATTATACAGGGCGAATCGCTTCTGCTGCAGGGCGAGAAAAAAGACGTGTTTTTCATGCCGTGCCGCAATGCGGGCGAGTGCGCGGACACGGTGGTGGATCTGTGCTGTACCCGCCTGCCGCAGCGCTACGGCTGGGATATGGACGCGGATATACAGGTGATCACGCCGTCCAAGCTTGGCATGTGCGGGACGGTCAATCTCAACCGCCGCCTCAAGCAGGTGATGGACGAGGCGGCGGCCGGACTGCCGGAAAAGGCGTATTTTGAAAACAGTTTTCGCGTGGGCGACAAGGTAATGCAGATTAAAAACAACTACGACATCCCCTATCAAACAGCCGCAGGCGAGGTGGGGCAGGGCGTTTTCAACGGCGATATAGGCAAAGTCCGGGCAATATCTTTTGAAAACGAGGAGCTGGAAATTGTATATGACGACCGGGTGGCGAAACACCCGTTTGAGAGCCTGGACGAGCTGGACCACGCCTATGCGGTAACCGTGCACAAATGCCAGGGCAATGAATTCCGCTGTGTGGTTCTGGTCATTATGGATACGCCGTCGGCCCTATTGTACCGGAACTTGCTTTATACCGCCGTGACCCGCGCCAGAGAGATGCTGATTCTGGTGGGCGACGGCGCGAAGATTGTACGGATGATTGGAAACAAAACAAAGGTTAAGCGTTTTTCCGGGCTGCGGCATATGCTGCGCGGGCTTGTTCCGACTGCCGGGGAACGTGAAATAGAGGGGTGAGCGCGCATGATCCGGCGGCTGTTCGACCGTATCGCGGAGTTTTTCTTTCCGCGCAGGTGCCTGCTTTGCGGCAGGATCGCGTCCGATGCGGAAGCGGTATGCTCCGACTGCGTGAAGGCGGTCGCGCGGAATCACGCCTATATGCTTCCGCCCGATCCGCGGCGAAAGGACCTGTATTGCTGTACGGCGGCGCTCGTGTACATGGGACCGGTCCGTTCCGGCATCCTGGGCCTGAAATTCCGGGAGAGAAAGGGCGCGGCGGCGGTATTTGCAAAATACATGGCGGAAGTGCGGTATGTCAACAGTGTGGAGAACTGTGATTTTGTCACGGCCGTACCGCTTTCCAAACGGAAGCTCGCCAGCCGCGGCTTTAATCAGTCGGAACTGATCGGAAGAGCCTATGCGAGTTACACAGGCAAAACATATATGGCCGGCGTGCTGACCAAGACGAAAGAAAATCAGACGCAGTCGGCTCTGCGCGACGCAAAGCGGAGAGTGGAAAACGTGAAAGACTGCTATGAGGTGCGCGATCCGTCGCTTGTGCGCGGAAAGCGGATATTGCTGGTCGACGACGTGTACACCACCGGCGCGACAATCCGCGAATGCGCGCGCGTACTTCGCAGGGCCGGCGCGGAAACGGTGTGCGGCCTGACAGCTGCGACTGCGCACGGTCAGAATACAAAAATTTACAAAAAGTAAAAAGCAAACGCCGGTCAATACTAAGAGCAGGAGCGAAATTTTGGTCGCTGCAATTCATGTGACGAGGGGTGTTTGCTGTTGTTTGGCTTGGATTTGGGCATTGATCTTGGAACAGCTACCATTTTGATATATGTGAAGGGCAAGGGCATCGTGCTCAACGAACCCACAGTAGTGGCCGTGGACAGGGATACCGGCAGGGTGCTCAAGGTTGGCCGGGAAGCGCTGGAGATGCTCGGGCGCACGCCGGTCGGCGTTGATGTGATCCGGCCGCTGAAAGACGGCGTGATTTCAGATTATCAGACCACGGAAAAAATGCTCAAGTACTTTATCAAGCAGGTCAGCGGATTTCAGCTTGTGCGGCCGCGCGCCGTCGTGTGCGTGCCAAGCTGTGTCACCGAAGTGGAGAACCGGGCGGTAAAGGACGCCTGCGAACGGGCGGGCGTAAAGCGCGTCGAGATCATTGAGGAGCCGGTTGCCGCCGCGATCGGCGCCGGGATCGATATTTCTCAGCCAAGCGGGCGCATGGTGATCGATATAGGCGGCGGAACGGCTGATATCGCCGTTATTTCATTTTCAGGCGTGGTTGTGTCCACATCGGTAAAAATGGGCGGAGACAAGTTTGACGAGGCGATTGTTCGCTATGTAAGAAAAAAACACAAGGTGCTGATTGGCGAGCGGACTGCGGAACAGATTAAGAAACAGATCGGCTGCGTCACAGCGCGGCCCAAAGAGCTTCTGGTGAAGGTGAAGGGGCGGTGTATGGTGACCGGCCTGCCGAAACAGATCACATTGTCTTCGGAGGAGGTCCGGGAAGCGGTACAGGAGTGCGCAGCGGCGATCGGCGACGCAGCGCGGCGCGTGCTGGAGGAAACGCCGCCGGAACTTGCGAGCGATATTTTTTTGAACGGCGTTGTTATGACCGGCGGCGGATCTCTGATTTACGGGATAGACCGATACCTGGCCGACGTCCTCAGCGTTCCGGTGTCCGTTGCTGAACGAGCGGAGGAGTGCGTGGGCGTCGGGACGGGCGAATCTCTGCAGTTTATATCGTAGCGCAGGCCAAAGCCGCGTTGTTCCGCCCGCCTGCTTCAGCGTGCGTTTTAAGAAAACAGAGAGGGACGGCTGTGCGTCGTCCCTCGAAACATTTCTTATCTTACCGCCTTTTTTCAGGCGGTTTTTTATGCGTAATACAGTCCTGTCGGGTCTGTTTGTTGCCGCCGGAGTTGAACAAATAGAGAGATCCTGTGTGCGGGTGATTGCAATCCGGGGATCCTTTACAGGGAAGGTCCTTCCACGCCCCAGGTCTGAAAAACGTGCGTCGGGCAATCTCACGAACAACCGGGACGGAAATGGAAAGAAAGGCGAAGCCCGAGAGCAAGGCCGAGACATATGGGAATCAACCGTCGCCCACGGCTGCTGGCCGTAAGAACCGCGCTGTGTCAGCGCATAAACCGTACGGCCAGTCTGCGGGCAAAAGAAAAAATCCCTATGCGGCCTAGCGTATTCCGGAAGTCTGGATGTGCCGAGGCTTACGGCTTGCGAAGTCTGCACCGCGCCGGCCGGTTGGTTATCTCTGCGGGTTTATCCGTTGTCCACGGACAAAACAACGAGCAGGATACCCGATTTTACGGAGATTTCCGCAAAGTCCGCCCGGAATTCATTGCTGACGCCGATCGGGTAGTTCTGCGTGAGCACAGCGTCTGTAAGCGGGTATTCAACGCCGCGCAGGGTGACGCCGGTGCAGGTTTCCGTATAGGCGAATACGGACAGTTTTCGGCCCGGCACGCATGCGACGGTGCGTGCGGCGTTTTCGATGAAAAATGCGGTCGTGTCGCCGTCCAGCAGCGCGGCGTCCGCGCCTTGGCTGTGCGCATAGGCCAGCGTCTGTACGCTGGCGATGGAATGGTCAAACCTGCCGCCGATTCCGCCTACAATGGCAATTTCCGCAAAGCCCTGGTCGATGGCATAGCGGACGCAGGCCATGGTGTCCGTATCATCCTTGTGCATGGGCAAACGGACGATCTTGCAAACTGGATTTTCAGGCGCGGCCATGGAATCAAAATCTCCGATCAGCAGATCGGGCCGTACGCCTTCGCGCATGGCGAGAGCGTATCCGCCGTCCGCGCACAGAACGAAATCATCGTCCCGTAGCCGGATCGATTCGCGGACCGACGAAGTATTATATGCGCTGATGATGACGCAGCGCCTTTGCATGACAAATCGCCTCCTGTGAAAGCGCGGTTGCGCAATCGGATTCTAAAAGGTATCATCCATATACCACAACATGAAAATTGATCTGCGATAACAGATGTTCCCGCTCCATAGTGAATAACACTGGTAAACCCATGCATTCCGGTATGGAGACGTTTTCCTGCGTATAAAAAATGAAACCGGGAGCCGGATGTTACATAATCAAACAAATGATTACGCCTGCCCGGCATGCGTCCAGAACGAACCCAGTTTCTCCAATGCCAGTATAAACGATCATGCACGAAATGTCAACAGACGGATATGCGGACAGCGTATGCGCAATGTAGTTTCATCCCTGTGCTGTACGTCTGAAACGTCTACGCTGTCCGAGCGGTACGCGAGAAGCAGATACTGTTTCCAGCCCCAGCATACGTCCGATGACCGCCTTTGATTTCCGCAGCACCAAATGTATCAGATGCCAGGCGGAATTCAATAGACTGGCCGACGGCGTGGCTAGACGCGCCGTGGACCAGGTCCAAACAGCGTTTGTGGAATCGATGGGGTCCGGCAAGTTTACAGCATCATATTTACTAAAAGCGATTGCCCAATATAAATTGTTTCAGATGGGCTGACAGCAACGGCCAAGAACGGCGGTTGCCCGACTGGCCATAAAGCCTTGCCCGCAAACATCAAGCAGTATAAAAAAAGAAGGGGGGCATGCGACGAATGGAAAAACCCCTCGCCCAACGTCCGAACCGAACATGCCGGATTCCCTCTGTAGTAATATATCAAATAATTCCAGGTAAGTCAAATAAATCGGGTATAATAATAGTTGACTTTTTCGAGTTAAAGTGTTAAAATCTAATTGGTGATGCATAATGAATGAAAAGCTGAAAAACAATGAGACACAGCAGCTGTTTGAGGCATTTTTACAGCTGCGCACCGTTGATGAATGCGCCAATCTGTTTGACGACCTCTGTACGGCGAACGAGATCCGGTCCCTTGCCCAAAGGCTTGCCGTAGCGAAGCTGCTGCGCAAAGGGATGTCCTATGTAGACATCGTCAAACAGACGGGGGCGAGCACCGCGACCATATCCCGTGTCAACCGCTGTCTGCAGTATGGGAGCGACGGCTACAACACGGTTTTGGATCGGACAGAGGCGTAACAAATGGCAGGGTATCAAACGCTGGCGAGGTATTACGACAGCTTTTTTGAACCTGGATATCTGCAAAAGCTGCATGCGGCCTATGCGCGCCTGCTGCATGCGGCCGGCGTGCCGGCGGGAGCGCGCGTGCTGGATGCGGGCTGCGGCACCGGTCTGCTTTCGCTTGCCCTGCATAAGGCGGGATATGACGTATACGGGCTCGATTTAAGCGAGAACATGGTGGATACGGCGCGGGAAAAGGCCGCGGCGGCGGGACTTGCGCCGGAGCGGTTTCAGGTTGCCGACGCCGCCCGCTTTGCGCTGGATCTGGAGTTTGACGCCGTGGTGAGCGCGCTGGACGTAGTAAATCACATTTTGTCTCCGCAGGATGTGCTGGGCGTATTCCGGAACGTGTACCGGCATCTGCGCGCCGGCGGCGTATATATATTTGACGTAAATACGGAAAAGCGCTTCCGTCTGGAATACGGCGAGAACATCTATGCCTATGAAACGGACGGCTGTTATTGTGTTTGGAAAAACGCGTACGAGCCGGACTTGGGTGTTTGCCGGATGGATCTCGACCTGTTCGAGAAACGCGGGGAGACATATGTGCGTTCCACAGATGCGCTCTACGAGCGCTTGTATCGAGGGGCGCTGCTGCGAAAACTCCTGCGCTACGCCGGCTTTGGGCGTATACGGGAGGAGCGCGCAGAGCGCGGCTGCCGGAAAATCTACACTGCAAAAAAATAAGAGCGGATTCATTCCGCTCTTATTCTTTTGTTTTTGAGACCCACTGGCTCAGCCGTAGGCAACCGCTGCAAAAAGCATTTGCTTCAAGCATTGTGTGAATTGCGCCGCAGCAATGATTTTCGGCAATCGCCCGGTTGCGGGCCGCAGGTTGGTTGCCGCAGGCAAAACAGAATGCAGTGCGCAGTCATAGCCGCCCGCCGGCAACCAACCATTGCAGGGCAAACCAAGCCGATGGATGTGATTTTACCTTACCAGGTGTCGCTGAAATCTTCGCCGCTGTTGAGCTTGTCGATGCTGTCGATCAGCTTGTCAATATATACGGAGGATACGCTGAAACTCCCCGTGTCGTTCAACTCCATGTAGTAAAGTCTGTCGTTCAGCGGATAAAAGGCGATGGTATCGTTTTTCCGGTCTTCGGCGTTGTAGCGGACCGTGATACGTACGGCTGGTTCGGCGCCCTCCGGTTTTTCCGCAAAGTCCGTAATGCGGGAGGAGATGATAATCTTGAAGAGCTTTGTAAACAGGTCCGCGTCGATCTGTTCGTTGTCAAGAGTCACTGCGAGTTGACCGCTGTCGCGGTTGAGACCATAGACATAACTGTCGTCGGGCATGTCTATGACGACCCGCTCAACAAGGTTGATATCCCGGTTGAACTGGTTGGAGTTGACAAGGCCGAGCTGATCAAATCTGTGCAGATTGATGCGTGCCGCGAGGATAGAATATATGGTGTCATCGCCCTCACGGTACACGTTGCAGAAGCCGTTCTTAATTTCACTGAAATACAGCGTTACATCCTCCGGGTTCTCGACGTGTTCATATGTATAGCTAAGAGTATAAGCAGGATTGTCTAGGTTGTACGTAGCGAGGTCATCTTCGGTGAACTCTATTTTCTGGATCCGAGCCGCAGTCAGCATGCCGACCGATTCAAAGTAATCGATAATGTTTGCATTGTCACCGATCGCAGAGAAGGGGGCTGTGATTTTATACAGGCCGCTGGCGTTGTAAAACGCCTCTTCCTCTTCGGATAAGGTGCTAATGGAAATCATCGGCTCGCCGTTGTGCGTCAACTCAAAATTCTCAAACAGATAGCCGGTGTCCTCCTCGTAGAGCGGAGTGATCCGTTTGCTGAGGAATGTGTTCTGATCCTTAAAATAAAAGTACAGGTAATCTTCTTCCACGCCGTACACCGTATCGTCGCCTTCAATCATGACGTAGTAGGCGGTGTTGCTCGGCATCATATCTCCGACGAGGACGGTCATCTTTTTGCCTTCGGTATTGGTCACAGTCGCCTTTGCCTGCGGGTCGTTTAATCCATAGATCGACAGGTCTTCCACATTGGATTCGATCGTGTCGTAGGCCTGCAGCTGCCGGCTCAGGCGTAGGACGGTGTTCGTTTCCGTGCTGTCATAATACCGATCCTCGTACCCCTCAAGCGTAACGCCGCCGTCCTGGAAGAGAAATGTAAAGTGCGCGTCTTCGTTCTGAACCTCAATGGATTCGATGTCATCCGTGTTCAGCGCATAGAGGGTCTTTGGCCGGATCAGGCTGTTGTCTTCATTGCGCGGAAGGAAGAAGAAGACCACGATCAGGACAACGGCAAGCAGAATGACAAACAGTCCCGCAATAATGATCTTTGTGCTCTGCTTCATATTACATATGCCTCCGCTTCATATAGACGGCCAGGCCGCAGGCGGCGACCGCCAGCGGGATTGCGATCGAGAAGATCAGGAAAAATACGGTTTTGTTGGTAGTGCTGGAGAAGGGGAGCAGAGGCGTCTCCATATTTTTCGGGAAGATGATGATGTTGCTGCGGTTGGGATTCATATAGTCCGTGATCTGCAGCATATACTCCTTGTTGCCGTAAGTGGATGAGATAAATTCGTCCGAAATGATATTGTAAGAGCCGCTGACGACAAGGTTGGAACCCTGGTCGGCGTCTACCGGCTGCCGGTGCGCATACATCATGACGGCGGACGTCTGCTCCGGGTCGTTACTCGGATCCGCCTCGTTCTGCACATCCTCCACGTACTGCGTATAGTTGAGCGTCATCAACATAGGCGTGACGGTGATGTCGTCACGCTGGCTGTACACAGCGGAAAGGGGACGGGTGATATAGGAGACCAGCGTCAGGTTTTTATAATAGATGCCGGCGGAGTCGACGTCGCTGAAATCAACGAGCATGGCGAGGTTCTCCTGGTCGATCGAGTAGTTGGTATTGTACAGGTACCCGTCGTCGACCGAGATGCCCCATTCTTCCATGAACCCCTGAAGGTTGGGCAACTCGTCCTGTACGGGGGACATGAAGATGAACACGTTTTTGCCGTATTGTCCGCCATTGAGCAGGAAAGCTTCAAGCCGCTCAATTTCCAAATCGGAAAAGTCCTGCCGCGGCTGGAAAATCATGACATAGTCAGCGTCTTCCGGCAGCTCTCTGGCGACGAGATTGTGTTCATACACCTTGTAATTATTGCCGATCAGCAGGTTCAGAAACTCGGTGGGCGAACTCTCCTGGTGGTTGGTAGTAATATAGATGTTCGGATATTCGTCCCTGCACACATAGTCGATGGCCGAGACGAGCAGGTATTCCGCCTTGGACTCGCCGATCATGCTGGAATTGGTCGAGGACGCCTCAAACATGGTGGACACGTCGAGGATCCGGTATTTCTGCACGTCGTCCTTGAGCCGGACCAGCACGGAAGTCAGCTCCAGGCCGACGGAGTAGGGTTGCGCAATATCGGGATTTTTGTCAATACTCTGAAAGGATACGGTGACATTATCCTTATACTCGCCGATCTCCTCTATAATTTCGGCTACAGAGGACATATAAATATTTCCGTTGTACGCGATCCGGTCCTGGCAGGCGATGATTTCCACTTCCTTGGTTGCAACCTTGTCAAGCGCGTCTCTGCCTTCGCCGGACAGGGAGTATCGGTTGCTGCCTGAGAAGTCGAATCTTACAGAGAATACGTTGACGAGCACGTTGACAAGAACAAGGATCACAAGTACAATCGCAATATAAATCCAGGAAGTAATCCGGTATTTTTTGGAGGCGCTTTTCGGTTCCGTTTTCGTTTTCATGTGTACCTCCAGTCTCTATTCCCAACGCTTTTTTTCCACGACCCGGATGGTCAGGAAAATAAAGAGCGCGGTCAGGCTTATAAAGTATACGAGATGGCTCAGCGAGAAGATACCCTGGGACATCTGCGTATATTTCTGGCTCAGGGACAGCCAGTACAGGATATTGGTGATGAACGTACTGGGGATGAACTGAATAAAGCTTTCGGCAAGATACAGGAAAAACAGCGCGCAGAAGGTTGCGATGGCCGCGACGACCTGGCTGTCGGTGAGCGACGAAATGAACAGACCCACGCTGATGAACAGGGCGCCGTAGAGCAGCAGGCCCAAAATCCCGCTGACGACCGTGATAAACGGGATGGTCGTGTAAAGATATATGAAACCGGCGAAAATCAGAGTAGAGAGAACGCCGATGGCATACACGGTGAAAGCCGCAAGGAATTTCCCCATCGCAATCCCGGCCGCCGAGACGGGCGAGGTGAGCAGAAGCACTTCCGTGCGATTCTTCTTGTCCTCGGTCATAATGCGCATCGTCAAAATCACGGTGAATATAATCAGATACAGCGGTGTGATCGCTGAGTAAAAGGTCTGCATATCCGCGATGTTGTTGTAAATGTTGTTAAAGACGAATGTGGTGCCCAGGATGAACAGGAAGATGGTGAGAAATACAAATCCCATCGACGTAATAAAGTAGGATTTCAGTTCCCGTTTGAATATGGCTGTCATGATGCGTCGCCTCCCTTGTCCGGCGTGTCGGCTGTCAGTTCGAGGAATATGTCCTCCAGCGAAACCTCGCTGCCTCTCGACGAGAGCAGCGGCCAGTTCCTTGCTGCGAGCAGGCTGAATATTGAAAAGCGCAGGTCCTTGCCCTCTTTGCCTTCGATGACGTAGTCGTAAACGCCATCTTCTTTCAGCCCCTGCTTTTTCACTTTGCGCACGCCGTCAAGGCCCGTGAGCGCCCTGTAGACGTCCTGCTCGGGTCCGGCGATGCGCACCAGCAGGTTATTGCGCTGCACCAGGTTCTTGGCAAGGTTGGCCGGCGTGTCGTTTGCGAGCAGTTTCCCCTTGTTGATAACAACCACGCGGTCGCTGACGGCCTGTACCTCGGAGAGAATGTGCGAGGAGAGGATGACCGTATGGCTGCGGCCGATGAATTTGATCAGGTTTCGGATCTCAATGATCTCCTTCGGGTCCAGGCCGACCGTAGGCTCGTCCAGCACCAGCAGATCGGGACTGTTGATGAGCGCCTGGGCAAGCCCGACGCGCTGTCTGTATCCCTTGGAGAGGTTCTTGATCAGGCGTTTGGCGACGTGGTCAATCTTGACGAGTTTGCACACCTCTTCAATATGTTCCGGTATGTGCTTTTTTACGCCCTTGAGATTGCAGATGAAGGTCAGGTATTCCGTCACCGACATCTCCACATACAATGGGGGCAACTCCGGCAGATAACCAATTTTCCGCTTCGCTTCGATGGGGTTTTCCAGAATGTCGATCCCATCGATGAGCACGCGGCCCTCCGTAGACGACAAATAGCCGGTCAAGATATTCATCGTCGTACTCTTGCCGGCTCCGTTCGGACCCAGAAGGCCCAGTATTTGTCCAGGTTCAATGGAGAAGGAGAGGTCGTCCACCGCAACGATTTTCCCGTACCGTTTGGTCAGGTGTTGCACTTCGATCATAAACCGCAATCACTCCCAAATTCATAATAGTCCCGCAAACCTTGAAATCACGCGTGGTTTCAGGAAACTTCCATGCTCAAAAATCATAGCACTTATCATAGAAGAATATGTAAAAAAACTATAAATTTTGGTCCCTGGGATTCCGGGCCGGGGTCCGCGCTTGTTTTTTGCATCTGCGTATAGTATAATCAATAAAGGTGATGAAATGCTGAACAATCTCATGAATATTCTGTTAAGCGCAGTGCGAAATTTCCTGTACTACGCTCCCATACTGATTCTGTCGATCACAGTGCATGAGTTCTGCCATGCTTATACGGCCAAAAAGCTCGGCGACGATACCGCCTACCTGCAGGGCCGCGTTACCCTCAATCCGCTCAAGCACCTGGACCCGGTCGGCGCGGTGTGTATGCTTCTGTTCGGGTTCGGATGGGGACGCGCCGTGCCCATTTCCGTGCTGAACTTCCGCAATCCAAAACGGGACAGCGCCATTGTCGCGATCATGGGGCCCTTGTCCAACCTCGCGCTGGCCTGCGTTTTCGGCCTGATATTCGGCCTTGTATCCCCGTTTATGGAACCGTACGGGCCTGTGTTCATGTTCCTGTATTACGGCGTCTACCTCAATTGCGTACTGTTCGTGTTCAACCTGCTGCCCATCACGCCGCTGGACGGATCGCGCATCCTCTCGCTCATTCTGCCTGACCGTTGGTATTACAAGCTTATCAAGTATGAGCGCGTAATGTTTGCAGTGCTGATTGTGCTCATGTTTATCGGTGTGTTTAGCCCGGTCATCCGTTTTCTGGCCGGCGGCGTGTTCACCGGTATTTCCTATACGTTTATGCTGCTTGGCGAGTGGATCATACGCGCCATTCTGCGGATATAGGGGGCGGCGTATGGACAAGCCCGTATTCAAGCTGGAAGTGTTTGAGGGTCCGCTTGACCTGCTGCTCAAGCTCATTTCCAAACACAAAATTAATATTTACGATATACCGATCGCCCTTGTGCTCGACCAGTATATGGAGAGTATAGAGGGAATGAAACAGATTGATCTCGACGTGGCGAGCGAATTTATGACCATGGCCGCGTATCTTCTGTATATTAAATCGCAGACGCTCCTGCCCAGGCACGAAGAGGAACAAGAGGACCCGCGCGAGAATCTGGTCCGTATGCTGCTTGAGTACCAGCGGTACAAAGCGGTCGCCGCCAGCTTGCAGGCCCTGTACACGCGCGACTGCTGCCGCGTCGTGCGGGCGCAGCAGCAGCCCGAGCCGGACGACGTCTACCGCCGCAGGCATTCGCCCTATGAGCTCGCGTCGGCGTATGCGGGCATATTCAAACGGGTAAAGACCAAGCTGCCGCCGCCGGTGTCCGCGTTCCGTGGGATCGTGGGTACCGTCGTCACGACGGTTTCGTCGCGGGTGGCAAACCTCCTGCGCCGCCTGTTCAAGCGGAACACAATGCCTTTGGTTGAGGCGTTTGAAACGGCGAAGTCCCGCTCGGACGTCGTCGCCACATTTCTGGCCGTTCTGGAGCTTACCAGCAGTAAGCGCATACGGCTGGAGGGGGAGGACGATGCGGTCCAGATCACGCTCAGGAGGAACAAATGATGGAATACACACAGTTGGAAAGCGTGCTGGAGAGTCTGCTCTTCGCATCCGGCGACCCGCTCGGCGTGCCGCAGATGGCGGATATTACGGGTGAGCCGGACCAGGAAATTGTCCGCGCGCTGGAAGCGCTGGGCGCCCGTTATGAGGCGGAGCGCCGCGGCATAGAGCTTGTACGTCTGGAGGACAAATACCAGCTTGCCACAGCCCGGGCGAACGGGCAGTATGTAAAGGCGCTGTTGGACAATCGCAGGAATCCGGCCCTGTCGCAGGCGGCATTGGAAGTGCTGTCCGTAGCGGCGTATAATCAGCCCGTAACCAGGGCATATATAGAACAGGTGCGGGGTGTGGACTGCGCGGCTGTGATACACAACCTGGTGGAAAAGGAGCTGCTCGAGGAAAAAGGGCGGCTGGATGTGCCCGGACGGCCGCTGCTGTACGGGACGACCGCGAATTTCCTGCGTGTGTTCGATCTGGAATCCCTCTCCGAGCTGCCGGAGCTGCCGGAGATACAGCAGCCAAAAGAGGCGGCGCCGTCCGCACCCGTGCAGGTCGGGGAACAGCCCGCGCTGGAATTTTCCGAGGGCGCAGCGCCGCGCGCAGACGGTTGGCCGGAGGACGCCGGGCAGGTGGAAGTATGACGGCTTTATACATTATATTGGGCGTGGTCGGCGTCATAACGCTGGTCATGCTGCTGCCCGTGACGGTTTGCGCCGGTTATGATAACGGGCCGTGGGCGCAGGTCCGCGTGGGCGGCCTGCGGGTCTACCGGTATCCGCCGAAAAAGAAGCGTGCAAAAAAGGCGATGCGGAAAGCGGAAAAGGCGGCCCGAAAAGAAGCGGCGCAGGCCGAGGATCCCAAAGAGGGACAAAAACTAACGGCAAAAAAAGCGCTGACCGTCTGCCGGCTTGTCAAAGAGTCGCTGAAGCGGCTGAAGCTGCGCCTGTGCGTCCCGACGGTAGAATGCCTGCTGATTTATGGCGGCGGCGACGCTGCGAAAACCGCCGTGACGTACGGCGAGCTTAATGCAGCCGTATACGCGCTGCTCGGGTTTGCCGGTAATTATCTGGAAATACAGAACGTCGGCATGGACATCCGGCCGGATTTTGAAAATGCGCGGCTGCTCGTCCGCGGCAAGATAGAAATACAAGGCCGGGTTGGAAATATTCTGCTTGCATTTCTTCGTGTTTTAGTATATCTTTATACTGTAAGGGACACGATAAATGATATAAGACAATAAAAAGGATGGTGTAAGAGTATGAGTGAGCACCCGATTCAAGGGATCATGGATACGACCATGCAGAAGATCAAAGAGATGGTGGACGTCAACACGATCGTAGGCGATCCCATGACCACCCCGGACGGCACGACGATCATTCCGATCTCAAAAGTATCGTTTGGGTTCGCATCCGGCGGCGCGGACATCGCGACGAAAAATCAGACGAACAACCAGCCCTTTGCCGGCGGCAGCGGCGCGGGGATCACGATCACGCCAATCGCGTTCATGGTGGTCAGCGGCGCGGACATCCGACTGATTCACGTTGCGAACAATGTCACAACGGTGGACAAAATTGTGGAGATGGTGCCTGAAATTATCGATAAGGCGAAGGATATGTTCTCCAAGGATAAATAAGTTCTGCGGCATTGAAAGGGCCTGAACAGGTAACTGTTCAGGCCCTCTTTATTGTGAAAAATCGAGGTATATATGCGAAAAATGTCCGGGCGTTTCAGCGGCAGGGTACAGGCGGGGTTTCATGAGGAGGAGACGGACTTTAGTTCGCGCATGCGCTGGGCGTGGTCCAGTACGCGTTTGCGGATGCGCAGCGTCTTGGGCGTGACTTCGAGCAGCTCGTCTTCCCGCAGAAATTCAAGCGATTCTTCCAGGCTCATCCTGCGCGGAGGAATCAGCCGCAGCGCGTCGTCGCTGCCGGAAGCGCGCATATTTGTAACGTGCTTTTTTTTACATACGTTGACGGCCAGATCGTCCGGCTTGGCCGAGACGCCGACCACCATGCCGGCGTAGACCGGCGTGCCGGGATCAATGAACAGCGTGCCGCGCTCCTGCGCGTTGTACAGGCCGTAGGCGACGGCTTCGCCCGTTTCAAAAGCGATCAGCGAACCGTTGGCACGCTGCGGGAGTTCACCCGCATAGGGCATATACGCGTGAAAAATCGTATTGAGAATGCCTTCGCCGTGGGTGTCGGTAAGAAAATCACTGCGGTAGCCGAACAGGCCGCGGGAGGGAATGAGGAACTCCAGCCGAATACGGTTGCCCTGCGGGCGCATTTGCAGCAGTTCGCCTTTGCGCCGGCCCATTTTTTCCATAACGCTGCCGAGATAGGCTTCGGGCACGTCCAGAATCAGCTCTTCATAGGGTTCCTGGCGCTTGCCGTCCACCGTTTTATAGAGAACTTTCGGCGTGCCGACCTGGAACTCGTAGCCCTCTCTGCGCATGTTTTCGATCAGGATGGAAAGATGCAGTTCTCCGCGGCCCAACACGCGGAAGGAGTCGGCCGTCTCGCCGGGCTGGACGCGCAGCGCAACGTCGCGCAGCAGTTCGCGTTCGAGCCTGTCCTTTATATGCCGGGAGGTGAGGAATTTCCCGTCTTTGCCGGCAAATGGGCTTGTATTGACGCCGAATGTCATTTCCACCGTCGGCTCCGAGATGTTGACGAAGGGCAGCGGCTCGACGTGCAGCGGATCGCACAATGTGTTGCCGATGTTGATGTCGTTAATACCGCTGACGCAGATAATGTCGCCCGCGGCGGCGGATTCGACCTGAACACGGTTCAGGCCTTCAAACTGGTACAGCGTTGTAAGCTTGCCTTTGCGGCTGATAGAAGGATCGTGGTAGTCGCAGACGATCACTTCCTGACCACGGCGGACCGTGCCGCGCTCGATGCGCCCGATCCCGATCCGGCCAACATAGTCGCTGTAGTCAATAGAGGAAACGAGCACCTGCGCGGGCCCATCCGGATCGCCTTCAGGCGGCGCGATATACTCCAGAATAATGTCGAACAGAGCGGACAGGTCCTTGCCCGGCCGGTCCTGGAACAGGGAGGCGGTGCCCTCCTTGCCGGAACAGTAGACGATGGGGCTGTCAAGCTGCTCATCCGTTGCGCCGAGATCCATCAGCAGTTCAAGCACTTCATTGACCACTTCGTCCAGGCGCGCGTCAGGCCTGTCGATTTTATTGATAACGACAATGACCCGATGGTTGAGCTGCAGGGCGCGTTCGAGCACAAACCGCGTCTGCGGCATGGGCCCTTCAAATGCGTCCACAAGCAGCAGCACGCCGTTTACCATTTTTAGAATGCGTTCCACCTCGCCGCCAAAATCGGCGTGGCCCGGCGTATCGACGACGTTTATTTTTACGTCCTTGTACTGAACCGACGTGTTTTTTGCGAGTATGGTAATGCCGCGCTCGCGCTCGAGGTCGTTGGAGTCCATCACCCTGTCCTGTACGACCTGGTTGTCACGGAAAATGCCGCTTTGCTTCAGCATTTCATCGACAAGCGTCGTCTTCCCATGGTCTACATGGGCTATGATGGCTATATTGCGCAGGTCTTCCCGTTTCAAATCTCGTTCACCTCAAAAAAATGGACTGCCGTGCGGCAATCCTATTTAAAATCGCTATATAAGTATATACCAAAACGTTCGATTATGCAAATTTTTTCTAACTGCGCGTACACAGGATAATCACGACGATGACGCAGAGCCAGACTGCTCCGAACAGGGGCATACCCGTTGTGAAGGTCCGGTGCTTCGTCTTGTGCCTGAATATATACATGGCCAGGTGGATTCCGAATACGCCGCCGGCCATTGCTACGGCAAAGAGGAACTTTTCAGAGACGCGGTATTTATGATGAATCGCCCGCATCTTATCGTACCAGCAGATAAAGTAGCCGAATATATTGATTAGGATCAGATAAAGTATAAATATAATCATAGGGAACTCCTCACAGAATTACCTATTATTGTATAACAGTCTATACATAATTGCAAGTGTGAATTGCCATGGCCGCCGTTCAGAATCTGCGCGAAAAAAGGATGCGGCTTTTTTGCCGCATCCTCGCTATGTAGCCGGATTTACAGCTGCGTTTTCCACAGCCCGTGCAGATTACAGTACGCAAATACCGCGACAGGCTTGTCGTCCACGACCTTGAAGTTAAACTCCGGCGTTTCACCGGGTTTAAACGCTTTGCGCTGCCCGCCGCGGTCCGTTTCCACATACACCCACTGGATGTAATGGTCTTCGCCCATCGGATGGGGCGCGCTGCCGATTTTTACATTGACGTTTTCGCCGTTGACGGTAACGACGGGGAGATGTTTTTCCGTGGACGCTTCCGCCGTGTTGGGCTCTACTTCCTGCATTTTTTCGCCGCAGCAGATCATGGGTACCTGACCATCATAAATCAGCCCGACAAAGTTTCCGCAGTGTTTACAGGTGAAAAATTTTTGTACGCCAAACATTGCAAATACCTCCATTATAGTATATAATATAATAAAATAAGGGTTTTTTAATCGCATTTGGACTAGGTGTGCGGTTTACACACCGAGCATTTCCATTAAAGCCTGTTTTGTCTGAACCCCTATTTTTTTACCGGCGAGTTCTCCGCCCTTGAAAACAAGGAGTGTGGGAATGGACATAATGCCATACTGCGCCGCAAGGTCGGGCTGCTCGTCCACATTGATTTTGCCGATATTGGCTTTGCCGTCCAAATCCTCGGCCAGCTCGTCGACAATGGGGGAGACCATTCTGCAGGGGCCGCACCACGGCGCCCAGAAATCTATCAGAACCGGTTTGTTTGAATCGAGAACAAAGCTTTTGAAGTTTTCTTTGGTAATTTCGGTGACTGCCATTTTAATCCTCCTTTTTCAGTGTTCTATGCTTCCATTATAACTTATCCATTTTTTATGTCAATATAACCTTTACTAATTTAGGAAATTTTTTCAGCCTGGAAACGGGGCGACGCGTTCATCGTCTTCCAGCAGCAGCTCCGCGATTTTGTATACGTCGCCCGCGCCCATCGTCAGGATAAGCGAGTTTGGAACGGCCATTTCTTTGGCGGCCTTTGCCGCATCGGCAAAACTGCTTGCATAGATCGCACCGTCAATCTGGCTTGCAAGGAGACGGGAATTGACCTCTTTGTCCTCAAGCTCTCTTGCCGCGTATATATCGCACAAAATCACCGCGTCGGCAAGGGCGAGCGCTTTCCGGAATTTCGGCATGAGCGCTTTTGTTCTGGAATACGTGTGCGGCTGAAAGATAAGGATAATTTTGTCATAGTCCATATTCCTGGCCGCTTTCAGAGTGGCTTCAATTTCAGAGGGGTGGTGTGCGTAATCGTCGACGACCGTAAACAGCTCGGTCCTCCCCTTGATTTCAAATCTCCGCTGCGCGCCGCGGAACTGGTGCAGTCCGCTGATTACGTTCTGCAGTCCGACCTTTAGCGTATGCGCGCAGGCCGCCGCCGCTACGGCGTTGCGTATGTTGTGTTCGCCCGGAACCTGAAGGGCGATTCCGCACAGTTTCTTATTGTTGTAAATCAGGTCGAAGCTGGCGAAGCCGTTTCGATAATGTATATTGCTCGCGTGGTAATCGCCTTTGTACAGGCCGAACGTGACAACCTTCCCCTGGAATTTCTCCACGACTTTGCGGCAGTTTTCATCGTCCTGGTTGATAATTACGATACCGTCTTTCGCCGTGTTTTCAAGAATATATTTCTCAAACGTTGCGGTGATTTCATCCATATCCTTATAGAAGTCGAGATGGTCCTCGTCAATATTCAGGATAATCGAGATTTTGGGATAGAATTTCAGGAAGGAGGCTGCGTATTCGTCTGATTCAAAGATAAAATACTTTTGCGTTCCCAGATGGAAGTTGCTCTGGATCTGCGGCAGGTTTGCGCCGACCGTGATGGTTGGATCGAGGCCCGCGTCCAGCATGATGCAGGAGAGCATGGACGTCGTAGTCGACTTTCCGTGCGTGCCGGCGATTCCGATGGGGCATGAAAACTGCCGCATCAGCGCGCCAAGCAGATCTTTTCGTTCGAAACACTGGATGCCCCTGGCCCGCGCAGCCGTCAGCTCCGGGTTGTCGGCCCGTATAGCGGCGGTGTAGATCACAAGGTCCACGTCCTGAATATTGTCCGGATGGTGGCCGTGGAACACAGTGACGCCGGCCTCCTCCAGTTTCTGGAACGAGTCGGTGTTCATGTCCGAACCCGATACTTCATAACCCCGGGAACGGAGAATCAGCGCGAGCGCGCTCATGCTGATGCCTCCAATTCCAATAAAATGTACTTTATTTGCGCTTTGTATGCTCTGCTCTATTCCTTGCTGCTGCATATACGGCGTCAATCCTTCCTCAGTGTATTCAAACTTTCAGCAGTATGTAACATTCAATTGATAATATTATATCACACGTTTGCATGAAAGTTGCAGTGGTGCACATACTTTTTGTATAAATTATTTCTGATAGACAGATAATAGAGACAGGAGAGTGTTAACTATGAAAATTACGGGTGTCAAAGTTCGCAAGCTCAGCGACAACGAGAAGATGAAGGCGATTGTTTCCGTCACATTTGATGATGAGATTGTAATTCATGATATCAAGGTGATCTATAACGAAGGGCGGCTGTTTGTCGCCATGCCGAGCAGGCGCACGAGCGAAGGGAAGTATCTCGATATCGCCCACCCCATCAACGGTACTGTGCGCGAGTACCTGGAGACGGAAGTACTCAACGCATACAGGCAGGCGAGCAGCGAGATGATGGAGCAGAGGACTCCCGCAGAGGAGCTGTAAACGATTCCAAAGAAACCCCCAAACCGGCAAAGCGGGTTTGGGGGGATTTCGTTATACACCGGCTCTGCTTGCGCACAGAGCGCGGCGGTTTTGCGCGAAATGTGCTTACAAAGCAGAGACGATTTCGTACGTATCGCGGGCGATGAGCAGTTCCTCGTTCGTCGGCACGACCCATACTTCAACTTTGGAGTCGTCCGCTGAGATCTTTTCATCGCGACCGGTAGAGCCGGCGTTGTTGCGCTCTGCGGAAATTTTGACGCCGAGATATTCCATATCCGCGCAGACACGTGCACGGATGTCCATATCATTTTCACCAATGCCGCCGGTGAACAGAATGGCGTCCACGCCGTTCATGGCCGCGGCATACGCGCCGATGAATTTCTTGATCTGGTATACGAGCATGTCAAGGGTGAGCTGCGCGCGCGCATTGCCCTCCTTAGCGGCCGTCTTTACGTCGCGGCAGTCGCTGGACACGCCGGAAATGCCGATGAACCCGGATTTCTTATTCATCAGGTCCGACATCTGATCCGGAGTCAGGCCCTCTTTGTTCATAATATAGGTGACGACGGACGGGTCTATCCCGCCGCTTCTCGTGCCCATAATGAAACCGTCGAGCGGGGTAAAGCCCATGGAAGTATCGAGCACCTTGCCATCCTGAATGGCGGTGATGGAGCTGCCGTTGCCGAGGTGGCAGGTGATCAGCTTCGTGCCTTTCAGGTCGCCGCCCTTGATCTGGCCGAAGTGCTGGCTGATATAGCGGTGGCTCGTGCCGTGGAAGCCATACCTGCGGATGGAATACTTCTCATAGTATTCGTACGGAACGCCGAACATGAACGCCTTGGGCGGCATGGTCTGATGAAAAGACGTGTCGAAAATGGCCACCATGGGCGTGTCCGCGCCAAACACTTCGCGGCAGGCTTTCATTGCAATCGCCTGAGGCGGGTTGTGCAGCGGACCCAGCTCGCGGAAGGAGAGGATGTCGTCAATGACCTTTTCTGTGACTAGGGTGGACGTCTTGTACACTTCGCTGCCGTGGAGCACGCGGTGCCCAACGGCGCTTATGTCCTTCACCGAATCAATCACCTTGCCCTCGCCGGTGGTCAGAGCCTCTACAACCGCCAGAAAGGCTTCCTTATGCGACGGAAACGGCGTGTCCTTCTCGACTACATATCCGGCGGCCGTCTTGTGTTTGATCGAACCGCCGATCCCGATCCGTTCGCAGTTTCCCTTTGCCAGGACAGCTTCGTTGGTCATATCGATCAGCTGATATTTCAGCGAAGAGCTGCCGGCATTGATTACCAGAATGTTCATTTTAAACCTCCAGTTGTTCAATTTCTTGCATAGTTTATTCTTAACGGTTATCATTATAATACTATTTTGACCTGAGAATCAACCGTTTCCCGAGATTTTATTGATATTTTAGACAAAAAATAGGTGAACGAATGTCAATTACGGCCATAATTGCGGAGTACAACCCGTTCCATAACGGACATTGCTATCATATCCGGCAGTCCAAAAGGTCTTTGGGCGCAACATATACCATTGCGGTGCTGTCTGGAAGTTTTGTACAACGTGCCGAACCGGCCGTGCTGTCCAAGCGGGCGCGCACGGAGCAGGCGCTGCGCTGCGGCGTAGACGCTGTGATAGAACTGCCCGCCTGTTACGCCCTGGCGAGCGCCGAGGGCTTTGCGGAAGGCGCAGTGCGGTGCCTGCGTCTGCTTGGCGCGGTGGACCGCCTGAGCTTTGGGAGCGAAGCGGGCGAGCTCGAGCCGCTGCGCGCTGCGGCCGATGCTCTTCTGCATCCGGATTTCGGCGCGCTGCTGCGCGAGGAACTGGCGGGCGGAAGTCCGTTCCCCTCGGCCCGGATGCGGGCCGCCATGCGGCTTGCGCCAGGGCTGGACCCGGCAGTCTGGCAGTCGCCGAACAATCTGCTTGCGGTCGAATATATCAAAGCGCTGCGCGTCAGCGAAGCGCAAATTGAGCCATATACCGTAGCGCGCCGCGGCGCGGGTCATGATGCCGGCGCCGCGGCCGGCGATTATCAGAGCGCGACCTTCTGCCGGGAACTGATCCAGTCCGGGCGTGACTGTTCGCCGTATCTGCCGGCGCCGGCTGCGGAAATACTGCGCCGCGAAATGGACGAAGGGCGCGCGCCCGTCTCCATCGGCGGGATGGAGCGGGCGATGCTGGCGTCGCTTCGGCGCCTGCCGCCCGCCGCGTTCACGATGTATCCGGACGTGACCGAAGGACTGGAAAACCGGATTGCGGACGCGCTTCGCCGCGAACGTTCCATGCAGGACGTGTACGGCGCGATTAAAAGCAAGCGGTACACGCACGCCCGTATACGGCGCATTCTGCTGCGCGCCTATCTGGGCCTGCATGCGCGGGTCGACCCGCCGGAGTATATCCGCCTGCTTGGACTGCGGAAGGACGCGGGAGAACTTGTACGGCTGCTGCGCGCGCAGTGCCGTGTGCCGTTGGTGGTCCGTCCCGCGCGGGACGCCGCCGCGCTCCCAGACGCCGAACGCGAAAAACTGCGTTTTGAAACGTTGCTGACCGATATCTGGAACTGTTTCACGCCTGTCGTTCAGCCGGCGGGGGAGGACTACACGAAATTTCCCGTCATAATCTGAACTTGTCCTCATATATTTCTATCATGAATAACGGTTTGTGAGAGGATGTATGAGGTATGCGCATTTTAAGAACGGCCGGCGTCTTTGGGCTCGCCGTCGTATTTTCCCTGGCCATGCTCGTGTTCCTGGCGGCATGCTTTTTTCCGGCTCAGTCGCTGGCGCTGCTGCTCGGTCTCTCCGGGGCTGCGGGAACGGCTCCCGACGAAGCGCGGACGATCGCCGCGGTTGTGTCGGCCGCGCTGTGTCTTGCGGCCGTGCTGGCGCTGCCCGCCTTGCGGAAAGACGGTGCGCTCGCGGTCTATGCAAGGCTTTCGCTATTCGTTTTTTTTACGCAGATTGCCGCCGCGGGCTGTCTTGCCGCGCTCGGCTTTGCACCCGAGCTTTCGGCCGGCGTGTTTTCGCGTATGACCCTTTGCCGGGAGCTGATGGTGGTCTATCTGAGCTTTGCCATGCTGTTTGTGGTGCTCTGGCGGATCCTGGGACAGATCGATCAGCTGCGCCGGCGGGACGCGTACCGGTTTTCACTTGAATTGGAGCAGGACGGCGCATAGGCGTTCGGGCGTACCCTGCTACGGCAAAAAAAGGCGGCGGACCGCATGTCCGCCGCCTTTTTCGTTCGTCTATTTTTCGTCCTTACCGCCGCATCCGCAGCTTCCGTCCTCTTCTTCGCCGCATCCGCATCCGCATTCGTCGTCCTGCTCAACTTCTACATCGTCACCAAAGTCTATTGTCTCGCCGCAGTGCGGGCACTCAAACATGCCGTCCTGCAGGATCTCTTCGTCGAGCAGCACGTCCTCGCCGCAGTTCGGGCATTCGGTCTGGTAGTGATAGCCGTCGTCATCGCAGCCGCAGTCGCAGCCGTCCCCGTGTTCATCCTCGTCTCCGTAGATGTCTTTTTCCATCTCGCCCAAGTCCATGTCCAGCTCTTCGACGTATTCGTCGAGTTCTGCGCAGGTATCTTCGAGGTCGGATACGGTGAGGGCCATGTCGTCAAGCAAGTCGACGACGGCGGCAAGAATCTTTCCTTCCTTGCTGGTCTTGTCGAGTTCCGATGCGTCCATCAGGCCTTTGATGTACGCCGCTTTTTCAGTCAGTGTCATTTCGTTTACTCCTTTGTGCGCGTTATGCGCGTTCCATATACTCCCCGGTGCGGGTGTCGATCCGGATTTTGTTCCCCTCTTCAATAAACAGAGGGACGCGGATCGTCGCGCCGGTTTCCAGCGTGGCGGGCTTCGTCACATTCGTGGCGGTGTCGCCCTTGAAGCCGGGTTCGGTCTCTGTGACCTCGAGCTCTACGAAGAAGGGAGGCTCGATGCCGAATACATTGCCCTTGCAGGACAGGATTTTCACCGTCGTGTTCTCCTTGACAAATTTGAAGGAGTCAGGCAAAATGCTCTTGTTGAGCGGGATCTGTTCATAGGTTTCATTGTCCATGAAATAATAGAGTTCCCCGTCGTTGTACAGATATTCCATTTCCTTGCGTTCAATATAGGCGGTGGGGAACTTGTCGGCAGGGTTAAAGGTCGTTTCCGTCACAGCCTCGGTGATAACGTTGCGTATCTTCGCGCGGACAAAGGCCGCGCCCTTGCCGGGCTTTACATGCTGGAACTCGATGATCTGGACGATGCTGCCGTCGTTCATCTCAAAAGTTACTCCGTTGCGGAAATCGCCTGCTGATATCATAAATAATCCTCCTTGATGGTATTATCTTAACCTTACGTTTCAGTTTAACCCATATTTCTATATTTTTCAAGCTGTTTTTTCCAAGTTTCTATAAAACGAGCAGTTCCTTGGCGCTTGCGGTCAGGTTGACAGGGCCGGACTCCGTCATCCAAACCATGTCCTCGATCCGGACGCCGAATTCGTTTTCCAGGTATATGCCCGGCTCGACAGTGACGACCGTATCCGGCAAAATAACCGTTTCGCATGCGGGGCTGAACCGAGGCTCCTCATGTATTTCAAGTCCGAGCGAATGTCCTAAACCGTGCCCGAAACGGTCTCCATAGCCCATATCCGCGATATAATTGCGGGCGAGCGCGTCGCATGCCGCGCCGGTCATACCGGTCCGGATTCCGGCGAGCGCCCGTTTGTTTGCTTCGAGGACGATTTCATAGACCTCCCGCATCTTGTCCGTGGGTTGGCCCACCGCGACGGTGCGCGTCATGTCGCTGCAATAGCCGCGCGCCTTTGCGCCGAAGTCCATGGTGACGAAGTCCCCGTACTCGATCGGTTTGTCCGAAGGAACGCCGTGGGGCAGGGATGAGTTTTTTCCGGAAACGGCGATGGTGTCGAACGCCGGTCCGTCCGCGCCGCGCAGGCGCATCTGGTAATCAATGAGCGCGGCGAGCGCCCGTTCGGTCATGCCCGGCTGGATCTGCCGCAGCACATAGTCGAACGTCTCGTCCGTGATCTTTTGCGCGGCGCGGATGCAGTCGAGCTCATAGCCGTCCTTGATGGAGCGCAGGTCCATGATCTTCTGGGAAACAGGTATGAATTCCACGTCGAGCGCGGCCGCCAGCCTGCCGTACTGGCCGACGGTCGTCGTCGCATCCTCAAAGCCGATCCGCTTCGCGCCGGCCATAAGCGTCCGCAGCTGGTCCGTCAGCCGGCCCTTCTGCTCGATCACCTGAAACCCGGCGCCCGCCCGCCGCGCCGCTTCAATATAGCGGAAGTCTGTGAGAAAAAAGGCATCCTGTTCCGTGATATAGACTGCGCCCGCACTGGTGTGCAGCCGGGTCGCGTACCGGCGGTTCTGCTCGTCGAGCAGGAGCAGTCCGTCCAGGTCTGTAAGTAGGGTCCGTAGCTTATCAATCGTCGTCATTTTGCCGCGCCTCCATTATATTTTTCAAGCGTTTTTTCGTAGTAGTCTTTCATGACCTTCGCGTCCTTCGCCTGCGTCCCCGCCGATTCACAGATGACGACAGGCGCAAGCCCGCGCGCACAGACCGCTTCGATAAAGGGGATGTGCGAGGGGCCGTAGCTCTCGTCGGCAAAGGTAAGGTGCGCTTTCTCACCGCCGGCGGACCAGGCGATCCGGGAGAAGTGGCAGTGGAACCGCAGCATTCGCTGAAGGCCCAGCGCGTTTATAAAAAAGTCGAGAACGGCGAGAAAATCCTCTTTTTCCTTCAACGCGCCGAAAGTGCGGGCGTTCAGGTGGCCGAAGTCAATGGTGGGCGTCATCCGCTCGTCCACGCCGCACAGGAAAGCCACGTCCTCCATCGTGCCGAGCTGGCCGATTTTACCCATGGTCTCAGGGCAGAGGACAATGTCTTCGTAGCCGTTCTCATCGAGCGCGGTCTGGGCGCGCCGCAGCGTATCCGCCGCAAGCTGCAGCGCCTGTGCGCGCGTCATACCGGAAAGCGAGCCGCTGTGCACCACCATCCGCGTCCCGCCGAGCGCGCGCAGGGCGCGCGCGCTTTTGAGTATGTGCCCGACGCTCTTGTCCCGTATCAGCTCGTCGCTGGAGGAGAGGGAAATATAATAGGGGGCGTGCAGGGACAGGCGGACGCCGTGCTTTTCGGCTTTGGCCCGGATTTTGCCGGCCGTGGCGGCCGAGAGCTGTACGCCATGTCCGCACTGGTACTCAAAACAGTCCAGTCCGTAACGGGCGACCATGCCCGGTGCCTGCACTGTGCTTTTCAATCCGTTTTCATAAAATTCTTCCGGTACGCCGGCCACGCCGAACATTGCCCGCATATGTCATCCGCCCTTTTTTGATAAATCATTATCTGTTCTTTATAATATACCCGAAAAACAGCCCGCGTCAACAAGAATTCCGCCGCGAAGCCTTGACGAACGGCTGCGGCGCGGATATAATAAAGGCAAAGCAGTGAACGGAACAGTAACACGAAACCGGACATGCAGAGAGAGGGGGACTGGTGCGAGCCCCTCTGTGCGGACGTGTGAACGCTCTCCGCGAGCTCTCCTGTGAAAACAGGGGCGTATACCCGCGTTAAGGGCAATGAGCGGCACGGGTTTCCCCGTGCAATTTGGGTGGTAACACGGATTTTTATTCGTCCCTTCGTTTTACGGGGGGACGACTATTTTTTTGGAGGAATGTGCATGAAATGGATTTCGCTCAACGACATTCGGGAGAAATACCTCTCCTTTTTTGAATCAAAAGGGCATCTGCGGCAGCCCTCTTATCCGCTGATTCCGAAGGACGACAAATCGCTCCTGCTCATCAACGCGGGCATGGCGCCGCTGAAAAAGTTCTTTACCGGTGAAGTTACGCCGCCGCGCAAGCGGATGACGACCTGCCAGAAGTGTATTCGCGTAATCGATATAGAAAACGTCGGGAAAACGGCGCGTCACGGCACGTTTTTTGAGATGCTCGGCAACTTTTCATTCGGGGATTACTTCAAGCGCGAGGCGATCGCCTGGGCATGGGAATTCCTCACAAAAGAGCTGGAGATTCCGGAGGACAGGCTGTGGGTATCGGTTTACCTGGACGATGACGAGGCCTTTGATATCTGGGCAAATGAAGTGGGCGTCCCCCGCGAACGCATTGTGCGTCTGGGCAAGGAGGATAACTTCTGGGAGATCGAGACCGGTCCCTGCGGCCCCTGCTCTGAAATCCATTTTGACCGCGGCCCCGAATACGGATGCGACAGTCCCGACTGCGGCGTTGGCTGCGACTGCGACCGGTACGTGGAAGTCTGGAACCTCGTGTTTACGCAGTTCAATAAGGACGCGGCCGGCAACTACACGCCGCTTGCCCATCCGAACATAGACACCGGTATGGGCCTGGAACGCATCTCCTGCGTCATGCAGGGGGTAAACAGCCTGTTTGAGGTGGACACGGTGCGTAAGATCCTCGATCACGCGGCACGGATCGCGGGCGTGTCCTATGGGGAAAAACCTGCCGCGGACATAAGCCTGCGCATTATCACCGACCATATCCGCAGCACCGTGTTTATGGTGGGCGACGGCGTCATCCCCTCTAACGAGGGCAGAGGGTACGTGCTGCGCCGTCTGCTGCGCCGCGCCGCGCGCCACGGCAAGCTTCTGGGCATAAGCGGGCCCTTTCTCGCCGGCCTGTGCGATACGGTCATTGCAGAAAATTTGACCGCATACCCCGACCTTGCGAGCAAGAGCGCCTATATAAAAAAAGTCATACTCAACGAAGAGGAGAGCTTTGCGCGCACCATTGACGCCGGACTCGGCATGCTTGCGGATATGATCGCCGAGATGCGGGCGGAGGGCCGCACGGTCCTGCGCGGCGAGGACGCGTTTAAGCTGTACGATACCTACGGTTTCCCGCTCGACCTGACGGAGGACGTGCTGCAGGACGCAGGTTTCACAGTCGATGCGGACGTGTTCGCGGAGAAAATGGATGCACAGCGCAGACGAGCCCGCGCCGCGCGCGAGAACCTCAGCGCCGCCGGCGGCTGGGACAGTACGGGTCTCGCGCTGGAGAACGTACATCCCACAAAGTTTACGGGCTATGAATCGCTGCAGGGCGCGTCCTCCGTCGCCGCCATTGTGGCCGAGGGCGAGCAGACCGGCGCGCTGGACGCGGGGCAGTCCGGCATTGTCGTCACCGACGAGACGCCTTTTTACGCCGAGAGCGGCGGACAGGTGGGAGACCGGGGCGTGATCCGCGCGGGCGCGGCCCTGTTTGAGGTGACGGATACGCAGAAAAACGCCGAGGGCGTGTACTATCATATCGGCACGCTGCGCGAAGGCCGGATCGAGGTGGGCGACGACGTGGAGCTCGCCGTGGACGGCGCGCGCAGGCAGGCCATTGCGCGCAACCATTCGTCGCTGCACCTTTTGCAGGCGGCGCTGCGCCGTGTGCTGGGCGAGCATGTCGAGCAGGCGGGCTCGTATGTGGATGAGAAGCGCGGCAGGCTCGACTTCACCCATTTTTCGGCCATGACGCCGGAAGAACTGACGCGGGTCGAGCGCATGGTCAACGAACAGATTCTCAGCGGGCTGCCCGTCGACGTGCGGATGATGCCCATCGACGAAGCGCGCGCCTCGGGCGCAATGGCCCTGTTCAGCGAGAAATACGGGGATGTCGTCCGCGTTGTAAGCATGGGCGACTTCTCACGGGAGCTGTGCGGCGGCACGCACCTGACCGACACAAGCCGCATGGGCCTGTTTAAAATTGTCTCCGAGTCCTCCGTCGCCGCCGGTGTGCGCCGCATCGAGTGCGTGACCGGATTCGGCGTGCTCGAACAGCTCGACACGGCGGACTGCATCCTTCGGCAGGCGGCCCGCATCCTCAAGTCGAGCACGGCCGAAGTCGCGGATCGCGCGGGCGCGCTGCATGAGGAGCTGCGCGCTGCGCAGAAGGAGATAGCTGCGCTCAATCAGAAGCTGGCCGCGCTGCAGATCGGCGGGATTGTGGACGGCGCAAAGCAGGTCGGCCCGGTCCGGCTCGCGCTTGCGAAACCCGCCGGCATGGCGGCCGACGCGCTGCGTACCGTCGGTGACCTGATCAAGGAACAATACCCGGATATTGTGGCGGTGCTCGCCGTTGTGAACGAGGGCAGGATCAACTTCCTGTGCGCCTGCGGCCGCGATGCGGTCAAGGCGGGCGCGCACGCCGGCAATCTCATCAGAAAGCTCGCGGAGCTGACCGGCGGCCGCGGCGGCGGCAGGCCGGACACGGCCCTCGCCGGCGGTAAGGACCCGGCAAAGCTGGACACGGCGCTGGCCGCCGCCGAGTCCGCGTTACTGGAAATGGTCCGGTAAAGGGGGGCACGCCGCATTGCCAAAGAGTATTTTTGAGCCGTTCTCGCTTGGGCGTCTCGGGTTGAAGAACAGAATCGTCCGCTCGGCGACCGACGAGCACCTTGCGACCGACACCGGCCTGCCGACCGAGGCGCTGGAGACCGTGTACCGCAGGCTTGCCGAGGGCGGGACGGGTTTGATTATTACGGGCCATCTGTTCGTGGACTATCCGCTCGGCCAGTCCGGGCTCGGGCAGGCCGGCATTTACGACGACAGCTTTGCCGAGCTGTTAAAGCCGATTGCGCAGGCGGGTAAGCGCCGCGGCTGCAAAATTGCGGCGCAGATCAGCCACGCCGGCGCAAAATACCATGCGGGGCCGCACAGGCCGGTCGCGCCGTCGGCCATGCGCGCCGCTGCGGACGCGCCCGTACCCAGGCGGCTGACGCAAACGGAGATAGAGGAGCTCAGAAAATCCTATGTCGACGCGGCGTCGCGCGCGGTGGCCGCGGGGTTCGACGGGGTGCAAGTCCACTGCGCGCACGGCTACCTGCTTTCGGAGTTTGTGGATCCGTATTACAACCACCGCGTTGACGAATACGGCGGCAGCGTGGAAAACCGTATGCGCCTGCCGCTCGAGATCATCCGCGGGATCAAGGCGGTTTGCGGGGAGGATTACCCCGTGCTTGTCAAGGTCAACAGCAATACGCGCGCTGACGACGAACAGTACGGCGAACAGCTCGTGTCCATGGTGCGCATGTTTGCACAGGCGGGTGCGCAGGCCGTGGAGCTGAGCGGATACGACTTCGCGCCTAAAACCCGGGACCGGCTTTATTTCCTCGAGCGCGCCGCGCAGGTGAAAGCGGCGGTGCCGGATGTACCGCTCATCCTGGTGGGTGGACTTCGCAGCGTGGGCGACATGCAAAAGGCGCTCGACGCGCGAATCGACCTTGTCGCCATGTGCCGTCCGCTCGTGTGTCAGCCCGACGCGGCGGACCGGTTCTGCAGCGGCCAGGAGACGTCCCCCTGCGTCAGCTGCAACCGGTGTTTTCAAAATTTCAGGACGACCGGCTTCGAATGCGCCGTCCGTACAGAATAAGGAGGTAAAGGACCATGAGCGATATTATTTGCAAAATCGTTGCCGGGGAGATCCCCTGCGCCAAAGTCTATGAGAACGAGGACGTCATTGCGTTCAAGGATATAAACCCCATGGCGCCCATCCACATCCTGGTAACGCCAAAAGCGCACGTGCTGGCGGACGCGTCCGAAATCACGCCGGACAATTCGGCGATCGTCGCCAAGTGCTTTGAGGCGATCGCCGTCATCGCAAAGCAGCTCGGCCTGGACAGCGGCTTCCGCGTCGTCAACAACTGCGGTCCGGACGGGGGACAGACCATCCCGCATCTGCACTTCCATCTTTTGGCGGGCGAAAAGCTGCCTGAAAAATTAGCGTAAGGAGAGTTACAATGGATACATATAAACTGAACGTCGCGGGCGTGGAGCGCGACCTGCCCCTGTGCAAACTCAAGGACGACCTCTATATTGCCGCGTTCGTCATTTTTGGCGACGTGGAGCTGACCATGGCGTGCGCGGCGGAGCTGAACAAGATCGCGCCTGAGCACGATATCATGATCACTGCGGAGGCGAAGGGCATCCCCCTCGTCTATGAAATGGCCCGTCAGCGCGGCGAAAACAACTACCTGATCGCCCGTAAGGGGCTAAAGCTGTACATGCGCGAGCCGCATTCGATCGAAGTGCGTTCCATTACGACGGACAAGAAGCAGGTGCTGTATATCGATGCGGCGGACGTGGAAAAGATGCGCGGCAAGCGGGTGCTGATTATAGACGACGTCATCAGCACGGGAGAGTCGGTGTTCGCCGTGGAAAAACTCGTCAAGGAGTCCGGCGGCTCGGTCGTCGGCAAAATGGCGATTCTTGCAGAGGGCGACGCCGTGTACCGCGACGACATTCTGTATCTGGAAAAACTGCCCCTGTTTGTGCCCGGGAAAAACATGTGAGTTGACAACCGGCGGGGGTTCATGTATGATAAAACAAACGGAGGTGTTTCCATGGCGCTGACAGAGATTACAAACGGTAAACTGACCGCGGTCATTTCGGATAAGGGCGCGGAGCTGCAAAGCCTGGTCTACGGCGGTATCGAATATATATGGCAGGGGGATCCCAAGTACTGGAACCGCCGCGCGCCGGTCCTGTTCCCCTTTGTAGGGCGCTGCAAAAACGACGCGTATACCTATGCGGGCGGGACCTACCATATCGGCCAGCACGGGTTTGCGCGCGACAACGTGTTTGAGGTTGTGGCCGCAGGCGGCAGCAGCGCTTCCTTCAGTCTCAAATCGAATCCGGAGCTGAAAAAGAAGTACCCGTTCGACTTTGAGTTTATTATCACATACAGGCTGCAGGGAACGACCCTTGCCGTCGAGTACGAAGTGATGAACCGGGGCAATTCCATGATGTTCTTTTCCGTCGGTTCGCACGAAGCGTACCGCTGTCCGCTTGTGGACGGGGAGCGGTTCGAGGATTATACGATTCAGTTAAACCAGAACGAGCGGCTGGACCGCTATTACCTGGAGGACGGCCTCGCCGGCCTTACGGGCGAGCCGTTTATCGACTTTGGGCAGGAGCTTCCGCTCAGCCATGAATATTTCCGTTCCAGCGCGGCCGTGCTCAAGGACGTTAAGTCCACGTCGGTGACGCTGCGCAGCGGAGTTTCGGGCCACGGTGTAACGGTCGGCTTTGAGGGCTTCCCAAACCTCGGCCTGTGGCAGCCGTACGGCGCGCCGTTCCTGTGCATCGAACCTTGGCTGGGCCTATCCGACGGCGTGAATTTCAACGGCGAGCTGCCGAATAAGGCGTATATCCAGCGCGTCAACGCGGGCGCAAGCCGGACCTGCACCCATACGATCACCCTGTTCTAGCCTGAGCGGTCCGCATTTCCCGTTTCGGCGGGCAGGCAATACGATGATTCCGGCAAAAATCCGTGGGAGCGCGCTCCCACGGATTTCCATAATCCGGCGTAGGAGCGCGAAATTGCAAGCCAGCGTGAGGATTTCCCTGGAAATGTGGAAAAACCGGTCCGCTTCCCGATTTGAACGGAATGTGCGGGATGTGGTATAGTTGTGCGCGGAATGAGTACAGTTGTTCTCAGGAGGCGAACTCTTTTGGAGAGTGCGAAATATTATATAGTGTCGGGGGATATGCTGCCCGAAGCCGCGGTGAAAACAGTGGAAGCCAAGCGCCTGCTGAAAAACGGAGAGGTGCACACCATGTCGGAGGCGGCCAGGGCCGTAGGGATTTCACGCAGCGTTTTTTATAAGTACAAGGATAAGGTGCATCCCTTTTACGACAGGGGGATCGACCGAACGGTTACGCTCTACGCGCAGCTGCAGGACCGGGCGGGCGTGCTCAGTTCCTTCCTTGGTATTTTTGCGGGCGCCGGTGCGAACATCCTGACCATGAACCAGAATATACCGGTGGACGGAACGGCGTCGATTTCAGTGACGGCGCAGACGGGCGAACTCGTCATGGAGCTGTCCGAGCTGCTCGAACAGCTGCGTGCGAGCGAAGGCGTTGTGGAAGTCGACTTTATCACAGGCGAGTAAAACGGTAGGAGGACTTAACAATATGGCGAAAGTGGCACTGCTCGGGCACGGCGTCGTTGGCAGCGGCGTGGCCGAGCTACTCATGAAAAATGCGGGCTCCATTGCAAAGCGCGCGGGCGAGGAGATCGAGATCAAATATATTCTCGATATCCGCGACTTCCCCGGGCTGGAATACAGCGACCGGTTCGTCCGCGACTACGACGTGATCGAGCACGACCCTGAAATAGAGGTCGTCATAGAGGTCATCGGCGGAATCAAGCCGGCGTATGAATTTGTCAGCCGCGCAATTTTGGCGGGCAAGAGCGTTGTGACCTCAAACAAGGAGCTCGTTGCGGCCCGCGGCGCGCAGCTTTTGGAGCTGGCGACGCAAAACGGCGTAAAATTCCTGTTCGAGGCAAGCGTCGGCGGCGGCATCCCGATTATCCGGCCCATGCACCAGTGTCTTGCCGCAAACGAGCTGGACGGCATTACCGGCATTCTCAACGGTACGACAAATTATATCCTTACCAAGATGGCAAAGGACCACGCGCCCTTTGACGAAACCCTGAAAACAGCGCAGCAGCTCGGCTATGCCGAAAGCAATCCGGCCGCCGATATCGAAGGCACCGACGCCTGCCGCAAGATCTGTATCCTCGCATCGCTCGCGTTCGGCCGCCACATCTATCCGGAATACGTGCACACCGAGGGGATCACCCGCCTCAGCTCGCAGGACATGGCGGCCGCGGCCGCCATGGGCGCCACCGTTAAGCTGCTGGGCGTCGCCAGAAAGGCGGAGGACGGACGGGTGTTTATCCTCGTCGCGCCTTTTGTTGTGCCGCATGACCATGTGCTCGCCAATGTCGAGGACGTGTTCAACGGCATCCTCGTCACCGGCGACGCGATCGGAGAAGTTACCTTTTTCGGCCGCGGTGCGGGCAAGCTGCCCACGGCGAGCGCGGTTGTGGCCGATATCATCGACTGCGTCAAGCACAGGGCCGAGGGGAATAACATACAATGGAAAGACCCCGGCACGGATATTACCGTGGACTACAAGACGGTTAAAATCGCGCGGCTGGTTCGCATTCCAAAGCAGGACCGCGAAAATCTGATAAAGAAGGCGGTGCTGCGCGAAGTCCCGTCCTCTGTTCCGGAGGAGTGCTGGATAGAGACGCCGCCCATCACCGAAGTGGAATATATCAACATGTTCGGGCAGGTCCACGCGCTGTCCATGCTCCGCATCATCGGCCGGACGGAATTTATTTGAGTTTTGGAGGGTTTCACATATGGCTCTGATTGTACAGAAATTCGGCGGCTCTTCCGTCGCCGACACACAGCGCCTGGAAAACGTCGCGAATATTATAACGGATACATATCAGGCGGGCAACCAGGTGATCGTGGTCGTTTCCGCGCAGGGGGACACGACCGACGAGTTCATTGAAAAGGCGGGACAGATCAATCCCAACCCTTCCCGGCGCGAAATGGACGTTCTGATGAGCGCAGGGGAACAGATCAGTATGGCCCTGCTCGCCATGGCGGTAGAAAAGCGGGGCATCCCCGTCGTTTCGCTCACCGGCTGGCAGGTTCCGATCGTCACCAGCAGCAGCTACCGCATGGCCAAGATCAAGCGGGTGGAGACCGAACGCCTGCAGCTTGAGCTGGAAAGCAACAAAATCGTAATCGTCGCGGGGTTCCAGGGCGTGAATAAGTATGACGATATCACAACCATTGGCCGCGGCGGATCGGATACGACCGCCGTCGCCATCGCCGCAGCCATGCACGCGGACCTGTGCCAGATTTATACAGACGTGGACGGCGTATACAGCGCCGATCCGCGCATCGTGCCCACCGCGCAGAAGCTCGACGAGATCACCTATGACGAAATGCTGGAACTCGCGTCGCTGGGAGCGCAGGTGCTCATGAACCGCAGCGTGGAACTGGCAAAGAAATACCGGGTGAACCTGGAGGTGTTATCCAGCTTCCACAGGGTGCCGGGAACGATTATCAAGGAGGATACAAAAGTGGAAAAACTGCTGATCACCGGCGTCGCCCGGGACAAAGACGTGGCGCGTATCGCGCTTACGGGAATTGAAGACAGGCCGGGCCAGGCGTACAAAATCTTCTCGCTGCTCGCTAAAAAGAAAATCAACGTGGATATTATTATCCAGTCGATCGGTCGCGACGATGTCAAAGACATCTCTTTCACCGTGACCAAGGAAAACCTGCAGCCTGCCATTGAAGTGCTGCGGGAGAACAAGGAGTATATCGGCTTTACAGATATTGAAACCGATGAAAACATCGTCAAAGTCTCGGTCGTGGGCGCGGGCATGGCCTCTAACGCAGGCGTCGCCTCCATGGTATTCGAGGCGCTGTACGATGCGAATATCAATATTCATATGATCTCCACGAGCGAAATCAAGATCTCGGTTCTGCTGGACGCGGCCGACGGCGACCGCGCCATGCGCGTGATCCACGACAAGTTTGATTTTACCGTGTAAAACGCGTGGACCCAGGAAAATAAACCAAAAAAAAGGCTTGCAATGCGGGGAATGGTGTGTTATACTAATTCTACCTAATTGTCAGGTCTTTTTTATTGCGCTTTTTTCCTGACACAGGGAGGCAATAATTTTAGGAGGTGCCGCACATGAGAGTAAAGATCACGATGGCCTGTACCGAGTGCAAGCAGCGCAACTATGACACCGTCAAGAACAAAAAGAACACGCCGGACAGGCTTGAAGCGAGCAAGTACTGCCGTTTCTGCAAAAAGCATACGGTCCATCGCGAAACGAAGTAGGGAGGAGCTTTCCATGGCTAAGGATGAAGCGACCAAACCCAAGAAGAAGAGAAAAAAAGTATCCGCCTTCCTCAGAGAAGCCAGAAGCGATATCAAGAAGATCACATGGCCCTCTTTTAAGTCTGTTGTAAAGAATACGGGCATGGTCATCGTCGTGATGATCATCGGCGCCGCGGTCATCTCTCTGGTGGACCTCGGCCTGACGCAGCTGCTGTATCTGTTCATCCGCTAAAGGAGTATGGTGCATGTCTGACGCAAAATGGTATGTGGCGCATACCTATTCCGGCTACGAGAACAAAGTGGCCGCGAATCTCGAAAAAATCGTTGAAAACCGCAAGCTGCATGATCTGATCCAGGATATACGCGTGCCGACGGAAACCGTCGTCGAAATTAAGGACAATGAGAAGAAGGAAGTGGAGCGCAAAGTATTTCCCGGCTATGTGCTGGTGAAAATGGTCATGCGCGACGACACGTGGTATATCGTCCGAAACATCCGCGGCGTTACCGGCTTTGTCGGCCCCGGCTCGAAACCCGTCCCGCTCACCGAGAAGGAGATCGAAAGCCTGGGCATCGATAAAAAGGTGGTCGAAATCAGCTTTGACGTGGGGGACAGCCTGAAGATTACGGACGGCCCTCTCGAAGGCTTTATTGGTACGGTCGAGGAAATCGAGGCCGACAAGAGCAGAGTGAAGCTGATTGTGCATATGTTCGGCAAGGAGACCCCTGTCGAACTGGAGCTCACACAGGTGGAAGTCCTGTAAGACTTCGCGCAAATGCCCTTTCGTGGGAGGGAGCATGAATGTGTTCCCGCCATACCACATTATGTATAAGGAGGTGTACGCACATGGCACAAAAGGTGATTGGATATATCAAACTGCAGATTCCTGCGGGCAAAGCTACGCCTGCTCCCCCGGTGGGTCCGGCCCTCGGTCAGCACGGCGTGAACATTATGGCTTTCACCAAGGAATTCAATGAGAGAACCAAGAATGACATGGGCATGATTATCCCCGTCGTCATCACGGTCTATGCCGACCATTCTTTCAGTTTTGTAACCAAGACGCCGCCCGCCGCCGTCCTGATCAAGAAGGCCTGCGGAATCGAGAGCGGCTCCGGCGAGCCCAACAAGACCAAAGTCGCCACCATTTCGAGCGACCAGGTCCGCAAGATCGCCGAGCAGAAGATGCCGGACCTGAACGCTTCATCCGTGGAAACCGCGATGAAGATGGTCGCTGGTACGGCCAGAAGCATGGGTGTCGTCGTCGAGGACTGATCCGCTTCTGACGTGGGAGGGAAATCCCGAAAACACCACATTTGGAGGAATGATTCATGTTTAGAGGTAAAAAGTATCAAGAGAGCATGAAGCTCATTGATAAACAGCGCCTTTATGACAGTGATGAAGCGCTCAGTCTTGCGACGCAGACCGCAAAGGCAAAGTTTGACGAGACCGTCGAGGTCCATGTCAAGCTGGGCGTTGACTCCCGTCATGCCGACCAGCAGGTCAGAGGCGCGATCGTCCTGCCGCACGGTACGGGCAAAAATATCCGTGTGCTCGTATTTGCAAAGGGCGACAAGGCCGCCGAGGCCGAAGCCGCCGGCGCAGAATTCGTCGGTGCGGAGGATATGGTAGACAAGATCCGCAACGAGAACTTTTTCGACTACGACGTCGTCGTCGCCACGCCGGATATGATGGGTGTGGTCGGCCGTCTCGGTAAAATCCTCGGTCCCAAGGGCCTGATGCCGAACCCGAAGGCCGGCACCGTCTCCATGAACGTAGGCGACGCCGTCCGTGAGATCAAAGCCGGTAAGATCGAGTATCGTCTCGACAAGACCAACATCATCCACTGCCCGATCGGCAAGGTGTCGTTCGGCCCGGAGAAGCTCGCCGACAACTTTAACGCGCTGCTCGGCGCGATCATCAAGGCCAAGCCTGCGGCTGCAAAAGGCATTTATATCCGTAGCTGCGTCGTTTCCACTACGATGGGCCCGGGCATCAAGGTCAACGCCGGCAAGCTGGTTGGCTGAGAATTTTCTTGACAAAGCCGGTTTGAACTGGTATACTAACCAATGTTAAATTTACAGGGTTTCATTCTTAAGACAGCAGGCGCGTAAGCGTAACGGGCAACCGGCCTGCCGAGGAAGGAACGAAAACGATCCATCATGTCGTTTACCGCGTCCTTTTCCGGCAGCTCGGAAAAGGACGTTTTGTTATATTGCGCCTGACTGACGGCCGGGAGGTGAAAAAAGTGCCAAGCGAAAGAGTATTGGAAGAAAAGAAGCAGATTGTAAAGGAACTGGCCGACAAGATGCAGAACGCCGCATCCGGCGTGTTCGTCGACTATAAGGGCATCACAGTCGCGGAGGATACCAAGCTCCGCACGGACCTGCGCAATGCAGGCGTGGAGTACGCAGTCGTGAAAAACACCCTTGCCCGCTTTGCTGTCAACCAGATCGGCTATGAGGGCCTGACCCCCATCTTGGAGGGGACGACCGCGCTCGCTACTTCAAGCGACCTTGTCGCCCCTGCGAAGATCCTCAGCGAGTTCGCCAAGAAAAACAAATCGTTCAAGATCAAGGCGGGGTTTGTGGAAGGCCGCATTATTGACGTAGACGAAGTCAACAATCTTGCGGAACTGCCAAGCAAGGAAGTCCTCATCGCCAAAGTCCTGGGCGGATTCAACGCCCCCATCGCGGGCTTTGCCAACGTCCTGAACGGGACGCTGCGCGGCCTTGTCGTTGCGCTCAACGCCATCAAAGAGCAGGCTGAAAAGGCCAGCTGACCAATTTATAAGAATGAATTATAGTATGGAGGAATAAAAATGTCTGATAAAGTCACCAAAATGATCGAAGATGTAAAAGCCCTTACCGTTCTTGAGCTTGCTGAGCTCGTAAAGGCCCTTGAAGAGGAATTCGGCGTATCCGCCGCCGCGCCTGTCGCTGTCGCCGCTGTTGGCGCCGCTCCCGCCGCCGCTGCCGAAGCCGAAGAGCAGACCGAGTTCAACGTCATCCTCGCTGGTGCTGGTGAGAAGAAGATCGAAGTAATCAAGGTTGTCAGGGAAATCACCTCTCTCGGCCTGAAGGAAGCCAAAGCCCTTGTTGACGGCGCTCCCAGCCCGGTCAAGGAAGGCGTTTCCAAGGACGAAGCGAACGACATCAAGGCCAAGCTGGAGGCCGCCGGCGCTTCTGTCGAGCTGAAGTAATTTCTTTTTTGCACACCACGTTGCATCCCGCCTTACAGGCGGGATGTTTTTTTACTGGACTTGATTTCTTCTGCCGGATGCGGTTGCAGGCGGCCGGATGCAAGGCTCCGGCCGACGTTTTGGATTTTACGTTCCCCGCTGTTTGCTGGGCGCTGGCGCGCCTATTCTATTTTTTGTCCTGAGCTTCCCAGCTTTATCTCGGAACATCTAGGCGGCCTTTTGCGCTGTGCTGGCCTCGCTTACGATCGGTACGAACCGAGCGCGCCTGCCCGCAGGAAGCGACTATGATACGAACGGATGCGCGGCGTATGCTCAGTCAGGACGGGAAATGTGATCGGCGCGCTGCGTGTGTGCTTTGCCGTGCGGCCGCATGTAAGGATTCCGTTTGAAATGGCCCTCAGGGATCATCTCCTTGTATATATCCCCTTGTACGGCGGCATGCCGGCAGCGTCCGTTCCGGCGCCGTATGGAAAGTCAGGGCACGGCGCTCATGTCAGGCGCCGTCTGCACGCGCGCAAAACGGTCTGCAAAGTGACATGCTGCCATGCCTGTGACGCTTGTCCTGCCTATGCGCCGCAAGGAAAAGACGGGAATTTGAAAAAGGTCAGAAATAGTCAAAAATAATTCATGGATTTTCCGGGAAAAAGTATTGACAATTCGAGTAAATAGTGGTAAATTATAATTAGCACTCGGAGATGTCGAGTGCTAAAATCATGAACAGGGCGATGGATATGGATCTTTCGGAGCGCAGAATACAAATATTGCGAACACTGATCGACGCATATATCGAGAGCAGCGAGCCCATTGGTTCAAAGTCTGCGGTGTTTGAAAAGTTCAACCTTTCCTCGGCAACGCTGCGCAACGAAATGGCGCGGCTGGAGGAGATGGGGCTTTTGTTTCAGCCGCACACCTCTTCGGGCCGGGTTCCGAGCAAACTTGGATACCGTTTTTATGTTGCGAACCTGAAGGACTCTCTGAAACTGGACGCAAAGCGGAAAAAGAGCATAGATCAGATGATCGAAATGCTGGCGGCCCGTCCCGATAAGATTTTTTCCAACTCAGCGCAGATTGCGGCGAGCATTACAAACTGCGCCGCCATCTCGATTTATTCCACACCGGGCAGCCGCAAATTCGTGTATTTTGAATGCGCCATGATCAACAGCCGCAGCGTCGCTATTATGGCCGTTATGGGCGCGGACAACATCAAAACCTGCGTTTACCTGACCGACGAGGACATCAACGTCAATGACAGTACGGTACTCAACCGGATTCTGAATGTGCATCTGACGGGTGTGGAAATTAAAAGCCTGACGGATACTGTCTTTGGCGTAATTGAACAGGAGATTTTGCGATATGTCCCCTCCATGGCGGGCATTACAAAGGCGCTGCAGTCCATTATACGCGAGGTCAACACCTATGAAATCGTCGTTTGCGGCGAGAGCAACCTGCTTTTATACCCGGAATTCAGCGATGTGGAAAAGCTCAAGTCCTTCTACTCGCTGGTATCCGACCGGAAAAACCTCGGCCGGATTGCCGACCAGTCGTCGGAAGGGGATATCGGCGTGCACATAGACCCGGAGCTGTTCCCCAGCGCGACCCTGCTGACTGCTTCTATCGGCAACGAGGAGAGCGGCAAGGCGACTTTGTCCGTTGTGGGGCCGATGCGCATAAACTATGCGAGGATCATTGCCGATTTCAAATATTTCAGTGAAATCATGTCAAAACTGATACAGGGCATGACAGAAGAGGAAAAGGAGTAAGGACATGGCGAAAGAAAAGCGTGCCAATGACGGCGAGCTGACCAAGGAGGAAATGCTCCCGCTCGATGAAGAGGCGCAGGCTGCGCTTCTGGACGAGAATGAGGCGCTGAAAGCCGATTGTGAGGCGGCGCAGGAAAAGCTTGCGCAGGCGCAGACGGAACTACAGGAGGAGAAGGAGCGGTATTTGCGGCTGATGGCGGAATACGACAATTTCAAACGGCGCACAGCACGTGAAAAGCAGCAGGCGTATACCGACGCCAAAGCCGATGCGCTCACAGCGCTGCTGCCGATTATCGATAACCTGGAGCGCGCCGTACAGAGCGGCGCCGACGGCGCTGGCCTGCGCGACGGCGTGCAGATGACGCTGACCCAGGCGGCTGAGGTGCTGAAAAGCTGCGGTTTTGAGGAGATTGAAGCGCTGCACAAGCCGTTCGATCCGCAGCTGCACAACGCGGTACTGCACGTGGAGGACGAGAGCCTCGGTGAACAGGAGATCTGCGACGTACTGCAGAAAGGCTATAAAATAGGCGAAAAAGTGGTCCGGCATTCCATGGTCAAGGTCGCGAACTGATTGCATACCAGGACCCTTTATCATACATTTGAATTCATAAACTGGAGGAATTATTTATGGGAAAAATCATAGGAATTGACTTGGGTACAACAAACTCCTGCGTAGCGGTTATGGAGGCGGGCGAGCCTGTCGTAATTCCCAATGCCGAAGGCGGCCGTACCATTGCGTCCGTTGTGGCGTTTTCCAAAACAGGAGAACGCATGGTCGGCCAGGTTGCCAAGCGCCAGGCGATTACCAACCCTGACCGTACCATCAGCTCCATTAAGCGCGATATGGGCAGCAACCGTAAGGTCACGATTGACGATAAACAGTATACGCCGCAGGAGATATCGGCGATGATTCTGCAGAAGATCAAGCAGGACGCGGAGAGCTATCTGGGCGAGACAGTCAGCCAGGCCGTTATCACGGTGCCTGCCTATTTCAGCGACGCGCAGCGGCAGGCGACCAAGGATGCGGGCAGGATTGCGGGACTGGAAGTGCTCCGCATCATCAACGAGCCGACGGCCGCGGCCCTTGCCTACGGTGTGGACAAGGAAAGCGAGCAGAAAATCATGGTGTACGACCTCGGCGGCGGCACCTTTGACGTTTCCATTCTCGACATTGGCGACGGCGTGCTCGAAGTGCTTGCCACCAGCGGCAACAATAAACTGGGCGGCGACGACTTTGACGAGCGCATCATCGCATGGCTTGCGGAATCCTTCCAGAAGGAAAACGGCATTGACCTGCGCCAGGATAAAATGGCGCTGCAGCGCCTCAAGGAGGCGGCGGAAAAGGCCAAGATCGAGCTTTCGGGCGTGACCACGACCAATATAAACCTGCCCTTTATTACAGCGGACGCATCCGGCCCGAAACATCTGGATATGACCCTGACCCGCGCAAAGTTCAATGAACTGACCGCTGATCTGGTTGACCGCACCATGGCCCCTGTCCGCAAGGCTCTGGCTGATGCAGGCCTGAAGGCTTCTGACCTGGCTAAGGTCCTGATGGTCGGTGGCTCCACCCGTATCCCCGCTGTCTATGACGCTGTCAAGAAGGAACTGAACTGCGAGCCGTTCAAGGGCATCAACCCCGATGAATGTGTTGCTGTCGGCGCTTCCATCCAGGGCGGTGTTCTGCAGGGCGACGTTAAGGGTCTGCTGTTGCTGGATGTTACCCCGTTGAGCCTGGGCATTGAGACTCTGGGCGGCGTTTGCACCAAGATCATTGAGCGCAACACCACCATCCCCACCAAGAAGAGCCAGATCTTCTCCACTGCTGCTGACAACCAGCCCAGCGTTGAAGTCAACGTTCTGCAGGGCGAACGTGAGTTTGCCCGCGACAACAAGAGCCTGGGTACCTTCCACCTGGATGGCATCGCTCCGGCTCCGCGCGGCGTGCCCCAGATCGAAGTTACCTTTGATATCGATGCCAACGGCATTGTGCATGTAAGCGCTAAGGACCTTGGCACCGGCAAGGAGCAGAGCATTACCATCACTGCTTCCACCAACATGAGCAAGGATGACATCGACAAGGCCGTTAAGGATGCCGAGCAGTATGCTGCTGAGGATAAGAAGCGCCGCGAAGATGTTGATGCCCGCAACAACGCCGACCAGATGGTGTTCCAGACCGAAAAGGCTTTGGGCGAGCTGGGCGACAAGGTCTCTCCGTCCGAGAAGAGCGAGTGCGAAGCTAAGCTGAACGCCCTGAAGGAAGCCCTGAAGGGTACCGATATTGAGGCCATCAAGGCAAAGCAGGACGACCTGCAGAAGGCTTTCTACGCCATCAGCGAGAAGGTTTACCAGCAGGCTGCCCAGCAGCAGGGCCAGCAGCCGGGCGCTGACGCCCAGCAGGGCCCCACGGGCAATGCCGGTTCCGCCCCGAAGGATGACGGTGCTGTTGACGCTGACTTCCACGAGGTGTAAGATAACAGAATAAACAGGGGAACATCCCTGTAACCCAAAAGGCCGCCGCCAGGCAATTCCGGCGGCGGCCATTGTGGGGTTAAGCCCACAAAGCTGCGTCCCGTCCGTAGGGGCGCACAGCGTGTGCCCGCAGTGAAATCACGTTGCCGCTTGCAGGCACAGGCTGTACGCCCTTACGGACAAAGAACCGGCTGTTCCCATAGGGGAAAGGAATAAAAGTCAACTTACTTCAACACATAAAGGTGTGATCATATGGCAGAAAAAAGAGATTATTACGAGGTGCTGGGCATCGGCAAAAACGCCACGGATGCCGAGATCAAGAGTGCCTACCGCAAACTTGCCAAAAAGTACCACCCTGACCTGAACCCCGGCAATAAAGAAGCCGAGGAAAAGTTCAAAGAGGTCAACGAAGCCAACGATGTGCTTTCCGACCCGCAGAAACGCCAGCGCTATGATCAGTTCGGCTTTGCCGGCGTAGACCCCAACTATGCGGCTGCCAACGGCGGCGGTGCAGGAGGGTTCGGCGGTGGTTTTGGCGGCGTGGACCTGGGCGACATCTTTGGCGATATCTTTGGCGGCGGATTTGGCGGTGGATTCAGCGGCTTTGGCGGCGGTTCTTCCACCCGCACCGCCAATGCACCCCGCAAGGGCCATGATATTCAGGCCAGCGTGATCCTGACCTTTGAGGAAGCCGCCCACGGCTGCTCCAAGAAGATCACCATCAACCGCCAGGATACCTGCCCCGACTGCGGCGGCACCGGTGCGGCCAAGGGTACCAGCCCCGAAACCTGCCCCGACTGCGGCGGCCGTGGTTATGTTGTAACACAGCAGCGCACCCCCTTTGGCGTAATGCAGAGCCAGCAGCCCTGCAGCCACTGCGGCGGCCGCGGCACCATTATCCGCAACCCGTGCAAGACCTGCCGCGGCACCGGCAAGACCGCCGCGCGCAAGAGCCTGGAGATCAATATCCCCGCTGGTATTGATGATGACCAGAACATTGCACTGCGCGGCCAGGGCGATGCCGGTTCCAACGGCGGCCCGGCCGGCGATGTGATCGTGCATGTTACCGTTAAGGCCGACCCGATGTTTGAGCGTGACGGGTACGATGTTACCATCCATGTGCCCATCACCTTCAGCCAGGCTGTGCTGGGCGATGACGTTGAGGTGCCCACCGTGGATGGCCGCATTGTGCAGCATATCCCCGAAGGCACCCAGAGCGGCACCAAGTTCCGCCTGCGCGGCCAGGGCATCCAGTACCTGAACGGCCGCGGCCGCGGCGACCAGTATGTGATCGTCGATGTTGAGATCCCTAAAAAGGTCACCCGCGCCCAGCGCGAAGCCCTGAAAGCTTTTGAGGACAGCATGAAAGAGGATAACTACGAAAAGCGCAAGGGCTTCTTCAAGAACCTGCGCGACCGTTTCTCGTAATGCAATAACATGCCCCCGCCTGGTAATGCAGACGGGGGTGTTTTTGTATCAGTTAATTATAGCAATATCACGACCTCTTTATGTGATTTTTACATAGATGATATCATTCTCTAGCCCAAAAAGCTAGAGGAAAAATGAGAAAAGTAAAGTGCAGTAAGGCTAATATTGCACTTTCGCCAATCATCATGTATAATAAAACTGTCTGTAAGCAACCTAAAGCAGGGGAGGGCTTCATGCAAAAAATCAAAGATTTCTGCAAGCGGCACCGCCTGCTGTGGCTGACTTTGCTGCTGGCGCTGGCTGCCGCCGCTGTGGCCGCGTGGGCCGGGTTTGACCTTGGCCAGCGGGTGGATAACCAGCCGGTGTATGAAATCGTCAACGATGATTATACCCGTACCGTTGTAATTCCTGCCACGGCGGACGCTGCAACGCAGGATGACGGCACAACCGGGTTGTACCTGCCCGTTCCGCTCAAAAGCGGGCAGCGCATTTACGGGGTTCGACTGGACCTGACCACCCATAATTGGGCGTTCCGGCAGGGCACCCTGTACGCTGCACTGCTGGATGCCGATGGCAACGCCGTGGCGAACGGTGAGCTGGACTGCATTACCATTAAAGATGACACCTTTGCGGCCATCACGTTTGATGTGCCCTATACCGCCCCCGGCACAGCCGATGCCGAAGCGGACTATGACCTGGCAAACCCCAACATGACCCTGCGCCTGTGGCATACCCCCGGCGATGACTGGGATGTGTACCACCTGCTGGGCCTTTGGACGGATGCCGACACCAGCCAGCAGATGACCCGCCGGAATGCAAACGGCACAACGGATTCCATCGTCGGGCATCCGGCATTGCAGTATGTCGTCAATGATTCCGGCAGCTGGTCCCATGTGATCTCCCGCCTGCTGGGCGTGCTGACCTTTGCGGCGGTGGTGGCGGGCTTTATCCTGCTCACCCACCGCGCCAAGCTGTGGCAGGTGGTGCTGGTGTGCGGTGCGGTGCTGGGCGTGGCGTTTGCCTTTTTAACGCCGCCCCTTGTCGGCCCCGATGAATACACCCACCTGGCCAAATGCTACCGCCAGTCCAGCACATTGCTGGGCCAGCCGGTGGCGGACGATGATGATATGCTGCTGGTGCGCAGCTGTGATGCTCCCTATTTCAAAAATCATACCGGTGATATCGGCATTTACGCTTACAAGGAAATGCTGGAACACCTGGGAGATGCGGGCTGCAGCGGTGAAACGATTGTCAGCTCCGATACCTATGTAACGGCGGACCCCATCAACAATACGCTCTACCTGGGTCAGATTGCCGGTATTACGCTGGCGCGCATGATGGGGCTTGGCTTCCATGGCATGCTGCTGTTGGGACGGCTGTGCAACCTGGCGCTGTACCTGGCATTGGCTGCGGCTGCGGTCAATATTGCACCCCAGCGGCTGCGCGGCATTTTTGCCGGTGTGGCACTGCTGGCCCAGCCCTTGCAGCTGGCGGGCAGCCTTTCGGCGGACGCCGCCGTGCTGGGGTATCTCTTCTGCTTTACTGCGCTCTGCCTGACCCTGCGCACCCGCCCGGCCCGCTGGCCGGAAACGGTGGCTGCTGTGGTGCTGGCGGCGCTCATCGGCCCGGCCAAGGCAATTTATCTGCCCGCCGTGCTGCTGATCTTTATGATTCCCGATGCCAACCTTGCCTTGCCCGGCAAGCGCTGGCCGGTTGGCCCCATTGCCAAAGTTCTGGCGCTGGTGCTGGCCGCTATCGGCTGGGTGCAGGTCAATATGGGCGCTGCTTTGTATGCAGCCCGCGATGTGGATACCGTGGGCATCCTGCGCGCCGGTGGTGCCGCCGCGGCTGGTGCCGCTTTGCTGGCGCTGCTGTACTGGAAGATCCGCCGCGACCCCAAAAAGAAGAAAATCTTTTTGGGTGCCATTGCCGCGGTTGTGGTGCTGGCTATCCCGGTTGGGCTGTATAAGCTGACCCACATGTGGGGCGGCTTAACGCCGGAACAGCTGGTTGGCTCCATTCAGGAAAACGGCGATTCCATCTACACCTATTCCGCCGGGTATATCTGCCGCAACCTGCCCAATACGGCCAAACTGCTGCTGCGCTCTTTCAGTGCGCAGGGGGCGCAGTGGGTGCAGGGCGTGCTGGGCACTGCCCTGGGCGAACCCATTGTGTATACCGTGGATGCCAGCTGGGTGCTGGGGGGTGGCTTTATCCTGGCTTTGCTGGCCGCGGCGCTGCCGCAGGCGGGTGAGACTGTACCTCTGGGCCGCCGCACCAAAGCGGGCGTTTGGGGGATTGTTCTCTGCGTGATTGCCCTTTCGTTCGTCACGGCGCTCAACTGGACCCCCATCAATTACACCACTATTTTTGGCCTGCAGGGGCGCTACTGGCTGCCCGTGCTGCCGCTGGTGCTGGCGCTGGTGCACCACAACCGCACCTTTGCCGTGCAAAAGCCCGCAGAGCGCAAGGCGGTATTTGCCATGCTCTGCCTGACATCGTTCGTCATTCTGCAAGGCGCGGGTTTGTACGCGACCTTCCAGATGCCGTCATAAATTATCATTTTATACGTTTTGTATAATGCAGAAAGGAACATTACCATGACTGTTACCCGTAATACCATCATTGCCGAAATCCTGCAGAACGATCCTTCCCAGGGCTGCGTGCCCATCTTTTTGAACACGGGTATGCACTGCCTGGGCTGCATGGCTGCCCATGGTGAGACCGTGGAGCAGGCCTGCATGGTCCACGGTGTGGACCCCGACGAACTGTGCGCCGAACTGAATGACTACTTTGCACACCTGTAAGCCTGTGCCGCACCTGGATGCGCGGCTGGCCGCCGCGGCTGCCTATGTGCGGCCCGGCCATATTGCCGCCGATATTGGGTGTGACCATGGAAAACTCAGTGCATGGCTGGCGGGCAGCGGTTGCTGCCCGCTTGTTTTTGCATGTGATCTGCGGGAAGGCCCGCTGCAAAAAGCCCGCATGACCTGCGCCCCCTGGGCGGATAAGATCCAGTTCCGCCTCGGTTCCGGCTTGAGTGTGCTGCAGCCGGGGGAGGCAACGGAGATCATCATTGCCGGCATGGGGGCCGAAACGGTGCTGGAAATCCTGGATGCCGCCCCCTGGGTGAGGAACGAACAGTATAACTTTGTTTTTGTACCCGCCACCAAGCACAGCGTTTTGCGCAAGGGCCTTGCCCAGCGCGGCTTTGCCTTAAAAAGCGAGACACTGTGCCGTGCAGCCGGGCGGCTGTATACCGTGATCAACGCGCAGTATACCGGCCGGGCAGCGGAGCCCACCGGCCTTGCCTGCCTGTGCGGCAAAACGCAGGGCCAGCCCGAAGCCCAGGCCTACCGTGAACAGCAGCTGGTCAAACTGAAAAAATACCGCCTGGGCCTTGCACCCGGCCCGCAGGCGGATGGGGTGGATGCCCTGATACAGGAAATGGAGGATGGACTATGGCCGTAAAAGTACAGCAGGTACTGGAAATTCTGGAACAGATCGCCCCGCCGGAGCTGGCTTGCAGTTGGGATAACGTGGGCCTTTTGGTGGATGCCGGACGCCCGGTCACCTCCATTATGACGGCGCTGGATATTACCGCCGATGTGGTGCGCGATGCCGCCGAAAGCGGGTGTGAGCTGATTGTAAGCCACCACCCGGTCATCTTTGACCCGCTGCGCCGCGTGACGGCGGAGGATGTGCCCGCAATGCTGCTGCAGAACGGCATTTCGGCCATCTGCATGCACACCAATCTGGATGCCGCTCCCGGCGGTGTGAACGATGTGCTGGCAGACCTGCTGCGCATTGAGAATCGCCGTGATTTCGCCGATAACTGCGGCCGCATCGGCACGCTGAACGTGCCCACCACGGCCCAACAGCTGGCCGAAACCTGCAGCCGGATGCTGCACACCCACTGCAAGTTTGTGGAAGCCGATCACCCGGTAGAAAAGCTGGCCGAAGTGAGCGGCGCAGGCGGCAGCTATTTGCAGCAGGCCATTGACGAGGGCGCAGACTGCCTGGTGACAGGCGAAGCCGCCCACCACATTGCCATTTTGGCAAAGCAGAAAGGCGTGGGCCTGGTTGTTGCCGGGCACTGGGGAACGGAACACCCGGTGGTGTTTGCCCTGGCGGATGCCCTGACCGAGCGCCTGCCCAAAGAAGTTACTGTGGCCCCCAGCCTGGCCGATGTTGACCCTTACAGCTACCTGTAACCCCTGCGGCGGCTGAACACTATGGGGTGGGATGAACCCATCCTGCCGCGTGAGAAGAATGCTGTCGTTTTCATACAAACCCTGCCCCAAAAGAAAAGGAGTACCACAATGGCATTGGATGCCGCGACCCTTGCGCTGGTCGCAAATGAACTGAACAGCACCCTGCTGGATGCCAAAATTGATAAAATTTTTGAGCCGACGCGGGATGAAGTGCTGATGACCCTGCGCACTCGCACCCAGACGTTCAAGCTGCTGCTGTCTGCCCGCAGCGGCTCGGCGCGTGTCTGCCTGACCAAAGAAAGCTTTGAAAACCCGCTCACCCCGCCGGGCTTTTGCATGCTGCTGCGCAAACACCTGACCGGCGGCCGTCTGACAGGGCTGCATATGGAACCCGGCGACCGCATTGTGTTTTTTGACTTTTTGTGCACCAATGAGATGGGCGACCTGGTAACCAATACCCTGGCTGCCGAGCTGATGGGCCGTTACTCCAACCTGGTGCTGATCCAGAGCGGCAAGATCATCGATGCCCTCAAGCGCGTGGATTTTGAGGACAGCGAGATCCGCCAGCTGCTGCCCGGACTGCCGTATACGCTGCCGCCCAAACCCAATAAGCCGGATTTTCTGGCAACCAGCGCCGCCGCCATGGTGGCCGCTGCCTGCGAAAAAGACCTGCCGGTGGCTTCTGCTTTGGGCAAAGCGGTTGGCGGTGTCGGCCCCGTTGTTGCGCGGGAGGCTGTGTGGCGTGCCTTTGGCGGCGAAACGCCCCTGCTGGCCTGTGACCTGGACGAAGCGCAGAAGCAGGCCCTGTGCGCCGCAATCGAAAACCTGAAGGATGAACACGCTGCAGGCGGCACCCCCACGGCGGTGCGCATCCCCCAGCCAGACGGTGTGAACAAGCCGGTAGAGTTCAGCTTTTTTATTCCGCAGCAGTACGGCAGTGCGGCCATTTTAACGCAGTACCCCACCTACAGCGAGCTGCTGGAGGATTATTACGCCACCAAGGACCGCGCCGAGCGGTTGAAGCAGAAGAGCCGCGAGCTGTACAAAGCGGTGCATAACCTGTACGAACGCGCTGTGCGCAAACAGTCCGCCCGGCGGGAGGAACTGGCCCAGAGTGAAAAAGCCGATACCCTGCGCCTGTACGGCGAGCTGCTGCAGGCCAACCAGTGGGCCATCCAGAAAGGCGACCGCCAGGCCACCGTGCAAAACTACTATACCGGCGAGGATGTGACCATCCGCCTGGACCCCCGCCTTGGACCCAACGAGAACGCGCAGAAATACTTCCGCGATTATAAAAAGAAGCAGACCGCCGGCCAGATGCTGAAAAAGCTGCTGCTCGAGGGCGAGGATGAGATCGAATACCTTGCCAATGTTCTGTATGAGGTGGAGACTGCCCCCGGCGAGCAGGCCCTGAACGAAGTGCGCGCCGAGCTGAAAAGCCAGGGCTACCTGAAATACTATAAGCAGCGGGAACGCAAACAGAAACCGGCGGATTTCCTGCGCTACCGCTCCAGCGATGGCTTTGAAATTTTGATCGGGCGCAACAACCTGCAAAACGATAAGCTGACCCTGCACACTGCCCGCGGCAAGGATGTCTGGTTCCATGTACAGAAAGCCCCCGGCAGTCATACGGTGGTTATGAGCCGCGGCGAGGATGTGCCAGACACCACCAAACAGGAGGCCGCAGAGCTGGCTGTGCTGCACTCCAGCCAGAATGGCGGTGCCAAGGTGCCGGTGGATACCACCGAGGTGCGCAACATCTGGAAAGCCAACGGCGCCCGCCCTGGCATGGTGCTGTATAACGATTATACAACGGTCTATATTACCCCGCGTGCCGGGCTGGAAGAGCAGCTAAGGGAAAAATAAAGTAACATATGTTAATGAAATGACCACGCTAAGTGCGAGCGTGGTCATTTTTTTTGAATAAAGTAGGATATTTTTGTAAATAGGAGTGAAAAATGAAAAAACGTGTGGTATAATTTGAAAAGATGAGGAGAGGGAAAGTGAAATGAAAGTCTTAGTTACAGGCTTTGACCCGTTCGGAGGGGAAAGCATCAACCCGGCTTACGAAGCTGTTAAAATGCTGCCGGATGAAATTGCCGGGGCGCAGATCATCAAGCGGGAAATCCCGACAAGCTTTACCCGCGGCACCGCAGAAGTGGTGCGCCAAATCGAACTTTGCCAGCCGGATCTGGTGCTGAATGTGGGCCAGGCAGGCGGCGCTGCTGGTTTGCGTGTAGAACGGGTAGCCATCAACCTGGCGGATGCCCGTATCCCGGATAATGACGGCGCACAGCCGGTGGACGAACCGCTGGTACAGGACGGCGCCCCGGCATATTTTGCCAAGCTGCCGGTCAAGGCCATGGTGCGCGGGGTACAGGCAAAGGGCTATCCCTGCCAGCTGTCTTACACGGCAGGTACTTACGTCTGCAATGCGGTCATGTATACCGTGCTGCATACCGTGCAAAGTTATCCCCATATACGGGCGGGCTTTGTGCATGTGCCGTATGCAGCCAGCCAGCTGGAAGGCAAAGCTGCGGGTACCCCGGCCATGCCGCTGGCAGACATTACCGCGGCCCTGGCAGCTGCCATTGAAGCCGCTGTGCAGAATAAGACCGATTTGAAAGAACAAATGGGCAGGCTGGATTAAAAACAGCGACTGCTCGAAATAAAATGGGGGGGGGTAAGCGTTATGCTGACCAATAAAGAAATTGGAGTTTTGTGCTACTGCCGCGGCTGCCTGAACCGGAAGTGCGGCCTTGATCTGGAACGGAGTGATATAAAGCATTTGAAAATGCAAAAAATATCATTAGAAAAATCATTGACAATGATTTGGTAGAAGAGCTTGGATATACGGTTTGCTTTGAAACGATTGAATGAGGCATACCCAAGTAAAATCCGGATGAAAACTTATTGATGGTGAAATAAAGACTTCGCTGCCAAGGGCTGAAAATGCTCTTGGCAGATTTTTGTAGAAGGGCAGGGGAAAATCTTTAAGGCAACACCGCACAATTCCCGCCTGACGGCTTAAGCACCGCTCCGGCGGCTGCGGCACGGCATCTGCGTTGCCAAAATGCTCGATAATACACAAAGTATTATCTGCGCTTTTGGCCTAGCAGCTACCGCACCTCGCTCGCCGTATCGGTACTTAGAATTATGCGGTATTGCCCTAAATATCAAATGGCCCGGCTGCAAATGCAGTGCGGGCCGTTATGTTTAGTTTTGCTGTATATCCTGTACGTCATCGGCGAATTTTGTTTGACGCAGACGGACGCAGGGATTATAATAAATGCGGTGTAATTTGCCGGAATTTGTCACAGCCTGGCGTTCCGGCTCAAGGTGCAGTCATACGCTGCCCTGCAAGTAGAGAGGAAAAGAGGAATATTTATGTCCAAAACGTCCATTCCCAAAAACTATCATGATCTTTTGGGCCTGTACGATACCCAGCGGGCCATCGGCATCATCAAAACCATCTTTCAGGAAAAGCTGTGTGCCGCCCTGCACCTGAAGCGCGTTACCGCCCCGCTGTTTGTTTTGAACGGCAGCGGCCTGAACGATGATCTGAACGGCGTGGAGCGCCCCGTCAGCTTTGATGTACCCTGCCTGGATGAGCGCGCTGAAGTTGTGCACAGCCTGGCCAAATGGAAGCGCTATGCCCTTGCTGAGTATGGGTTCCGCCCCGGCCAGGGCCTTGTGACCGACATGAACGCCATCCGCCGCGACGAAGAGCTTGACAACCTGCACAGCATTTATGTAGACCAGTGGGACTGGGAGAAGGTCATCACCGCGAAGGACCGCACCCTGCCCTTTTTGCAGGAAACCGTGCGCGATATTGTGGATGCCGTTTGCTCCACTGCGGACGAGCTGCGCTGGAAGTTCCCGGAGCTGAAAGCCATCCGCCTGACCCGTGAGCCGACCTTTATCACCACCCAGGAGCTGGAAGACCTGTACCCCGACCTGACCCCCAAAGAGCGCGAAAACGCCTTTACCCGCGCCCATGGCACCGTCTGCATCATGCAGATCGGCGGCCAGCTGAAAAGCGGCGTCCGCCACGATGGCCGTGCCCCTGACTATGATGACTGGACGCTGAACTGCGATATTCTGTTTTGGCACAAAGCGCTGGGCTGTGCACTGGAGCTTTCCAGCATGGGCATCCGTGTGGACCCGGCCGCCATGACCCGCCAGCTGGAAGCCGCAGGCTGCCCGGAGCGTGCGGAACTGCCGTTCCACAAAATGCTGCTGGAAGGCAAGCTGCCCCTGACGATGGGCGGCGGCATTGGCCAGAGCCGCCTGTGCATGTTGCTGCTGGGCAAGGCCCACATCGGCGAAGTGCAGGTCAGCCTGTGGGATGCCGAGACCAAAGCCGTGTGCGAACGCGCTGGTGTGCAGCTGCTGTAATATTTGCAGTGGGCGACCTTCTTGATGCCCCGGACAAGCTGTTACGGCTTTGGGAGAATAGCCCAAAGTGCTTTGCAGGTCGGCCATCTCCACCTGAGAGCTGTCCCTGCGGTCCGTTTTGCCCCAAAGGCATCCCCCTTCTCCAAACGAATCAGTCGCCCAAAATAAAAACGTAATCCCTCGGATTCTATACGATCCGGGGGATTTTAACATTTCTGCGGCAAGCCAGGCCCTCTATGGCCAGGAACAAGGGTCTGCCACAAAATCTTCAATTACATCCATCAAATGGATGGGTTCCAGCTGCCCCTGTGTGCACAGCTGCGCCAGGCGCTGTGCCTGTTGGGCATTGGTGCAAATATCTGGGACAAATGCAATCTGCCGCCAGCTATCCGGTACCCGCTTTTGGGCCGCAATTCCAAAAGCAGTATAGCGGCCAAGTTCACAGCTGAACAGGGTTTGTTCCACCGCAAGATACTGGTAAATCGTTCTCGGCCCCCTTCCACAGCCCAAACAGTTTCCCCACCATACCGCAGACATCCATTTTTTAACAGTTCTTACAATTCTTGACAAATTATAAAAGTCATATTAAAATAGTGGCATGTTTTGCGGCACATTTCGGGATGCTTCCTGCCGGGGGATCACGTTGCCCCTGGCAGCGGTGGGGTCTTTCCTGTTTCCCCATCGCCTTATGGAAACATCATGTGAATTGTAGCAGAGGCTGCCAGAATTGTAAACCATCAAATCTGAGAAACGCCCTTTTAGGCTTTCCCAGATTTGGGAAATGGAGGAGGTTTATGCAAGAATCTATTGTGGAAACGTTGAAAAATATGAAATCCGAACAAAACCTGACCCTGCAGCAAATCTCCAGTGCAAGCGGGGTACCCCTCAGCACCGTAAACCGCATTTTGAGCGGCCAGACCGAGAATCCCAGCTTCCGTGATGTCGCCGCGATCGTTGCCGCCATGGATGGCTCGCTGGATGCGATCACCGGCCTACAAAAGTTGGAGAGCGAAAACGGCCAGTTACTGGATTCCAACGTGATGCAGCTGCTGCTTTCCATGCAGAACTATTATGCCAAAACCCTGGACGCCGCCCGTCAGCAGTACATGCGGGAGCTTGAGAACAAAGACAAGCAGTACCGGGATATCCTTACCGATAAAAACCGCTGGCTGCGCCGCATGTTTTTCTGCCTGATCGGCATGCTGGCTGTCATCTCGTTTTTGCTCATCGTTGATTTTATCAACCCCACCATTGGCGTTTTCCATACCTGAGCCATTCGGCGGCCTGCCTTTTGCAAGGCGGCGTTCTTCCCTGTCTATATCTCACTTATCCCTGTTTTATTTTTCGGCACCGGCGGTGTACCTGCTTTCACCGCCGGTGCCTTTTTTCATTGGCAACACCGCACAATTCCCGCCTTGCGGCTTAAGCACCGCTCCGGCAGCTGCG
>ERZ827423.330-NODE-330-length-63269-cov-6.354447_pt1 | contig 63269 bp, 64 predicted proteins | sample MGYA00519775_ERZ827423 | MGnify/ENA primary metagenome ERZ827423 (study PRJEB31778, sample SAMEA3449296) | human gut metagenome | biome: human gut; feature: human-associated habitat; material: faeces | place: United Kingdom | collected 2010/2012 ... | reverse complement strand
CCCCCCCCCATGTTTGTCAAGAGAACGCTTGTTCTTTTTTTCTACAAAATTAAGCAGGTATTAATTAAATATCTGCTTAAATATATATACTATAGTTTTTAGAAATATTTTTAAATCGAAAAAGAAATTGATATTTTCTACGTATTCATAGTCATATTCTAACTTTTTTTTATGAGTAAATTCTACTCTACCACTTATTTGTGCATATCCTGTCATTCCAGGTCTTACAGTATGTCTTATTTTTTTATAACTACTTGGAAGTGGATCATCTACAATAAATGGTCTTGGTCCAATTAATGACATATCTCCTTTTAATACATTAAATAATTGTGGTATTTCATCTATTCCTATTTTTCTTATCAATCTACTTACTTTTGTTACCATTTTTGTTTTGTCATCCATTGTTTTAAATTTGTAAATGGTAAAGTTTTTTTCAAATAATCCAATTCTTTTTTGTTTGTAGATTGCATTACCAGTAAACTCTATTTTTGTTATTATATACATTATTATAAATAGTGGTAACAGTAAAATTATTAAAATTATTGAGATAATTATATCTAGTATTCTTTTTATATATTTTTTATACATTAGCCCTCTTATTAAGAGCATCTTTTGCTGCCATTTGCTCTGCTTCTTTTTTTGTTTTTCCAATTCCTTTTCCGTAAATGATGTTTTCTACTACTACATTTACCTCGAATTCTTTATTATGTGATGGACCGCTTTCTTTTACCAATATGTATTCTAATGATTTTTTATTTGTTTGTACTAGTTCTTGTAACAAGGACTTATAATCGTTAAATATTTCCTCATTTTTCTTTATGGAATCAATTACTGTACTATATACAAACTCTTTTGCTTTTTCTATTCCTTGATCTATATAAAGTGCACCAACAAACGCCTCAAATACATCTGCTAGTATTGCCTTTTTACATCTTCCACCTGTTATTTCTTCTCCTTTTCCTAATTTTAAATATTCTCCGAAATTACAATTTAATGAATATTCATATAATGCATCTTCACATACGTGTGCTGCTCTTATTTTAGTCATTTCTCCTTCTTCTATGTGTTCGTTTTTATATAAATATTCACTAACTATGAAATCTAATACTTTATCCCCTAAGAATTCTAATCTCTCATAACTTTCAGTTCCTTTATTTTCATTACAGTATGATGTATGAGTAAATGCAGTTTCAAACAAATCTATATTATTTGCTTTTATTCTATATTTATCAAGTATTTTCATTCTATCACCCACTTACATTATATAATAATTTTTTAATATTAACAATCTTATAATTTCAAATGACTTTTTTCTAATTACATGGTAAAATAGTATTGGTGGTGAGTATGAAATATTTGCTTATTGGATTTATAAAGATATATCAATTAATACCTGGACCTTGGCATAAGATGTGTAGATATACTCCCACTTGTTCAGATTATTCTATTATTGCACTTAAGAGATTTGGTGCATTAAAGGGAAGTTTTTTAAGTATAAAAAGAATATTAAGGTGTGCCCCTTGGGGTGGTATGGGATATGATCCAGTACCAGAAAGGAAGATATGAAAAAAATTGTTTTAATGTTATGTACTTTTATTTTTGTAATTAGTTTGAGTGGTTGTAAGAAGGATAGTATGGAAGATATTACTATATATACTACTACTTATCCTGTTGAATATATTACTAGTAAATTATATGGAGAATATAGTAATGTTTCTAGTATTTATCCTAATGAAGTTATTAAACTTACTGATAAATTAATTAGAGATTATAGTACAGGTAATTTATTTGTTTATAATGGATTAAGTGATGAGAAGAGTTATGCTGTTAAAATGCTTAATAATAATAAGGATTTGATGATTGTAGATGCTACTATGGGTATGGAAATTGAAAATAGTATTGAAGAGTTGTGGTTAAATCCTTCTAATTTCTTAATGCTTTGCTTGAATATTAGGAATGGTATGAAGGAATATATAACTAATTCGTTTTTGAGAAAGCAAATTGATGATGAATATGATGAACTTAAAATATCTATATCTGAACTTGATGCTGAAATTAAACTTATGGTTGAGAATGCATCTAATAATAATGTATTAGTATCAAATGATGTATTTAAGTATTTGGAAAAATATAATTTAAAAGTTTGGTCTTTTGAGGATAATGAAGCTTTAACTGATAAAGTTTTTGCTGACGTTAAGGAACTTGTTGATGATAAGGAAATTAAATATATAATTATGATGCCTAATGATAATTTGAGTGACAGAGTTGAAGAATTTGTTGATGACAATAGTATTGAAAAAATATATTTTGATCCTCTTACTACATTATCCAATGAGAATTCTAAGAATGGTAAAGATTATATTTCTGTTATGAAAGATAATATTGAATTATTAAAAAGAGAATTGTATGAAGAATAACAATTCTCTTTATTTTATTTTGATTCTACTATTAACTTTATAGCAGTTCTTTCCTCACCATCTATAACAATATCAGAAAAAGCTGGTATACATACTAAATTTTTACCACTTGGTGCGACAAAAACTCTCGTTACTCTTAAAAAGAAGAGATAACTCTTTCAAAGGTAAATTATACCTTTTGTCTCCCTCAATTTTTAGTTGACAATGAAGAACTGCTTTTTTATTTCCATTCTTTTCATGATTAGTTTCAACAATAATTTTCTCAAATAAAGAAGATGCAATTGAAAGTACACTATCATCATTAATTGATATAATATTTTCAATTGTTTTTCTTAATGTTTCAACTGATTCAAAAGATGTTTTTGTATTTTCTTCAAGAGCCACTATTTTATCAAATGCTTCATTTAAAGTATCTATTTTAGAGTTATATTTATTCCTATATTCAGCAAATTCTTCTGAAAAAATTTCATTACTGCTTCTCATTATAAATAAGTTATCTTTTTGTTTTTCTACTTCAATAATCTGTTTACTTATTTTAGATTTTTCTTTTTGATAATCAGTACTATTACTTGCTTCATTTAATAAACTATATATTTCTTCAAGAATACTATTCTTATTATCAAAAATGCTTTTTACAAACTGAATACTATCCAAAGTATCTCTTGCAAATCTTGAGACTTCCTTTGTTAAAATAAAATCAAAGCACCCCATTTTAGCATCAATTTTTCTATAAAATGATGCAAATCTATACTTAAGTAATTCGTTATAATCAAGATTTAAGATATTACTTAACCTAAAAAAAAACACATTTAGGATTTTTAATTCTCACATTTTCTAGTAACCATAATTCTATTTCAGATATATCTGATATTTTTAATGCACAAAATAAAAAAAGTGATAGTCCTAAAACTAACACTATAAATATTAACCATTTCCAAAATGGCATCATATCACCTCGTTTCAAAATAAAAAAAAAATAGAAATTCTTTTAGAAAATCTATTCTTTATTTAACTTTATTAGCAAGTTTTATTACTGCTTTAGTATATTTCATAAGTTCTTTTTTGTTTTTAAATCCACAAGTCATTGCATAATAATCAGTATAACTATCATCTTCTTTTACTAACTTTAATTGTAAAGATTTATTTATATTATAATTTTCTTTAGAAGATAAGTTAGATAATTTAGAATAATCTTTGACTGTTATATTATAAAGTGGATCGTTACTTTTAAATTTATCATATATTTCATTTGATATTATACAATTATCAATAAGTTCCTCATTATTCTCAAACTCTATTAATGTCTTGTTTTTTTCAGGATATACTGTTACATTTTTAACTCTATCAATGTATACTGCTTTTCCATCTTTTATTTTACCAACATATGGTTCTTTTTGTGATAGTAAAACAATAATTAGTATAACAATTAGAAGAATACTTGAAATAATGATAATTTGTTTTTTAGATAGTTTCTTTATCTTTAATTTTGTCTTTTTCACATTACCATCCCTCAATTTTTATATTAAAAAGGAGTTAGAGAAAACTCTAACTCACAGTTTAATTTGTTTGTTTTCTTCTATAAAAGATTCCAGCTCCAGCAAGTCCTACAATTGTTAAGATTCCACTTATTATATAGAATCCAATATTATCTCCAGTATTTGGATTATCAGTAGGCACTGTTACTTTTGCTACATTAAAAGTTGTAATTGCTTCTCCACCATTATTGAATAATACTTTTAAAGTATGTTCTCCAACTGATAATGTATCAACGAATTCTTTCTTTAATGTAATTATTGTGCTTCCACTTTCTGCTGTATAATTTTTAAGATCAACTAATTCATTATCAACATATACCTTACCATCATCAAATAATCTAAAGTCAGCATTTATTTTAAATTTAGCTTCATTATTTTTAGTAATTGTATATTTTTGATTAGCTCCTTCAGTTACTTCATAAACTATTTTTTCAACTACAACTTCTAAATTGATATTAGCTGTTATATTTGTAAGTTTTAAAGTATCTCCAACCATATCAGCAGTTTTGTCAGTTTCATCAACTAGAACTTTAACTAACTTATATCCACTATTAGCAGTTATAGTAAATTCTTTATCTTCACCATAAGTTACTGCAACTACACCATTTGGAGTAATAGTAGCACCATCTACATCTTTAACAGTTACAGTAAATGGTATTTTCTTATAACTTACAATAACCTTTTTTTCTTCATTTACAGTAAGTACTATTTTATTACCAGTTACAGTAGTTTCTACTGTATTTACTAATACTTTATCAATCATATAACCTGTATCTGGTGTAAATGTTATTTCAACTTTAGTTCCTTCAACAACATCTGGTTTACTTGGTGTAATTGTTCCATTTCCACCATCAACTGATGTTGTTACATTAAACTTATCTTTAACTACAACCTTAATATCAATATCAGTTATTGTTTTATAGTTTGTAGTATCTTCAGGAGTATATTTTGCTTTATACTTATTAGTTCCAGCTGTTAATACTGTACTTGCATCATTCCAAGTAAATCTACCTGGTAGAGTTACATCATTTAATGTTTTTCCTTTTACACCAGTAAGACCAGTTGGTACTGTATAGTCTGGTGTTGCTTGAGTGATTGACCAATTTAAAACTAAATCTGTAGTTGTACTATCATCTTTCCACTCATAATTAGCTTTATCTTTTAAGGATACTGTAATGCTATAATTTCCAACATTAGTAGCCTTAATATCGCCAGAAACATTCATCTTATTTAAATCAAAATTATTACCTTGTGAAACTATTTCATCACCAGTATATTCAAAAGTATTTTCAACTAAAGTTACTTTATCAAGTTGTGCTTTTACAATAGTAAATGCTACACTAAATGTTCCTGTATAATCAGAATTACTATCTGGTACTTTATATGTTACAGTATAAGTACCAACATTTGTAGGAGCTGTAGCACTATTATAATTTGTAGAACCAGTTCCTTTATATAATACTTCTAAATCACTAACATTTACTGTTCCAGCATTAACACTAATTGTTCCTGTTGGCTTTTTATGATTTCCATCATAAGTAAATGTTTCATTATTAGAAAGTCCTGAAATATTTACATCAGTTTTATTTACAATATGAACTTTAAAATCTTTTGTTGTTTCTTTCCATTCAGGAGTATTATCTCCACCAAGATCCTTTTTTGCTGCTGTAACAGTCATTACAACATCACCTTCAGTAGCTCCTGCTACATATTCTTCATTTGTAGCATCATATGTAAGTAGTGCTGTTCCTGATTTAATAGTAAAATCAATGTTTCCTACATTTCCAGTTACTGATTGTTCTAAATAACCTTTTGATATAGAACCATTAACTTTTACATATTGATCTGCAATTGCTAAAGGTTGATCTGCACTTTTTACTGTTAGTTTTCCAAATGTATGAGTTCCAAATGTATAATTATCAGTAACATTATCAGAACCTCTCATAACTTTAACAGTAAACTTATTATCTGATGTTCCTACAAATGTTTGACTTCCAGTAAACTCTACTACTACCTCATCACCAGCTACAGTTTCACCTGTTACATTTTTATTATTATTAGTTAGTGGACTACCATCATATGCTTTATTAGCATCTTCAGATGTTACAGTAATCTTACTATCTTTTTTGTTTACAGTTAATTTACCAGCAGCTGTTACTTTATTAGAATAACAATTAGTTACATCAACACCCTCAGCATTTGTTATAGTAATTTTTCCAATTGTATTATTTTCAGGAGCTGTATCTTTAACATCTCTTACTTTACCAGTAATTACTGCAGTAACTAAATCACCATTAGGTAATTTATTATCAGTTCTTGGACTACCATTATTTGCCCATAAAACATCATAAGCATTATGTGTGTGTTCTGTTCCATCATATGTAAATGATGCATCATTACTTTTTACTTTTACTTCTGTAGTAATTGGTGTGATTTTAAAATAAACATAAGCTTCACTTGCTGTATAATTTGAATTTTTAATACTTAAAGTAGCTTTATATTCGCCCACTAAAGTAGGCATTTTATTACCTTTATTTACATAGTTTCCAGAATCATCTTTCTTAGAATAAGTGAATTCATAGCCATCAGGTGTTAAACCTTCAACGCCTGTTGCTGTTGGTGTTTTAGTAGTGCCATAAACCCATGTACTATCTAAACCACTAATACCTAATCCTGTTAATTGTTTTGGATCAACTTTTAATGTAACTGTTGCTGTATAAGTTTTACCATTTTCATCAGTTACCGTAATTGTTCCAGTATAATTTTCAGCATTAAGACCAGATTTTGCTTTTACTTTAAAATCAGTATTAGTTGCACCAATACCTATTATTGGTTGACTAGATACGTTTATTTCAAAATTATCAGATACTGTTACATTAGTAATTTTTAACTCAGCAGCACCAATATTAGCAATATTAATTGTTGCTTCTGGCACATCAGTATATCCAAATGTAACATTTGGTAATGTAACATTATCTACACTTAAACCTGTTTCTTTAGCAAGTTTAATATATTGTGGTTGACTAGTACTTGTACCAGTTTTAACATTCATAACTAATGTTGCTTTATCTTCTAGTTCAATTACTCCATTAGCATCAGTATAATATACTTTTGTATCAGTTGGTATTACTTCATTAATTCTTTTTTCACCTAAAATATTAGATCCTAGTTTAACACCTTGACCTTTTACCATAAGTGTTTCAAAATTGAAGTTTGCCTTCATATTAGTCCTATCAGATGAAGGTAAATAAAATATTGCACCATCTGCATCTTCAACTTCAAAAATACCTTTTTTAACATTAACATTTAAAGTAATGTTTTGCTCCTTAGGTTCTGTATCAGAGAATACATCAAATATAAAATCATCCCATGAATTTGTTCCAGTAACAGCATAAGTTCCACCATCAATTGTAAAACCATAAGCCTTAGGTAAATTTTTTAAGTCTTCAGCCATATCTAGAGCAGATAGTCTTACTCTACCATTAAATCCTACTCCAGTTATTTTACCACTATTACCAAAGCCACTATCTTTAATTGTTAGATTACTTCTAAAATTATAATTATTTTCATCTTTATAACCATAATAGAATGTTAAATTGTTTTCTGATACATCAAGAGTATTACCTGCTAAATCCAAGGTAACATTACCTAAAACATTAAATCCAAGAAACTTTGTCAACTTAATATCAGCGCCTAATTTAATAATAGTGTCTTTGCTATTATTAATTTGATTAGCTGCAGCTATTAATTCATCTTCTTTTGTAACAGATAATGTTTGAACTTCTTTTTTCTTAACAGTAATTGGACCCCAATAACCATCGATAGTATCAAGCGTTGCTGTTCTATCAGCATTAGTTTTTACACCACCAGGATAATATTCAATAACAGAATCAGCGTCAATTACATCATCCACAGTTAAAGTAGAACTATTAATCAAATGTGTTTTATAGGGTGTATTTTTGCTTTCTTTAGTAACATTTGAAAATTTTACACTTTCATATGCTCTAGTATCTACTATTTCATGAAACCCAGTAACTTTTAGATTTTTAAAAACAACATTATTAAATCTGTAATCACCAGCGGTTTGCCAAAAACTGTCAGAATCTTTTATATATTCAACATCTATACCATCCATTTCAAAATTAACAGTGTATTCATCTTTCTTAATTTCATTATAGATTGGTGTGTAGCCAGTATTAGATAAAAGATTAAGTTTTGCTCTTTTAGAACTATTTGAATTAATAAATTTTAAGTCTAGACTATTTCTATAAATTAGTTTAAACCTATAATGTTCTGGCACAGTTAATGTAAACCCATTAAAATCCAAAGTTTTAGACATTTCAAGAGAGAAAGTTGTATCATAATCTTCACTTAATGTAATGTCACTAGTAAGTTTAACTACATCAGTTACACTATCATTCATTTTATCAGTTAGTTCTGAATAATTCTTAACTTCTGCAGTTTCTGTTGCATTTACATTAGTTAGTCCAATGGTGAAAACTGCTACTAATGTAAATAATATCGTAGTTAATTTTTTAACTACATTTTTAGATTTGCTCATCAAATCTTCCTCCTTCCTATATAATTATACTATTTTTTCACTTTCTTTAATAGATGAAAAAAGTCATATTATTCTTGTAAAAAATATGACTTTTGACACATTTTAAATATTTAACACCTTAATTTACTACGGCTACACAATACACTTCTAATTTTTGTCCTCCAACAGTAGTTGCAGTAATTGTAGCAGATGAGTTGGTTGTAGCATTTACTTTTCCAATACAAGTAGTATCATTTGTTGTAATACTTCCTGAAATAGTTCCACTTGTAGACCATTTTATACTTTGATTTGATTTAACAGTAAAATCATTAGAGCCAGTATTAAAATATCTATTTTTATCCACATAAGTATATTCATTATTACCTGCAGTTAACATTAAGTCTTTTTCTAGGTTTAATGTTTGAGATGCACTCTTACCACTTGGAAGTGTAGCAGTTACAGTAATTTTTTCTCCACCAGCACAATATGAAAGTTCTTGTTTTTGTTCCAGTTTTGTGAATATAAGTATTACTTAATGATAAACTAATACTTTCTTCTTTCTTTTCTTGTTTAGGTGTTTCTTTCTTCTTTTTCTTTACTTTTAGTAAGCATACCATTTAATCATAATAATATTATATATAATTTTCGTATTTTAAAATAGATGAAAAAGGTAATACAAATTTAAGAAAAAATATGACAAAAGTAATAGTTTTTCTATTAAACTCATTGTTTTATATATGAAAAAATCAACTTTGATGATATAATATTTATATATTCTTGAGGTGAATATTATGGTAAATAAGAAGAAAATAATGATTATTGAAGATCAAGCACTTCTTAACAATATGTTAAAGAATACTTTATCAAATGATTATGATATTGTCTGTACATGTACTAGTGCTAAAGATATGATGAATTTATATAAAAAATATAAACCAGATTTAATATTAACTGATGTAGTTACTAAAGAAGGTGCTAATGGTATAGAATATGCCAAAGAAGTAAAAGATAAATATTATAACAAAGTAAAAATACTTGCTATTACTGGTGTACCAGAAATTACTTTTTTAAATACTGCTAAAGAATATAATTTAGATGGACTAATATATAAAGACACAGATAGTGAATCATTACTTTTTAGTATCAGTCAAGTTCTAAAAGGATATACTCTATTTCCAGATAATTGTATGTATAGTGAAGAAAGCGAAAAATTTAAAGAGCTTTCAGATAAAGAAATTAAAATAATAAGATGTATATGTGAAGCTAAAGATAGAGATGAAATTGCCGAAGAATTAAATATAACCTTAGGTACTTTAAAAAATTATATTTCAAATATTCTTACTAAACTAGAGTTTGATAATATAACTAAACTTACTATATTTTGTTTAAGTAACGGATATATTGTTCCTAATCAAAAATAAAGAAGAAATATTTTGTAAAATTTATCTCTTCTTTTTTATGCTTTTATTATTAATTTAAAATTATCATCAGTTATAACTTTTAAACTACCATTTATATTAGATAATTTCTTACGCATTCCTTTAATTCCTTCATTTTCAAATATAACACTTTTTGGTTTATTACCATCATTTGTTATAACCATTTCTATATAATTATCACGAGCAGTTATAACTACTTTTATATTTTTACTATTAGCGTGAATAATAGCATTAGTAATAGCTTCTCTTATTATTTCAAAAAATACTATACCTTTTTCTTCATCTATAGGTAAAGCACCAAAAACTTTAACATTTATTCCTATAATACTATACATATTTATCAAGTTTTTTAATTTTTCATTGCTATCTAATTTTGAATTAAAATCTTCATAAATACTATCTAATAATTTTAATATGTTATTTATATCCTTATTTTCTTGTTCTAAATATTTATCAAACAAAGCAAGTCTATATCCTATTATATCGTGATATTCATTTTTAAGTTTTAATAAGTTCTTTTCTTTTTCTAATTCTTCTACATTTTTAATAGCAAGTAATAATTTATCATTATTTTCTTTAATTTGTTTATTTTGTTTCTTTTCTTCTTCTTGTAAAGAATATAACTCTGTTATATCTATTAAAGATACTTCTTTATTATCATATATATTTAACATATATACTTTATCATTATGCTTTAGTAGATAATTATTATTTATTTTCTTAAAACTTCTCTTTATTAGATTGTTTATAAAGTCTTCAGTAATATTTAGTCCTTTTAAAATATCAGAAAATAAATTATTTATTAAAATAATATTATTATCATCTAAAAACATTATTCCAGTATCAGATGCATCAATACCTTTTTTAACAGATAAAACTGATATATATTCATTTTTACATAATTTTTCATATATAAAACTAATCAAAATATAAATTGATAATAACAAAGATAAATACATAGTTATTTTAGAAATATCAAGTAAATTAAAATACTCTAATATAACCATAACTATTAATATTAATAATTCAAATATTTTTTTAATACTTGATGCATCTTTTCTTAAAAAGCAAGTAGATACTCTAATAACTTGTATTAATGTAATTATAATGGTAATTATAAGTAATAATTTCATTTTATAACACCACCTTTTATAACAAATTCTAGTTCTGTATCTGTATCATATATTTTTTCTTTTATCAAAACACTAGAATCTATTTTTATTTTATTCTTTAAAGATTTATCAGTATCTATAATAGCTTTTAGTTTAACATTCTTATTTTCTTTAGAAATAAATAATACAATAGATTTATCATTACTACTTTCTATAAGTTCATATACAATATCATACAACAAAGACATTGTATTGCCGTTTATTGTCATCTTATTATTAATACTAATAAAACTCTTTATATTAGTACTGTTCATACTATTTAATAATTCATCTAATAATGCTTTAATTCCATTTTCGTTATAAGAATCTCCATTAATTTCAGATATTATTAACATACTTTTCTTTTTACTATATATAATTATTCTTTTAATTTTTTCAAAATCTTTTGTGGATACATCTTTCTTCTTTAATATCTTTTTAATCTCATTTCTTTTTTCAGTAAGTTTTAATTCAACTTTATCTATAACATCTTTTCTTATTTGCATTTCATATAATTCTTTTTTAGTTTTTTCTTCTAATCTTATACTTTCTTGTTGTTCAAGTAATTCTTTCTTTTGTTCATTTATTTCCTTTTCAAGTTCAAGAATACTAGATAAATCTTTTTTTAAGATAACATAACTATCTTTGTTCTTTTTTATATCATAAATAATATTTTTATTTTTATATGTTTCTTTCACACTATTATTATTTATATCATCTAATAATTTTTTAGGAATATTATCAAACACATTCGTAGTATATTTAGTTTTACCATCCAATGAAATAATAGCCATATTTAAATTAGAATTAGAAAATCTACTTTTGTATTTACTATTATTAGGAATTAGATTTAGATAAAAAGCAAGTTCAATGCCTACACAAATTAATGCACTATTAACAATGGACATATTTATACCTCTTACATAAGGAACATTTAACACATAAAGAATTGTGTATGTAAGACCTAGTAATATTACTATAAACGGTAAAAATCCTTTTATATCTTTTTTTATTTTCATTCTATAAATCGCTAAATCTATTAAACTTTTGCTAAATAAATAAAATATCCAAATAGATATTAAATAATATCCTATAAAATGTTTATAATCATCAAATAAAACTATTCCTTTAACAAATTTAAATACTAATTCGTGAAAATCATTAGTTAAAACAAGGAGTAATAAAAAGCACGAAATTGAATATATAATTTTTTTCTTTGTTTTATTCATTTTACCTAATAATGATAATGAACTAATATAATATAGTGTTGGAATAAAGATTAGTGGCAAATAATACAGATACCAACACATTCTTTCTGTTAGTGGAGAAACTGCAATTCCTTTTATAATTCTTATTAACATCCAAAATATAATAAGTAATCCAATAAGCAAAATATATCTTCTTGTCTTCTTATCATACAGTTTATAATAAAGTCTTATTGTCCAAATAGTGAACAATATAGCAAATAAAAATGTAATAAACTTATTCATAGTATTATCCACCTCTTTTCTTAAAAAAATAAGTAATAGCTAATACTATTATAATATATTTTACAAAATATTTAAATTATCTTATCAGTTTTTAGGTAAAACAATAACTTTTAACTATAATTTTGTTAGAATATATTTGGTGATAAATAGTGAATAAAAAAACTAAAATTATACTATCAATAACTATAATCATCTCTTTATTATTATTAATTTATTCTATTTATAATATAGTTAAATGGAAGTTAGATTCTAATAATACAAATAAACAAATAGAAGATGTTCAAGAAACAGTTAAAGTAGAAGAAGTGATAGATACTGAAAATACAGAAGTAATCGAGCAAGAAGAAGAAATACCAAAATCTAATCCATATTGGGATTATATAAAAATGAATATGATAGATATTAACTTTAATGAATTAAAAAATATTAATAATGATGTTAAAGGTTGGATTAAAGTAAATGGTACTTATCCTTTCGTGCAATCTAACAATAATAAATATTATTTAACACATAGTTTTGATAAATCTTATAATTCAGCTGGTTGGTTATTTCTAGATTATAGAAATAATAATAAAAACACTATTATTTATGCACATGGTAGAAATGATAAATTAATTAAAAAAGAGCAAAAATAAAAAGATTGGATAATATATAATATGATACTTATTATATATTATGGTGTTCCAATCTTTTTTTATTTTGATAATTTCAGAGAAAAATTGATGAAAAAATCAAAATATAGTCAAATCGGTTAACTACTCCCGATACATAGATTATACCACAAATCTTTGTTTTTGTACTAATTAAATATATCACTACTTATATTAATTACATCATTCATTTTTATAATACTATTATCACTAAACTTTATTATTTCATTAACTGAATCAATTCTTTTTATAATACCTATTTTGTTAATATATTTACCACCATTCTTTTTTTTATCTTGAATAAAATAAGTAATTATTACTTCATTATTGTCTTTAATATGTTCGTTAAGATAATTTAACTTACTATTTATCATCTCTTTTAATCCTTCATCAATTTCAATTCTTTTATCTGTTAATCTAGCAGTTTCTTTTACAACTTCATCATAACCAACTAAAGCAGCGAAGGGTGCAAACTGAGCAGACCTTGAATCAATTCCTAGATGCCGATGTTTAGATATTGGTCTATTTAAATTTATAATATCATCATAATTATTCATCCTTTGTGTCCTCCTACTTCTTCATTTCTATCTTTAGCAGTTGCTCCTTCTTCTAAATTCATACCTTTTAAAATTGCATTTTTACCATATTTTCTTTTTATATCAAGCAGTGTCTTTTGAATCTTTTTTTCATCTTGTTCTTCTTTTATGTTTTTTTCTTTTTGTTTATTAAAAGTTTCATAATTAGTAAATATATCTAATTGTTCTACTACTACTTTATTTTCCTTATAGTCTTCATCAACTAAATTACAAGCAGTTAAATTAATTCTTCTAATTAATAATATAGGATTAGTAATCCTATCATAAAGTTTTATTACTTCGTTTGTAATTATTTTAGTGGATGATGTCATGTGATCAATATTAATAGTTCCGTGTGAATGTTTTGGAACACTTCTTCCATAATTATCAATTGTTATATCACCATTATATAATCTAGCAATTTGTGGATTAGTTAGATTTTCTATATCATAACCAATAGTTAAAACTAGTTGATTAGTTTTAAGATGTTTTTCTACTAAGTCTAAAACTAAATTATCTGTCATTTCTCTAACAATTAATTTTGCTTTTTCAAATGTATAAGGACTATGTAACACTTGTCCTTGACTTATACTACTTGAAGCTGGTTTATAACTCTTTGCTTCTTTAATGGTACATGGTTCATAACCCCAAGCATGGTCAATTAAAAATTCAGCATTTACACCAAATAATTTAAATAATAAATCTTCGTTGTTAATTGACATTCTTGCTACATCACCCATAGTAAACATATTATTTGCTTCTAACTTTTTTTGATATCCTTTACCTACTCTCCAAAAATCAGTAAGTGGCTTATGATCCCATAACTCTTTTTTATAAGTCATTTCATCAAGTCTTGCAATTCTTACTCCAAATTCATTAGGTTTCATTTTCTTAGCAGTAATATCCATAGCAACTTTTGCAAGATACATATTAGTTCCTATTCCAGCTGTTGCTGTTATTCCTGTTGTTTTATATACATCTTCTATCATTTTAATAACTAATTCTTCTGGTGTCATTTTATAAAAACTTAAATAATTAGTAATATCACAAAATACTTCATCTATAGAATATACAAGTATATCTTCTGGTGCAATGTATTTTAAATAAACATTATAAATTTCTGTACTATATTTCATATATAGTTTCATTCTTGGAACAGCTTTTATAAAATCTAATTCTAAAGATTTATTATTGTTTAATTCAGATACAATATAAGATTTTCCTATAAATGGTTTATAATTATTATTTTTTCTTCTTTGATAATTCACTTCTTTAACTTTTTGCTTTGCTTCAAATAATCTACATCTTCCAGATAAACCATAAGATTTTAATGATGGAGTTGCAGCTAAACAAATAGTTTTATCTGTTCTTGATTCATCTGCTACTACTAAGTTTGTATCAAGAGGGTCAAGTCCTCTTTCTCTACATTCAACTGAGGCATAAAAGCTTTTTAAATCAATACACATATATATTTTATTCACTATATCACCACCTATTTTTTTAAAGAATCTATATAAAATATTATATCATGAAATTCTTTTTATAAATTTTAAACATCTACATCATCTTCAACATTCCATTTAGTTCCCCAATTTTCTGCACACCAATCATACTATCCATATTTTTTTATATTTTCAACATATTGCTTTCCTAACTCTAATATATTACTAAAATGTTTTTTATCATCAAAATCAATAAGACCATGATAATTATCTATTTCTTCTCTTAACTTAATAGGATTATCTTCAGAGTTTTTAATATCACTTTTATATTTATTCCAATAATTATGATGAAAAAAAACTTCTTTATTTTTTTAGAAGTTTCATTAATTTAAATTTATCCTCATCACTTAAAGATAAATAATAACAAGATATAGATTTATTCTCTATTGTTCCAGCATCGAGTTTTAAATCTTCAGGCATAGGTATTAGTTTATTAAAATCTAAAGAATAATTATCATCATTAATAGTTAATAATTTATCTCCTAATTCTTTTTTACATTTAATTCTGTTATAAGTCCAATTAGGCATTAATAAATCTCCTTTTTAAATGTAAATATAATATCTATCGCCTTGTCTTGATAGATATAAATCTTTTCAAGCAAATTAATTATTAATTCTCTAGTTGGATTTTCAAGTGACAAAAATTTATTTATATATTTTTCTATTTGTTTTTTGTTTATTTTATTAGATTCACTATTTTCATTTTTAAGATTATCAATTTTTTTATTATTACTTATCTCTGTTTTAATATTTTCACTTACTCTTATGTATTGTTCTTCATCAATAATACCTTTTAACATATTCATATAGTTTTTATCCGAGTTTTCTGTTAATTTATTATTTGCAAGTTCTAAACCTTCCATTTGTTTTTTAATCTTCAAAGAATTATCTTTAATAGGATAAATTGTCAATATTTTCTTTTATATAACTAATAAATGTAATATAATCATCATATTTATTAATCATATAAGAAATAAAGATCAAAGGATAGACATTATTATCATTTATAATACCATCATGAAGCATAATATTTAATTCATTTTCTAACATATTTACTTTTTCCATTTGAACGTCTTATTTTTAATGGGTATATATATACCCTTTCCTTTCTTGACTTGTTTATACTATGATTAAGGGTGTAAATCAACCCCTATTTATAAATTTTAAAAAAAGAAAAACACCATAATTGGTGTTTCGTATGCTAAGTCAATATTTAAATATATAAATCTGCAAAATACCTTATAATATAAGTATTTTCACTCAAAGCTACTTGCCCTCTTCTAACTGTTTCATATACTGAGTTTATGGAGTGACGAGACCTCTCGTTATTCTTAAAAATTTGTCTTCCTCAATTTTCATAAGATTAGATACACAGTAAAGTGGCTAGTTTACTAATTAAACTTATATTATTTATATTAAGACACTAACTACTATATTAACTATAAAATTAAATCATTAGCTGATTCTCCAACATTAAAGGATGTCATGAAGAAGAATATGAACATCCAGATAATCACTAATATTATAGATAATTTTTTTCTTCATCTGTATCATCCTTTAATTTTTATGCTATATACTTATTTATTATTAAAGATATTTTTTGTTCAGCTTTAGTAGTAGCAGTTACTTTGACATCAGTAGTTATTTTGCTAATATCACCAGTTGATTCTACGATACTATCAATGCTATATCCACCAGTTACGGATGTAGCTGTTCTATTTTTGTAATCGTTATAAGTGTAGTGATATGATGGCTCTACAGCAGCATTTATATCCCAACTAACATTTTGATTTGCATTAACAGTGAATGTTGGAGTTCTACCACTTGTTTTAGCATCTTGAGTGTAAGTTATATTGTCGTAAGTTAAGGTTAAATCTTTTTCATAATAAATGATAGCAGTTGCACTTTTTCCACCAGGTGTTTTAGCAGTTACCGTAATAGTAGCTCCATTAGAACAATTTTTAGGATTAGAAGAAACGCTAATCGCACCGGTATTTTCATTAATAGTCATACAATTCGTATCACTTAATGAATAAGTAACTTTTCCACTAGAATTTTCAACTGTAGCGGTAGCTGTAGCTGTTTTAATACCATTAACATGAAGAGTATCTCTACTTAAGGATAAAGATATTTTTTCTTCTTTCTTAGGTTCCGGTTTAGGTTCTGGTTTAGGTTCTGGTTTAGGTTCTGGTTTAGGTTCAGGTATTTTTTCCCACTTAGCATATAAAGTAGTGTCTTCTTCTAGAAGAACATTATTATGTATTGGAGTTTCATTTATATCATACCATCCTTTAAAAGTATAACCAGCATATGTAGGATCTTTTGGAAGGATAAGTTCAACTCCTTTATTAATAGTAATAGAGTCGATAGTACTACCACCTTTAGAATCAAAAGTAATAGTAATTGTTTCAACTTTTCCTTCATAAAGAGCTTTTAGTTTGATATCCTTATCAATTTTAGTATTAAAGTCAAATGGTTTATCTGCTAAGACATCTTCTTTTTCTTTAACACCAACTACTTCATACCAAGCAATAAATAATTCTCCTAGATCTTCTTGATCTTTGATATCTTTTTTGTTAATGGTTTGATGATATTTAACTTTAATAATTTCTTCTTTGGTACCATTATTCAAATCAAAAGTGACATCAAACTTTCGATTGAAAAACCATAGTAAGAAAACAATTATAGCAATTAATATAATACCAGATATAATAGCAATAATTTTTTTCTTATTTTTGTCTATTTTATTCATATATTATTAGAACTGTCAAAACCTACTATATAACTATTAGCTTCTAACTTTTTAATTTATTTTCTAACTAATATCATTGGATATAAGACTATTAATCACTAGAACATTAAATGATTGAATAAAAAAATTATTTATAATATAGTTGAACGAAAAAGAGGTAGTCCAACTATACCAAAAGTAACAAAAAAAATAAAAGAAGCTATTTAGCTTCTACAATTAACTTAATTGCCGTACGTTCATCCCCATCAATTACAATATCTGTAAAAGCTGGAATACAAACTAAATTTTTACCAGATGGAGCCACAAACCCCCTTGCTATAGCTACTGCTTTTATTGCTTGATTTAGTGCCCCTGCACCTATAGATTGAATTTCAGCACTACCTTTATCCCTAAGTACATTTGCTAATGCTCCTGCTACTCTGTTAGGGTCTGACTTTGATGAAACTTTTAATGTTTCCATATTTATTGATTCCTCTCTTTCTACACTAAAATATATGCTGGTATTTAAAAAAAAGAACTTTATTGTTCTTCTTTCTTATTTATAATATTATATAAAACAATCATAACTACACCAATTATAGTTAATAATATTCCTGGTATTAATAATGGATTTAGTAATACTTTAATAATTGGTTCTAAATTAAATGGTAAATTAACGTTTAATATATTAATTAGTAAACTTGGTAAAAAAATTGTGACTATGAGTGTTATTCCTGTTAACATAGTAGGTATACTTAAATATCTTAATGGTTTATAGAAACTCCAAGTTAATAATGAAATCAATAAATAGTTTATTATAATGAAACACATTATAAATATATACATATATTTACTTTGTATAAATTTTATAATAGATATTACTTTTTCATCTAAATTAATTTCCTCTTTATATTCAATATTTTCTTTTATTGCTGTATTTATTTCATTAGTTAGTTCATTTAATTCTTCATCACTAATTTTTATATCTATTGGTATTTCATTTATTATTTTTTTTAAATCTTCATTTGTTACTTCTATTAATTTTTCTTTCGTTATTATACTACTAATAGAATTACCTATTATGTTACCTACAAACTCTTTTAGTTTTTCATTTTTTAAAATTTCTTTACTTGTTTTTTCATCAATGCCAGATTCTTCTAATTTTTCTATTAGTAATTGTTCTATTGTTTTATTATTTTCTTCTTTTATTTTTATTTCACTTAAATCTATTTTCTTTATTGTTTTTACATAAAATTCTTTAGTTATAAACTTACTTGAAAACATTAAAAATAACATTATTAATAGTAAAAAATAATATATTGTTGAAAAAATTAGTGCAAAGAATTTACCTAAGCCATTTAAGAATTTCATAGTTTCACCTCTATAATAAGGATAGCAAGAAAAAATAGAAAATACAAGTAATTATTTTCTATTTATTAAATATGCTTTGTATAAATTTTGATATAATGCAATAACTGTCATTTGACCTACTCCCCCTGGAACAGGTGTTATATAACTTGCTTTTTTAGATACATTTATAAAATCTACATCTCCTACTATTTTATCTTCAATTCTATTTATTCCAACATCTATAACTATTGCGTTTTCTTTTATCATATCTTCAGTTATTAGGTTAACTTTTCCTACTGCTGAAATTAATATATCTGCTGATGCTGTTATTTCATCTAAATTTTTAGTTTTAGAGTGACATATAGTAACAGTTGCTCCTTTATTTAATAGTAATATTGATAATGGTTTACCAACTAAATTACTTTTTCCTACTATTACTACATGACGTCCTACTACATCTATTTCGTAATTATTTAATAATTCTATTATTCCTAGTGGTGTACATGGTATTAAACATTCTTCATTATGAAATAATAGTCCAGCGTTTGTATTAGTTAAACCATCTACATCTTTTGTACTTATTATTCTATTTTGAATAGTTTTTTCATTTAAGTGTTTTGAAATTGGCATTTGTACTAATATGCCATCTACATCATTATTGTTGTTTAATTCATCTATTTTATCTAATATTTCTTTTTCAGTACAATCTTCTTTAAATTTTATATGTTCAAATTTACAACCCAAATTCATAGCCGTCTTTTCTTTATTTTTTATATATATGTTACTAGCACTATCATTTCCTATTTGTATTACTGCTAAACTTGGTTTTATATTTTTTGTATCAATTTTATTTTTTAATTCATTAAGTAATTCTTTTTTTACTTTTATTCCATCTAACAATGTCATAATATCACCATCCTAATTATAACAAAAAGAGATTACTTTTCCAACAATCTCTTTTCTAATTTTTCTTTTAAATCGTACACTTCCTTACATCCCATAAATACTATTACTGCATTATCATGTTTAAGTAATGGTTCAATACATTTTGTATCATTAATATCAATTAAGTTTTCTATACTACCTACTTTTAAGTGTTCCCCATTTTTTAAACGATTTACTATAAGCATTGGACTTACATTTGGATACTCTTCTTTTGTTTCTCTATCACTAAATATATCAGTTACGTATGCTTTATCTGCTACATTTAGTGCATCCGCAAATTCTCTATATAGCATCTCTGTTCTTGAAAATGTGTTTTCCAAAAATACTGCAACTAATTCTTTATCAGGATATTTTTGTCTAACTGCTTCTAGGGTTACTTTTATTTCTGTTGGATGATGTGCATAATCATCAATAGTTACAACATTTTTAATGAAATTTTCTTTGAATCTTCTTTTTGCACCTTTAAATGTTTTTATGCTATCATGTACTTCTTCCATATTAAGCCCTTCTAAATAACTAAATATTATTACACTTAGTGCATTAAGTATCATATGTTTTCCATATAAAGGCAAATCAAAGTGTCCAATTAATTCATCTTTATGATATACATCAAATGAACTTCCTTCTTTTGTTAATTCTATATTTTTTGCTGTCCATTCATTATTTTCATTGAATCCATAGAATATTAAATTTTTATCTGTTTTTAAACTTCTAACATTTTCATCATCACCACATGCGATTACATTCTTTTCACATTGTCTTAAAAATTCTTCATAAGTACTTTTCATGTCTTCTAAATCTTTATAACAATCTACATGATCAAGTTCTATATTAGTCAATATTATATGTTTTGGATAATAGAATAAAAAATGTCTTTTATATTCACATGCCTCAAAGAAAAAATATTTATTTCTGCTATCTGCGTGTCCGGTTCCATCACCTATTAAATAGTTAGCACCTACTAAATCATCAAAGACATGGGAGATAAGTGCAGTTGTTGTTGTTTTACCATGGCATCCACATATTGCAATACTTTCATAATTAAAGGCAAGTTCCCTTATCATTTCACAATATGTATAATGTTTTACACCTAATTCTAGTGTTCTTTTTACTTCTTCATTAGTTTCATCAAATGCATTTCCTATTACAACTGTCATAAATTCGTTAATATTATTTTTATCAAACGGCATTATTTTTATATTTGCATCTCTTAAGGCATCTTCTGTAAATAAATGATGTACTACATCAGATCCCTCTACTTCATTTCCTAAATCATGCAATAAAAGTGCTAGTGCTGACATTCCTGAACCCTTTATTCCTATAAAATGATATTTCATATTATCACTCCTTTATAAACTATATGTTTAATTATACCACTATTTTATTGTTTATTGCAATTTTTCAATTTTTTTACTTATATTATCTTCTAAAGTACTCGGATTATCAAATATATATTCAAGCATTTTTACTGATTTTGCAAAATAATATCCATCAGCAACTCTTTCATCAAAGTTTATACCAAACTCACATATTTTTCTTATTTTTTTCTTTCCATCTCCATAAATTATTTCTTCGTTTTTTATTTCACCCATAGTAGTAAGTGATGAACATGTTCCAAAATTAGCAATATTATGATATATTGCATCACAATTTATTGAACCTAGATTTGATACTATCATACTACTATAATATAAATTATCTTTTACTAATGAACTTGGTAAAAATCCATTTTTATCACACCATTTAAATAGTCCTACTATAGGTATTCTTATTATATTGGGAAGATGTCCTAATACATCAATAGCATCGTTAGCGCCTTCTTTTTTTGCCTTTTTATTTCTAAACGAACTAACTTTTTCTTTAATTTTTTTACTTATTGTGTTTATATTATCATTTTCATTTATTGGTATCATAATCATAATTTCTTCACTAGAATCATCAAATGATAATTTTGCTACAAAACTTATAATTATTTCATTATGTTCATACACATGACGATTGGCAATAAATCTATTTAATTTCGGTCTATTATATAATACCTTTGCTATACCTGTTACAAATGCATGAAAGTATGTTATTTCACTATTTTCTTTTTTCTTTGATTCAATATATGTAACTAAATTAGTCACATCAATCTTCCTATTTATATAAACATCACTATCACATCTATCTGGTTTTAAATCTATAAGTATTTGTGATAATCCACTTATGTTCTTTACTCTTTTAGCATCCCTTCTCATATATCCTCCAAAGAAATTATATCAAAATAAATATTAAAAAGCCATAATAAAAAGCTATTATTTCTAATAACTTTATCCATTTAAATCAATTAACTCTTGATTTAATTCATTATATTTTTCATTTATTTTATTAGTTGGTGCAGTTTCTAATTTATACCAACCATTTCTAAACATTATATTAAACGTTTCTCTTTGCATTTCAATTAAAGTATCAAATATATTTTTATATTCATTGTAAAGATAATCATTGCTTGCTTCTGTAAGTACAACAGCATAATTTTTAACTTCTTCTTTTAAAATAGTTAGAAGCATATTCATATAATCTTTACAATTTAAATTTTTTCCTTTTGGTACTTCTACTTTAGTATTTTGTATTTTCTCACTATTCATTAGATCCTCCATTATTTAATATTGATAATATGCGTGTTAGTATGTTATAAAATTCATCACTTGCTTTTTTTAACATATTAGTTACGTCTTCTTCTTTTTTATTATTAAGTGCATTAAGAGTAAACTTATATGCATTATAAGACCAACTAAACATATCTGATAAATAATCTAGATCTTTTCCACTTATAATATTTGGTACATTTTCATACTCTATATTCATAAAATCCCTCCAAATATATAATTAACTTAAAATTAATATTTATACACTAAGTTTATCAAAATTGTACTTTTGTAAGAATTATTTAATTAGTTCATAGAATAATGATAGTAATACAATCTAATGCGATAAGTACTTTTTTTATTGTTCTATTTGTTTTTATATTCCATAACAATCACTATTAGTTTTAAACCAAATATGTTATTGTTTAACTTATATCATTTATTATACCTAGATATATTAAGCAATATTCCCATTTCACATAATGTAATAAGTAAACTAGATCCTCCATAAGAAAGGAATGGAAGGGTTACTCCCTAAATGTTGCAACTAAAACTTATTTTATGTAGGTTACAACATTTTCATAACTGAAAAACAGACCTGACAATTCTTTATAACTGATTTTTTAATAAAATTTTATTGATTTTCAATAAGTAATTCTGGAAACTTTAAATATACATATATCTTTTTATATTTATCTATTTCTACTTTTTCAACTAATCTTGTTATTTGATCTTTAGTAGGAATTCTTAAAGACATATAATCTAATACAAATTTTTTACACTTATTAAATGTAAAATTAGAACCTTGTTGTTTTTCATTAATTTCCTTTTGTTTTTCTAAATCTGTTAGTTCCTCTTCTAACTTTTTAATCTCTATTTTAGTTTTCTCATAAATTCTTTTATACATATCTTCATCAACTAAACCATGTACTTTATCCATATAAAGGGTATCTATTGCTATTTTATGAGTATTTAAAGTATTTTGTACTTTTTCAATTTTCTTATTGATTTCTTTTATATTTTTAATAACTATTGATTTTGAATTATCTTCTACTTCGCTAAAGTCATAATGCTTACAAAAAGTCCTACAAACATCTTGCAAATATTCAATTACCTCTTCTTCTAACCAATCGTAATTTACTCTATGAGATGAGCATACACCAAATTTTCCTTTTCTAGTATATAAATTACATTGAGTATAATGCCTTATACTTTTCTTTAAGACATCTTTACTAATTCGTATACTTCTACCACAATCCTTGCAATAAAGTAAACCACCTAATAAATATTCTAATTGTCCGTCTGTTTTTCTTTCACTAGTTCTATCATTTAAAATATCCTGCACCTTAAAAAACGTTTCTTTAGATATAATACCCTCATGAGTATCTGGTACTATAATATGTTCGCTACTATCTGTCTTTCTTAATTTTTTAGAATTGTAACTAATTTTATTATGAGTATTTTGTACCATATTACCTATATACATTTGATTAGTTAATATAGAAAATATAGTTTGTCTTTTCCATATACCATAACCATCATTTTCTACTACATCTTTTGCTCTAGGTTCTTTTTTATGAACTATTGGTATTGATATTTTCTTAAGTGTTAATATTTCTGCTATTTTATTAGGACTTTTTCCATCGAGCGCTAAATCATATATTAATTCAACAACTTCTCTTACTTCTTCATCAACAATTAATTTATGTCTATCACTGGGATCTTTCTTATACCCATATAAAGGAAAAGATCCAATATAATCACCACGATTTTGTTTGGCTCTTAAAGAAGTCTTCACTTTTTTTGAAACATCCCTTAAATACAAATCATTTACACTTAATCTTATTCCAAGCATTGAGTCCCCAATATTTGAATCATAGGAATCATTAATTGCAATATACCTTACACCATGTTCTAAAAAATATTCTTCAATATATTTACCAGTTTTATACATTTCACGACCTAATCTTGATAAATCTTTTGTTATTACACAATTAATTTTTCCGTTTTCAATATCTTTAATCATTTCTTGAAATTCAGGTCTATCAAAATTACCACCAGAATATCCATCATCAATATAATGCTTAACTATTTTTAGGTTATTGAATTTTGCAAATGAATCAATTATCATCTTTTGACTTTGTATAGATGAACTTTCATCATTTTTATTATCAGCATCTGACAATCTATCATAACCTGCACATAAATATTGCATTAATACAATTCCTCCAATCTACAAATTACTACAATTTTTAAACGCCTTACAAATTAACAATAACATCATATTTTAAAATCAACAAATCATCTTGCTTTTAAATTACTCAAATAACTTAAATATCCATCCTTAAGTATTTCTTGTAGTTTTGGACCAGTTTTTTTATGTATAAATTTAATATCAAGTTTTCTTTTTACACCATCCTTATTTATTTTCTTCATTAATTCCACCTCTCTAAAAAATATTCAAAAAAAAAAGAAATAATGATTATCTTTGTATGACAATTTATTTCTTTTTAATACTCAAGTTCAGTTGAAATTATTCCAATTTATTTATAAGAATAATCAACAACTTTAAATACTACCATCAATTTATCATATATTATACCTTTGTTTATATTTTATATTTAGTATTATTAATTTTTAATAAAATATTGTAACTGTGTGGTGAGAATTACTTTTTTTATTTTTCTTTCCCATCCACCAAATTAAATTATCTAATTCTACAGAATTAACAATTATTCCTTTTTGTTCTAAAACTTCTTTAATAATTTCAATAATATATAACATGTTTGCTCTTATTTCAATTTCCATTTCACTATCATGTAATATTTCTTTTTCATTATCAATCATACTAGAAAGCTCATCATTATATATCAAAATATTATAATCTCTAAATGTTCTTGGAATGCCATAATCTGCACACCCACTTAAATTATTAACATTACCTAAGTTATTATTAATAGTTTTAGATAAGTAAAATAAATCATTTGTTAGCAATGTAGCACGTTTATTAAAGTGAATAGTTTTATTTTTATATATTGATTTATCGTCAAAACTACTAAAATTATCAGTTATATATTTTAATAATTCTCTATCACTTTTAATTGAAAATAAATCATCATAAAATTTTTCATTATCATATATGTAGTTTACTACCTCTTTAAAATTATTATATCTTTCCTCAAAAAGTGGGATTTCTCCCTCAACACTATTAAATATTTTTATAAATTGCCCTTTACTTATACTATGTAAATAAGCAATATTTAAAAAGCTTTTGTTAATTTCTACTTCTCTAATTACAGAATAAAACAATGCATTTGAACCACTCATTATTTCATTATTATATTCAATTTTCCATTTTGGTTTTTTCCAAAAACAGAAGTTCATAGATTCAATTATAAAAGCAAGCAATATCCATTCTTTTTCTGACAAATCTAAATTTAATTCATTAGACCAATGACTATAATTTATATCTCCTAAGGCATTTATAAATCCTTCTATTTCATTTTTATTTATAGATACATATTTACTATTGTCAACAACATATTTAAATTCTTCCTTCATATATTATCCCTTTCTCAAAAATAATTTTTTTCTACAAATAATATTATTTATTTCATCTAGTGTATTATCCAAATTAGCATCATTATTTATAACGTTAATTATATCATAAAATTGAGATAGTTGTGAATATACTTCGTTTTCATATTTATAAAATTCCTCATTGAATTGATAATTATTTCTAATTGATAACCTTTCTTTGATAGTTTCTTTATTTGCAGTAATATAAAATATTTGTTTAGGTTTTAAATTTAATGTTAATATTTCGTTTATGGTTTCATTAACCGATTTATTTAATTGATAATTTAATCTAATAATTGTTGAGTAAACAAACCTATCAAAAACATAATCTTTGTTATCATTTGATTCATTATAATTAGCTTCATGTCCAATTAAATATATTCTTTTTTGTATATTTGGTTCGCAACTTCGTGCAAATATTATATATTTTCTAAACCAATCAGGAATTGATTTTTTTGAAATTATATCATATTCTTTTGAAAGATAGTCAATTATAGTAGTTTTTCCTACACCATTACTACCTTCTATTACTACTATACTCATTATTTTTTTCTCAATATCATTATGTGTTTTTGTGAGTTATTTCTTGTTTGCGAATCGTTCGAATTTGCTAAATTATATGACCATTTATTATCAAGAATATCCAATATATCATGAATTTTAAAGAATTTTTGCGCAAAAGTAAAATCTTTTATTTTAAGGTTTTCAAGATATAATTCATAAACTGTTAACTCATTTCCTGTTTTGAAATCATAATCTCTTTTAATAATTAATTTATAATTTTCATCTATATATAATTCCTTATAAAAATCTTTGTCAATTGAATCACGCCAACTTTTATTAAAACAATCAATAACTAATTTCCCATTTTCATTTAATAACGAATATGTTTTTTTTAAGATTCGATATAATTCTTCATTATCTTTATAGCAATTATATAAACTATATGCATAATCATAATTATCACTAAATTTATAGTTTAAGAAATTATCTTTGATAAAAATAAAGTCCTTTGGAACACCTAAAAAATTATAATCGCCTATGTCTATACCTGTTATATCACTATATCCTATTTTTTTTAATTGATTTGCTATTCTTCCATATCCACACATTATATCTAATATTTTTGCATTTTTATTGGAAAACTCATTTGATAACAATTTTGCTTCCCTTTCTGTATATTTTGGCATTACTTTTGATGTGTAATTATGATATGTTCCAATATCATTAAATGAATTTAGACTTTTAATAATATTTATTTGCATTTTAGATTCATCTAATCTATTGTTAAATAAAGTGGCATCAATTTTATTTTCACTCATTACAGTTTCAATCTCTTTATTGTCTATTATACTTAAAAACTTTGAACATATTATTAAATAATTTTTAATTAATTCATTATTATAAATATTTTTACTGTTAATTAGTTCTTTTATAATTGCTGAAACTATACTTAAGATATCATATTCTTTTGTATGAGGTAAAAACAAATCATTTGTACCATATACCATTATCTTTTCTAATATATTAGTATCCTTAAATTGTTTATTACCACATTCAGATGATAATAAACACCCCAAAAATTTCCCCATAGCATCAATTAAATATTGTCTATCATATTCATTATTTTGCATTAATAAAATATAATTATGAAAATTCATTTTTAATTTTTTATTTCTAATAAAGTTAAATGGTTCCTTTTTATAATTAATATCAAAATCAATTGTAAATATTATAGGGATTTGTTCTTTTGAAGGTATAACTTTGCCTTCTATTACTCCATATTTATTAAATTCTGATATTAATTGCTGTTTTAAATATTCTGGGAAATAAGTATTATTAGCAAATAAATTTATATAATTTTTAGAATTAATATTATTTTTTTCAAAAAATTGATGTATATTTTTAATGAATTTGTTTCTTAATTTTCCAAATTCTATATTATCAAAGTTTTTATTAAATCCTTTTAATATTGCATCTGCCAATATTCCTAAATAAATATTATTATTCTTTTCTACATGAGAAAAATCTAAATGTATATAATGATCTTCATTGTCATCTGTAACAAATGATGGAGAAATAAAATTAATGGTTATTCGTGAATTGTCTGAACCGTATGCAAAAAACAAACTCGTATTTCTATTGTGTGCAATTTTCTTAATGATTAATTCTTTTTCAAAATTACATATTCTTTCAATTAAACTTTTAGGCACTAAATTTATTGTACTTTTAATTCCATCATAATTACCACTTAATCTAATTATGTCAATTTTTTTATCACTTAATAGTTGCTTATCTAAATCTAAATATTTTCTTTCGAAATCAAAGGCAGTATCATTCAATAAATTTAAAATTTTGTTAACATCTGTAACATTATCATATACAATCATAAAATCAAAATCCCCAGACTTTCCATTTTGTTGATATTTTATTGAATCGTATGCATATCCTCCACCTGTTACAAACGCTGCTTTTATTTCATTCTCTTCTAATAAGGAATTAATTTCATTACAAAAGTTTATACCTACTTTTTTATAATCCATAAATCCTCCTTTTATTTGTGTAAATACATTGTACAAACATCATTCATTGTCATAACTTTACTTCTTGAATACATTGTTTCCATTGGTAAATATATTCCATTTGTTTGATTATTAATGTATTCAGAAATTATATTATAAATAGTATATAATTTATCGTTTCTATTTTGTATTTCACTTTCATTCCATCCCATTTTATTATAAAATTCTAAATTATTTTTTAAAAAATTGTAATATGTTTTATTTTTAATTATCTTTTCATCAATATATCCTTTAATATATTTTTCCTCAGTAAATATACGAGATAATATTATTATTTCGTTTAAATCAAAATTTTCTCTTGATTTTTCGATAAATTTTTGAATATGAAGCTCTAACTCATTTTTCCAATTTGGATTTAATTCTGAATTAGTATTTTCTAAAAATATATCTGCAAGAGTTATATTAAGCTTTGCATCAACATTATTCTTTTTTAAATAATCTTTTAATTTATTTAAAGTTTCTAATCTAGTTGAATTATTATTACCAATATAATCCTTATACCCAGTTTTAGTATATCCTGGACAGAAAATAGCATTTAAATTCACTATGTTTTCATTTATCATATAGAATATAAATTTTGTTAAGTCAATTTTTGTATTATATTTATAATCAAAATAACAACCTAAATTATTAACAATTTCCCACAAATATATAACATAATTAATATCAACTTTTATTAATTGTTTTTCTACTGTAGCATTACCATTTTTAATTAAAGCATTAACTATTGCTTTTAACTGTTTTCTATTTGTAACATTATCAGCCATTTTTAATTTACAAATTAAATCATTATAACTATACATATCTACTTTTTCAATAATTGTTTTGGTTTCTCAATTACACCTTTGGCATACACATTATGTTCATGTATTGATTCATAGTTTATAAGTTCTGCTACAATTTTGTCATTATATATATTGCCTATTCCAATTAATAAATCTCTAATCAAATCCTCAGAAAATTTAGGATTTTCATATGCTTTTTCTGTTATATATTTTTCATCTTCTCTTTTAACTGTACTATATACATTTGCACTAAATGATTTTTCCATTATATTTATAATTTCATCTAAATCAATATTTTCATAATTACCATATAGTGTTACTGTTGCCTTACATTTTTGATTATGTGCTCCATATTTAGAAATTTCTTTTGAACACGGACACAACATTGTACCAAGTAAAGAAATAGCTAAACTGTTATTTTTTTCATCCCTTATTTTAGTGTTATTTACTTTTAAATTAGCAGTAACAAACGATTCTTTGTTTGAGATTGGTGTAATTCTTTTTAATATAATATCAAAATCAATATTTAGTGATACACCAATTGTTTCTGATTTCTCCATTGTTACATTTACTATATCGTTAAAATCAGATAAAGTAATCGTTTTATTATATAAATAATTATTTAAAACCTCTATAATTCTACTTAAATGTGCACCTCTCGAAGTTTCATTTAATGCAACATTACTAGAAATCTTACATATTGAATTATAACATTCATCATTTATTTTTAGTGTAATTGGTAATTGGTAATCACAAATTCCTATATTACTTATAAATATATTTCTTTCATCTTTTTCTTTTTGTAAATCTTTAAGCATTTTTAAACGCCTCCCCTATTTTTATTAATTTCTTTTCATTTTTCAACGCGTCAAGCCATATTAGACTATTGTTTTCAATATAGTCACTATTTATAATATTTTTTTCATATAAATAAACATCCTTAAGTAAATTATATAAGATACAATATTTAATCAACATAGTAACATTTGATTTTTCCGCTTCTAATAAAGTTGAATTTTTTTTAAAGTATTGTAAGATAAATTTTTCAATACTATCAAAATCATAATTATTGTCTTTGATGAAAAACCACATAATTACTCTTATCAAATCAATTAATCTATTACCTACATAAGCATTTCCAAAATCTATTAGATATAATTCATTATCATTTACCAACAAATTTTCTTTTTTTACATCAGAATGAATTATATTTTTAGGTAAATAATTTAAATTCAATTTTTCTATTTCTTTATATTTTTTGTTAATAAATTCTGTTTCATCTTTTAAATATCTAGAAGTAATAGATAAACCATAATATTTTTTTAACTTGCTTAATGTTTCTTCATTATTTGCATAGTCAACCGGTTCAAATTTGCATTGAATAGAATGTAACTTTCTTAATGAGTTCGCTAATTTTTCAAAAAATAATTCATTATAAATAGTTGGGTTCTCACCCTCTATATATTTACAAATCATAATATTTTTAGAACCTAATTTAAAATTCGTTAATAATCTTGGACTATCAATGTTGTATTCGTCTAATAATTTTAAAATTTTACATTCAAAATCATTATTAAATTGACTCATTCTTATAATGTATTTATTATAATCAAATTCAAGAATAAATACATCGTTGATATTTCCATTATTTATTTTTGATATCTTCATTTTTTCACCTCCAAAAAAAGGCAAAAGTCCCAGTCCCTATAAAGTACTTCTGTCCTCATTATTAAATAACAAATTATAAACAATATTCGTATTTAATCTCATTAATATTCCCCCCTCTATTTAGTGTCTAAAATATTGACAAAGTCCCAACAATTCGTTATTTATGTTATAAAATACTACATATTTTGTCAATAGTTTTATAATAAATTGTTAAACAATACTATTTACCTATACAATCTACAGGAAGAAAATAACATTTACATTTAAATATGTAAATATAAATCTTCTTTGGTATTGTTCTAAATATTTTTTATGGTAATGGCAACATTACCTATCATTTTTAATTAATATTTGTAAACTTTTTTCAAAATTTTATCTTTTTTACTAATTAAATTTTATTAAATTATTCAAAATAAAAGAAAAATAACTGTATCACATCCAGTTATCTCGCAATGTATACCCCGTTATTGGTATTAATCCAACAACAACCATTAAATTTAGTAAAGCTTGAAATGATATTTGAAATATTATTCCGAAGGATAGATATTTTGAAAATAAATCTCTTGAATTAAGTGATATTTTTATTCCTCTATATATTATAGTTAAGAATAATGCTGATACAATTATTATACCTAGAAAACCAAGTTCTTCGCTTATTATTGAAAATATAAAATCTGTTTGTGGTTCGGGTAGATAGAAATGTTTTTGAATTGAATTACCAAGTCCAAGTCCAAGAAGTCCACCAGGTCCGATTGCAAATAAACTTTGTATAGCTTGAAAACCAGTTCCCAATGGATCTAACCATGGATTTAAGAATGATAATATTCTTTGAAATCTGTATGGTGCGATTATTATTAAAAGGGTTGCACCTATTACACCAAATATACCTAATATTAAAAAGAATTTCATATTCACGCCTGATATAAATAGTAAACCAATTATACTCATTACAAGAATTACACCTGTTCCAAAGTCTGGTTGTAACATTATTAAACCAAATGCGAATAGTGTTACTCCTAGTATTGGTAGTATACCTTTTTTTATGTTTTTGATATCTTTATTATTTTTATATAAGTATTTGGATACAAATACAATCATGGCAAGTTTCATAAATTCGCTCGGTTGTATTCCAAAACCACCAATACCAAACCAACTTCTACTACCATTTCTTACAGTTCCTATTCCTGGTATTATTACTAATATTAAAAGAACAAAGCATCCAAATAATAATGTGTTTGCTTTGTCTAAATAGTACGTATATGATATTTTTGATATTATAATCATTAGTATAGTTCCTACTACTAAAAATACTGATTGTGTTATTAAATATTTGTATGGATTATTGAATTTATATTCTGCCCATATACTGGACGATGAATATATCATCATTACTCCAAAAAGTGATATCATTATTACTGCAAATAGAAGTATTAAATCTAATTTGCTTTTTTTCACTATATCCACACTCCAAATGCAATGCCAGCCATTGCTAAGATAAAACCAACTACCCAAAATGCTTTTACTATGTCACGTTCTTCCCAACCAAGTTTTTCGAAATGATGATGAAGTGGCGTCATTAGGAAAACTTTTTTATGAAAGAATCTTACTGATATGGATTGAATTATAACTGATAACGTTTCTATTATAAATACTCCCATTACCGCAAGAAGTGTAATTTCGTGATCTGTTAAAACTGCTACTGTTGCCAGTGTTGCTCCAAGTGCAAGGGAACCGGTATCTCCCATAAATACTTTTGCTGGATATGTATTAAATATAAGAAATCCAAGTAAGTTTCCTACTAATATAAAGCAAAATACTGCTATATCTTGGTATCCATCTACCCATCCAGAACCCCATGCAATTATCCCAAATGTCAAAAATGCAATTGCTGAAAGTCCTCCTGCAAGTCCATCTAACCCATCAGTTAAATTAACTGCATTTGAGCCCCCTAACATAATGAACAGAAGAAAGAATCCATAAAACCAACCCATATCTATTTTAATGTTTAATGTATAAATTTCTAGAACTGGGTTATTTCCACTTTTCATATATATAAAGAAGAATACTACTGCTACTATTAGTTGTAAAAATAATTTTTGCATTGCTGTAAGTCCTACATTAGTATCTCTTTTAATACTTAAATAATCATCTAAAAGTCCAATTAATGCATAACTTACAAATACAAATAATACTATGAACAAATTAGGCGTAAATTCCATTTTATCTAATAATAATAAAGTTAAAATTGATATAAATGTGCCTAAGATAAATATTATTCCACCCATTGTAGGCGTACCATCTTTTTTCTTATGAGAATCTTCTAAATATACACTTACTCTTTGTCCTATATGTTTTTTTCTTAATATAGGAACAATTACAACTCCTAAAAATAATGTTGCTAAAAAACCAATCATAAGAGATAAAACTGATTTAGCAAGTATTAACATATTATCACCTCATTAACAAAATAATTATACTATATAACTTCTTTAAATTAAATACTTTTTTATTCACCTAACAAAATTCTTACTTTACTTCCACCTTTTATTCTTTCACCTGCACCAGGTGATTGTTCTTTTACAATATCTCCACTACCAGTATATGTTACAACAAAATTTTTTAGTTCTTTTATTGCATCCTTTTTATTCATACCTACTACATTTGGTACAGTATAATATTTTTTTTCATTCCATTGATATTCTTTTTCATGCACATTTTCACTTTTTTCTATACCTAAAATACTTATGCAATCAGTTAATATTGATTTAGCTACTGGTGCTGCTACAGTGCCTCCATATTGACTAACTCCTTTTGGATGATCTATTGCAACATATACTACTACTTCTGGATTATCAGCAGGTGTAAAGCCAATAAAAGATACAATATAATTTCCTACCATATAAGTTCCATTATTTACTTTTTGTGCTGTACCTGTTTTACCTCCAACACTATACCCTTCTATATAAGCATTTCTACCTGTACCATTTGCTACTACACTTTCTAATGCACGTCTTACTTCTTTACTTGATTCTTCGCTTATTACTCTTCTTACTAATGTTTTATCATTTTCCTTTATTATACTATTAGTAACTGGTTCTAACATTCTTTTTACTATATATGGTTTATATAAGTACCCACCATTTATTGCTGCGCTAACGGCTGTTATTTGTTGTAACGGTGTCTAATAAATGAAACTTTTTGCCTAAATTATCAGAGAATGTATTGATACTTTCTCCTGTCTTAATAAAAATATCTAATTTAATTTGTTTATCATTTTGTTTATGAACAATAATTCTATCTATTAGTTCATTAAATACATCACTATAGCATTCATTGTCTTCTAAACATTTTTCTAATGCATTCTTTATTTCACTAATTTTGTTTTCAATATTATTTTTATCTTTTTTATTACTTTTTAATTCATTCATTTTTGTTTGATAAATAGTTAAATCTTCATTAATTAAATCTACTTGCTTTTTGTAATCTTCTTTAGATAAGTACTCTTCAATAACAAGTTCTAGTAATTTATCTTTTTTATTATTTAAAACTAATATTTTTGATTCAATATTTTTTATTTCAATATCATTATTATTAGTTTCTAAATAATTCTTACATTCATTTAATATCTCATCAAAGATATTATTTCTTCTTTTAAATAATTTATTAAACATATCTTTAAAAACTTCATCAAGTTCTAGTTCAAATACTCTAGGATTTGAACACCCTTTTAAACTTTCTTTCCGATATACTTGACATTCCCATACAGGATTATTTTTTCTTTTTCCAGCACTTGTTCTATGATAAGTTAGGTTATGACAACCGCAATATATTTTTCCCGAATAAGTATATCTATTTTGAAATACAGCTTTATTAACTGCCCGATTTGTAAAACTATCTTGTCTCTCTTTTAATTTAACATTAGCTCGTTCCCATAGTTCTTCAGATACGATAGGTGGAACATTTTCATAATCTTTATAAATAATCCAATCAGATTCATTTAATCTTTTCTTTTGTTTAGTACGATAATCTAGTACTTTTGATTTGTGTCCACAATAATATCCTTTATATTTAGGATTTTCTATAATTCTAGTAAGTATTGTTGTATCAATTCTTTTACCATTTCTACTTTTATATCCTAAGCTAAACAAGTATCTTGATACTTTAGATAATCCATCAGTAGTATTTGCATATCTATCAAATATTATTTTAATCATTTTTGCTTGTTCATCATCAATTACTAGTTTTCCTTTGTCTTTTACATAACCATAAATATTAGAACAACCCAACACAACACCATTATCAATACTTCTTTTCATACCAAACGAAACTCTTTCAGAAAGTTTTCTCACTTCATCTTGAGCAATTGAAGACATTATTGTAAGTCGAAGTTCTGAATCAGGTAATATTGTATTAATATTATCATTTAGAAAATATACACCAACACCATTTGATAATAATTCTTGTGTATATTTAATACTATCTAGTGTACTTCTTGAAAATCTTGATATTTCTTTAGTTAAGATTAAATCAAACTTATGCCTTTTAGCATCTTCTATCATTCTTAAAAATTCTTCACGTTTTTTAACTTGTGTACCTGATATTCCTTCATCAATATATGAACCTATAAATTCCCAGTTAGGAACTTTACTAGTATAATCATTAAAGAAAGATATTTGACTTTGTAAAGAATGTAATTGTTCATCTTTATCAGTTGATACTCTGGCATAAAAACATACTCTTAAATTTAATTCTTGTAACGGAACACCTTTCATAATATTATTCCTAACTATATATAAGTCCATAATCACACCTCCTAAGTTAATAGTTTATAATTGTTTAAATCATTTATATATTTATCATCTTGTTTTTGCTTTTCAAATTCTATTTTATGTAACAATTTATTAATACAAAAATTATACATTCCATCATCAATAGTATTATTTCTTTTTAAATATTCAAGTAATTTAATACTTGTTTCTATTTCAATAATTTTTGATGGAAATTTATTTTTATTTTCCATATACTTTGTCCTTTCTTTTAAGTTTATTTTTATGAAAACTTAAAAAGAACTTAAGGTATTAAGTTCTACAAAAAATTTGAAAACTTAAATACCACAAAGGACAAAATTAGACTAAATCATCATTTGAAATAAATTAAGTTTTCAAATAACAATTTAGTTTTTTATTATTAATATTTTATAATTTTTCTAGCTATTTCATAGCCATCAATATTATCAGGTAATAATTCATCATGTCCTAATATCAAGAATAATTCTGCAAGTGTATCTTTCTTTTCTTTAAATGATAATTTTTCAAACACTGGTATTAATTCTTTATATTCTTTTGGATAAAGACGATAAAGATTAAAAGTATAGTTACAATACTCTTTATTCTCAATTACTAAATAACGATAATCAATACTACTCGGATTAAATATTTCTATATCTATACCATCATCAAGTAAATTAGGATTAACCTCATTCAAACTATTAATTTGATTTTTATCCCATAAATCAAAAATATAATTAATAAATTTTAGTTTATCATCTCTATCAAGTTCATTTATTTTTATAACTAATTCTTTTTCTTCATTACTTGTATTTTTTAAATACATATCAAACACACTCCTTCATTTTCAATTTAAGTCATTTTAAGAGACTTTATTTTTTATACTAATAACTGATTAAGATTAATATTAAAGTCTCTTATTTCTTATATTAAGCATCAATAAATTAAAATTTAGTTTTAATATTTATCACTTAAAAAAATAAATTTTGCAAGAGTTTTTTATAAAAATAATAATAATTTTTTTGTTTTATCTATTTTATCTTTGTTTTACTTTATTAATCTTTAAGTTGTTTATACTATCTAATTATCCATATATGGTTGTTCAGTGTGTACTTTTTGGGTATATTGTTTTTCATAAACAATATAGTTATATAAAAACTTACCATCTTTAGAATGACCTTTTTCAATAATTAAATATCTATTTTCTTCTAATTCTTTTAATGCATTAGTAATAGCTAATCTACTTTCTTTACATAAAAGTCTTAAACCATTAATATTAAAATTCCATACATCAGGTAAAGATAACATTAAAGTTAATAATCCTTTTGCCTTTAAAGATATATTTTTATCTTCTAAATAAGTGTTATCAATCTTCGTATAATTAGTAAGTTTTTCTGTTCTTATTACCATAATATTTTTCCTCCTTCCATTTTAAATTCATAATCTTTTTCATATCTTTCTATATAAGATCTATAACCTAGCTCTAATAAATAGATAAACATTTTATTCATACTAAAATTATTTTTAATAGATAAAAGCCTAATTCTAGTTTTTAAATTATCATCTAATCTTAATGTGGTTCTTTCAGTACATCTCATAAAAATTTTCCTTCCTTTCTTAAAATTATGAGTAGCCACTTTTACTATTTTTAAGCTATTCTTTGAGTAATAAATTCTGCATATTTTTAATGGGCATAAGGAGAATGCCACCATAATCTTATATTTACCTTATAAAATAAAGTAAATATGGTGGTGTCATTACTATTTTTGCACTTGCAAAAATGACTACTTTTTAAGTAGTAAGTGACTACTCATATATAAATACTCCATTAATACCAACAAAAAAAGTGGCTACCCTTTTTAATAAAAGTGACCACTCATAACAAAATCATTAAAAATATATGCTTCCTATACTTTTTAATTTATAAAACCATCTCCTTTAAATAAAAAAGAGAAGAACATAGTTCCTCTCCACACAATTTTTTCATATTATACACTATTATAACTATTGACAAGCACAAGTCAAGTTCATTTTATGATCAATTCATGTAATATCATGTACAATTTGTGTCATAAAAATATGTAAGTTTTCTTCATAATTCTCACATATTTTACTATATTATAACACTTGACAAAATATATTCAAGTCAAATCAAGTCCGTTTTTGGTACGAATTTGGACTTTTTTGATACATTTTTAAAAATTTGATAATTTTATATGTTTGATAATTTATCTTTAATATATTCATCCAACAAATAAGAATCCTTTTTTACCCATTTATAATCACAATGTTCATCACTTAATATAACATTAACATCTGATTTATTAACATTAATAATAAAATCAATTTCTAAATCATGAATCAATTCATCATTTTTATTTTTTACTTCATCATAATAATGTGTAATAATTGGCTCAAATTCTGAACTAAACCCAATTTCCTCAAATAATTCTCTTTTTAAACCTTCTTTTAAAGTTTCACCACTTTCTAGGTGGCCTCCAGGAAATTCCCATGCTCCTGGATATAAATCATCATTTTCACTTCTTTTAACTACCAAAAATTCATCATTAGATTTCAAAATTCCAGTCAAAACAATTTTTGTATTCATACAAAACCTCCCATTTATTTTTAATTACATCATATATTTTCAATAAATCATCGTTAATTATAAATTTGTTGTTTTTATTTCTATAAATAAAAAGCTCTATTATCATCATTATAAATATAACATAAAAAGACTAGTTATTAAAGTGCCAAAAATGAGATTTATTTCATTTTTCTAGTTTTTATCAATCTTAAAGTAGATTCAGGAACTAATATTTCAAGCAATTCATCATCATTTTCTTCAACTGCTCTTCTTACTGTCTTAGCGCTTATTTCATCACCATTTATATTTCTAAATCTAGGTATTTCTATTAATTCAATTCCATATAGTGGTAAATTTCTTTTAAGTTCTTTATTATATTCTCTAGTTATGTAGTCATTTTGTTCTTGACCAACAAATCTTTTTTTTATATTTAAGACTGGTGCTATATATTGAGTAAATATTTCTTGATCTATTGATAAATCAAGAGATACATCAGTTGATTCACTTCTATTAAAATACTCAGGAAATATCATTGATGAACCAAATATCTTACCACTTGGTATTACTACTACATTTTCAAAGTCTTTACAGCCTTCTTTAACCATTTCATATCTATCTTTAAAAGAATATTTTGATTTATCTTCTTGTACAACCATTACAATTAAAGTATTAACTTCTTTTCTAGCATAGTCTATCAGTTTATAATGACCATAAGTAAATGGATTACAATTCATAAGTATTGCACCATTATTGCTAGTATTAATATTTAAACCCTTAAGAAATTCTAAATATTCATTCAAATATCTATTGTTACCAAATATATTTCTTTTTTTAGTATTAGGAATAGCTATTGCTAAAGTATGATTAATAGAATCAACAGTCTTTAATTCTTTTTCAATTTTTTCATAAATAAAACGTGCTATCATGTCATTAGCTTCACTATTACAATGTGCCGGTTTATCTATAAAGTAATTTTTTAATACTCCTGAATTATATAATTCAAGAAGTGATATAGCACTATTATATCCCATACTTTTTAATACTTCATTTTCTTTCTTAGATACTATAAATATAAATTTATCATTAAGTTTACTATTGATATTATCAGCTATTCTTACTTGTTCAAAAAATTCCATAGCTCTTAATCCATAATTATTAACAGAATAATCTCTATTATTTTCATTTATTATTCTTTGCAAACAACTAGGAATAGTGTTTTTGTCATCTACTAAAACTCCATATACCATACAAGGACCTAAAAAATTAATATCAAAAGCATAATCTCTATTTTTATCTGTTGTAACTCTTTTACCATTGATAGTTCTACAAAATTCATTATTTGAATCAGCTAATCTACATATTCCATTTTGTATTATGGTACCAGGAGAAATATTTTCTAAACCACAAAATTTTGTCATAAAACTTTCACCATAAATACTATTTAATAATTTAGTAATTTCTTCGTCTATATTGTATTTACTTAAATAATATATATATCCTATTTTACTATCTAATCTCTTTCTTTGTTCTAAACTAAAAGATGTTATGTCATCAGTACTAGGAAATTCAAATACTGTTATATCAAGTTTTTTAGATAATTTTTTAACAAAATAGTAATATTCAACATTTTCACATAATTTAGTTAAACTTATTAAATTTTTATTAAATAGTATTTCTTTGAGTTTTAATCCATTTAAACAAGTATCTAATACTATTTCATTATTATCGATTAATTTTTTTACTATATCTAAATCATAATCAATTACTTCTACCTCAAAATCGTTACCATATACATTAATATAACTATATAAAATATTAGATAATTCACCAGTAATGTATATTTTTTTGAGATTTAAACTTCTTAAATAATCAATTACTTTGTCATTATCTTTGTATAAATAATTCCATCTATGTTTATCTATATAAGTATTATTACTCCAAACATTTTCTATTTCTTTAATATCTTGTTGCATCTTATCTTCTTCTATTATTGGATTATAGCCAACTTTAACTGAATCAATATAAGAATGATAAGTTATATAAGAATTATTACATAAGACAATAACACTTGTTTCATCTTCTAAAAAAATTTTGTTAATATTGTTAAAATAATTTTTATCATTAGTATCTAATTTAACAAATCTCATTATTTTCCCCCCTGTTAGATAGAATTATTTATTTAATATAAAATCTACTATCTCGTTATCAAATCCATACAATTCATGTTTTCCTTCATGAATTATCTTATATTCTATCTTATTTTTATCACAAAATTTTATCACGTTATTAACGTCTACTGTTTTATCTAAATCTCCTTGAATAATAAATATATTATTAAATTTTTCATTTTTAATATATTCATCACCAGATTTAAACTCCAAATAAGCATCTTTATATATTTTTATATTATTATATAAAGGTAAGTACTCATTATCATCAAAATATTCAATATTAAGATTACCAGTTTTTATTTCCATAATTTCACAAAAATTAATAGCTGGGCACATTAAATATATTTTATCTACATCATCAATTATTTCTTTATAGGCATTAAGTATAACGAATCCACCATAACTAGATCCAAATAAATATATTTCACTATCTTTATTTTTTTCTTTAATATAATTAATGGTATCTTTTAAATAGGAAATACAATTACTTAAATTAAATTTTTTAAAATCATTTCCATCTTCACCATGAGAAATCAAATCAATACTATAAGTATCATAACCATTGTTTAATAAATCTTTATAAAATCTAGTAATCCAATTCTTATTTCCACCTAATCCATGCACATATATTATTACTTTTTTATTTTTAGGTTCTGTTGCACTAAATAAATGTATCCTATTATTAATAGTAAAATCTATATTTACTCTTTTATCTTCCCTAGCTATTTCTACTAACTCTTCTATCATAATTTCCTCCAACTTATTACTTTCTTAAATGTATCTTTATTAGGAAAATCTTTTTCCTCAGTTTCCCTAAAAACTTTCTCATAATCATATGGTACTTCATATTTGATTAGTTTCGCACCATTCTCTAATATATAATATATAGCTTTATCTGTAATAGCAACTCCTGTACCATTTAATGAGTCTAATATTACATTTCCAAGAATATGATTTCTTTCAAAATGATAATGGCCATATATAATTCTATCAAAATCAAATATATTTTTACCAAATAATAATGGATTTTTATCTGCAATTTTAACATTTTCATATAATTCTGGTTTATATTTTTCGATATCATCAGAAGTATTTCTTTTTAAAAATTCTTCAGGATTTTTTCCATCATATTTCCAAACACCTATAAAATCATATCTAACATCTAGTGGAAAATGACAAAGTCCTATTTTTTTACCATTTATAACTAATTCTACTGATACTGGACTATTATTTATATAATCTAATTCTTCAGCACTTAATTGTTCACTGGTCCATATAGCATTATTATATCTTTCAATATTATTACGTTTTAAATAAGGAAACATATCTGGTCCCATAGTAACATATGCTTCTGCATTGCCTTGTATATTAATTATATTATTATCAATAGCAAGCCTTACTGTTTCACTAGGAGCATATCCTAATCCTATTATATCACCCAAAGAATAAATAGTATCTATATTTTTATCTTTCATATCTAATAAAACAGCTTGTAGTGCTTCTACATTAGCATGTACATCTGTTATTAATGCTATTTTTTTCTTCATATTATTCACCTCTACTTGAATTATTTATAAATTAATGTTAGTATATGTAACAAAAGAAATGGAGTGTTAAAATGATAATTATCGAAGGTCTTGATGGTACTGGTAAAACTACTCTTGCAAATGATTTATTAAATAAGAATTATATACTTATCAATAATAATTTAACCAGTGAATCACATTATGATAAATATGTTAATATTATTAAAACTTCAGATATTAATTCTGTTAGTGATAGATCATTTGTAAGTGAAATGGTCTATGGTAAGGTTTTATCTGGTACTACTAAATTATCAGAAGAAGAATTTATTAATCTTGTAAAACTATATTCTGAATATGAAACAAAAATTATATATCTATATGCTTCAAAAAAAATTCTTTTAGAAAGAAGAAAAGATGATTTTAAAGATAGTAAAGTTATCTTTCATCTATACCAAGAACTTATGGATGAATTTGAAAGAAGACTTGACTACATTTCAGCATATATAGATGTATTTTCAATAAACACTGGTGAAAAAAAATTGTAAACAAGCTCTAGCTAAAATTATTAAATAAGTTTGTATAATTTTTTACCTTAATTATCTCAATTTTATCTTTATCAATAACAATATTTTCATGTCTATCAATTTCATATCTTGGTTTTAATATTGTTGTTACACTATCATGAATATTTAGGTCATCCGTATTAATAGGATTATCCCTATTAATACTTTTTTTATTAATCAATGCAATTGATAGATTATCTTTATCTTGAAATAATTCTTCTAATAAGTCTTTAACAGTACTAGTAATAATATTTCTATCCTCATTATTAATATTATATTCAGACATCATTTTAGAGATATTATTCATTACTCCTTCATAATTTTTTATATAAAATGCTAAATTATCATATCCTTCTTTATAAGAATACAATCCATTAGATACAAACCTAGATAGCAATACTGGCGATAATAAGGAATAATAATAAGCAGCTCCAAAATTATCTGTTGTAAATATTGAATTATTATCCTTATATGACCAATTATATGTCATGGCATTCCTTATTCCATATTTTTCTAAAATATTATTAATATTTCTTAATTTAGTTGATATTGTATCATCACCATTTAGTCCTTTAGCTAATATACTTTCTTTAAAAGAAGAATTAAAGCCATGATAACAATATCCGTTATATATGTACCTATCTATCATATATGATACTATTTTATCTTTAGATCTATATTTTTCAATTAACTTATCTATAAGATAATCATCCATCATATTATATAAATCAGTTACACTATTAGAAGTATTTATCATATTTATCAATTTTATAGTATAATTATCAACTTCTACATTAGGAATAAGTATTATCAAATCAGATATTTTTTTTATTACATTTGACATTATAAATACTTGTTCATCTATAAATGAGTATTGATTAAATCCATATTTAGATAAATCAATTCTATACTTTTTATCTAACAATCTACTAAATATACTATCAAATCTAGAATCAAAAATTTTATTAAATTCTTGCACAATAATCACCTTATTTAAAATATTCTTTTATTGCCTCTTTTTGATATGGTAACACTATACGTTCAAGTAGTTCTTCTTTTGTACATTTTACTAACTCAGAATTTTTTTCTAATGGTTCATTTTCATCATCAGATACTTCTACTATATAAATATTACTTAAAGAATTCATATTAACTTTACTTCTAGTATACCAATAGCAATCTATAATACATAATTCTTTCATACTTACAATTTTTAAACCAGCTTCTTCCATAAATTCTCTTTTTAGGCATTCCAAATGAGATTCACCATCTTCAAGACCACCACCTATTAAAGAATAGTCACCGTCTTTAGATGTAATATAAAACTTATCATTTTTCTTTACTATTCCAAAACAAGTTTCTCTAAAGCAATATTTAATATTATTATCTTTATTACCTATTATTATTTTATTCATCCCATTTTCTCCATACATCTTTTCCATTTTTTATTAACTTATTTAACTGCCTTTGTTCATCTCTATAATCCATACATTGCCAAAATCCATCATATTTGTATGCAACGATATCATTAGTCTTCATTAGTCTTTCAATTACTTCACTTTCAAATGGCCCAGAATCCTCACTTAGATAACTAAATATTTTTTTATTAGCTATCATATATCCACCATTAACCCATTCACACTCTCGTAATTCTTTTTCCCTAAAGTTTTTAATTTTATTGTTTTTTATTTCAAATATACCAAATCTTTCTTTAGTCTTAAATACAGATAAAGTAAGTAATTTCTTATGTTTTTTATGATATTCAATAAGATTATCAATATTTATATCCGATACGGCATCTGCATATGTAAGTGCAAAATCTTCATCATCAATATATTTTTCTACTTTTTTTAATCTTCCACCAGTACAAGTATCAAGACCAGTATCTACTAATTTAATATTCCAATCTTCATTAACAGTACTAAAAAATTCTTCAAACAAATCTATTCGATAACCTAAGCATATTATAAAATCCTTAAACCCATAATGAGAATAAATTTTCATAATGTGCCATATTATAGGCATATCCCCTACTTTTACTAATGGCTTTGGAGTAAAATCTTCATCAGTTCTAATTCTACTACCTTTTCCTCCTGCAAATATAATACACTTCATAATTGCTCCTATACCTTTAAGATACTACTATTATTAATAGATGTATTCCAGTAGTAGTCATCTTCTTTTTTCATAACCAATACCTGATGTTGTAGTATTTCAGTAATATATGATATTTCATTCAAAGACAATATTATATTTCTAAGTATTATCATGTTATATTTTAGTTCAATATCTTTTAAATCTATTTCTTTCCCTAATTTTTTGATTAGTTTTTTTACATCATTTTTACTAACCATTTTTAAATTATCATTCTTTTTTTTGCAAAGATTTCTTTGGTAATTAGGACATTTATTACACTTACAAATGTCACTATTATAAAAGAACTTTCTATCTGGTTTAGATAAAGCAACTGCTAAGGCACATGATGTAGTTTGATAAATTGGATAATCACTTTCGTCTTTAAGATGTTTCCAAACATATTCATAAGCATTCTTATCCCAAACATTATCTGCTTTTAATGTTTCTTTCCTATGATTCCTTAATTCGTTCCATTCAATATGATCTATTATTTCATCTGTAATTTTAAGACCAATTGCTACAGATGCAACAGCATATTTTTTAACAAAGTTATATATTCTATTTATATCTTCTTTTCTACTATTAGAAGGCATAAATGGTCTCCAATAATGAATAATAGTTTTATTATACTTATGCAATGTAATAAAATTATTTTCTATATCTTTTCTATTTACTCCAACTTCTATATCTTTATCAAATCCTGAATAACTTAAAAAGAATATAAATTTTTTACCTTGTTTTTCATAATTATCTATAAATTTTATAAAATCTTCTGGTATTTTACATTTAGTAATAAATACAATTGGATTTTCAACATTTTTTTCCATTAATATAGTTACTAATTGTTTTAAATATTCAATATTATCTGGTGTAGAAAAACCATCTGTTTGAGATAATAAACATAGTGGAATATCTTTTATATAAAATTTACTTTTTAATAGCAACTTAACAGCATTTTCAGGAGATGCTAACACCTTTGGTTGTACTAAATTAAGCTTTCTTTCCCTTAAAAAGCAATATTTACATTGTTTTGGGCATCCTTGAACAGGATTAAGTACCATCCATGTAGCATGTACATCTACAATTGGATAAAATTTTGCTTCTTTTACTTTAGCAAATCTATCTAAAAACTTATTGGCATCATTAAGCATTAAATCAAATTCATGAGCCATATTTACATTTAAGACATTAGCTATATTAAATATAATTTCCAACATGTTAGCAAGTTTATATAATATAAAATCATTCACTTTTGAAAATTCATATCTAATTTTATAATGTCTATATTTATATTTTTCAAGTATTATTTCTGACACTTGCCCATATACTACATTGAATGATAATATTGCATCATTTATAGATGAAAACTCTACTTTTTTATAATTATACTCGTACTCTTTTAAATTTAATTTAAGTTTCCATGCAAGCGCTACTATTTGAAGTACAATATCAGATAATTCATCTCCAATATCATAAATATTTCTTCCTACTTCTTTATATTCTTTATGTTCTAACATAAGTAAACAAAAATGTCCTAGTTGTGTATTCATCTCGCCTAGAACTGTAATAGCGTTCCAGTTTTTGTCTTCTGTTATCTTAAAATTCTTTTTTAGTTCAATTGCTTTATCATAATAATTATCTAAAAAATATTTAACATTCATTTTAAAACCATTCTTTCTTTTTAACTTTTATAATACTGTCATATTCTTTTTTATCATCAGTATCTAAATATTCTTTCTTATGCTCTAATACGTTTATAAAATAATTAATAATGTTTCTTCTTATGTTGTAATCTGGAATATCTAGAATAAAATTATTATAATGTGATTCTGTATGATACAAGACATCCATTGCTTTCTTTTTGATTTTTTCATAGTCATCATTTCTCATAATGCTATTATTTGATTTGTAATAATAGTATCCAATATATGGAATCGATATAACTGTAGATGCTTTGTACAATTGATAAGAAGTTAGGCCAAAATCCTCTTGTGTTTTACCTTGTAAAAATTTAAAATTGTTATTCTCCCAAAACTGTCTACTATAACAGTATAGCCAAGAAGGACTATATATTTCATTATTAACTGCACATAAATTTAAAAAATCAAGACCTTTATATATTCCAATATTTTTAGTAACAAATTCTTCCACAATATTCTTATTATTATCAATCATAACCGCTTGAAATCTAAGCATATCATATTCAACATCATCGTATTCATTAATAGTTTCAATTAATTTTTGATTAATAGTATCATCTATATCTAAAAAAATAATTAAATCCCCTGTACATTTAGTTAATCCAAAATTTCTTACAGCACCTGGATCATGTTTAGATATTTTGTACAGTTTTATTTTATCCTTATATTGCATAAGTGTTTTATAAGAATTATCACAACTATTATCATCAATAGCAATAATTTCATAATTATCACATGTTTGATTAAAAATAGAATCAAGACATTTATCAATATATCTTTCTCCATTATATATTGGTATTATAATACTTACCTTTTTCATATAACCACCAGCCCTTGTTATATTCATTTATAAGCAAAAAAGAGAGACTATAAAACTAGGCCCTCCTCCTCCACAACTACCACGAATTAATTTATCACTTATTCTATTACTTTTTTTAATAAAAATCAAGTATTTTGACATATTTCATTTTTTTTATAAATGGATATAACATATAGATTCATACAATCAAAATTTTTATCATATATAACATTATCAATAATTGAAATCATATGATAATAATCTTTCTTATTCCAACAAAACACAACATATGAATTATCATTCAAATTTAAATCTTTAATCATAATATCTTTATTATAGTCAATATTAAAAATATTATTATCTTCCATATATTTTTCAAATACTGGTATATCATTAAATGAATCACACTTTAAATCTTCAGCAATTTTACATAAGTCATTATAAACATCATTATATTCTTTATTTAAAATCTTACATAAGCTTCTTATCACACAATTACTTTTACCATTTTTATCTGATATATAAAATTCTTTAAATGTCATATTAATCCCCAATCTTTTTTATATTTGTATACATTCTTGAATGATATCCACTTTTATCATAAAACTTAATAGCATTATCATTATAAGCAAATACATCTACTAAAATATATTCACAACCCAATGATTTAAAATATTCTTCCATTTTATTCATAAGCATATTGCCTATACCTTTACTTCTTACATTTTTGGAAACTACTAATTCAGTTATTTCTCCTCTTTTAGGGCATTTATAATCAAGATAATCATATTCATCATATGGAAAAATACATCCCATAATTAAACCTACTGCTTTATCATTTTCAACTGCTATATAACATTTACCATTATTATTTTTAACTTCTTCTAAATCTAAAATTGCCATTTTTTCTCTATATTCTGGATGTAGTTGATCTAAATTATCTTTATCAATAGATAAAATATACTTTTCAAGTTCAACTAACAAGTCTTTAACATCTTCTAAATATTTATCTTCGTACTCTATTATTTTCATTATTAAAATAATACTCCTTAGTTAATTCGTATTTAGAAAAAGTTAATATTCCATCATAAAATGTATAAGGTGACTCTTCTTCTATTTCACCAATTTTATTAAACCCTAATTTTTCAAACATTCTACAAGATCTTATATTATCTTTTACAGCACCTGAAGAAATACCATTTATTTCTACTTCGCTAAACATATAATCTATCATTGCTTTAGCAGCTTCTGTTGCATAGCCTTTTCCTTGATAAGCCGGATCCATATACCAACCTACATCACGAATAGTAATATCTTCTCCATTTTCTTGAGCAGATACTTGTCCAATTACTTCTTCATAACCACTATTAATTTCATACTCTGAAGCAATAGCCTTAAGTAAAGTCGTTTTACCAGAACCATTTCTACCTACAATACCAATTTTCTCGTTATCCTTAACACAAAAATTAATATCTTCAAGTACTGTATTATTACCAAGAGTAACACTACCATGACTAATTTTATAATACATCATAATCACCTGCTCTACTAATATTCTACCACATAAATAAAAAGAACTAAATACTTTTTTAGTATCAGTTCACACTTCATTGTTCACTGCTAGTTAAAGCCACAAGTCTTTAACTAGAATTTTTAAAGCCTTATAAATAAGTCTTTAAAAATATTATTTTCTTTTTCTCTTTAAAGACTTACACTTAATATTATCCTTATCGTTATTAGCAGCATATATCTTTCTAACTCTTCTAATTTCTTCATATACAAAATTAGCAGGAATAAAATCTAAACCATATTTAAAAGAAATAATATCGCAAAAATAACTATCATAAAGAATACCTTCTGATATATTAGTATATTCTTCTTCCCTATCTTTATCGTCTAATATATATGCAGCCTTACAAACCACATCACCACATAAATTTACATTATTTTTAGATATCCTTATATTACTAAGACCAAAAAGAAAATCTTTTCCCATATCTTCCATATCAAAAGGTCTTCCCGTAACCCAATCAAGATACTCATTACCTTTTACCTTATCTATATAAATCATAAATGGCTCATTTAAAGAACTCTTAACAAACACTTCAGCATTATCTTCATTAATTATTTTTCTCCAAAAAGTAATACCCTGTACATTAACTTCATAACTAGATCTCTTTTTAAACATAATAACAAACCTCACTACAAACATAGTATAACATAAAAAAAAAGAAAGAGCAACCAAAATAGTTGTTCTTCAAATACATTATAATTATTCTAACTATACAATTAAAGTAAATAAACATAATACAAAAATATTTACAAGCATAATAGTAAGAACTACCTTAAATGCCCACCTAAACCAAGTAGAATATTCTACTTTAGCAAGAGCAAGTCCACCCATTATAGCACCACAAGTTGGAGATATTAAATTAACAAGTCCGTTAGCAGCAACTAAAGTCATAATAGTAACTTCTACACTATAACCAAGTTGAGCAGCAATAGGAGCAATAATTGGAGTAGATAAAGTTGCTAATCCAGATGATGATGGAACTAAAATAGATAATACAATATGTAAAATATAGTTAAGTGGTACGAATGCAAGTTCAGGTAATTTAGCAAGCATATCAGCAGCATTATAAATAATATAATTATCTAGATATGTTTCACCCATAAGTACACTAGCACCTCTTGCAATAGCAATAACTAATATAACACCAATCATATCGTCAGCACCATCTACAAAAGTATCAACAAAATTTTTCTCACCAAATCTATTAATAATTGCAATAATAATAGACATAATTAAGAACCATAAAGCAGCCTCATAGAACCACCAGTTACCAAGTGAAGCCCCAGTAAGCCAACCAGTAAAGCTATCAAAGAAAGTAATGCCAAACTCACCCCATGGAACAAACCCAATAACCATAACTAGGAATGTAAGACCAAATAGAATAAGAGTAACTTTTTGTTTAGTACTTAATTTAACATCCTTTTTGTCCTTATCTTCAAATTGACCAAATCTCTTTTCAGCTTGTTTTTGTTCTCTAAGTGATAAGAATGTAGAACCTTTATCCTTTTGAACCTTCTTAGCATAGCTCATTACAAATAATATAGAAACAATTAAAGTAGTAAGCCAAATAAATACTGCTATTAAAATAACAAGTCCTTGATTACAAGCAACACCTTCTGGTAATGCACTAATAGCAACACCAGTAGCAAAAGGATTAATAGTAGAACCTAAACATCCACTACCTGCACCAAGAAGAACTACCGCAGAACCAACAAGTGGATCCATACCAGCAGCCATCATAGTAGCAGCTAATAAAACATAAAATCCTACTGTTTCTTCAAGCATACCATAAGTAGTTCCACATATAGAGAAAATAAGCATTAATATAGGAATTAATAAAATTTCCCTACCTTTTAGTTTATGAACTAAAACTTTGATACCAGTTTCTAATGCTCCAGTTTTATTAATAACGGCAAGCAATCCACCAAGCATCATAATGAAAATACCAACATCAATAGCATTTTCAAATCCCTGTATAGGTGCCATCAAAACCTGTGATAAAGTAGCACCAACAGTTCCACTTCCATTAACAATTTCTTCACCAACAAATTGTGCATTTGGAAGTACATGTGATAATATTCCAAGACCAAAAATTAGAATTAGAATAATCGAAAAAGACGATAACATTACCTTAGCCTTTTTCTTAGCCATTTCTTTCTACCTCCTCTTTATAATAGTACCAGTTTTTCCCTTAATGGCTAGATTAGCCTTTTCAAGAGAACTAATAATTGCTTTTCTGTCATCAGAATCTTCTACAAAAGACATAGAAGCTTCAACTTTAGGGAGCATACTACCTTTAGCAAATTGATTTTCACTAATGTATTTATTAGCATCTTTAATAGTAATAACATCTAAATCAACTTGATTTTCAGTATTATAATTTAAAGAAACCTTTTCAACAGCAGTCAAAATCATTAAAGTATCTGCCATAGTAAGTTTAGCAAGTAAAGCAGCAGTTCTATCTTTATCAATAACAGCCTCTACTCCTTTATATGCTCCATTTTCCATAATAACAGGAATTCCTCCACCACCAGAAGCAATTACAATATTATTATTGTCAAAAAGCATCTTTATCGTATTCTTTTCAACAATATCAATAGGCATCGGAGATGGTACAACTCTCCTATAACCACGCCCAGCATCTTCTATCATAGTATACCCTTTTTCTTTTTCAATATCCAAAGCCTCTTCTTTAGTATAAAACATACCAATAGGCTTACTAGGATTTTGAAAAGCACTATCCTTAGAATCAACTAGGACTTGTGTTATCAAAGTTACACAATTTTTACTAATATTCTGTTTTTTTAGTTCATTTTGAATACATTGTTGCAATTGGTAACCAATATAACCTTGACTCATACTTCCACACTCAGGAAAAGGCATCATCGGAGTACCAGCTTCCCCATTAGAAGCATACTCCATAGCAAGAGCAATCTGTCCCACCTGCGGACCATTTCCATGTGTCAGAATAATTTTATTTCCATCTTTAACCAAATCAACAATTATCTTAGCAACATCTTTAAGTAAAGATAACTGTTCACTCGGATTTTTACCTAAAGCATTTCCACCTAAAGCAATAACAATTTTACTCATTATTCATCCCTCATTGTAGCATATACAACTGCTTTAATAGTATGTAATCTATTTTCAGCCTCATCAAATACTTTAGACTTAGAACTATTAAATACCTCATCAGTAACTTCCATTTCCTTAAGGCCAAACTTCTCATAAATATCTTTACCAATTGAAGTATTTAAATCATGGAATGATGGAAGACAATGTAAGAATATAGCATTATCATTAGCATTATTCATAACATTCATATCAACTTGATATGGACTAAGTAATTTAATTCTTTCAGCCCACACCTCATCAGGTTCACCCATAGAAACCCAAACATCAGTATAAATAACATCTGCTCCTTTAGAAGCTTCCATAACATCCTCTGTCATTTCGATACTTCCACCAGTTTCTTTGGCAATTTCTTTACATTTTTCAATTAATTTTTTATCAGGCCATAATTCTTTAGGACCACAAGATACAAAATGCATACCCATCTTAGCACATACAACCATTAAAGAATTAGCAACATTATTTCTAGCATCACCCATAAATACAAGTTTAATACCATCTAAATGACCAAAATTTTCTTCAACAGTCATAACATCTGCTAACATTTGTGTAGGATGAAACTCAGTAGTAAGCCCATTCCATACTGGAACGCCCGCATTTTTAGCAAGTTCTTCTACTATTTTTTGATCGTATCCTCTATATTCAATACCATCATACATTCTACCAAGTACTTTAGCAGTATCAGCAATACTTTCTTTCTTACCCATTTGTGAACTACCTGGATCTAAGTAAGTAACTCCCATGCCTAAATCAAGACCAGCAACTTCAAAAGCACATCTTGTTCTAGTTGAAGTCTTTTCAAATAAAAGTACAATATTCTTACCATTTAAATATCTATGTTCAATACCTCTATGTTTTTTATCCTTTAAATCTTTAGATAAATCAAGTAAATATCTAATTTCTTCAGGCGTATAATCAAGTAAAGTTAAAAAGTTTCTACCCTTAAAATTAAAATTCTCATTATTTACTTTTTTAACTTCATCATGTTTAGCTGAAGAAATATTTTCTTTTTTAACAGCACCACTTTCAGTATAAATATCTTCTCTAACAAGAGGCATACTCATACATCTAGGACCTCCACGACCTCTAGAAAGTTCAGCACTAGACATTTCAAACACTTTAATACCATGCTCTCTCAAAATATTATTAGTAATATTATTTCTGTCGTATACAACAACAACACCAGGAGCAATACATAAAGTATTAGTACCATCATTCCATTGTTCTCTTTCTGAAGAAATTTTCTCACCACCAGCACAAGGAATTAAAGTAATTTTTCTACCCAAATATTTTTCTAATATTTCTTCTAAAGAACCATTAACTTCAACAACATTTAAATCTTCATCACTATCAGGAATATCTCCTTCAGTAATTTCAAATACTTGAAGAGTATCCATAATACCAGGATGATAAGTAAACTTATCAAAATCAATTTGTGTAAATACCGTATCCAAGTGCATAAATGCCCTTGATACAGGAATATTAAACGCTAATATTGTATCAATTTCACAATCAGGATTTCTAAATAAATTCTTAGCAAGTTCATCAATAGCACCAGCCTCAGTTCTTTGTGAAATACCTACTGCTAATATATGATTATTAAGATTAAGAACATCACCACCTTCAATATGGTATGGTAAATATCTATCATAATATTTATTAACTTGTCCTTTATAATCAGGATGATAGTTAAATATATATTCAGCATAAATAGTTTCCCTATTTCTAGTAACAGAATACATTTTATTTAAAATAATACCATTACCAGCACTAGCAAAAGGATCTCTAGTAAAGTATAAGTTAGGCATAGGATCTGCTAGAAAATCAGACTCCTCACTTACTAAATCCACTAAAGACTGTTCATAATCTCTTTTTGCTCTACTAATCTCCTCTAGTTTAATACCTTGCATAGTTTTAAGAACAAGCTCTTTCTTATTAACAAAACTCTTTAAATAGTCAAAAACTAAATTTCTGTATTTAGGAGTTTTGATTCCTGCTTCAAAAATAAACTGTCTAATAAATTTATTTTCAATATCATCGCTAAGTTCTAATACTTCAGCCATTAAATCCTCAAGATAAACAACCTCAATATTATTTTCTTTTAATATACGAGCAAATTCATCATGCTCTTTTTGAGCCTCGGGTAAAAAAGGAATATCATCAAATAGTAATCTACTTAAAGAATCTGGTGTTAAATTAAGAAGTTCACTACCAGGTCTATGTAATAATACCTTTTTTAATGGGCCAATTTCACTTTTAACATTAATTGCATTCATATTTTTTCTCCCTTCTATTCTAATTCATTGTAGTACTCTACTATTTAAGTATAGCAGATTTTCTCATTTTTTACAATTTATTTCTTTATTTTATCTAAAAATTCCTTTATTCTGATATTTTCACTTGAAAAGAAGTCTTTAGTTTTTCCATCAAATATAACTTTGCCACCATCAATAAATAAAACCCTATTAGAAACTTTTTTAACAAAGTTCATCTCATGAGATACAATAACCATTGTTTTACCAGTATCTGCAACTTTTTTAATAAGATCTAAAACTTCTCCAATCATTTCAGGATCTAATGCACTTGTTGGCTCATCAAACAATATAATATCCGGTTCCATAATAAGTGTTCTAATTATAGCAACTCTTTGTTTCTGACCTCCAGAAAGTTCATTAGGATAATGTTCCGCCTTATCTTTTAAATTAATAGTATTAAGTAATTCAAGTGCTTTTTTTCTAGCAGTTACTTCATTCATTAGTTTTAATTTAACCGGAGCTAACGTAATATTATCAATAACAGTAAGATGTGGAAATAAATTAAATTGTTGAAAAACCATTCCCATCTTTTGCCTAAGTAAAGATAAATCAGCTTTTTTACCAACTAAAGATGTACCTTCAAAAATAATATCTCCAGAACTAGGTTTCTCTATTAAATTAAGACATCTAAGTAATGTTGATTTACCACTACCAGAAGGACCAACAATAGAAATAATATCTCCCTTTGAAACATTAAAACTAATATCATTAAGAACAACATTACTACCAAATCTCTTTTTTAATTTTTTAACTTCTAGCATTAGATAATCTCCTTTCCATAACATTAACCAACTTAGATAATCCTAACGTCATAATCAAATATATAATGGCAGTTATAACAAGAGGAAAGAAATAATCATAAGTTCTAGATGCAATAATATCTGAAGCCTTAGTAAGTTCTAATATTCCAATATAAGCACCTGCCGAAGTCTCTTTAAGTAATGTAATAAATTCATTTCCTAATGCCGGTAAAACATTTTTAATAGCCTGTGGTAAAATAATATATCTCATTGTTTTACCATAGCTAAGACCTAAAGATAAACCAGCTTCCATTTGTCCTTTGTCAATAGAAATAAGGCCCGATCTAATTATTTCCGAAACATAGGCAGCAGAATTTAAACCAAATGCCAATATACCAACTATAATTATATTAATATTGACAGATTTAAAAATAACATAATAAATAATCATTAATTGCAATAACACTGGTGTACCTCTAATAATATTGACATATAAAGTAGCAACCTTATTACCTAATCTCATTTTACCATTAATATCATGATTATGTCTAATAAGTGCTATAACTATTCCAAGTACAATACCAATAATAACAGCAAATAGAGCAATTAATATAGTATGAAATAATCCGTCTAATATATACTTATATCGATCATCATAAATAACACTATCATAAAAACTAATACCTATATTTTTAAAAAAACTAAAAAAGTTATCAAAAAATCGCATATATCCATTCATATCAAATTTACTCCTCAGTATGTTTAATAATAAAATTATCAATAGATCCATCACTAGAAAGCCTATTAAGTACTTTATTAACAGTTTCTAATAATTCAGTATTTCCTTTTTTAACAATCATACCATAACTATCACTAGTAAGTTCACCATCTAATATTTTAATACCACTGTTTTTTTCAATAATTTCTTTAGCAGGTAATTCATCCATAACTACTAAATCAACTTTCCCAACTTTTAAATCTTCAATAGCGGCCAAATATTTCTTTTGTCTAACAATCTCAGCATTTTTATAATTTTCCGTAACATAAGTATCTGCAACACTACCAAGTTGTACTGCTATCTTTTTATCATTTATATCTTTTATACTATTAATAAAACTATCGTTTTTAACAATAACAACTTGCTTACTAACAGAATAATTAATAGAAAAATCTACTTTTTTTGCCCTTTCATCACTATAGCTTATACCAGCAGCACCAATATCAGCTTTTCCTGTTCTTACTTCATTAATAATAGAATCAAAAGCTATATCCTTAATAACAAGTTCTTTTCCCAATTCTTTTGCTATTTCTCTGGCTATATCTACATCAACACCAACAATTTCACCATTTTCATAATACTCATAAGGTGCAAAACCTGCTTCAGTTACCATAACAAGTTTGTTATCATCTTTCTTTCCACATCCAACCATAACAATTAAACATATAAAAAGTAAAGATAATCTCAAAATATTTTTCATATATATCACTCTCCTATTAAATAAATTATAACATAATAATTAAAAAAAAGACAATAAAATTACTCTATTATCTTTTAAATATTTAATGTGTCAACATTTCTATCATGTTTAATATGATCCCAATTACAATCTTTGATAAATAAGCATATAAAATTAATAGGAAACCAACTCAAAACAAATAAATCAAAAAGTAAAATTCCCCATATATTTTCTTTAATGCTTTTATTACATTTTTTTATCACAATCATTCTAAAAATAACCCCTATAAAATAATTAATCAGAAACATAATAAAATAAATAACAACATCCATACTATTAAAGTCATTTAGATAAAATACATTATAAAAGATTCCAATTAAAGAAACTATTGTAAACAAAACATGAAATATAATGCCAAAGTAAAATATAATTACATCAAAACATTCAAATCTTTTATTTTTGATTCCTTCTTTTATAAGAGAACACGTATAATTTTTTAAGCACTGAATAGCACCAAAGGACCATCTCTTTCTTTGCTTAAGAGAACTTTTAAAGTCAGTAACTTGTTCATCATAAGTAATAGCATTTTCATTAAAGGCAATTTTAATACCATTAATAGCACATATAGCAGTATATTCAATATCCTCAGTAATAGTTTTAGGATCATATCCGTACCGATCAATAGTTTCTTTTTTTACCATAAATCCAGTACCATTTAAAAAAGAACTCATACCAAAATTAAATCTTGATTTATTTATAAATAAACTTTGTAAATAATATAAAATAGCATAACTTGTACTAAGCCAATTATCACATATATTTTTCGTATCTCTAAAACCTTGAACAACTTCATAACCACAATTAATAGAATCATTCATTTTATTCAGGAATTCCCTATGAACCACATTATCGGCATCAAAAATGACATAAGCATCTATTTCATCATTACTTTTTAATTTATTAAAAGTATATTTAAGCACTTCTCCCTTTGATTTGACCTTTTGCTTACATTCTATAATTTTTGCTCCTGCATTTTTTGCCACTTCCAAAGTATTATCAGTACAATTATTAACAATAACATATACATCATACTTATTACTAGGATAATTTTGTTTTTTCAAACTATTAATTAAATTTTTAATAACAGTTTCCTCATTACGAGCCGCGATTAAAATAGCAAAATGATTTTTTTTATTATTATCAATTTCACATTTCTTTTTTCTAAAAACTCCAGAAGCCATAATCAAAAAATAAAATCCATAAATAAGAGAAAGTATTAACAATATATAAATAATTATTTCAAACATATTACACCTCATATTAATTGTACTATATCAAATAGTACAATTAAATAATACACCTATATAATACTTTTGTCAATATAAATTTGTTAAATTTACATGTATTATACTGTTAAAAAATTATATATAATTTAAAAATTTTCCTAATGATATTTTCATGATTAAAAAACTATAAAAAACGACATTTAAATTTACCAATTTTCTACAATTTATTTTACCATTTACAAGAACATAATTTTTTACTTTTTTAAGCAATATATTAATAAATAATTGATTTTTGTAATATATAGAAAAACCACTGAATTAATCAATGGTTTAAAACTAATAGTTTTCCTTTTTAATTTCAAAATAACTTTGTGGATGAGCACAAACAGGACATACTTTAGGAGCTTCTTTTCCAATAACAATATGGCCACAATTTCTACATTGCCATATTTTATCTCCATCTCTAGAAAATACTAAACCTTCATTAATATTAGAAATAAGTTTTCTATATCTTTCTTCATGTTCTTTTTCGATTTTAGCCACTTCTTCAAATAGAAAAGCAATTCTAGTAAAGCCTTCATTTCTAGCAGTTTCTGCAAAACCTTTATACATATCAGTCCATTCATAGTTTTCACCATTAGCAGCATCTATTAAATTATCAATAGTACTAGGAACAGCACCACCATGTAATTCTTTAAACCACATCTTGGCATGTTCTTTCTCATTATTTGCAGTTTCTTCAAAAATTGCAGCTATTTGCTCATAACCATCTTTTTTTGCCTTTGAAGCAAAATAAGTATACTTATTTCTAGCCTGTGACTCTCCTGCAAAAGCAGTCATCAAATTTTGTTCAGTCTTGCTTCCTTTTAATTCCATTTTTTTCCTTCCTCTCTAAACATTTTTTACAAATACCTACGTATTTAACATCGTAATCAATTACTAAATTACCATCGATATAATTATTAGAATTATCGTTCCTAGAAATATCAATAATATTTTTACATTCATTACATATGAAATGATCATGTACTACATTTCTGTCATATCTAACAATTCCATCAACAACAATAGTTCTAACTTTGTTATGCTCACTTAACCATGCCAAATTACGATAAACTGTTCCCAAACTAATATTATAAATTACTTTTTTGGCAATATCATATATTTGATAAGCATTTAAATGATTATAACTACTATTAACAATATCAAATATACAGTCTCTCTGTTTTGTATTCCGCATAGTGCATCTCCTTAATAGTAATGATTACTAATAATAGTATATACTATTTATTTATAAATGTAAAGAAAAATGAATGAAAATAAATCATTCATTTTTACTTACTAACAAATCAGCCACTTTAGTAACATTTCCAGCCCCTAAAGTAAGAATTAAATCACCATCATGTACGTACTGACTCAAATATAATTTAATATCATCATAATTACTAATATAAAAAGCCTCTTTACCATATTTTTTAATCGCTTTTACAATATCATCTTCCGTAATACCATAAACATTTTCTTCTCTAGCCGCATATATATCAGTAACAATAATATGATCAAAATTTTTAAGTGCTTTGGCAAAATCAACTTTATGTTTGTAAGCTCTAGAATATGTATGAGCTTCGAATATAACCCAAGACTCATTATATTGTTTTTTATGTATAGCATTTGAAGTGGCCATTATTTCAGTAGGATGATGCCCATAATCATCATAAACACATGCACCCTTAAATTTACCTTTATATTCAAGTCTTCTACTTGCACCTTTATATTTTTTTATACCCTTTTTAATATCTTCAAATGAAATATCATAACTAGAAGCAAGTGCAATAGCAGATAAAGCATTAAGTACATTATGTTCTCCTGGTACAGATAATTCTATTCTACCTAAATTATTACCATAATTAATAACATTAAATCTAGCACAACCTTCAGCATCATAATCAATATCAGTAGCCATATAATCACTATCATTATTAATGCCATATGTAACTACTTTAGCACTAGTATTATCTTTTAATTCACTGCTATTTTTATCATCATTATTTATAACTAAATAGCCATCATTAGGTAAATGACTAACATATTTATTAAAAGATTTCTTTATATTTTCAAGATTTTTAAAATAGTCCAAATGATCATTATCAATATTAAGTATAATCGCAGATTTTTGTTTAAACGATAAGAAACTATCACAATACTCACAGGCCTCAATAATCAAAGTATCACTTTTACCAACTCTATAATTACCATTAATATTACTAAGAATACTACCAACTTGAATAGTAGGATCCCTACCAGCTTCAAGAAATATTAAACTAACCATTGAAGTAGTACTAGTTTTACCATGAGTTCCAGCAATTCCAATAGTATTAGAATACAGTTTCGTAATTTCGCCTAAAAATTCTCCTCTTTCCATCATAGGAATTTTTTTCTTTTTAGCTTCAATCATTTCAACATTATCTTCTTTAATAGCGGCAGTATAAACAAGAAAATCTATATCATCAGTTATATTATTTTTACTTTGAGGCACATAAACTTGTATACCATTTTCTTTAAGTTTGTCAGTGATAACAGAGTTAACTCTATCACTACCACTTACTTTATATCCCATATTAATAAGTATATCGGCAATACCACTCATGCTAACACCACCAATACCAATCATATAAATATGTTTGCCTTTTTCAATAAATAAACCATTTTTATATTTTAATATTGTATTCTTAAATAATTTACCTCTAGTTTCAAAATCAGGAAATTGATCCCAACTAGCACAAGCAGGACTAAGTAAAATAACATCCCCAATTTTAGAATTATTGTAAGCTAGTTCCGTGGCAGTAACCAAGTCGTCGCAAACAATACATTTAACATTAATTTTATCACAAAATTTTTTAATTCTATTCTTAGTTTCACCATAAGTAATAACAAGTTTAGTATTCTTCATTGAGTCTTTTAATTCTTCAAAAGAATGGCCCCTATCTAATCCACCCATTAAAAGAATAATATCTTTATCAAAAGAATTAAGAGCAATAATAGTAGATTCAGTATTAGTGCTTTTAGAATCATTATACACTTCTCTTCCATTAATGTTTCCAACATACTCTAGTCTGTGTTCAACACCACTAAATGTAGTTAAAACATCAATAATAATATCATCACTAATATTATACCTTTTTGCACAAAGAATAGCACACATAATATTTTGATAATTATGCATTCCTTTTAAAACTATTTTTCTAGTATCAAGATATTTCACATTATCAAAATATATAAAACCATCCTTATAATAGCAATTTGTTTGATCAATACAAGAAAAATATAATTTACTACTTTTAATATCTTTGGTCATATCCATAACCTCTTTATTATCCATATTTATAATAGCAGTATCATCCTTAGTATGATGATTAAATATTTTCTTTTTAGTCATAACATATCTTTCATGACTATCATGAAAATCAGTATGACATTCGTATATATTAGTTATAATAGAAGTATTAGTTTTAAAATCGTACATATCGCATAATTGATGATCACTAATTTCCATAACTAAATAATCACCACTTTTAATATTTTTAACATAATGACATAAAGGGGTACCTATGTTACCAGCTAATACAACCTTATCACCAAAAGCACGTTTCATTATTTCATAAATGATACTAGTAGTAGTAGTTTTTCCATTAGAACCAGTAACACCTATAATATTAATATCCTTATTTAAATAATGATAAGCAACTTCAATTTCATTAACAACAGGTATACCCATATTTTTAGCCTTAACAACACACTTATGATCATACTTAATACCAGGATTTTTGATCATAATATCATAAGAATCATCAAAAAAATCATCTGGTTTATCACTTAAAATGAATTCAACGCCTATTCCTTCTAGTTCTTTAACTTTATCATTATCTTGTGGTTTCACATCAGTAATTAATATTTTATTATCAGGAGCCAATAATTTAGCTACCTCATAACCACTTCTAGCCATACCTAATATAAATATTTTTTTATCTTTATACATAAAAATCACTCCTTGTTAATTATATCACTTCTAAAAAAATAAGTAAATAATAGTTACAATTAATATATTATATTAAAATAAGAGAAAAAAAGTTTCTCCTATTCATAATCTACAATATATCTCTTAGAATAACATTTATAACCTAATTCCTCCATAAATTTAAAACTATCAGGAATTATAATAAATTCAACTAAAGAATAATTATTGTTATCAAAAAAATCATCTAACTTTGTTATAATATTCTCGTCTTGAATGTTCTGAGCATATAAATTACAAACTATATCATTTTTAGAATAAAAATATTTTATACTTTTCATATCAATATCAGCAAATCTTTCTTTAGTGGGAATAGAATCACTATCAATTATTCCCTTAAACACTGATATCATTTTAACTTTATATAAATCATCCATAATATTAATAAGATTATCTTCATTAACTAATATAGACAAACGTCCATCAAAGGCTAAATTACTATTAAGAAAATTTACACATTCTTTTACGATTACATCATCTATTTTATTATCACCAAAAGTAATACTAATTAAATCTTCTTCAGATAAAGAAACAAAGCCAAATAAAAACTTATTATCTTTTTTAACACCAAAAGTATTATTAATAAGTTGCTTTTCATCTACATAGGTGATATCAATACCCATATCCCTAATATATTCTTTTATATTATCTTTATTTATCTTTTCAATCTTCATAAAAATCTCCTCAATAAACATTATATCATATAATCAAAAAAAGAAAAAGCCCAAATATCTCTAATTAGGGATATTTGGACATAAAAAAATATTGGCAACGACCTATTTTAGCAACTAATCACTATCTTCGGCGCTGAAGTGCTTAACTTCTGTGTTCGGTATGGGAACAGGTGAACCACTTC